>Ga0272446_1002697_pt1 | contig 23669 bp, 20 predicted proteins | sample YNPCB0061_FD_194587 | JGI IMG/M metagenome (GOLD analysis project Ga0272446, IMG submission 194587) | Hot spring microbial mat communities from Yellowstone National Park, WY, United States - YNP-CB-006-1 | ecosystem: Environmental > Aquatic > Thermal springs > Hot (42-90C) > Sediment | place... | reverse complement strand
GTTGAGCACTTTGTCCATGAGTCTTACCAGTCGCTTGAAGCGCCGCCTCCTCCCGAATCACCCCCGCCGAAACCGCCGAAACCGTCTCCGGAATCGAAGCCGCCGAAACCGCCTCCGCCGCGGGGGCCCCCGCCTCCACGGCCCATCATCGCGCCGATCAGCAGTCCCGGCAGAACACCACCGCCGCCACCGCCCCGCCTGCCCATACCCAAAAGCCAGAGCAACAGGAAGATCCCGCCAATGGCCACCGGCCAGGGAAACGACTCGGTGGGCCGGGGCCGTACCCTGCGCGGCAGGGGCGTGTCGAGCGAGACCTGCCTGGCTTCGGCGATTCGCCGGCCGATCGTGTCGGCGGCCGCCATCAGCGCCTCCCCGTACTGGCCCTGCCGCAAGGCCGGCCGCATCTCCCGCAGCACGCTCCCGGCAAAGCCGTCCGGAATCACAGGCTCGAGCCCGTAGCCAACCTCGAGTCTTGTGCGCCGGTCACCGGTCACCAGCAGCAGCAGGATGCCGTTGTTCTCGCCCTTCTGCCCGATCCCCCAGGCCCGAAAAAGAGTGTTGGCGACGTCTTCGACCGGCTCACCCTGGGTGGATTGCAGGGTCACCAGCGCGAGCTGCGCCCCGGTCTTGTTCTCGAGGTTCCGCCCATAGCGCTCCAGCGCCTCCCGGCTGCGGGCATCGACAACGCCCGCGAAGTCACTCACGTAACCCTGCGGCCGTAACGCCTTCCAGTCCACCGCCCGGGACGCCGCCGCGCACACCAGCAGCGCTGCGATGGCCCGCACCAGATTCTTCATTGCTTTAGAACTTCAGTGTAGCGCCCCCCGGAGACGATAAGATCCGCCGCCTCCGCGAGGCCCGACACCCGGTAACGCACTTCCACTTCCTGGTTGTACGGGGCGTCGAGCAGGATCGGGGTCGCGCCCGCAGACGCGCCGGCTTGCATGTCACGGTCGGTGTCGCCGATAAAATAGGATCCTTTCAGGTCGATATCCAGACTCCGGGCGGCCTCCAGCAGCATTCCCGGCTTGGGTTTGCGGCAGGCGCAGCCGTCGGCATCGGTGTGGGGGCAGAAGTAAACCGCGTCCAGCGGAACCGCGGCCCTCAGGCGGGCATGCATCTCGTCGAGCGTCGCCTGGTCCAGCAGCCCCCGTGAGATTCCCGGCTGGTTCGTCACCAGCACGGTCAGAAAGCCCGCTTCGCGAATCCGGCCCACCGGACCGGCAATCCCCGGCAGCAGTTCGAATTCGGCGAGGCTCAAGGGGCCATATGCATAACCGTTCCGGACCGCCGGTTTTACCAGCACCCCATCCCGGTCGAGAAACACCGCGCGGCGCTTCATTGCGGTTCCCCCGCCGGCCGAAGTGAGCCCGCACCACGGTGCTGCTCCCGGATGACGCGAGGGTCGTCAAGGCGCGGTGAAGGGCCGGGATTCGACGCCTTGCGCGCCCGTCCCGGCTCGAACAGGCGCGGGTCTACGGGAAGGGCTTTATACGGCGAAAAGTCCGGCGTGGCGGTGAAGCAGTCGCTCAGATCCGAAGCCGCCGCGTCGAAAAGATTCAGAGGGGGAATCCCCAGCAGCCGGAAAGCCGTCTTCAGCAGTCCCGGGAAACTCGAGTGCACGTGGGAGACATAATTCTTTTGTGCGTAGGGCGAGACCACCAGCAACACGGTGCGGTGCGCGTCCACATGGTCGCGTCCCCCCTGCGCGTCGTCCTCGGTAATGAAAATCGCCATCTCTTTCCACCAGGGCGTGCTCGAGAGAAATTCCACGATGCGGCCGAGAGCATGGTCGTTGTCGGCCACGAAGGAAGCCTGATACGGATAGCCGTCCTCCGGTCGCGGCGCCGCCATATGGTCATTGGGCAGGTGGAGAAACAGGAAGCGCGGGAAAGGTTCTCCGCCGCGCAGGTATTTCCCGCCCACCTCGTCAATGAACGCCGTGGCGCGGAACTCGTCCGGAATGTTCATGTTGAACATCGGGTACCGCCGGGACGTGTTGCGGTACAGCGGGTCGGGCATCGGCACATTGGTCAGGAAACGCGCACCGGTGGGCTCGAGGCCGGGCCCCTCGTCGGCCCCGGCAAGTTCAAATCCCTCGCCGTAATTGCGAAACCGGATGCCGTGCCGCTCCAGGTGATGCCAGAGGGTCCCGGCTTCAAGCTGTTCCTCAGGATGCACCGAAGAGTTTCCGCCCGTGAACAGCAGGCGGCCGGGCGCCGTCGTCGGGAACCGGAAATCCTTCTGCCCCGCGTAGGCGGCCATCAGGGTGCTCTCGGTCCAGGCGTTGGGGTAGGCGCCAACCAGCCAGTGGTGCCCGTCCACGCTCACCTCGGAGTCGGCATAGAAATTGTCGCTGAACGCCCAGCGCTGAGCCATGGCGCGATGGTTGGGCGCGACGTTCACGTTCTGGATGCTGAGCCGCTTGCCGCCGCCGTCGGCAAATCCGTTCGGGCCGAATCGCGCCAGCGCCGGGGCGCCCCGGACAACATCGTTAGCGGCCCGGCCCAGATCCCCAAAGACCTCGTCGAAAGTCCGGTTTTCTTTCACGATCAGAACCACATGCCGGATGGCGGGCGGGAGCTTGCGCGGAGTCTCAACGCGGGGGACGAAACCGTTCATCGCAAGCACCAACCGGGTGCGCTCGGCGAGCTGGTCCAACTCCCCAACCGAAAAGATCGAGATGGCGCCTCTCCGCAGCACCGACAGGAACGTCTCGGTTTGTAGGGAGTTGCCCGCAAAGTCCGCATTGGGTCCCGCGCCCAGACCCTTGGCATTGGTCACGTAGACGCTGTCTCCGTGAATCAACACCCGGGTCGGAAACCAGGCCGCGGGCAGATGGCCGAGCACCTTCAGGGTCTCCGTATTGATCACGCCGATCGCGTTAATGCCCGCTTCGGCCACCAGCAGCCGGCGGGACGGCTGATGGAAGGCCATGCCGATCGGCAGAACCCCGCGCAGGTTCTCCAGGCCCGGGATGCGGATGGGAATCTCGCCCGCCACCTGGTTGGTGCGGGCGTCCACCACCGTGATGGAATCGTTGTGGCCGTTCGAGACATAAACCCGTTCGCTGGTGGCCACCACGCCCGACGGACTGCTGCCGCCGGCGATCTCCCCGCCAAAAGGCGAGCCCGTGCGGACGAACGCTTCCAGGCGCGGCCTGGCGGGGTCTTCCACATTCACCACTGCCAGGGAGTTGGACTCGCGCACGTTGGGATCGCCCAGACCGGATACCTCCACCGCTCCCGCCTCCGTCTGGCGCCTTACGCCCCGCAGCGACTCCGGCGACGGAAAGCCAAAGGCCGGAAACGGCAGACCGGTTTCCCGCGCGCGCTTCGGATCCGCACCCGGAATGCCACGATACTCGAACATCCCGATGTTGGTGACGTACGCTTTCCTGCCGTCCGGCGAGAGCGCCACCGCAAAGGGAACCCTGCCCAGGCGCACCGACGAGATGGTGCGTCTGGAGCGCGTGTCGATCGCAACCAGCCGGAAATTGGCTTGATCGACGACGTACAGAAGGCCTCGCGCGGAGTCAAAGGCGAGATCGCCCGTGTAGCTGTCCGAGAAGCCTCCCCCGTTCAGGTCGTAGACACGGCGGCGGGTGCCGCTGGACGGGTTCAGTTCCCGCACCCGTCCGGAATTGCCCTCCGAGGCGTACAGCGTGTGATTGTCTCCGAAGGCAAGCCCCATGAACACGCTGCGCCAGTCGTCTTCCTCTGCGCCCGGTTCTTTGTCTTTGGGGGCCAGCCAATGGCGGATGTTCCAGCGGCCCTCTTTCCCCCGTTCCAGGACGGTGAAAGAGAAACGCTGCGGTCCTCCATTGGCGGTCACTACCGTGCGGCCGTCGGGGCTGACGGCAAGTCCGAAAGGGCCGGGGCCGGTGGCATGCAATTCGCCTGCGGGCTGGATGATCCGTCCGCCGGGAATAATGGTGGCCGCGCCGGGACGCCGGATCGCCGGCCGCAGGCCCGCCGGCGCCGAGTAGTCCGCCGCCGGCATGGCGGCCGCTGCCAGCAGCGCCAACAGGGTTCTAGCGCACCGCAATGGTGATTCCCTCCGGGCTCAGCGCCCCGTTGATCCCGATACGGATGGGGACGGCGGCCCCCGGACTGACGTTCCGCGGGACGTACGCATTGACCTGCAACAAGCCCGCAAATCCCGGCGTCATCCCCGCGAAAATCAGGTCCGCGGCCTCGCCGCCAATCGTTACCGTGGCCGCGCGCGCCCAGCTCAGCGGAGAATTGGGCGCCGGCTGTCCCGTGGCCAGCGCCGGTTCGACCACTCCGGCGCCCGTGGCGAAAATCACGATGGCGTCTCCGCGCAGGGCCGGATTGGCGGCGCTGTTGAGACTGTTGTCCGGATTGAGCACGATGGCCTGGCTGCTCCCGGGCGCTACGTAGATTCCGGGAACGGCGTCCACCACCTTGACTGTGACCGGATCGCTTACCAGGTCCTGCACACGAACCCGGATCCTGGTCTCCGAACGCCCTTCGATCTCGTACGGCACTTGCAGATTGATTTGATCGGCGCGCACGTAGAACAGCGGAGCGTTCTTGCCGTCGAAGCTCACCTGCGTCCCGGCGAGCAACGGTCGAAGCAGCCCGGACAGAGGGTCGAGCCCGCTGTTCTGGCGGCCTTCGGCGGGTCCCAGCGCAGCGCCATAGATGGAAACGATCTCGCCCGGGGCCACTCCCGGCCCCCCAAAACCGGCCGAGTTAGCGACCGATTCAACCGTGAACTCCGGTCGCGGACCTGGCAGCACCAGCCCGCCCGAAAACGCCGCCACCGTCTCCCCCTGTGAGACCAGAATGCTCCCCAGACCGGTTCCCGTGCCTGCATCCACGGTGAAGCGCACAGCCGGCGTGCCGTTGAACTTGCTCGCGGTGTCCGCCCGCACCGAACCGGGCCGGATGGCCAAACCCGGACCCAGCAGGCGGATGGTTGCCTTCTCCGGGTCCATGCCCGCGGCGAACACCAGGATGTCGGTGGCCTTGCCGGGTTCGAGGACCATAGGCCCCTGGCCGGCCCGGTAATCCCCGGCCCCGCCTGCCGAACCGGTCCCGATGGCTTCGATGTCGAAGGCGGGCGTTCCCCCGGGCGCCACCAGATCCACGCTCGCCGAGCCGCCCGCGGTGACTTCCACCACCTGCGGACTATCGAATCCGCCGTTCACCGCGACGTTGAATTGCGAATCGATGCGAGAGGCGGAGATGTGCAGATCCGAAGCGACTACCGGCCCGTTCATGGGCTCGGCGAAAACCACGTACCGGCCCGGCGGGATTCGGGCGATGACAAAGGTCCCGTCAGACAGGCTCGTCAGTCCACCCACGGAGATGCCGGTGTCCGGGTCAACCGCCGTGATGAGCGCCCCCCGCACCCCTCGCCCGTCGCCAAACCGCACCGTGCCCCGCAGGGCGCCGAAGCTTCCTTCCAATCCCGGATCCGGATAGGCATCGGCCAGAAAACATAGATCGTCGTGCCGCAGCCGCGACTGCACGGTGAATTGCGGAAACACGGACACGAACATCGTGGAACCAACGATGCCGGAATGGCCGGCTCCGAGAGCGTGTCCCAGTTCGTGGGTCGCCACGGTCTGAAGATCGAAAGTGCCCGGCGCCAGGGTGGTCGAGAAGCCGTAGCGCCGCAGGCCGGCGGTGATCTCCGGGCTGAACACCGTGTCCGTGTCGATGATCCGTCCACTCGAACTCAAGTACTGCACCAGGGTGACCGCCAGCGCGTCACCCACCAGGCTCCGGACCTCCGGCGTGTCCAGCATGACAAACACATTCTGCCCGTCCTGCGGGTTATTCGCCACCGGTGCGCTTTCCAGCGGCGCGAAACGCACCAGCGAGGCCGGCGCTGTGCCCCAGGCCGCCAGAGCAGCTTCGAGCGCGGTCACCGGGTCGCTGTCCGCCGTAATCATCGCGGCGCCCTTCGTGTTCTGCGCCCCCGGCGCGAACGCCTCGTTTCGCAAAAATACGATGTTGCCGAAGTCCTGGCGGTACAGCGGAACGCCGCCCGAAGTCGTCATGCGGACGTAGCCCGGAGCCGGCTGTACCCAGGCCATCCATGCAATGGCGGCCACCCAAACTGCGGCACGCTTGTGGCTTGACTCAAACATAGTTCAGCGTCACAATATAAGCGGACACCACCAACCCGTGGTTCTTAAGGAGGGCAGGTTATGGCCACCGCTACTGGCTCCCTCACTCATCTCTCCATTTCGCTGAAAGACCTTACCCTTGAAGATATCATTGCTGTTGCCCGCCGGCGTCAACCGGTCGGCCTCAGCACCGACCCGGAGTTCCGCCTGTGGATCGAAAGGGGGCGGCAGACCCTGGAGCGCAAGCTCTCCGAAGGGGAGGTGATTTACGGCGTCAATACCGGTTATGGCGGCAACGCCAATTACGTGATCCCCGCCGCTGAGCTGGCTCACCACCAGCGCAACCTGCTCGAGTTCCTCTCCTGCGGTGTGGGCGAGCCGCTGCCCGAGGATGCGGTCCGGGCCGCGATTCTGCTCCGCGCCAACGCGCTGGCGCGCGGACTGTCCGCGGTGCGGGTGCTGGTCATCGAGCGCCTGCTCGACCTGCTGAATCATGGCATCACGCCGGTGGTGCCGCGGTTTGGATCGGTGGGCGCGAGCGGCGACTTGTGCCCCTCGGCGTATATCGCCCGGGCCATGGCAGGACGTGGCGAGGTGCTCTATCAGGGCCGCCGCATCCCGGCTGCCGAGGCTCTCCAGGCGGAGCGCATTCCATTCCTGGACCTGGAGGCTAAAGAAGGACTGGCCCTGCTGAACGGCACCACGGTGATGACCGGGGTCGCGGCTCTGGTTGTGGAAGACTCCGGCTACCTCTTCCGCCTGGCGTTGGGCGCGCTGGCCATGGCGGTCGAGGCGCTTCAGTCCTCCCCCGACTATTTCCACCCCGCGATTCACATGGCCAAACACCATCCCGGGCAGGTTGCCGTGGCGGAGATGCTGAACTCGCTGCTGTTCGACTCCCGTCTGGCGGTGCCGCTGGACCAGATCCGGCGGCGTTTGGCCACTGCCGGGCGCGGCGCCACCGAGAAACAGGACGTGGTGGCGGCAGCCGAGTCGATCCAGAGTCCCTATTCGCTGCGCTGCGCGCCGCAAGGCCTGGGGCCTATGTGGGAAACCCTCGAGCAGGTTCGGACGGTGGTCGAGCGGGAGGCGAATTCGGTCAACGACAATCCCTTGATTGATCCCCGCTCGGATCGCGTCTACCACACCGGCAACTTCTACGGCGCGCACATCGCCCGCGCAATGGATGGACTGAAGCTGGACTTGGCGAACCTGGCCAACTGGATGCACTCGGCGATGGCCCTGTTGATGGACCAGCGGTTCTCAAACGGACTGCCGAATTCGCTAAGCCCGCACGTGGGCGTCTACCAGGGCTTCAAAGGCATGCAAATCGTGCACACCAGTCTGGTCACCGCCATCCGCCATTGGAGCGCGCCGTCGCTGATTCACACCCTGCCCACCGAGCAGTTCAACCAGGACATGGTGAGCCTTGGAACGCACTCGGCGCTCACCGCTATGGACATCACCCGGCTGATGCGCGACCTGCTCTCCATCACGTTGCTCGCCACCGCCCAGGCAGTGGACTTGCGGCAGGGCGGCGGCCGGTTGGGAGCGGGCACCCGGCCCATCTACCGGATCATCCGTGCGGTCAGCCCGTTCGTGGAAGCCGATCGGGCCCTCGACCGCGACATCGCCGCAGTCTCCGGTTTGATCGAACGCCGCGAGATCCCGGTGCTCTCCTGACGCGCTGACCGCTTTCACCCCTGGTCCGCGGTGGGCGCCGGCTCTCCGGTCAAGTCCTCGATGGCTACGGGCGGGTTGTAATAGAGCAGGCGGCCGCAACTCTCACAGTGCATGACCTCTTCACCTTTTTTCAAATCCTGAAGGAATTGCAGGCGTACCGCGATCTGGCAGCCCATACAGCGGCCATCCACCACCTCGGCCACCGCTACACCGGCCCGCGACTTGCGGACCCGCTCGTAATTCGCCAGCACGCCCGGCGTAATCTGTTTGGCGATGGCGTTTCGCTCGGCCCGCAGTTGCGCGGCGATGGCTTTATCCTGGTCGGTGCGTTGCCGCGCTTCGGCCTTCTCCTTCTCCACCTGGGCCTTTTCGGCCTTCAGCGCCTCTTCGGCCGCCTTCACGTTCTTTTCCAGGGGCTCGGACTCGCTCATCAGGTCCAGGATCCGGTCCTCGCAGCGGCGAATCTCCTTTTCGCAGAACTCGATCTCGTGCTGAAAGGCCCGGTACTGCTCGTTAGTCTTGGCCTGAAGCATCTGGTCGCGAAGTTTCGAGATCTTCTGCTCCTGGATCTGGATATCGGCTTCGTGTTTCTTCCGGTCGCGCTGGTTCGCGGCCAGGGCCGCGCGGTCGGCTTCCAGCTTGCGCTGCCCCGACTCGAGCTTCTTCTCGATTTGGGCGATGTGTTTGGGAAGCGCGGCGATTTCGCGCGCCAATTCAGCCAACCGGTGGTCCACCTCTTGCAAGCGGATCGCCAGCTTGAGATCTGGGTGCATCTATAGGGTTAGTTTAGCACTGGGACTGGGAGCCGGGAGCCTGGCGCCCGATCAGGCGCCGCGCCAGAATGCTCCAGGCCGCGTCTACTTCGCTGACTCCCAAGAACTTGCAGATGACGGCCAGAACCGCGACTCCGAGTGAGACCGAGACGGCGAGGTCGATCAGGCGGGCCAGGGTCCCGGTTCCCAGCGACCTCTCCAGGGCCGTGTGGGACACCCAGACACCCGCGGCCATCACGGCCGACGCCAGCAGAATCCGCCCTGCGCTGGCCGCCAGTTCCCTGCCGTGAATGCCGCCCAGGCGCCGCCGAATCAGGATTAACTGGGCCCCGAAACCGAACAGCGCCACCACCGAGGTGGACAAAGCCAGGCCCGCGTGGCCGAGTTGCGCGTACTCCACCATCGTCAGGGCGGTCACATAGTTGATCGCGATGGACGCCAGGCTGATGATCATCGGCGTTCTGGCGTCGCCCAGGGCATAGAAGGCCGGCGTCAGTACTTTTAACGCCGAGTAGCCCGCCAGCCCGATGGCGTAGCAGGCCAGCGCCCGGGCGGTCTGGGTGGTGTCGTAGGCGTGGAATTTTCCGTGCTGGTAGATGGCGCCGATCATCGGCTCGCCCAGCAGAATCAACCCCACAGACGAAGGGATGGTCAGCAGAAAGACCATGCCCAGCGAACGCGACAGAGTGCTCCGGAACTCCTCCAGGTTGCGGGCCGCCGCGCTGCGCGAGATCGCCGGCAGGGTGGCCGAGGCGATGGCGACGCCGAACAGACCGAGCGGGAGTTGCATGAAGCGGAATGCGCAGCTCAGCCAGCTCACCGGGCCGTCGATCACTTGTCCGGCCGCGTTGGTGATCGCCGAGGCGAACTTGGTGTTCACCATCACGTTGATCTGGACCGCGGCATTTCCGAGGATGGCGGGCGTCATCAGGCGCAGCACCTCGCGGAGTTCCGGATGCGCCCAATCAAAGCGCGGGCGATAGAAAAACCCCGCGCGCACCAGGCTGGGGGCCTGCCCAATCCATTGGAGCGCGCCGCCGATCACGACGCCGTAGGCCATTCCGAAGATCGGATCGATCCCCAGCCGGGGGCCCAGCCAGAACCCCAGCGCCAGGCCGGCCACCACCGATCCGATATTGAAAAAAGTGGAGGACAGGGCCGGAATCGCGAAACGGTTGGAGGCATTCAATATCCCCATCGCTTGGGCCGCCAGGGCTACCAGCAGGAGAAACGGGAACATCACCCGGGTGAGCGAGACGGCCAGTTCGTACTTGCCCGGAACCTCGGCGAAACCGGACGCCAGCAGCCTTACCAACTGAGGACTGAACACCATCCCCAGCACGCAAAACGCGCCCACGATGACAAACAAAGCCGTGGCCACCAGGTTGGAGAGTTCGGCTGCTTCGCGCTTGCCCCGGTTGTGAAGCACGCGCGTGAAAATGGGCACGAAGGCCGAGGAGAGCGCGCCCTCGGCAAACAGGTCGCGGGTCAGGTTGGGGATGCGAAACCCCACCAGGAACGCGTCGTACGCCTTGCCGGCTCCGAACAGCCGGGCCATCACCATCTCGCGCACCAGCCCGGTGAGGCGGCTCAAAAGCACCGCTGCCGAAACCACGCCGGCGGAGCGAACTACGCTGGGTTGGGAAGAGGGAGAAGGCACGGTTACGACGGGCGGCGCACTTCCACCTGCCGGTAAATCTCTTCCGCCTGGTCGCGGGAGGCGAAAGCGACTCCGGGGAGGCGCGCGGAAGCGGTTCCTGCCGCAACTCCCCAGCGGACGGCTTGCTCGAAGTTTTCATTCTGGCGCATCGACCAGACAAAGGCCGCCGCCAAAGCGTCGCCCGCTCCAATCGGGCACACCACGTCGATCCGCGGCGGGATTACTTCGATGAGGTCCGTGGCCGAGGCCCCCACGGCTCCCCGTGCGCCCAGCGACAGAACCACCGATTCGGCGCCCATCACCCGCATGCGCCCCACGGCATCCAGCACCTGGTTATTGGTGATAAGGGCGGTGTCGAGCAGCCGCTCGGCCTCCGGCTGATTGGGAGCCACGACGGTGGGATTGGCGCGAATGCCCTCCCGCAACGCTTCACCGTCGGTGTCGAGCAGCGTCTTCACCCCGTGCTTGCGCGCTGTGCCGATCAGTTTCGCATAAAAGTCCACCGGCACGCCCGGCGGCAGGCTGCCGCACATCATGACCCAGGACGCGCCCTTCAGTCTGCGGACTATCGTAGTTTCCAGGCGCCGGACCTCGGCAGGGCTGACCCGGGGGCCGATCTCATTCAGCTTGATGGTCAGACCCTGAAGGTCCGAGATGGTCAGATTGGTGCGGATCTCTTCCTCGATGGGCACCACGATCACCGGGAAACCGCAGCACTTCAGCATGGCTTCGAACTGCGCGCCGGCCTTGCCGCCCGAGATGACCACGGCGGCGGTCTTACCGCCGAAAGCGTGAATCACGCAGGAAGCGTTGATCCCCCGGCCGCCGGCCGATTCCCGCTTCGAAGTGATGTAGGCGCGGTCCTCAAAGGCCAGCCGGTCGGCGGTGAGGTTCCGGTCGATGGCCGGATTGATGGTGAGAGAAAGAATCAAAACCCTATTGTAGCGGATGGGAATTGGCAAACCACGAAGGAAAGCGTTCCAGACGGAGGAATTGCCGCACGTCATCCCTGGTGCGGCTGTACTGAAGCACAGGGCTACCCCGTACCGCGCCTTCCTCCACCGCTGAGACCGGTGAGACCGGCCCGTCTCACACGGAGCGCCACACAATCGGACGGCTCACGCCGCGCCGGCGACCCTGGCCCGTGAGGGCCGGGTGCACGCATTGGCAATGATGCGCTGGACTTCGGAGCTATGGAAAGGTTGAGCGAGAAGATCGTAAGCCCCCAGACTGAGGGCTTCAGCCCAGAACCGGGAATCGGCAAACGGGTGGGTCACGATTACCTCGGCGGGTAAGCGCGCCTCACGGGCCAGTTCGAGCACATCCAGCCAGGATCCGTCCGGCAAAAAAGCTTCCGTCAGCACCACGCTGAACCCCTGGGTCTCGAACTGGGAGCGTGCCTGCGTCAGATCGCAGGCGTGCTCGACCGGGACGTCGAGCGGAGCGAGCATTTGGGTTAGCGCCGCGGCATCCTCGATGCGCGGCGAAATGAACAATACCCCTCGCTGCATAAGGCCAGTCCTTCAACTGGTACTCCTATCTTAGTACTTCCGCTGTTACGAATTCAAGAAAATCCAATGATAAGTTAGGTGGCGAACCCAAAAATCTTAGTGATTTTTTTCGGGTTTAATCACCGCAACGTAACTCAAATTGCGGTGGAATTGATGGTGGTCAAGTCCGAATCCAATGACGAACCGGTCGGGGATCTCGAAGCAACGGTATTCGACCGGCACCTGGACGATTCGCCGCGAGGTGCGGTCCAGGAAGGTGCACACGGCCAGGGAATTGGGCCCCCGGCTGGCCAGGGCTTGCAGCAGGTAGCGGAGGGTAAAGCCCGTGTCGACAATGTCTTCCACCAGCAGAACATCGTCGCCTTCGATGCTCTCATCCAGGTCTTTCGCAATCCGCACCAGGCCTGGAGCGCCGGTCTTCGTGGAAAAACTCGAGATGGCCAGGAAGTCGATCCGCAGGGGCAGTTCAATGTGCCGGGCCAGCTCGGTAAGGAAGAACACGGACCCCTTCAGCACGCCCACCAATTTCAGATTGCGGCCGCGGTAGCGCTCCGTAATCTGGGCCGCCACCTCGGCGATGCGGTGGCGGATCTGCTCCTCGGTGAAGAGCACTCTCTCGATCTCCGGGATGAGTTCCTTGCTCATTTCACAGCCCGGCGGTCCGTCAAGCCGTACTTGAAAATCAGGTTCTCAAAATCCTTTTGATAGAACACTTGTATGTTGATGTGCGGATAGAGTTCTCTCAGTAATCTGACCTTGCGATTCTTGCGTGTCACCAGGGACTGCTTCATAGTGGTCAACTCGACGTATAAGTCGAATTCAGGAAGGTAAAAATCCGGAGTGAATGCCTCGGAGACTTTCCCATCCCGGTCCCACTGGATGGGGAAGCTGCGGGGTTCGTAGTCCCAGGCGACGCGGTAGAAATCCAGCAGGTTGGCGAAAATCTCCTCGCTCGGGTGGGCGAACTGGGTGCGCGGCAATGTCGCCTTGCCGGGCGGCATGATACCGTGGCGGGAAAGACGCAACCGGGCCCGGAACTGGATCTGGGCCTCTGCCGTCGCCGAAAGGAAGCCCTGCTCGGGCAGGCCCTGAGCCCGCGCGGCCTGCTCCAGCAGTGCGGCCATCTGGTCGGAATCGAGGTGCTCGGCGTTGAGCACCAGGTCGAAAAGGCTTGCCGGTACGGTGGCCCGTCCAAAGCGTTGCCTGCGGGTCTGTCTGGCGGCCGATTCCATCTCTCGGAGCAATTGCCGCGCCGCCGGGCGCTCCAGGCGCCGGTCCAGCATCAGGTTTCCGGTGCGGACGCCCTCCGGGGCCACGACGTGGACCCGGAGCAGTCCTGGGAAGCCCTTGAAATACAAGGCGCAATCCGCCTCCGAAAGCACCAGGTGGTGTTCCCTTGCCACCCGAGCCGCAATCACCACCACCACGTCCGGGTAGGCCTTCTCCGGGATTTGGACACCGCTCCCGAACTCCTGTTCCACGAGGCTGGCCAGGCGCGAGGCCGTGACCAGTTCAAAGCCGAGCCGTTGGGCGCCGATCCGGGCCACTTCCTCGTAGCGGCAGCCGGGCTCGCCGGACACGGTGATCAACCCCATGGCACCGGTTTCATCATAACGTACTCGAGTCCGGCGGACGCCCCTTCACCCGCCTCGCGCCAGTTCCAGCTCCGCAATCCAGGCGTCCAGCGCGATCACCTTCTGGATGTTGCGTCGCAAGAGTCCGGCCAGTTCATCGGTCTTCCGGGTGGCGTGCTGGATCCAGCCGGCATCGACTCGCCGGCTGATCTCGGCCAGCTCCACGCTCAAGTCCCGGTTCTGGATTTCCGCCTGGGAGACCTTCAGAATCAGCAGGTCGCGCAGCAGCCCGTACAGCACTTTCAGGTAGAACTCCAGCTTCTCCGCCTTCGCCCGCCCGAGGGCTTCCGAGTAGGGAACCCAGGTGCTCCAGGCCGCCTGGCCCGAGGCGACCTGGAGGAGGGCCAGCATGGCCCGCCGGCGCTTCTCCCAGGCAGCCAGATCCAGGGTGGCCGCCACACCCGGACTCCCCCCGGCCAGCGCGACCCGCTTCTCAGGTGAATCCAGCCCCCGGGCGGCGGCGAAGTTCCGCAATTCCTCAGGCGAAAGCGGCGAAAAGTAAAACGGCACGGCCCGGGAGCGAATGGTGGGCAGCAGATCGAACACGTTCCCCGCCGTCAGGATCAGGATCAGGTGTTCGGGAGGCTCCTCCAGGGTTTTCAATAGCGAATTGGCGGCCTGTTCGTTGGCGCGGTCCAGATGATCGACCAGGAACACCCGCCAGCGGCCCCGCAAGGGCTTATAAGGCGCCCGCTCCTTCAGCAACCGCATCTGCTGGATCGAGATCTGGCGCAGCGGACCCTCCGGAGGGAAAGTCACAAAATCGGAGTACGTGGCGAACAGCAGCGGGTCGTCGTTGCGTTTATCCGGCGCCCAGCGCTCGCGCGCGGCGATGGCAGCAACATTGCCGGGCAGGCTCAAGTCGTCCTGCTCGATCAGTTCCCGGTGGCCCAGCAGGGCGGCCGCAAAGCGCCGGGCCAGAGTGGCTTTGCCCACGCCTTCCGGACCCGAGAACAGCATGGTCTGCGGAATGCGGTCCAGGGCGATCATGCGCTCGAGAGCGCGGGCAACGTGCTGGTTTCCCCAAAAATCTTCAAACATGGGCTTGTACGATGGTCCAGATGCGGCCGGCCACTTCGGCGACCGGCAGGCTGGCGTCAACCATGCGGATTCTGCCGGGCTCCCGCGCGGCCAGTTCCCGGTAGGCTGCGGCCACCCGGCGGTGGAACTCCAGGTCCTCGCGTTCCATCCGGTTTCGCTCCACCGCGCGCGACAGGCTGGCGCCAGGGTCCAGGTCGAGCAGCAGAGTCAGATCCGGCTTCAGACCCCCGGTCGCGATGGCGTCGAGCTGCTCGACGATTTCCACTCCCACCCCGCGCGCGGCGCCCTGGTAGACCAGAGTCGAATCCGTAAAGCGGTCCGAGAGCACAATGCCGCCCGCCCCGAGGGCTGGACGGATAACCTCTTCGACGTTCTGGGCCCGGCTGGCGCAGTACAACAGCAGTTCGGCCCGGGCGGACAGTTCCAAGCCGGCCGCTTCGAGCAGGATCCGCCGGATGGCCAGGCCCACCCGGCTGCCGCCCGGCTCAGCGGTTTCCACCACCCCCCGGCCCGCAGCCCGCAGTCGTTGAGCGAGCAGGCGCAGTTGGGTGGTTTTTCCACTCCCGTCCAGACCCTCGAAGGTAATCAGACGCCCGCGATCAGGCATGGGTAAGACTTCATTGTAGCGGGGACGCCCTGGCGGTGCGCCGGCTTAACCCAGGAATCGGAGCAGCGGCTGGAGCAGCCAGGCTGCCGCTTTGCCGGTCTTCTTCGGCTGGGCCGGGTGGGTCACGGCTTCGACAGGCTCGATGCGAAGCTCGCGCCAGTTGTACGGGAACTCCTTGCCGCAGTCCAGGCAGACCACGTAGGTACCCGTCCGTTTCGCGGCCTCCGGAACCCGATCACCGCGCTTCGGGGTCAACGGGAAGGTGGTCCTCTTGTGGGAACAAAAGAAAACCGTATTTAGAAGTGAGTCAATCATTTCGCTGACCTCGAATCTCTATTTGTTCAGATGCAGCCGGCCCCCCGACCGTTACATTTGCCGCCCCGGGTAAGCCGGTTTTCACGCCATCGCCAGCACGGCGGCGCCGTTGATCCGGTCGTGCTTCAGCGCGTTGAGGGCTTGGTTGGCGTCCTCGAGCGGGAACACCTGAGTACGTGTACGGATAGGAATTTCGGCCGCAATGCGCAGGAATTCCTCGCCGTCCCGGCGGGTATTATTCGCCACGCTGCGCACAACCCGCTCGTGGTACAGCAGATCGTAGTCAAGGGGTGGAATGCGGCTCATATGGATACCGCCCAGCGCCAGGGTGCCGCCTTTTTTCAGCACCCGCAAGGCTGCGGGCACCAGTTCGCCGGCCGGCGCGAAGATGATCGAGGCGTCCAGCAGGGCCGGCGGCGCCTCGGCCGCCGAACCGGCCCAGCAGGCGCCCATCTCGAGCGCCAGTTGCCGGTGATGCGCATCCCGGGTGACGGCGTAGACTTCCGCGCCCCAGTGCCGGGCAACCTGGATGGCCACATGGGCGGCCGCGCCAAATCCGTATAGGCCCAGGCGGCCACCCGCCCCAATCCCGCTCAACCGCAAGGCGCGGTATCCGATGATGCCGGCGCATAGCAGAGGGGCGGCGTCGAGGTCCCCAAAGCCGTCCGGAATCGGATACACAAACGCTTCCGGCGCGACCAGGTAATCGGCGTATCCGCCATCCACCGTCCAGCCCGTGAATTGGGCGCCCTCGCAGAGGTTCTCTTTCCCTGCACGGCAAAAATCGCACTCCCCACAGGTCCGGTTGAGCCAGGCCACTCCGACCCGCGCCCCGGCGGCAAACCGGCGGGCGTCCGGACCACTGGCCTCCACTTCGCCCACCACCTGATGGCCCGGGATCACAGGTGTCTTGCGAACGGGCAGCTCGCCTTCCACCACGTGGAGATCCGTGCGGCACACTCCGCAGGCGCGGACTCGTACCAGCACCTCGCCCGGACCCGGTTCGGGGCGGCGAACCTCGGTAAAATCGAGTGGGTTGGTCTCCACCGGAGCGGGGTTGTGGAGTAAGCAGGCCTTCACGCTTCTTATGATACGCCCGGCGCGGTACAATCGAACAAAGACAGGCAGGGAGGGAATTATGAAAGCCCAGCATACGATTTCGCGCCGGTCTATCTTTGCCGTCGCCGGCGGCGCCGCCCTCGGCCGGGTGGCCCCGGCCTCTGCCCCGGCTTCCCGCGTCGCCATTGCCCGCTGCCGTGACTACGGCCGGTCCCTCGAACCCGCCCTTGCCCGCATGTTCGATCAACTCGGCGGCATCGGCAAGCTGGTGAAGGGCAAAACCGTGGCCGTGAAGCTGAACCTGACCGGCAACATCACCCGGTTCCCGATCAAGCCCGGCTTGCCCTACCGCAATGATCCGGCGACCGTTCTGGTCCTGGCCCACCTGCTGGCCCGCGCCGGCGCCCGGCGTATCCGCTTCATCGAGAGCTTTTTCCCGGCCGGCCAGGACATGGCCCTGTGGGCGCGCTACCAGCTCGATATCCAGGCCATCAACAACGTGGGTTGCAAGGTGGAGTGGGAGAATACCCAGAACCGCGGCTACGCCAAACAGTATGTCCGCATGAAGGTGCCCTGGGGCGGGTACGTGTTTCCGGCCTATGACCTGAACCACTCTTTTGCCGATTGCGATGTTTTCGCCTCGCTTTCGAAACTGAAGAACCACTGGATTGCGGGCGTCACCATGTCGCTCAAGAACAGCTTCGGCAACACGCCTTGCTCCCTGTATGGCGGAGACTGCGGGGAGAGCGGAAATGAGGACCCCAGGCAGGAGCGCGGGCCGGTTTGCCATAACGGAACACGCACCCCGCCGAAAGGCGTGCCCCAGGAACTGCATCCGGAGTCGCCCCGCGAGGCCGGCTATCGTGTGCCCCGCATCGTGGCGGATCTGGTCGGCGCCCGTCCGGTCGACCTCGCCGTAGTGGATGGCGTGGATTCCATCGCCGGCGGCGAGGGCGAGTGGAACCCGGGTGTGCGGCGCATCCAACCCGGCCTGCTGCTGGCCGGATTCAACCCCGTGTGCGTCGACGCCGTATCCATGGCCGCGATGGGTTACAGCCCGCAGGCCGCGCGGGGTACGCCGCCGTTCCACCGGGGAGACAACACCCTGGCGCTCGCCGAGGCCGCCGGCATCGGCACCACGGATTTGCAGCGTATCGAGGTAGTCGGACTGAGCCTTCGCGAGGCGGTCCATAGCTATGGGCCCGGAGCCGTGGGCGGGCAGGCATAGCCGGTTGGGAGGTTGTGGGAGGTTCTATGCGCAGAGATTGGGTCGAGAAGCGGAAGGACGACAAGGTCCGCACGCAAATGCATTACGCCCGCCGCGGGATCATCACTGAAGAGATGCACGCGGTGGCTGCCGCCGAGCGGCTTTCCCCGGAACTGATTCGCGACGAGGTGGCGCGCGGGCGCATGATCATTCCGGCCAACATCCATCACACCAACCTGGAGCCTATGGCCATCGGCATCGCGTCGCGGTGCAAGATCAACGCCAACATCGGTAACTCGGCCGTCAGTTCCCACATCGAGGAGGAACTTGAGAAGCTCCGCTACTCGGTCAAGTATGGCGCCGACACGGTGATGGATTTATCCACCGGCGGAGACATCCCCGCCATCCGGAAAGCCATCATTCAGGCCTCTCCGGTGCCGGTGGGAACCGTGCCGATCTACGAAGCCCTGAGCCGCGTGCGGCGCACGGAAGACCTGAGCCGCCAGGTGTTGCTGGAGGTGATTGAGGAGCAGGCCGAGCAGGGCGTGGATTACATGACCATCCACGCCGGCATCCTGGTCCAGTACATCCCGCTCACCACTCAACGCATCACCGGCATCGTGAGCCGGGGCGGGTCCATTCTGGCCGAATGGATGGTCAAGAACCACCGCCAGAATCCGCTGTATGAATGCTTCGAGGACATTTGCAGGATCTTCGCCAAACACGACGTCGCCTTTTCGCTCGGCGACGGGCTCAGGCCCGGCTGCCTGGCCGACGCCAGCGACGAAGCCCAGTTCGCCGAACTGAAGACCCTGGGCGAACTGACGAAGAAGGCCTGGGAGTACGACGTCCAGGTCATGATCGAGGGGCCCGGGCACGTTCCCATGGATCAGATTCAGTTGCAGGTGGAGAAGGAGATAGAGATGTGCCACGAAGCGCCTTTCTATACTCTCGGACCCCTGGTCACGGACATCGCGCCGGGCTACGACCACATCACCTCGGCCATCGGCGCGGCCATGATCGGCTGGTACGGCGCTTCCATGCTCTGTTACGTGACCCCCAAGGAACACCTGGGGCTGCCCAATCGCGAGGATGTGAAAGCCGGCATCATCGCTTACAAGATTGCGGCTCATGCGGCCGATGTGGCCCGGCACAGGCCCGGCGCCCGGGACCGCGACGACGCTCTCTCCCGGGCACGCTACAAGTTCGATTGGAACCGCCAGTTTGAGCTGTCGCTCGATCCCGAGACGGCCCGCGCCATGCATGACGAAACCCTGCCGGACGAAGGCTTCAAAGACGCCCACTTCTGCTCCATGTGCGGGCCCAAGTTTTGCTCGATGAACATTTCCGCCAGGGTGGAATCCTTCACCGAGGCGGACGCGGCGGCGGCCGTCTCCGCCCGGATCGAGCCGAAGACCGGTCAGTAACGCGTTGGCGCTGTCAAGTTTGCGCCCTCCGCCATTATCCGGGAAAACCGGCGGTCTCGTGGCCGAGTAACCGGCGAACCTCTTTCCGGAGCGGTCCCACCGCTTTGGCAAAGATCATCTTGTAAGCCGCGCAGAAGTAGTCCAGGTCTTCGAACCGGCGATTGCGGCCGTGCCGCAGCTTCGGGCAACCGCCGTGGCAGACCGATTGATACTCGCAGACCTGGCATTCGGGATGGGGCAGCGTTTTCTTGGCCGCGAACTCGTACCGCAACCTGCGGCGGGCGATCTCAGGCCAGGAATCCACGTTGATGTTGCCCAGCTTCCAGGGACTCTCGACGAAGAAATCGCATGGGTAAATGTCGCCGTTGTACTCCACCACCACGTAGCTGTCGCAGGTTTCGTGCATGGTGCAGTTGCCCGGCTTCCGCCCGGCCAGGGCCTCGGCCAGATTGTCGAAAAAGCGGATGCGCACCTTGCGGCGCTCGGGCCACCACAGGTCGAAGGTCTCACACAGGAAGCGGCCGTACTGCTGCGGGGTGATGGTGAAGGGCAGGGGATTGCCGGAGGCGTCGAACTCGGCCAGCGGAATGTACTGAACATAGTCGATTCCCAGGGAGCGAAAGAACCGGTAGGTCTCGCGGGGCTTCTCGACATTGGCCTGGCTCAGCACGCAGAGCACGTTGAACTCGACCTTGTTGCGCTGGAGCGTCTCAATGCCGTCCATCACCTTGCGCCAGGTGCCGTGCCCGGCTTTGTTGAAGCGATAGCGGTCGTGCACCTCTTCCGGCCCGTCGATGGAGACGCCGATCAGCCAGTTGGTTTCGCGAAAGATGCCGCACCAGGTGTCGTCAATCAAGATGGCGTTGGTCTGGAGGGCATTCGAGACGGCCTGTCCGTTACGGCCGTGGCGCTTCTCGAATTCGACCAGCTTCTCGAAAAAGGCCGGGCCGGCCAGAGTCGGCTCGCCGCCTTGAAAAGCGAACACGCTCTCGGGGTAGGAGTAAAACAGATACGTGTCCACCAGGCGTTCGAGCGTGTCATCGCTCATGCGGCGGGCAGGCAAAGACTTGTAGGGATCGGCCTCCCGGTCGAGATAGAAGCAGTAGGCGCAGTCCAGGTTACAGACCGCCGACGCCGGCTTGATCAGCAAAGATGAAATCCGCGGCGTGGTTCCGAGCGAATCTCCCAGAACGGGCAGCGTGTTCCCATTGCCCACGCTTTCGAGTGTAGCAGGCAAACCCCGGCGCGCGGGGCGCCTCAACGCCGCTTCGCCGGCTTCCGGGACTGGCGGCGAAACTCCCAGGGGGGCTCGGGATTGGGATCCGACCACAGACCCCGCCGGGCCCGCCGGGCTTCCTCCTCGGCCTGCCGGAGCGCAATGTCGGCCGGAGCGTAATCCCGGTACCACCACGCCAGCCCCGCTCTGACGAGCTCGTAATTGAGACTGCTGCCGGACGGCAGGATGACTTCACCGACGGTCCGGCCGTAGCGATCGCGGTCGCGAACTTTCACCGTTACGTCCTTGCCGAAGACGGTGTCGCCGGTGAATTGGCGGGCCACCGTCCCGAACGCCTGCCGCCGTTCCGGGCAGTCCACACCGTACAGGCGAACCCGCTCCGGCCGGCGGCCGTGCAGCACTTCGATGGTGTCCCCGTCCAGAATGCGCACCACCCGGCCGGAAAATTGACGGCGCGGCCACAGGCCGCAAGCGGCCAGGGCCGCGATCAGGAGGACGCCCGCAAGGACGCACCGGCGGCTGATTCGAGGCGGCATGAGAGCCGCCATTATAGCCGGATTACGATGCTTTGGGCAGCGCCAGCCGCTCGGCCATCTGCGGCACCACCGTGATGAGCACGTCCTCTATGGTCTCGGCGAAGGTGAAGCGCATCTCCTTGCGGACCGGCTCCGGCAGATCCCGCAAGTCCTTCTGGTTTTCCTTGGGAAGGATGACGTGGTTGATCCCGGCGCGCCGGGCGGCCAGCACCTTCTCCTTAATGCCGCCGACGGGCAGCACCAGGCCGGTCAGGGTGATCTCTCCGGTCATGGCAATATCCGGGCGGGCGGGGAGCTTGGTATACAGCGAGGCCAGGGCCGCCGCCATGGTGACGCCGGCCGAGGGGCCGTCCTTCGGAATCGCCCCGGCGGGAACGTGCACGTGCACCCCGTAACGGCGGAACAGCGACCGGTCGATACCCAGTTCGTCGGCGTGGGACCAGACATAGCTCTGGGCGGCGCGCGCCGACTCCTGCATCACCTCGCCAAGCTGCCCGGTAATCGTCATGCCGCGGCCGTCGGGCAGCAGCGTCGCCTCGACGTACAGCACGTCGCCCCCGGCTTCGGTCCAGGCCAGGCCGGTGGCCACGCCGGCGGGCAGTTTCTTGCGGGCGTGCTCGGGCGAATGCCGCTCCGGACCCAGCATCTCGGGCAGATCCGCCACATCCACCGTGACCGGTTCGGTGTGTCCTTCGGCGAACTTCAGGGCGACCTTGCGCACCACCGTCCCGATGGTCCGCTCCAGTTGCCGGACGCCGGCCTCGCGCGTGTAGCGGGAGATCATGTGGCGCACCGCCTCATCAGTGATTGCGCACTGCTCGGAAGTCAGTCCGGCCTCGGCAACCTGTCTGGGGATCTGGTAGCGTTTGGCGATCTCGAGTTTCTCCTCTTCGGTGTAACCGGGCAGGCGCAGCACTTCCATGCGGTCCAGCAGCGGTTGCGGAACCGTATCCAGGGCGTTCGCCGTGGTCAGGAAAATGACCTTCGACAGGTCGAAAGGCAGATCCAGATAGTTGTCGCGGAACGTCTTATTCTGCTCCGGATCGAGCACTTCGAGCAGGGCTGCGGCCGGGTCGCCGCGGAAATCGCGCCCCAGTTTGTCCACCTCGTCCAGCATCAGCACCGGGTTGTTCACCCCGGCCCGCCGGATGGCCTGAATCAGCCGGCCGGGCATGGCGCCGATGTAGGTGCGCCGGTGGCCGCGCAACTCGGCTTCATCATGCATGCCACCCAGGCTCAGGCGCTCAAACTTGCGCCCGAGCGCGCGGGCGATGGACTGGCCAAGGGAGGTCTTGCCCACACCGGGAGGTCCCACGAAGCACAGGATGGGCGCCTTGGCTTTGGGATTCAGCTTCAACACGCCCAGGTGCTCCAGAATCCGCTCCTTGATCTCCTTCAGACCGTAATGGTCCTCATCGAGCACGGCGCGCGCCTGGGGGATGTCCACCACACTCTCGGAGGCCACCGACCAGGGCAGCTCCAGGACGTAATCCAGGTACGTCCGGATCACATGATAGTCCGGCGCGCCCGACGGCAAGCGCTCCATGCGGGAAAGTTCGCGTTCGGCTTCGCTGCGGACACCTTCAGGAAGGTTGGCTTTTTCCAGGCGCCGGCGCAACTCCTGGGCCTCGGCCTGCTCCGGATTCTGGTTGCCCAGTTCTTCCTGGATGGCCCGGAGCTGCTGGCGCAGGAAGTACTCACGCTGCTCCTTGCTCATCTCCGACTGCGCTTTGCTGGCGATATTGAAGCGCAGCTCCAGTACCTGCACCTCGTGGGTCAGGAAAGAGTGCATCAGGCGCAGCGCCTCGGTCCGGGTTTTGGCTTCGAGCAGGGCCTGCTCCTTGGCAAGCTCCAGGCTGAACATCGAGGCCAGACCGTACACCAGCCGCAGGGGCGTTTCCGAGGTGGCGATCATGCGCATCACCTCCGCCGGCACCTGAGGCTGAGAAAGCGAAAGGGCTTTGGTCGCCAGCTCCACCACCTCGCGATGGAGAGCTTCTTCCTCGGCGCTGCTCTCTTCCGGCAGCGGGTACTCGCGCCAATGCGCCCGGAGGTACCCGTCCGCGAAATCCACCCGCTCGACGGCCACCCGGGAGACTCCCTGGAGGACCACGTCGAGGTTGCCGTCATTGCGGATCAGGCGCTTGATGATGGCTCGGGTGCCAACCGTATAGAGATGCTCCTGAAGGGGTTCCTCGACAGACGCATCCCTCTGAGCGAGGACGATGATCTCCTTTTCTTCGCTGGAGACAGCGGCCTCGACGGCAGCGATGGAAGCCTCCCTGCCCACTTTGAAGGGAAGCATGATATACGGCAGCAGAACCGTATTTTTCACCGGAAGCAGGGGCAGAACTCGAATATCCTGGGCGCCCATAACTTAGTCCTATTCTATCAAATTAGATTAGTTATGTGGGCGCATGGTTTCAGGAAATCGCCCCCGTGAAACCTTTCGTAGTTGCCCCGCAGGTTGTGGGCGCACGGCGGGCGCGACGCTCACCGGGTATACGGACCAATCCGGCAAAAGACGCCTACTTCGGGACGCGATACACGATGAAGGCGGAATTTTCGAAAGCGGGTGTGACGCCGGGCTCCCGGTTCCTGGGCCGCACGACCAGGTAATCGATGCCCAACCGCCGATAGCGGGTGAGGTTTCCAGGCTGGTAGGGGCGCGCCATGGTGGCCTGCCAGCGGGCCCACCACTCTTCGCCTAACTCCTTCAGATAGTTGACCTGGCCACCACCCTTCCAGTCCACGTAAACTGCGCGCAGCGCCCGGGCGCGAAAGATCCCCGGGTAGATATCCCGGCCGGCGTCAGGGAACAGAAAGACCGAGTCCTTCGGCGTGCTGGCGCGCGCCCAGGCGGCCAGTTCCTCGAT
>Ga0272446_1002696_pt1 | contig 23673 bp, 27 predicted proteins | sample YNPCB0061_FD_194587 | JGI IMG/M metagenome (GOLD analysis project Ga0272446, IMG submission 194587) | Hot spring microbial mat communities from Yellowstone National Park, WY, United States - YNP-CB-006-1 | ecosystem: Environmental > Aquatic > Thermal springs > Hot (42-90C) > Sediment | place... | reverse complement strand
TTCCGCGGCTGGGGCGCCTCGGTGTCGGGCAACTCCGTCTGGTGGTCCATCCACGGCCGCAACAAGCTCTGCGCCGAGGTCGACCTCAAGCGGCCGGAAGGGAAGGAGGCGGTCCGCCGCCTCGCCGCCCGGTCCGACGTGCTGGTCGAGAACTTCCGGCCCGGATTCCTCGAGCGGCTCGGCCTCGGGCCCGAGGCGCTGCGCGCGTCGAACCCCCGCCTCGTGGTCGCCCGCATCTCCGGCTACGGCCAGGACGGGCCCTACCGCGACAGGCCCGCCTTCGGGGCGATCGGCGAGGCGATGGGCGGGCTCAGGCACCTGACGGGCCACCCGCCGGGGATGAGCGACCTGCCGCCGCCGCGCTCAGGCATCTCGATCGCCGACGACCTTGCCGGCCTCCATGCCGCGATCGGCATCCTCGCCGCCTGCTGGCGGCGCGATGGCCAGGGCACGGGCGAGGGCGCGGTGCTCGATGTGAGCCTGGTCGAGAGCGTGTTCTCGCTGATGGAGGGGATGCTTCCCGAGTACGGCCTGTTCGGCACGGTGCGCCAGCCCGCGGGCGCGGCGATCCCGACCGCCGCGCCCACCAACACCTACCCGACGGCGGATGGCGGCTGGATCGTCATCGCCGGCAACTCGGACCCGATCTTCCGCCGGCTGATGGGGCTGATCGGCCGGCCGGACCTCGGCACCGACCCGAGGCTCGCCACCAATGCCGGGCGTTGCGCCAACGTCGCCCTGATCGACGACGCGATCGCCGCCTGGACGCGGCGCCATGACGGCCTGACGGCCGACCGGCTGCTCGAGGAGGCGGAGGTGCCAGCCTGTCGCCTCTACAGCATCAAGGACTGCGCCGAGGACCCGCATCTCCGGGCCCGCCGCGCCGTCCAGGAGGTGGATGACCCGCTGCTCGGCCGCGTGCTCCACCCGGGCCCCGCCGTGCACGTGTCCGGCCACGCGCCGGAGGCTGTGGTGGGCTGGACGGGGCCTGCCGTGGGGGCGCACAACGCGCTCGTGCTCGAGACGCTGGCGGGGCTGGACGCGGCCGCGGCCGCGGCGGCGCGGGGAGGGGAGACGGCGCGATGACGGAACGGGTCAGCATCGTCGAGGTCGCGCCGCGAGACGGGCTCCAGGCGGTGCCCGGCTTCGTGCCGACCGAGCAGAAGATCGCCCTCGTCCATGCCCTCGCCGAAGCGGGCCTCGTCGAGATCGAGGCGACGAGCTTCGTCTCGCCGAAGGCGATCCCGCAGCTCGCAGACGCGGCGGAGGTTCTCGCCGCCGCCGACGCCATCCCCGGCATCGTCCCCTCCGTTCTGGTGCCGAACCGCAGGGGGGTGGAGCGGGCGCTGGCGGCCGGGGCGCGCAAGCTCGGCCTCGTGATGAGCGCGACCGAGGGGCACAACCGCGCCAATCTCAACCGCTCGGTCGAGGAGAGCTTCTCCGAGCTTGCCGACATCGTCGCCGCCCTGCCCGCCGAAGGCCTGGCGATCCGCTGGAGTTTCTCCTGCTCCTTCCACTGCCCGTTCGAGGGGGTGGTGCCGGCCGCGCGCGTGCTCGGCCTGCTCGCGCGGGCGGTGGCGATCCGCCCCGGCCTCACCTTCGCTCTGGCCGACACCACCGGCAACGCCGCGCCGACCGAGGTGCGGGCGCTGTTCGGCGAGGCGATCGCGCGCTTCGGCTCCCGCGCCCGCTTCGCCTTCCACGGCCACGATACCTACAACCTCGGCATCGCCAACGTCACCGCCGCCTTCGAGGCGGGCGTGCGGGAGATCGACGCGGCGGCGGGCGGCATCGGCGGCTGCCCCTTCGCGCCCGGCGCCTCCGGCAACGTCGCGACCGAGGACGTGGTGTGGCTGTTCCGCCGCCTCGGCGTCGAGACGGGGGTGGACTGGCGCCGGCTGCTCGAGGCGGCCGATCTCGCCGCGCTTCTGGCCGGCGACGGCGCCGCCTCGGGCCATCTCCGGCATGTCCGCGCCGCCCGCGCCGCGGCCTGAGGCCGGGGTTGCCGCGCAACGCCCCGGCCGGCTAACTCTCCGGCCGGAGGCGATGATGCGGAGAAGGGCCCTTCTGCTGCCGCTCGCGTTCGCCGCCTGCGCCTCCCGGCCGCACGAGGGGGCGGAGGTGCGGGGCGATCTTGCCGCGCTTCCGGGCAACATCTCCTGCGTCCCGTTCGCGCGCGCCCTCTCCGGCATCGACCTTGCCGGCGACGCGCATCGCTGGTGGCCCGCAGCGGAGGGGCGGTATGGCCGCGGCCCTGCGCCGAGGCCCGGCGCGGTCCTGGTGTTCCAGCGCAGCTCGCGCCTGCCGCAGGGGCATGTCGCTGTCGTCGTGCGGACGCTCGGCCGGCGGGAGGTGCTCGTCACCCACGCGAACTGGGGCAGCGGCAGCGAGCGCGGGCGGGTGTCGCAGAACCAGCGCGTGGTCGACGTCTCGCCCCGCAACGACTGGTCGGCGGTGCGCGTCTGGCACCCCGGCTCGGGAACGCTTGGGGTCACCGTGTTCCCGACCTACGGCTTCGTGCTGCCGCCCCAGCCGGCCGATCCGGCCCAGCTCGCCGCGCGTGTGCCGGCGGCGGCGCGGCTCTCGGCCGGGACGCTGTGACGGCCGAAGCCGCGACGAAAGTTCCCTAGCGTGAGATCCTGGCAAGAAAGCTGCAATACCCCATATGACATCTATCAATCTCCACGGGGTTCTGTCAGATGGCAACGCAGCGCAGAAGTGGCGGCGCCGCCGGGCGTTCCGGGGCGAAGCGCCAGGTTCCAAAGGCCAAGGTCCGCGAGGTGATGACGTCGATCGCCGCCGAGGTGATCGCCGAGACGATGGGGCGGCTCGCCCGGGCGCCCAGGCCGCAGGCGGTTGCCCTGCGGATGACCACGCGCCGGCGTTCGGCGCGCACGCAGGGCTGAGCCGGGCTCAGCCGCCGTCCGGCTCCTCCGCCTCCTCGGCGACATGGTCCACCATGTCGGTGAGCATCGAGCGGATGTGGTCGTCCCCCACCACGTAGAACACCTGCCGCCCCTGCCGGTCGGCCTGCAGGAGCCTCGCCGCGCGCAGGAGCCGCAGGTGATGGCTGACCAGGCTCGCCGAGAGGCCGAGGCCCTGCGCCATCTCCGTCACCGCCACCGGCTTGGTGAGGCAGGCGAGGATGATCCTGAGCCGCGTGGGGTCGCTCATCAGGCGGAACATCTCGGCGAGCTCGACGATCTCGTCCTCGCCGACGCCGCGCGCTCGGCCCTCACGCTGACCCATGCGACCATTCGCTGCCACGACGCCGAGGCTCACAGCAAACCGGGGCGAGCGCAAGCGGGGGCTTGCGCGGGGCGTCGCCTGCCGCCATATCTCGTTTCGATAAAACAATGTCTTTCAAGTCATTGACGAGGTGTAGAGATGAACAGGTGTTCAAGCATCGCACGCCGGAGCCTGCTCGCCGGCGCGACGGCGCTGCTCGCCTCCCCCGGGCCATCGCGCGCGCAGGCTCAGCGTGCCGCCCCGCCGCGCGTGCTCGCGACCACCGCGATGATCGGCGACCTCGTCCGCGAGATCGGCGGTGACCGCATGCGCGCCGAGACGCTGCTCGGCGAGGGCGTCGATCCGCACACCTACAAGCCGACGCGGGCCGACATCGCCCGCCTCTCCGCCGCGGATGCCGTGTTCTACAACGGCCTCCTGCTCGAGGGGCAGATGACGGACGTGTTCGTCCGCCTCGCCCGCGGCGGCAAGCCGGTCTTCGCCGTCACCGAGCTGCTCGCCGCAGACCACCTGCTGACCGAGAGCGACGGCAAGGACGACCCCCATGTCTGGATGGACGTCACCCTCTGGGCGAAGGCGGCCGACCGGATCCGCGACGCGCTCGCGCGCCTCCGCCCGGCCGACGCCGAGACGTTCCGCCGCACCCATGCCGACCTCGCCCGCCGCCTCGCCGCGCTCGACGCCTACGTGACGCAGGTGATCGCCTCGATCCCGGAGAGCGCGCGCGTGCTCGTCACCGCGCATGACGCGTTCGGCTACTTCTCGCGCCGATACGGCATCGCCGTCGAGGGCATCCAGGGCCTTTCCACCGAGGCAGAGGCGGGGCTTCGCCGGATCCAGGACCTGGTCGAGCTCCTGGTCGCGCGCCGCATCCCGGCCGTGTTCGTCGAGACCTCGGTGAACGACCGCAACGTCCGCGCCCTGGTCGAGGGCGCGGCGGCGAAGGGCCATCGCGTCGCCATCGGCGGCGCGCTCTTCTCCGACGCGATGGGCGCTCCCGGCACCTACGAGGGAACCTACATCGGCATGATGGACCACAACGCGACGGTGATCGCCCGCGCGCTCGGCGGGGTGGCGCCGGCGAAGGGCATGGGCGGGCGGCTCGCGGGATGAGCGCGCCCGCCTCGCTGCCCGTCCCCGCCCTGTCGGTCAGGCACCTGACCGTCGCCTACCGGGACGCGCCGGTGCTGTGGGAGGTGAACTGGGCAACGCCGCCCTCTGGCCTCGTCGCCGTGGTCGGGCCCAACGGGGCCGGCAAGTCGACCCTGATCAAGGCCTGCCTGAACCTCGTGCCGCGCATCTCCGGCGAGGTGCGCATCTTCGGCCAGCCGCTCGCCGCGGTGCGCCGAAGGGTGGGCTACCTGCCGCAGCGCGCCTCGGTCGACTGGGACTTCCCCGCCACCGCGCTCGATGTCGTCTCGATGGGCCGCTATCCGCGTGCGGGCTGGCTCCGTCCGCTCCGCCGGCGCGACCGCGAGGCGGCGCGCGCGGCGCTCGCCGAGGTCGGGCTCGCCGACTTCGCCGACAGGCAGATCGGCCAGCTCTCGGGTGGGCAGCAGCAGCGCGTGTTCCTCGCCCGCGCCCTCGCCCTCGAGGCCGATCTCTACTTCATGGACGAGCCCTTCGCCGGCGTCGATGCCGCCACCGAGAAGGCGATCGTCACCGTGCTGCGGCGGCTCGCCGATGCGGGCCGGGCGGTGATCGTCGTCCACCACGACCTCGCCACCGCGCCGCACTACTTCGACCACGTGCTGCTGCTCAACCTGCGCGCCATCGCCTCGGGGCCGATGCGGCAGGCCTTCACGCCGGAGAACCTGGCGCTCGCCTATGGCGGGCGGCTCTCGCTGCTCGACCAGGCGGTCGCCGCCGCCGCCGGCGCGCCCGGCGCGGCGCCGCGGGCCTGAGGCCGGCGCGATGGTCGCGGGCGCCGATTTCCTGGCCGCGCTCGGTCTCGGGCTCGGCCACAACGCCACCGTCGTGGTGCTGGGCTGCGCGGCGTTCGGGCTCGCCGCCGGGCTCGTCGGCTGTTTCGTGCTGCTGCGCGGCCGCGCGCTGATCGCCGACGTCGCCGCGCACGCGACGCTGCCCGGCGTGGCGGCCGCCTTCATCGGCGCCACGCTGGCCGGCGCCGACCCGCGCAACCTCTGGCTGCTGATGGCCGGAGGCGCGGGCTCGGCCGCGCTCGGCACGCTCGCGGTGCGCGCCGCCGCCGCCACCGGCCGGGTGCGGGACGATGCCGCGATGGCGCTCGTGCTCTCGGCCGCCTTCGGCGCCGGCGTCGTGCTGATGTCGGTCGTGCAGTCGCTGCCGACGGGTGGCCAGGCGGGGCTCTCGCACTTCATCCTCGGCCAGGCGGCCGGCATGGCGGAGGCCGAGGCCCATGCGCTGATGGTGCTCGCCGCCGCCGCCGCCGCGCTCGCGCTCCTGCTGTTCAACCCGCTGCGGGTGCTCTGCTTCGACGAGGGCTTCGCCGCCGCCGCCGGGCTGCCGGTGCGCGCTCTCGACCTCGCGCTGATGGCGCTGATGCTGCTCGTCACCGTCGCCGGCCTGCGCGCCGTCGGGCTGATCCTGGTCGTCGCGCTGATGGTGATCCCCGCGGTCACGGCGCGGCTGATCACCGACCGGCTCGCCGTGATGGCGCCGCTCGCGGCGCTCATCGGGGGCCTTTCCGGCTGGGTCGGCGCCGCGTTCTCCGCCGCCGCGCCGGGGCTGCCGACGGGGGCGGTCGTGACCGTCACGGCCTGCGTGCTGTTCGTCGCCGCGCTTCTGTTCTCGCCCGGGCGTGGCGTTCTCGCAGCGCTCTTGCGTCGGGCCCGCATGGCCTGGCGCATCGCGCGCGACCACCTGCTGCGTGGCGCCTGGGAGGAGCTCGACCGCCAGCGCCTCGGACCGGACGGCGCCTTCGCCGCAGCGGCGGTGGCCGAGGCCTGGGGCTGGGGCCCCGCGCGCCTCGCCCTCGTGACCCGCGCCGCCCGCGCCGCCGGCCTGCTCACGCCCGCCGGGGAGCCCGGGTTCCTGCGGCTCACGGAGGAGGGCACCGTGCTCGCGCGGGCGGTCGTGCGCCGCCACCGGGTGTGGGAGATCTATCTCACCCGCGCCGGCGGGGTGCGCGCCTTCGCCGCCCATCGCGGCGCCGACCTGATCGAGCACACCCTGCCGGCCGAGGTGGAGGCCGAGGTGGAGGCCTGGCTCGCCGCCGCCGACCCGGCGCTCGCGCGGCTGCCGGTGCCGCCGCCGGTGGAGGGCACACCGGTCGGGGGCGCACCGGTGGCGGGAGCGCCGGCATGACGCTGATCGAGTTCCTGCAGCTCGACCTCGTGCCGATGCTCGCCGCCGTGCTCGCCTGCGTGACCTGCGGGCTGCTCGGCACGCTCTTGCTGCTCACCCGCAACAGCATGATGGGGGACGCGATCAGCCACGCCGTACTGCCCGGCATCGTCGCCGGCTTCTGGCTCACCGGCACCCGCGCCTCGCTGCCGATGGTCGCTGGCGCGATGGCGGCTGCCGTGCTCGCGGTGGCGCTGATCGGCACGATCCGACGGCTTGCGCGGCTCGAGGCCGGCGCGGCGATGGGGGTGGTGTTCTCGGGGCTGTTCGCGCTCGGCCTGCTGATGCTCGTGTGGTCAGGCGCCGACCGGGTCGACCTCGACGTGGACTGCGTGCTCTACGGCATCCTCGAGACGCTGATCTGGCCGGCCGCGACCGGCCCCGCGAGCCTGCTCGATGCCGGGGCGCTCGCCGCGCTGCCGCCGGAACTCCTCCTCCTCGCCGGCATGTTCGCCGTCACCCTCGTCGCGCTCCTGCTGTTGTGGAAGGAGCTCCGCCTCGCCGCCTTCGACCCCGGCTTCGGCAGGGTGATCGGCTTCGACCCGCGGCCTGTCCGCGCGCTCCTGATGCTGCTGATCGCCGCCGCCTGCGTCGCGGCCTTCTGGGCGGTCGGCTCGATCCTGGTGATCGCGGCGCTGATCGGCCCGGCAGCGATCGCCCGGCTCCTGACCGAGCGCTACGCGGCGCAGTTCGCGCTCTCGGCCGCTGCCGGGGCGGCGGTCGCCATCGCGGGCTATGGGCTCGCGGCGCTCCTGCCTGCGGCGATCGGCGCGGCGCAGGGTTTCAACGCGGCGGGGATGATGGCGGTGATGGCGGGGGTCGGCTTCGCGCTCGCCGCCGCCCTGTCTCCGTTCGGGCCGCGCGCCCTCAGGCGGCGTCGCGCGGCAGCGTCACGAGCGTGAAGATCCCGAAGGGCGGGCAGGGCTGAAGCCTCGCCGCCGCCATCTGGCCGGGGCTCAGCACGCTCTCCATCGCGAAGTCGGGGTGCCAGCCGAGCAGGCGGCTGAACGGCGCCATCGCCCGCTCGATGCCGCGGCGGATGCCCGGCGGCGCGAGGAAGTGGTTGACGAGCAGGATGGTGCCGCCCGGCCTGACCACGCGGCGCATCTCCGCCATCAGGCGGCGCGGGTTCGGCACGACCGAGGCGACGAACATCGCCACCGCCGCGTCGAAGCTCGCATCGGCGAAGGCGGTCGCCTCGGCGTCCATCTCGTGGAGGCCCTCGACGGTGGCGGCGAGGCCCGCACGCACGCGCTTCTCGGCGACCGCCAGCATGTCGGGGCTGAGGTCGATGCCGGTCACGCGCTTGCCGGCGGCATAGTGCGGCAGGGCGAGGCCGGTGCCGACGCCGACCTCGAGGATCCGCTCGGCCGGCAGGGCGTTGATCGCCGCGACCGCGCGCATCCGCCCCGGCTTCGAGACGAGGCCGAAGACGCTGTCATAGACCCCGGCCCAGCGCCGGTAGGCCTCGCGGACGGAGGCCGCATCGAGCGGCCGCGCGGGACCCTGCGGGCGGTTGCCGGCCCGCTTGCCTTCGCCGTGGTGGATCGTGACGGTCATGATACGCAGCCGCGTACTCCCGCGCGGGCTCCCGCGCAATGCCCCTTCTGTTCACGCCTGCCTGTTCCGGTCAGGCCTGCCTGGCGCCGCCCCGCGTCTCGGCCCAGAGCACGAACAGACCCCCCGCCGCCACCACCAGGGCGCCGGCGAAGGCGACCTGGTCGGGCAACTCGCCGAACAGCACGAACCCGGCAAGCGTCGCCCAGACGATCTGCGTGTAGGCGAAGGGCGCGAGCACCGAGGCCTGCGCCCGCTGGTAGGCGAGGATCAGCAGGAAATGCCCGAGCCCGCCGAGCATGCCGAGCAGGACCAGGAGCGCCCACTCGCCCGGGCTCGGCCAGACCCAGACGAAGGGAACGATGAAGGTGGTGACGATGGTCGCCGCCACGCCGGTGTGGAAGATCGTCGTGAAGGCATCGTCGATGCCGGCGAGGCGGCGCGTCAGCACGGAATAGACCGCGAAGACCGCCGCCGTCGCGACCACGAAGAGCGCCGCCGGATGCGTCACGCCCGCGCCTGGGCGGATGATGACGAGAACGCCTGCGAAGCCGACGACGATGCCCGTCCAGCGCTGCCAGCCGACGCGCTCCTTCAGCATGCGCGCGGCGAGCAGCGTCACGATCAGCGGCGAGACGAAGCCGATCGCCACGCACTCGGCGAGCGGCACGTGCACGAGCGCCAGGGTGAAGAACAGGTTCGCCGCGGCGAGGCAGAGCGAGCGGACGACCTGCAGCCGCGGCGCCCCGGTGCGCGGCGGCAGGCGGCGGCCGACCAGCCGGAGCGCCGCCGAGACGATGAGCATGTGGAACAGGAACCGCGCCCAGAGCACCTGCAGCACGGGCAGGGACTGCACGGTCGCCTTGATGGCGCTGTCCATCATCACGAACAGGAACAGCGCGCCCATCATCAGGGCGATGCCGAGAGCCGGCCTGTCGGCCGGCTTGACGGTCATGGCCCGGCCCGGCGGTCAGCCAGGCCGGCGGGATCGCTCAGGCAGCGTCCTCGCGCCTGTCCGGCTTGGCGCGGACATAGGCGAGCGCGGCATGCTCCTCGCAGTAGGGCTTCCCGGCGATGTTGGCCGCGGTGCAGAAGCGGAAGCCCGGCTTGCCGGGCTCGCCGATCGGCCAGCAGCAGGTCGAGTTGCCGAACCGGAGCGGTGCGGGCCGTGGCGGCGGCACCTGGGCCGGGCGCGGCGCGAGCGGCTGCGGCCGCTCGCCGAGCGGGGCGCGGACGACCGGCAGCATCGGCATCGGCCGCGGCATCGCCGGGCGCAGCGCGGGGCGCGGCGCGCGCGGCGCCGGCGCCTGGCCGGGCACGCGGCGGATCGGCGAGGGGCGGGCAGCGAGGTTGAGCCGGTGTGCCTTGCCGACCACGGCGTTCTTCGAGATGCCCATGCGACGGCCGATCTCGGCCGTCGAGTGACCCTCCGCCCAGAGCTGGCGGAGCGTCGCGATCGCCTCCTCGGTCCAGTCCATGCCGTGGGCTCCCACTGATGCCTGGGTCACGTCTACCAGATACGGTATCAGATCGGGCCCATCTTCCACAACCAGTAGTAATCGCACGTGCGAGAGAAATCTGTGGACAACTGCCGCCCACGGCGGCGCGCCGCCGCTACAGCAGCTCCTTCCTGAGCATCCCGTGCACGCCCTTGATGCCGTTGACCGTCTGCGTGACGCGGAAATCGGCCGCGAGCGAGCAGAACTGGTAGGCATCGAGCGGCGAGAGGTTCGAGCGCGCGGCGATGAAGGCGATCATCTCGCGCAGCGCCTGCTTCATCGCGAGGTCGAGATCCTCGTTCAGCCCCATCGAGATGTAGTGCGTCGGCGTCTCGGCGCGCGGAAAGGAGAGAACCGGGGCGGTGCCCTTCTTCTTGTGCAGGACGAAGGTGAAGGTGCCGTCGAGGCACATCTCGAGCGCGGTGATGCAGACCTCGCCGTCGCCCTGCACGCCATGGCCGTCGCCCACTGAGAAGTTCGCCCCCGGCACCCAGACCGGCAGGAAGAGCGTCGAGCCGGCAACGAGCTCCTTGTTGTCGAGATTGCCCGCATGCTCGCGCGGCGGGTTCGACGCGATCCGCCCGTAGGCGGGCGGGGGGGCGACGCCCATCACCCCGAAGAACGGGCTCAGGGGCAGCTCGGTTCCCCAGGGCAGCCGGCAGGTGTTCCGCGCGCGGTCGACCGGGATGTGCAGCACGCGGGTCAGCGGGAAGTCCTCGGGCAGCGTGCCGGCGAGCGGGCGGACCATGTTGTAGCCCCAGTCGGCGCCGGGGCTGATCGCCTCGATGCGCACCTCGAGCATGTCGCCTGGCTCCGCGCCGGCGATCGCGATCGGCCCGGTGAGGATGTGCGCGCCCAGCTCAGGCCTCACCCGCTCGTTGATCGCCACGAGCGCGGGCGGGATCGCGAGCCCGCTCCCGGGCGGCGGCAGAACGTCCTCGCGGCCGGAGACGCAGGTGACGTCCACCGTGTCGCCGGAGGCGACGGTGAGCACCGGTTTCACCGCCGCATCGAAATAGCCCCAGTGGACGGTCTCGGGCGAGGCGTCGAGGCGATGGCGCGGCATGGCTGCTCCGGCTGCAGGGGGTGGTGACGCCGCATCGCAGCAAGACCCCCCGCGCCCGTCAACCCGCAGCGTCCGTGCTCAGGCGACCTGCTCGAGCGTCGAGACCTCGTCCGACACGGTGGTGCGGCGCATGTCGCGCACCTGTGTGGAATCGTAGTGGCGCGCGCGGTGCATGGTCGCGCGGTTGTCCCACATCACGAGGTCGAAGGGCCGCCACACATGCACGTAGACGAACTCCCGCTGCGTGGCGTGCTCGGTGAGGTCGCGGATCAGCATCCGCGCCTCCGGCACGGGCATGCCGTCGATCGCGCCGATATGCGCCGAGAGGAACAGGCTCCTGCGCCCCGACACCGGGTGGCGGCGGACGAGGCGCTGGCGCACCGGCGCGCATTGCCGCCGCTCCTCCTCGGTGAAGTCGGTGAAGCCGAGCGCGCCGCGCGAGTGGAGCTGGCTGTGCTCGCAGACGAGGTCCTGCACCATGGCCTTCGTCTCGTCGTCGAGCGCGTCGTAGGCGGCGCGCATGTCGGCGAACTCGGTGTTGCCGCCGGAGGAGGGGATGACGCGCGCCGAGAGCAGCGAGTAGCGCGCCGGCGCGGCCTTGAAGCTCGAATCCGAGTGCCAGAGCATGTTGCCCAGCCCGAACAGGCGGCGGCGGTCGTCGCGCGCCATCACCTGGCCCGACTGGTCGAGGTTCGAGATGTCGTTCAGCGCCATCGAGAGGCGGCGTTCCGCCACGGGGCGAAGGTCCCCCGTCGCCTCCTCGAGCGGGCCGAAATGCCGGCTGAACGCCACCTGCTGGTCGTCGTCGATCCGCTGGTCGCGGAACACGAGCACGGCGTAGCGGGCGATGCCGGCCTCGATCGCCGCAACCTCGGCTGGCGTGAGGGGCGTCCGGAGGTCGATGCCCGAGACCTCGCCGGCGAAGTCGGGGCGTCGCGGGTCGATCGCGGTGATCGTGAGCGCCATGGCGTCGTCCTTCCCATCCGGCCGCCCTCGTGCGGCGGGGCGGCGCGTGGCCAGGATCGTAGCGCAGGGGGCACTCCGATGCAGCCCCTGGACCGTGGCGTCACGACTTGACGCCCCGCATGCCGCGGCGCGAAATCCCCCCGCTGCGCGCGGTCCCGAGGGGCCGCCCGGGGCCCGCAAGGGGGAGCCGTGCCGCACCTGACGCTGCACTCACCGCTCGGCGAGCTGACCGTCTTCGAGGAGGACGGGCGCATCATCGCGCTCGAATGGGGCCGCGGCGCGGGCACGCCATCTCCGACACCCGTGCTCGCCGAGGCGAAGCGGCAGCTCGATGCCTATTTCGACGATCCCACGGCCGGGTTCGACCTGCCGCTCGCCCCCGCCGGCACGCCGTTCCGCCAGCGCGTGTGGGAGGCGATGCGGGCGATCCCGCCCGGCCGGACGCTTCGCTACGGCGAGATCGCCCAACGCCTCGGCTCCTCCGCGCGTGCGGTCGGCGCGGCCTGCGGCGCGAACCCGATCCCGATCATCATCCCCTGCCACCGCGTCGTCGGCGCCGGCTCGCTCGGCGGCTATTCCGGCGGCGAGGGGCCCGACACCAAGCGGCACCTGCTCGCGCTCGAGCAGGGCGCGGCGCCCCACTGAGCGCACGACACCACGCAACGACACACCGGGAGCCTGCGATGCATCACGCCATCCGAATCCACGAGCACGGCGGCCCCGAGGTGTTGCGCTGGGAGGAGGTGCCGAAGCCCTCTCCCGGCCCCGGCGAGGCGCTGGTGAAGCACGCCGCCATCGGCCTCAACTACATCGACGTCTATTTCCGCACCGGCCTCTACAAGCCGCCCGCCCTGCCGGCGACCATCGGCATGGAAGGGGCCGGCACGGTGGAGGAGGTCGGCGAGGGCGTGTCCGACCTCAAGCCGGGTGACCGCGTCGCCTACGCCACCGCCCCGATCGGCGCCTATTCCGAGTACCGCACGCTGAAGGCCGAGCGGCTGGTCAAGCTGCCCGACGCGATCGGCTTCGACACCGCCGCGGCGATGATGCTCCAGGGCATGACGGCGGAGTATCTCCTGCTCCGCACCTTCAAGGTGCAGCCGGGCCAGACCATCCTGATCCACGCCGCCGCCGGCGGCGTCGGCCTCATCATGTGCCAGTGGGCGAAGCATCTCGGCGCGACGGTCATCGGCACCGTCGGGTCCGACGAGAAGGCGGCGCTCGCCAAGGCGCATGGGTGCGACCACCCGATCGTCTACACGCGCGAGGACTTCCAGGCACGGGTGAAGGAGATCACCGGCGGCAGGATGCTGCCCGTGGTCTATGACAGCGTCGGGCGCGACACCTTCATGAAGTCGCTCGACTGCCTGGCGCCGCTCGGCATGCTCGTCGTGTTCGGCAACGCCTCGGGCCCCGTGCCGCCGTTCGAGATCGGCACCCTCGCCGCCAAGGGCTCGCTCTACCTCACCCGCCCGACGCTCGCGACCTACACCGCCAAGCGCGAGGATCTGGCCCGCTCCGCCGCCGCCCTGTTCGACGTGGTGCAGAAGGGCGTGGTGAGGATCGAGGTGAACCAGCGCTTCGCGCTGAAGGACGCGGCGGAGGCGCACCGCGCGCTGGAGGGCCGCCGCACCACCGGCTCGACGCTGCTGATCCCCTGAGGGAGGGAACCCTGGCGCGCGCACGCCACACGCACGAGATCGAGGAGCTGGGCGGCACCACCTACCCCGCTCCGTTCCGCGGCGCCGTTGCGGGGCGGCGCGTGCGCCGGCTCGGCGACGCCTTCGGGCTCACGCAGTTCGGCGTCAATCTCGTCCGCCTCGCGCCGGGGGCGGCAAGCGCGCTGCGCCATGCCCACAGCGCCGAGGACGAGTTCGTTCTCGTGCTCGAGGGCGCGCCGACGCTGATCACGAACGACGGCGAGCAGCTCCTGGCTCCCGGCATGGCCGTCGGCTTCCCCGCCGGCACGGGGGATGCGCACCACCTCGTGAACCGCACGGGGGCGGATGTCGTGTTCCTCGTCGCCGGCACGAAGGCGCGCGAGGGCGATGTCGTGACCTATCCGGACGACGATCTGCGCGCCGAGCCCGGCCCCGGCGGCGGGCGGCGCTTCACCCACGCGGACGGAACGCCCTGGTAGGGCCTCCAGCGATCCTCCATCGCGACGAGGCGGTGCTGGTGATCGACAAGCCGGCGGGTGTCGCGACGCATCGCGGGCCCCGCGCCCGCGCCTCGGTGGAGGACTGGCTGGAGGGCTTGCGCTTCGGCAAGCGGCACCGGCCAGAGCCCGCGCATCGCCTCGATGCCGACACGGCCGGCTGCCTCGTGCTCGGCCGCACCAAGCCCGCGCTCGCGGCGCTGGGGCGGCTGTTCGCCGAGGGCCGCATCGGCAAGACCTACTGGGCCGTGGTGCGCGGCGGCCCCGGAATGGACGAGGGCGAGATCGCGCTGCCGCTCGCCAAGGCGAGCACGCGCGCTGGCGGCTGGCGCATGCGGCCCGATCCGCGCGGGCAGAGGGCGGTGACGGAGTGGCGCGTGCTCGGCCGCGGTGCCGAAACCGCGTGGCTCGAGCTTCGCCCGCGCACGGGCCGGACGCACCAGCTCCGCGTCCACTGCGCCGCCATGGGCTTCCCGGTCGCAGGCGACGCGCTCTACGGCACCGCCGCACCCGAGGGGCTCCAGCTTCTCGCCCGTTCCGTGACGATCCCCGGATGGGAGGGGCGGGCGGAGGTGACCGCAATCGCCCCCGTTCCCGCGCACCTGCGCGACGCGCTTTCGGCGTGCGGCTGGCGGGGCTGACGCCGCGCGGCTATCTCTGCCCAATGCCGCCGCTGCTCGCGCTCCAGGACATCGCGCTGACCTTCGGCGCCACGCCGCTCCTGCGCTCGGCCGACCTCGCCGTCGGCGAGGGGGACAGGATCGCGCTCGTCGGGCGCAACGGCGCGGGGAAATCGACGCTTCTGCGCATCGCCGCAGGCCTCGTCACGCCCGATGCCGGCACGCGGTTCCTCCAGCCCGGCGCGACGCTGCGCACCCTGCCGCAGGGGCCCGACCTCGCGGGATTCGCGAGCGTGCGCGCCTACGCCGATGCCGGGCTCGGGCCCGGCGACGATCCGAACCGCGTTCCCGCCCTGCTCGGCGCGCTCGGCCTCACCGGCGAGGAGGACCCGGCGCGCCTCTCCGGCGGCGAGGCGCGGCGCGCGGCGCTCGTCCGCGCGCTCGCGCCGCGGCCAGACATCCTCTTGCTCGACGAGCCGACCAACCATCTCGACCTTCCCGCCATCGAGTGGCTCGAGGACACGCTGCGCGCGGAGCGCACCGCCCTCGTCGTCATCAGCCACGACCGGCGCTTCCTCGAGCGCACCACGCGGGCGATGGTCTGGCTCGATCGCGGAACCACACGGCGGCTCGAGCAGGGCTTCGCCGGCTTCGAGGCCTGGCGCGACCAGGTCCTCGCCGAGGAGGAGGCCGAGGCGCACAGGCTCGGGCGGAGGATCGCGCGCGAGGAGGACTGGGTGCGCTACGGCGTCACGGCGCGGCGCAAGCGCAACGTCCGCCGGATGGCGGAGCTCGCCCTGCTGCGCGAGCGGCGCCGCTCCCGCGTGATGCCGACGGGCCGGGCGAGCGCGTCGGCTGCGGAGGCGGCGGGCTCGGGCAGCCTCGTGATCGCTGCCGATGCGGTCACGAAACGCCACGGCGACCGCGCGATCGTCCGCGGCTTCACGACGCGGATCATGCGCGGCGACCGTGTCGGCATCGTCGGCCCGAACGGCGCCGGCAAGACCACGCTGCTCGGCCTGCTCACCGGCGCGCTCGCGCCCGACGAGGGCTCTGTGCGGCTCGGCACCGGGCTCTCCATGGTCGCGCTCGACCAGGCGCGCGCGAGCCTCGATCCGGAGCGGAGCCTCGCCGACACCTTGACGGGCGGCGGCGACACGGTGCGCGTGGGCGGCACGCCGCGGCACGTGATGGGCTACCTCAAGGAGTTCCTCTTCCTCCCGGAACAGGCGGGCACGCCCGTCGGGCGCCTCTCGGGCGGCGAGCAGGCCCGCGTGATGCTGGCGCGCGCGCTGGCGCAGCCGTCGAACCTGCTCGTGCTCGACGAGCCGACCAACGACCTCGACCTCGAGACGCTCGACCTCCTGCAGGAGATCCTCGGGGAATATTCCGGTACCGTTCTCGTCGTCAGCCATGACCGCGACTTCCTCGACCGGGTGGCGACCTCGGTGATCGTCGCTGAGGGAGACGGGCGGTGGCAGGAATATGCCGGCGGCTACACCGACATGGTCGCCCAGCGCGGCTCCGGCGTCGGTGCGCCTGCCGCGGCCCAGCCGTCGCGCCGCCGCGCCGGGCCGCGGCGCGAGGAGCCGCCGGCGGCGGAGCCGAGGCGAAAGCTCAGCTTCGCTCAGATGCACGCGCTGAAGACCTTGCCCGGACGGATCGAGGCGCTCGCGGCGGAGGTCGCGCGCCAGCAGTCGGTGCTCGCCGACCCGGGCCTCTATGCGCGCGACCGCGCCGCGTTCGACCGCGCCTCGGCCGCGCTTGCCACGGCGCAGCGCGAGCACGATGCGGCCGAGGAGGAGTGGCTCGCCCTCGCCCTGCTCGCCGAGGAGATCGGCGCCGGTTAGTCCTGGATCGGAACGAGCCGGGTGAGCCGCGGCGGGGTGATCTCCGCGAGCAGGATCGACCCGTCAGGCGCCTCCCACAGCCCGTGCGCGCCATTCAGAACGGGGCGGCAACGGCCGACCAGCGTGCCGCTGCCGTCGAGCAGCGACAGACGCGGCACCTGGTCGGTCACGTAGAGGCGGCCGCCGGGCGCGCCATGCACCGACATGGCGCGGTGGTGACCACGCCATGCGGCAAGCCAGCGCCCCTCGCCGTCGAACACCTGCACGCGGTCGTTCTCCCGATCCGCTGCTCCTCCGGCATGGTCCCCTCCCTGCCGGTCAGCCCGGCGCCATCAGGTCGCCGCTGCGGCGCCGGCGGCGGTCGCGCCAGGCGGAGGCGGCAAGCGAGGCGACCATCAGCACCACGATCACCAGCGCGGCGGGGTGCTCGAGGATCTCCGCCGGGTCGCCGCCCGAAAGCTGCCAGGCGCGCAGCAGTTCCGTCTCGATCAGCCGCCCGAGCAGCAGCCCGACCACGACGGCCGCGACCGGGTAGCCGGCGGAGGACATGAGCCAGCCGAGCACGGCGAACACGAACAGCGCGACGGGGCCGGCGATCGAGCCCTCCATCGCGAAGGAGCCCATCGTCGCCATCACCAGCACGCAGGGGATGAGGAAGCGCAGCGGCAGCCGGACGATGGAGCTCGCGGCGAACACGAAGCCGGTGCCCACGACGAGCAGCAGGACGGCCTGGGCGAAGTTGGACAGGATGATCGCATAGACGATGTCGCGGTTCTGGTCCATGAAGCGCGGGCCGCCGACGACGTTGTGCATGGCGAAGGCCGCGAGCAGGATCGCGGTCGCCCCGCCGCCGGGAATGCCGAGGGCGAGCATGGTCGCCATCGAGCCGCCCTCGGAGGAGGAGTTCGCGCTCTCCGAAGCGATCACGCCCTCGGGGTTGCCCTTGCCGAAGCTCTCGCGGTCGTCCGACACGCGCCGCGCCTCGGCATAGGAGAGCAGGTTCGAGATCGAGGAGCCGACGCCGGGCGCCGCACCCACGAGCGCGCCGATGATCGAGCCGCGCAGCAGCGTCCTCGGGTAGCGCAGCGCCATCGCCCCGCCGGCGAGGATGCGCGGCAGGCTGATCCTGCGGTCCTCCTCCGCCTCGACGATGAAGGTGGTGTTGACGAGCGCGAAGAGCTGGCTCGCCGCGAGCAGCCCGACCATGGCCGGGATGGTGGGCATGCCGTCGAGCAGCTCGGGGATGTTGGCTGTGCCGCGCAGGTAGCCCGCCGTGTTCATGCCGACCGTTCCGATCAGGACACCGATGCCGGCGGCGAACAGCCCGCGCGAGAGCGACTTCCCCCCGAGCGAGCCGAGCAGCACCATGCCCCAGATGGCGATCGCGGCCATCTCGAAGGGGCCGATCCTGAGCACGAGCTCGGCGATCGGCTGCACGAGCACGAACAGCACGATGTAGCTTCCGAGCACGCCGACGCAGGAGGCGACGAGCGCGAGGCCGAGCGCCTCGTTGTGCCGGCCCTGCCGCGCCATCGGGTAGCCGTCGAAGGTGGTCGCGACCGCCGAGGAGGTGCCGGGGATGTTCATCAGCACCGCCGGCACCGAGCCGCCGAAGCCCGCGCCGGTGTAGACGGAGGTGAGGAAGATGATGGCCGGCAGGAACTCCATGTAGAGCGTCGCCGGCAGCACGAGCGCCATCGCCATCGACACCGAGATCCCCGGCATGGCGCCGAACACGAGGCCGATCAGCAGGCCCGGCACGACCCAGATCCAGGCATCGAGCGAGCCCGCGAGCATCGAGACGGCCGAGGCGGCGGCGGCGAGGTCGATCATCGCCGCGTCAGAGGACCGTGGTCGGGAACGGGTAGGGCACGAGCGCGCGGAAGCCGAGGATCACCGCCGCGGTGAAGGCGAGCGGGAACAGCACGAGCCAGAGCGGCCGCCGCTCGCCGCCGATGAACAGCCCCGCGGCCATGAAGGCCGCCATCGCGATGTCGTAGCCGATGCGCTCGAGCGAGAGGATGAAGAGGCCGAAGGCCGCCACCATCGAGACGGTGCGGAGCCGCCCGAGCCAGTCGGCCCGCGAGGCTGGCCCGGCCTCGGTGCCGTGGCGGATGCAGCCCGCCGCGATCACCGCCCAGAGCACGAGGACGAGGATCGCGGTCGGCTGGACGAGCAGCAGGTTGTTGACGGAGAGGGAGACGGAGCGGGCGTCGATCAGGTAGGCGAGCGCGATGCCGGCGAGCGCGGTGACAAGGGCGAGCTGCCCCCATGCGACGCGACGGGCCCCGCCGCCCGTGTTCCCCTCCCGCAACGACGCCCCCCGCGTCACGCCCCGTCAGGCGGCCTTCAGCAGGTCGGCGTACTTCTCCATCAGCGCCGCGCTGCGCAGGTAGGCGGCGTTGGACGCCTCCGGCCCGTACCAGGTGGTGGCGAGCTGCTGTGCCTTCATGGCCGCGATGCACTCGGGGTCCTTGGTCGTGCGCTCGATCACCTGCTCGAGGAAGCGGTAGCGGTCGGGCGCGCGCTCTCGGAAGCGGCGGGACACCACGAAGCCGCGCTGCGAGCCGTCAACGAACTCCGGCGCGAAGCCGTTCGCCTTCGCGTAGTCGGTGATGAGCTTCGTCTCCTCGAAGCCCTCCACCTTCTCGTCGGCGAACACGAGGAGCGGGCGGATGCGGTCCTTCACCGGCAGGAAGCCCTCGCCGCCGACGAGGCCGAGATCGACATGCCCGCCCATCGTCGCGGTGCGGGCGGGGCCGCCGCCGTCATAGGTGACGATGCGCATGCGGTTGCGGTCGATGCCTGAGGCCTGCATCAAGAGCGCGAGGTTCACGAGGTCGGCCGAGGCGGGCTGGATGCCGACGCTGAGGCTGCGCGGGTCGCGCCTCAGCTGAGCGATCGCCTCCTCGATCGTGGTGATCGGCTTGGTCGTCGCATTCGCGATCAGGGTCGCGTCGCGCGAGGGCAGGTTGATCATCCAGAAGTCTTCGGCCCTGTACTGGGCGTTGCGGGTGATGATCGAGAGCGGAATGAACGGGCCCGCCGAGTGGACCATCACCATGTAGCCGTCGTCCGGCTGCTGCAGATAGAACATGTTGCCGAGCATCGTGCCGCCGCCGGGCCGGTTCTGCACCACCACCGGCTGGCCGAAATGCTTCTGCAGGAACGGGGCGATGGCGCGTGCGTAGCGGTCGTTTTAGCCGCCCGTGGCGAAGGGGACGAGGAGGGTGAGCGGTCGCTCGGGGTAGGCCTGAGCGCGCAGCGTCGCCGGCGCGGCGAGCGGGGTGGCGGCGGCGGCGGCGAGCAGCGAGCGGCGCGTGATCGTCATCCGGCCTGCGGTCATGCGCGGTCCTCCCTGTCCCCCGGGGAATGCCCCGGGGTGTCCGTTTCCATCCGGGTCCATTCCTAGGCCGCTGAAGTGTCAACCGTCAACGCTCCGGCAGATCGTAGGCGTTCCGCACTGCAGCACGTCTGCCGCGGGTGTCTGCCTCGTGCCTGCGCCGCTTCCCTGTCAACCGTTGACACTTTGTGGCGCCGGGCCGAGCGTGGCGCCCATGATGCTGCCGTGCCCTCGATGAGCCAAAGGCCGCCGACGCTCGCGGGCCCGCGCCTGCCGGCGCGCGCCGACCTCGCCCGCATCGGCGCCGCGCTCGCCCTCGGGCTCGCAGGCGGGCTGGCCGCGTGGCTGCTCCGGGTGCCGCTCGCCTGGATGATCGGCCCGATGGTGGCGACCGCGGCGGCCTCCGCCGGGGGGATCGACCTCGCCCCGGTGCCCGGCGGCAGGCAGCTCGGCCAGGCGGTGGTGGGTGTCGCGATCGGGCTGCGCATGACGCCGGCGGTGCTCTCCGGAACGCTCTCCCTCGCGCCCGCCATCGCGCTCGCGACCCTCGGCGTGGTGGCGGTGACGACGGCCGCCGCGTTCCTCTTGCGCCCGCTCGCCCGCGTCGATGCCCGCACCGCCTTCTTCGCCACCGCCGCCGCTGGCATGGCCGACATGGCGCTGGTCGCCCGCCGCCACGGGGGAGATGCCGATGCGGTGGCGACCGTGCATGCCATCCGCGTCTTCGTCGTCGTGCTGGTCGTGCCGGTGCTGGTGGTCGCCTTCGGCACGGGGGGCAGCATCGAGGATGCGGCGGTGGCGGGCGCGCATCCGGCGGCGTGGCTTCTGCTTCTGCCCGGCGCGGTGCTGTGCGCCTGGGCGCTCACCCCGCTCGGCTTCCCGAACCCGTGGCTTGTCGGGCCGATGCTCGGCGCTGCCGCCTTCGCCGCGCTCGAGCCGTTCCGCGCCGCGGTTCCGTGGGCGGCGCTGCTCGTCGCGCAGCTCGTGATCGGCATCGCGCTCGGGGTGCGGTTCCGGCGCGAGAGCCTCGCGCGCCTGCCGCGCGTCGCGCTTGGCGGTCTTGCGGTCGCGCTCGCGCTCGTCGCCGCGGCCGCCGCGGGCGGGGCCGCACTCGCGCACGCGACCGGGCTTCCCTACGCCGCCGCCTTCCTCGCGGTCGCGCCCGCCGGCATCACCGAGATGGTGCTGACGGCGAAGATCATGCGCCTCGACACGACGGCGGTGACGGCGTTCCAGATCGTGCGCATCGCGGTGATCGCGGCGACGATCGTTCCGATGTTCAGGCTCTATGCGGTGGTCGCGAGGAGGGTGAATGGATCTCCGGTTTGAGGGGCGGCGGGTTCTCGTGGTCGGCGCCTCCGCCGGCATCGGGCTCGCCACGGCGCGGATGCTCGCGGCCGAGGGCGCGGCCGTGGCGATCGCCTCGCGCAGCCAGGGCGCGATCGCCGAGGCGGCGGCGGCGGTCGGACGTGAGACGGGCAACCCGCCCGTGCCGCTCGCCGCCGACATCACCTTCGCCGGCGAGGCCGAGCGCCTCGTCTCGGCGACGACCGAGCGGCTCGGCGGGCTCGATGCGGTGATCGACTGCGTGGGCGGCTCGATCCGGTCCGCCTTCGAGAAGCTCTCCGACGAGGACTGGCTCGGCAACTACACCTTCAACGTGCTCTCGGCCGTGCGGCTCGTGCGCGCGTCGCTGCCGGCACTCCGGCAGGGGCGCCACCCGGCGGTGGTGATCCTCGGCGCCGCCTCGGCGCGGCAGCCGCATGCGCACCAGGTCGTCTCCAACGTGCACAAGGCGGGGCTGCTCGGCCTCGTCAAGACGCTCGCGGGCGAGCTCGCGCCCGAGCGGATCCGCATCAACTCGGTGGCACCCGGCCGCACGCTCACCCGGCTCTGGACCGACCGCGCCGACAGGCTGGCGGCCGAGCGCGGCGTGGCCCGCGAGGCGATCATCGCCGAGTTCGCGCAGGAGATCCCGCTCGGCCGCTTCGGCGAGCCGGACGAGGTGGCGACGATGGTGGTGTGGCTCGCCTCGCCGCGGGCCTCCTACGTCACCGGCCAGACGGTGAATGTCGACGGCGGCATCGCCAGGGGGCTGCTCTGAGCGTTCAGGCCGTGTGTGGAACGGGCTCGCCGCTCGAGAAGAACCGCCAGAACGCATCATAGACGAGATCGGGCCGGTGCTCGGCGGGGTAGTGCCCCGTCGGCACCGCCCAGCCGCGCAGGTCGGGCGCCCAGGGGGCCCAGGCCTCCAGCACCGTGAAGTGCCGGCCGCAATGGCTGTTCGATCCCCAGAGCACGAGCACGGGGCAGGCGATCGTGCGGGCGCCGAAATCGGCGCTGTCCATCGCGAAATCGACGCTCACCGTCGCGCGGTAGTCCTCGCACACGGCGTGGATCTGCTCGGGCGTGGTGCAGCGGACGTACTCCGCCATCGCCTCTGGCGAGAAGATCTCGAGCCCGACGCCCTTCTTGCTCAGCTTGTAGGAGATGTAATAGGCGAGGTCGGCGCAGAGCAGCCTCTCGGGGAAGGGTGCCTTCTGCGCCATGAAGAACCAGTGATAGGCCTCGAGCCCCCACCCCAGCGTGACGTTCGAGAGCACATGGTGGGTCGGCACGATGTCGAGCGCGGCCAGTCGGGCGACCTTCTCCGGATGGTCGAGCGCCATGCGGAAGCCCACGCGCGCGCCCCGGTCATGCCCCGCCACCCCGAAGCGGCGGAAGCCGAAATGGTCCATCACCGCGACATTGTCGTTCGCCATGGTGCGGAAGGAGTAGCCGCTGTGGTCCTCGCCGCCCTCGGGCTTGTCGCTGTCGCCGTAGCCGCGCAGGTCGGGCGCGACGACGGTGAAGCCCTGCGCGAGCGAGGGCGCGACCTTGTGCCAGCTCACATGCGTCAGCGGGTTGCCGTGCAGAAGCAAGAGCGGCGGGCCGAAGCCGCCGATCGCGACATGGATGCCGACGCCGCCGACCACCACGCGCTCGCGGCGGAAGCCCGGCAGGAGCTCCTTTCCCCAGGGCAGGAGCGGCGGGGGCGCGCCCGTCGTCGCGATGTCGTCCGGCATGGTTGTCTCCTCCGAATGCCGTGACGGTCGTCTCGGCGGAGGATACTGTCAACAGTCGGCGCCCCCCGTCGGCGCGGTCAGGCGGCGCTGTCGGTCGCCACCACGTCGAGGAAGCGCCGCCGCCCGCCGACGATGTGCTCCTCGCCGACGCGCCGCGCCGTCTCGACATCGCCGCGGCGGATCGCGTCCAGCATCGCCGCGTGCTCGGCGTTGCTCTCGGCCATGTTGCGCGGGCTGAACAGGCTGCGCCGCCGGCAGAGATGGCTCTCCTTGACCAGCGCGTCGTACATCGCCTTCGCCCGCGCGTTGCCCGCGAACTGCATCAGCCGGTCATGGAAGAGGAGGTTGATCTCGTAGTAGAGGGCCTGGTCGGCGTCGGCGGCGGCGCGTTCCATCCGCGCCACCAGGGCCGCGAGCTCCGCCCGCTGGTCGGCCGTCGAGGCGGCGGCGAGCCTCGCGCAGGCGAAGCCGGTGATCAGCCCGCGCATCTCGTAGATCTCGAGCGCCTGCTCGACCGAGACCTCGCGCACGTAGACGCCGCGGTTGACGCGCGCGTCGACGAGGCCCGCGCGCTCGAGCCCCCGCAGCGCCTCGCGCACCGGACCGCGGCTGACCTGGAGCCGCTGCGCGACGTGCTGCTCGTTGACGCGCTCGCCCGGCTTCAGTTCGCCGGCGAGGATCATCCGTTCGAGCTCGCGCTGCACCAGGGTGGTGAGCGACTGGGTGCGGACGATGTCGATGGGCCCCGTCGGGTCGGGCGGCGTGTCGGGCATGCGACCCGGTGTGCCACCGCTGGACGGGAAACGCAAACTGTTGACAGTTTACACAGACCGTTCACGGTGCTAGACGGCGCGAGCACGATCTACAGAGGCACGTCCAGCATGTCGATCCCTCCGGCCTCCGAAACGCTTGCCGGCATCCGCGTGCTCGATCTCACGCGCGTGCGGTCGGGCCCCACCTGCGTGCGCCAGCT
>Ga0272446_1002695_pt1 | contig 23689 bp, 15 predicted proteins | sample YNPCB0061_FD_194587 | JGI IMG/M metagenome (GOLD analysis project Ga0272446, IMG submission 194587) | Hot spring microbial mat communities from Yellowstone National Park, WY, United States - YNP-CB-006-1 | ecosystem: Environmental > Aquatic > Thermal springs > Hot (42-90C) > Sediment | place... | reverse complement strand
ACGCGTCTTGGGTAATGCCTCGGTGAAGCGGATGCTGTCGGGTCGGGCAATCGCGCCGATCTCCTTGACGACATGGTCGCGCAACTGCTGCTTGAGCGCCTCGCTGGGGGCAAACCCGCTTTTGAGCGTCACGAAGCAAGCAATCCCCTCGCCCTTGATCTCGTCGGGCTGCCCCACCACGGCGGCCTCGGCCACCGCCGCATGCTGCACCAACGCGCTCTCCACCTCCATCGTACTGAGCCGGTGGCCGGCCACATTGAGCACGTCATCGACCCGACCCATGATCCAGATGTAGCCGTCCTCGTCTTTGCGAGCGCCGTCGGCCGTGAAGTAACAGTGCGGCACCTGGGACCAATAGGTCTTTTGGTAGCGTTCGTCATCGCCGTAGATGGTTCGCATCATGGAGGGCCAGGGATGCCGCACGACCAGCAAGCCGCCGCTGTTGGGCGGTACGCTGTGGCCTTCGCGATCGACGACATCGGCCAGGATGCCGGGCAGCGGACGCGTAGCGCAGCCGGGCTTGGTGGGCGTCGCACCGGGCAGGGGGCTGATCATGATCGCCCCCGTCTCGGTTTGCCACCAGGTATCCACAATCGGGCAGCGTTCGCGGCCGATGACCGTGTGATACCACATCCAGGCTTCAGGATTGATCGGCTCGCCGACGGTGCCTAGCAGCCGCAGCGACGACAGATCGTGTCGTTTGGGATGCTCGTCGCCCCATTTGACGAAGGCGCGGATGGCCGTCGGCGCAGTGTAGAAGGTGGTAACACCGTACTTGGCGATGATCTCCCAGAAGCGATCTTCTTTGGGGTGGTTGGGCGCGCCCTCGTACAGCACCACGGTTGCGCCATTGCAGAGCGGCCCATAGACAACGTAGGAATGCCCGGTGATCCAGCCGCAGTCGGCGGTACACCAATAAACATCGTCTTCCTTGTGATCGAAAACGAGATGATGGGTGTAGCTGGCACCGAGCAGATAGCCGCCCGTGGTGTGCAGAATGCCTTTGGGTTTGCCGGTGCTGCCGGAGGTGTAAAGCAAAAACAACGGTTGTTCGCTGTCGAGCGGCTCGGGCGGACAGTCGGCCGAGGCTTCGTTCATGAGTTCATGCCACCATTTGTCCCGGCCGGGCTTCATGGGCACGGGTTGATGGCAGCGATCGAAGACGATGCAGGTCTGCACGCTGGGCGATTTCTCCAGGGCGAGATCGACGTTGGCTTTGAGCGGCACCAGCTTGCCCCGCCGCCAGCCGGCATCGGCCGTGATGATAGCCTTGGCCTGGGCGTCGTTGTTGCGGTCGGCCACCGCCTCGGCACTGAAGCCGCCAAACACCACCGAATGCATCGCCCCGATGCGGGCACAGGCGAGCATGGCGATGGCCAATTCTGGCACGAGCGGCATGTAGATGGTGACGCGGTCGCCCTTACGGATGCCCTGAGCTTTGAGGACGTTGGCGAATTTACAGACTTCGCGGTGCAGCATGGCATAGGTCAGCACGCGCGAATCACCTGGCTCGCCCTCCCAGAGGAAGGCGGCTTTATTCTTGCGTGGCCCGTGCAAATGGCGATCTAGGCAATTGTACGAGGCATTGAGGGTCGCACCGACGAACCATTTACAGTGCGGCTCGTTCCATTCCAAGACCGTGTGCCAGGGCGAGTACCAATCCAGCCGCTTGGCCTGCTCGGCCCAGAAGCCCGGCAGATCGGCCGCCGCCCGGGCATAGAGTGCTTCGTATTCGGCCAGGGAACGGATGTGAGCCGCCGCCGCAAATTCCGCGGGCGGAGCGAAGGACCGCGTTTCCTTGAGGACGCTGGTGATGTGTGAGGAAGTAGTGGTCATGGCCGAACTACCCGTGGAGAGAACGAGCGAAAGTCACTCAGTTCATGGGTACCCGCTCAAACGCAAGGGTCAAGAGGGTTGGCCAAGGAACACGACGGGCGACTGCCGGTCGATAACAGGCGGCACGCCTTACTTGCAGCCACAAGGGCACTCGGCACGCAAGACAAAATAGCCCTTAAACGTGGGGCAGCAGCCGGCATCATAGAAGCGGCCAAGCCAGACTCCCGGGGCGATTTCACGGATTTCGTCGCGGGTGCCACCGAAGATCGGAGTGCCGGGTGGGTAATCGACGATCACCGCCCCTTTGCCATCGGTCCACGAGGGGGCGATGGTACTCTGGGCCTCAACGGCGTTGTCGAACGCCCAGCGATTGATGAGCGAGCCATCGGCCCGGAAGATTTTCCCCTTCCAGGCAGCGTTCATGCCCAAAGCACGCAGGCGGGGCAAGCGTTTGTCCAGTAAGATTACTTGACCGCGAAAACTGCCCAGGGGCGGTGCCTTGGCCGAGCCGGCAGCAAAGGCGGCATCGAGTTGCTCGCGAGACATCCGCTCCGGTTCACAGCCGGGACATTGCAACACAACGATCAGCAGGCCAATCATGGGGAAACTCCTCCTAGGAATGGCCTTCGTCGTGGGGAGAAGAAAACTAGAGGAAGAAAAGCAACCGAGCGAACGAATCGCTAGACAGAGGTCGAACTGCTCGGTAAGATTGCCACAGAGAGTAAATCCGCTCTCAGCGGAAGGTTTCCCCTGACCTTCTTAACGCGACCCTACTCCGAGCGATCCTCGATGGATGAACCGGAGGACTATCTCCACCAAGTCGACTCCGAACCCATTCCGGGCTATCGCTTGCTGGCTCCTCTAGGACGTGGAGGATTCGGCGAAGTCTGGAAATGCGAGGCCCCGGGCGGTCTTCACAAAGCCATCAAATTTGTTCATGGCGGCTTGCATGCCTTAGATGATCGAGGCCCCGCGGAAGAAGAATTGCGTGCCATCGAGCGTGTCAAATCGATTCGTCATCCGTTCTTGTTATCGATGGAACGAGTTGAACGCGTTGGCAATGAATTAGTCATTGTGTTGGAACTAGCCGACCGGAGCCTGGGCGATGTATTTCGGGCCGAGCGGGAGGTCGGCAAAGTCGGCATCGAACGTGATCGGTTGCTGGCCTATCTGCGTGAGGCGGCCGAGGCACTCGATGTACTCAATCAACAACATGGTTTGCAACATCTGGATGTCAAGCCACAAAATTTGTTTTTAATAAGCAATCATGTGAAAGTGGGCGATTTTGGCCTGGTTTCTCACCTCAAGGCCAGCGGCAACCTAGGGTTGGGGGCCATCACCCCGTTGTACGCCTCGCCCGAGGTGTTTCAGGGCAAGATCAGCCCGCACAGCGATCAGTACAGTTTGGCGATCGTCTACATGGAGTTGCTCACCGGCCAGTTGCCCTTCAAAGGCAAAAATGCGCGGCAACTGATGCTCCAGCATGTGCAGGAACCACCGGATCTGTCGGCCTTGCCGGAGTCCGACCGCGCGGCCATCGCCCAGGCACTGGCCAAAGAGCCAGAAAAACGCTTCGCTTCGTGTAGCGATCTGATCCAAGCATTGGCCAGCGGCGTGACCGATATCACGTTGATCTCAGGTATTGACACGCGAACCGGTCCCATGCCACGCACCGTGCGGACCAAGCCGTCAGAGGCTCCGCGTCCCCGCGTGCCGCGTTGCAGCGCTGGCCCGTTGGAGGTCCAGGAACTGATCAGCCGTTCTCCCCTGGCCGAGGTTTGGCGGGCCACCCTGCCCAATGGCGAGGTGCGTCAGGTGTGGATCTTGTTCGGCTGTGCTGGTCCAGGGGATGCGGCGATAGCCCAGCTGGATCGACTGGAGCATGAGCATTTGTTACCCATCGAAGTGTTACAACACCAGCCGGGGCGATTGGTGCTGGCTCAGATACCCGGCGAGCGAAACTTGCGTGATCTGCTGCAGGCCTATCAAGCCCAAGGACAGCCGGGCGTGCCGCGTCGCGAACTGCTTCGCTTGTTACGGATCGCCGCCCAAACGCTGGATCACTTTGCCGGCAAATGGGGCCTGCGGCATCTGGGGCTGAACCCCCGGGTGTTGATCGTCGGGCACAACACCCTGCGTATCGCTCAGATGGGATTGGCTCAGTTGGTGTGGTGGCCGGCTCAGCAGAACATCGCGCAACTCAATGCCCGATATTCAGCGCCGGAGTTGATGAGGCGGCAAGTAAGCGATACCTGCGATCAATACAGTCTGGCGCTGATCTTTTACGAGATGCTGACCGGCTCTTTTGCAACGCCCGGCAAGCCCACCTGCCGCGGTGAGGTGGCCGTGCCGCAACTCGATCGTGTCTCGGCCGAGGATCGCATGGTGCTGGCTCGGGCCTTGAATCCTGATCCAAACCGACGCTGGCAGAGTTGCTTGGAATTGGTTCGCGCTCTGGAACAGAATAATCCCCTCGAAGAGCCGCAGATGCCCCAGGCCCCGGCTGCCGCTCCTCTGACGCAACCCATTCTCGCGCCGCCGACCCTACCCCATCTTCCCGAGCCCTTCCGGGTACCGCAGGTGCAGATGCGTCTGGGAACAAGCCTCAAAATAGAGCAGATTCTCGAACGCTTGGAAGGGTTCCGTGCCCAATGGGAAGCAGTTGAACTGGCTCGCGAAGCCCGACGCCTGATCTTCCGCTTGGAAAGTCCTGAAAACGCCTGGGGATCGGGCTATCCTGGTCTGCGACCCACGATCGAGATGGAAGTGAACATCGGTTTGCCCGAGGTGCAGACCCCCGCAGGCGTGCAGACGCGAACCGAGGTGCGTTTGGACATCTGCATTCAAGATGCCCCTCCCAGCGAGGCACGCGATCTGCTTAAACGTGTCCCCCCCTTGCTTGCCGAGAGTGTACGCCAGCATCTGCAACTCGGGGCACGAGGCCGACAACAAGAACGGATCGCTTGGCACCATCCGTTTCAGTTGTGCCCGATCGGCCCGGACGGCACCCGAGGCGAACCGATTGATGCCCAGGGCAAAGACCTCTCGCTCAATGGCATCGGCTTTTACATCCAAACGCCGCTGCCCAGTGTCCATGTTTTACTGTTGCTGCCCCAGACGGAGCAGACGCCCAAGATGTCGGTGCCGGCCCGCGTGGTGCGTGCCCAGGGCTTTGGCGATGGCTGGTATGAAATCGGAGCCGTCCTGCTCCCACCCGACGAATTGCCCGACGACGACGAGTTATACGGTCCCGAGGCATAAACACTCACACAAGTGTCAGCGGTTCGGTTCGGCCGCCTCGTCGCTGGCTTGCACCACTTCCCAGGGGCCAAACGGATCGTCATACGCAGCCCAGGCTGCGGGGCCTTGGCTCATTTCCTCGTCATCCAGCAAACAACCATTCAGTGCAGCCGTGATCGCTTGTTGATCCATGTGAATACCGATGAACACCAATTGTTGCATGCGATCGCCCCAGAGCGGATGCCAGTCGGCCTCAATGGCCGCACGCTCTTGGGGTGCTTCGGGCTAATCGTCCTTGGGGGTAGCCGCCCACCAGATGCCGGTCGGCTCGATGCGTGACGCACCGCCGGCCTGCGACCAGGTGCCAATGACATCGTGACGCGAGGCCAACCAGAAAAAGCCCTTGGACCGCAGGATGCCGCTCCAGTTGATCGCTTGCAGCGTCTCGAAAAAACGCCGTGGATGAAACGGCCGCCGCGCCTCGTAGACAAAGCTGCCGATGCCGTACTCTTGGGTTTCGGGGAGATGTTCGCCACGGGCTTCTTTGAGCCAACCGGGGGCTTGCTGGGCCCGTTCCAGGCGGAACCGCCCGGTGTTGAGCACTTGGTCCAGCGGCACCTGACTGAAGGAGCTGGCAATGAGGTGGGCCTCGGGATTGAGCGTGCGCAGAATCGCCTCTAGTCGTTCGCGTTCCTGAGCCGAGACCAGGTCGATTTTGTTGATCAGGAGGACGTCGGCAAATTCGACTTGCTCGATGAGTAGATCGCTGATGGTACGGTCGTCCTGGTCGCCTAGCCCCAAACCGCGTTCCAGCAGCCCATCTGCTTTTACATATTCACGCAGGAAGTTATAAGCATCGACCACCGTGACCATGGTATCCAGCCGACAGCGATCACTCAGAGAGCGGCCTTGCTCGTCGGCGAAGGTAAAGGTTTCGGCGACGGGCAGCGGTTCGCTGATGCCGGTCGATTCGATGAGCAGGTAATCGAAGCGGCCCAGTTCGGCTAGACGCGCGACTTCTTTGAGCAGGTCTTCCCGCAGGGTGCAGCAGATGCAGCCGTTGGACATCTCTACTAGCTTTTCCTCGGTGCGGCTGAGGGCAGCCTCGCCCTTTTGCACCAACGCCGCATCGATGTTGACACTGGACATATCGTTGACGATGACCGCGACGCGCAAGCCTTGGCGATTGTTGAGCACATGCTGGAGCAAGGTCGTTTTGCCGGCTCCGAGAAATCCCGAGAGAACCGTGACGGGGAGCTTCGTTTTGCTTTTCATAGCGAGCCATTCCAAGCGTGATGACGGACACGGCAATGCAGTTGATGAAGCATCGCGTGCCAAGGGTGCCAAGGCGTTGCTGGGCTAGCACCCAGCAGACGCCGACTTTTGCGGGCGATCTCTTCCCAAGTGGCAGCGAGATCGCGGGCAGCGCAGACCGGTTTTTTCTTCCAGCTTTCTAGACAGTGCCGACGATACTCCAGGCCCAAATTCTCGGCGAGCCAATGCTCATAACGAGCTACCCAACGAGCCAACCCCTCGAACAAGGCGGCGGCTTGGGGCAGATCACGCGGTTGCAAGGGTCGGCTGTGGGCGATTAGTTCGTCGGAGCTGTGCAGCCCCCAGGCATCGGGCCGCTCGCTGCGTCGCGGGGCAAAGCTGCCGCTACGCCCGATGTACAGGCCGCCCAGCGCTTCCTCAACATAGTACCCCCCGAACCCCCAGAGGTAGATGGCCGCATGCTCCTTGACGCGAGCAGAGTAGAGGGTGCCATCGCGGGATGGGACAGGGGGGCGAGAGCGGCACAGGCCCAAACGGAGCAAGAGATTTCCCTCGGGATGGCACACATCGCGTCCCCAGCACCACCATTGCTGATCGATCAAACGAGCTAGTTCCCGACGCCCCATCGACACCTCCGATTGATGCTGCCACCATAGTATTACAAAGAAATACTCGCTTGGCTAGTGCAGGCGTCGGCTCTTTTGCTACAACAGCCTGGGGCTTGTGGAGAGCGGATGATGCGCGTGTTGGTGACAGGCGGTACAGGATTGGTCGGTTCGCGGCTGGTTTCGGCGTTGTTGGCACGGGGCGATGTCGCGGTGGTTCTGAGTCGCGATCCTGAAAAGGCCCGTGCCAAACTTCCCGAGGCTACCCAGATCGTTGGCGGCGATCCGTGTCAGCCGGGGGCCTGGCAGGAAGAACTCCTGAGCTGTGACGGCGTGATCCATCTGGCCGGTGCCGGCGTCTTTGATCGACGTTGGTCTGCCTCGTACAAACGTCAATTGATCGAGAGTCGCCTCCTCTCGACCCACCACGTCGTCGAGGCGTTGCGGCGTTCCCCGCGTCGCGACGATGGCTCGCCGCGTGTCCTGGTCAGCACCTCGGCCGTGGGTTACTATGGGCCGCACGGCGACGAGATTCTCACCGAAGAACATATTTCGACCATACCAGAAGAGGCACGATTGAGCTATCGTCAGCAGTATCCGATGCCGATACTTGTCGGCCAAGACGCTGCCAGCCCAGCACCGGCTTCGCCAAGGGAAAAAGCGGCCGCGCCTGTGCCTTTGAGTACGGCGGAGTTCATGATTCAGTTGTGCATCGACTGGGAGAGCGAAGCGCAGCAAGCGACCCAAGCCGGCGTGCGTGTGGCGATCGTCCGGGTGGGGATTGTGCTGGACAAAAAAGGCGGGGCGTTGGCCCAGTTGCTCACGCCTTTTCGCCTGGGCGTGGGCGGCCCCGTGGGCACCGGCCAGCAATATATGTCGTGGATTCATCACGACGACCTGGTTCGCTTGTATCTATGGGCGCTGGACAACCCCGATGTGCAGGGGGTTCTCAACGGCACGGCCCCCAATCCGGTAACCAACAAATCGTTTGGCCAGACTCTGGGCCGCGTCCTGGGCCGGCCGGCTTGGGTCTGGACGCCGGCTTTCGCTCTGTTTGTGCTGTTTGGCGAGGCGGCGGCGATCGTCGTCGAGGGGCAACGCGTGGTGCCTCAGCGGGCGCAGCAACTCGGCTTCACGTTTCGCTATCCCGAGTTGGAGTCCGCCTTGCGGGAGATTCTAGCTTGATCCTCGCTGACTTGCAGCGTGACGGCTTCGCCCGCTGGCCGGGTTTGTTGGATACGGCCGAGTGTGACGCTTTGCTTGCATCGTTGCAAGCGCATTTACAGCAGGCCGACCCAGTGATTCGTGGCAGCGAAGGGACGATATACGCCGCCCGGCAGGTGCAGGAGTTCTGGCCCGAGGCGGCGACCTTTTGGCGAAAACCACCTGTACTCGAGACGCTGGTCACGCTTCTGGGACCGTCGGCGGGGTTGGTACGGATGCTGTATTTTGACAAGCCACCGGGCCAATCGTGGGCACTGCCTTGGCATAAAGATATGACAATAGCCGTGGCCGAGCATCGAGGGCCTTGGCAGCACTTTCGTCATCCGACGACCAAGGCCGGCGTGCCGCATCTGCAAGCGCCCGAGGAGGTGCTGCGTGCCATGCTGACGTTGCGGCTGCATCTGGACGAAGTGACCGACGAGAACGGCCCACTGAAGGTGCTACCCGGCTCGCACCACACGGGGAAATCTTTGGAGCTGAGCGGCGAGATCGTTGTTCTACATGCCCAACGCGGCGAGGGGTTGCTGATGCGGCCCTTGCTGGCCCATGCGAGCGGCCGCTCGCGCGAGGGGACCACTCGTCATCGCCGCATCTTGCACTTGGAATTTGCCGCCACGCCCGAATTGCCCGAGGGGGTGCGTTGGCATCGCTTCCTGCCCCTGGCGGGTTGAAGTTGCTACAACAAGAGAAACCTTTCCACCGTCGAGGTGCCGGCGATGCTACGGCTGACGAATTACTCGATCCGTTTTCAATTGTTTTTGCTGGTGATCTTAGCGACGATCACCACGGCGTTGATCATGGGACTGGCAGCGTATCTGCTGCGGACCTACCGCATTGGCGGCGAGGTCCATCAGCCGATCAAAAGGAAACGCGAGGCGTTGACCGAAATTAGCCCGCCGCGGATTTATCTCATCGAGCTGTATCTCTCGCTTCAGGAGTTGGAAACGGCAAAGGGCAGTGGCCTGGTCCAAATTCTTCGCGAGTTTGAAGATCACGTCTCGGCTTACAACGAACAGGTGAAATTGGCTCTGGAGTCACTCACCGACCCGAAGATTCGTTCCGCCCTGAGCACCAAGGTTGAGCCGTCAGCACAGAAGCTCATCGAGCTGGCTCGGACCAAGTATCTGCCGCTTGTGGGAACGGCTAAGCAAGAAGAGATAAGCAAGGTTTTGCGTGAATCGATTGAGCCTGCTTTTGCGGAGCATCGCAAACACATCAATGAGCTAAACAAGCTTATTCGCGACGAGATCACGCAACTCGAAACCTTGGCTTTGGAGGAATCGCGCTTTTGGCTGGGTGTGCTGTACACCATCAGCGTCGTGAGCATCGTCACGGGAGCTTTGGCGGGCTGGTTTCTGGCAAACAACATTGTCACCCGCACCAAGGTGCTTCTGGACAAGGTTCATACGCTCGCCAGCGGCGCGACCGATCTGACCGCGCGCATCCCGGTGGAATCCAAGGACGAACTGGCCCAACTGGCCAAAGGGATCAATGCCGTCCTGGGACGCATCCAGGCCATCGTCTCTAAAGTACGCGAATCCTCTCTGCAATTGTTGGCGACGGCCAGCCAAATTGCGGCTACCGCGCGGACACAAGATAGCACGGTACAGGGACTCTCCAGCAGCACCTCTCAGGTGGCAGCCGCGGTACGCGAGATCAGCGCCACGAGCAAAGAACTCTCCTCTACCATGAACGAAGTCAACGAGCGAGCCAACCAGGCGGCGACGTTGGCCGCTGCCGGTCGTGCCCGCCTCGTGGGCATGGAGCAGACCATGGGCCAACTGGTCGATTCCACCGCCAGCATTTCAAGCAAATTGGCCACCATCCGCGAGAAGGCCGACAGCATCAACGTCATCGTGACCACCATCACCAAGGTGGCCGATCAAACCAACCTGCTGTCGATCAATGCGGCCATCGAGGCGGAAAAAGCTGGCGAATACGGGCGGGGCTTTTTGGTGGTGGCTCGAGAAATTCGGCGACTAGCCGATCAGACGGCCGTCGCCACCCTGGACATTGAAAGCATGGTACGCACCATGCAAGAGGCGGTCAGTTCCGGCGTGATGCAGATGGATAAATTCAGCGACGAGGTACGCGGCGGGGTGGCCAAAGTCGCCGAGATCAACAGCCAGACCGGACAGATCATCGATCAAGTCCACGGTTTGACCGAGCGGTTTCATCAAGTGAACGAAGGCATGCGCAATCAATCGATTGGTGCTGCTCAAATCAACGAAGCCATGATGAGCATGACCGATAACATCCGCCAGACCGCCAACGCCTTGGAACAATTCAACCAGGCCACCGCCAGCTTACGAGCCGCCGTCGAGGCGTTGAACGCGGAGATCGCACAGTTCAAGACCTGAGCCCATCGAGGCAGACGGGCAAATAGCGGCCTACGGCCGCTTGCTTCCGACATCGACATCGCTACGCGGTGCCGCTTAGGCGAAGATTTCTTTGACTACTCGGCCATGCACATCGGTGAGGCGGAAGTCGCGGCCCGCGTAGCGATAGGTGAGTTTCTCGTGGTCCAGTCCCAACAACCACAGCAAGGTCGCATGCAGATCGTGCATGTGAACCTTGTCCTGGACGGCGTAGTAGCCGAACTCGTCGGTCGCGCCATAAGTGAAGCCTGGCTTGACCCCGCCGCCCGCTAGCCACATGGTAAACCCCTGCGGGTTGTGGTCACGGCCATCTTTGCCCTGAACGACAGGGGTGCGTCCAAATTCGCCGCCCCAGAGAACGAGCGTGTCCTTGAGCAAATCGCGTTGGGCCAGGTCGGTCAGCAGGCCGGCGATCGGCTTGTCCACTTCCTTGGCGTTTTGTTCGTGCCCCTTGCGTAGGTTGCCGTGCTGATCCCACTTGAAGCTGTGCGACACTTGAATGTAGCGCACGCCGGCCTCGGCGAAGCGACGCGCCATCAGACACTGCCGACCAAAATCATCCGTGGGTTTTTCACCGATGCCATACAGGGCCAGGGTAGCCTTGGATTCACCGCGTAAATCGGTCAGCTTGGGCACGGCGGCTTGCATGCGGTAAGCCAATTCATACGATTCGATCACGCCCTCCAGGCGGTCGTCGCCGCCGACTTGCTCTAGATGGCGACGGTTGAGCGACTGTAACAGTTCCAGTTGCTTGCGTTGCTGGGTGGCGGTGCGTTCCTCAGTGGTGAGGTTCTGGATGCGGGCACTACTCGCGGGGGTACTGGCCGAGCCGATCGCCGTGCCCTGATACACCGCAGGCAGAAAGGCGTTGCCATAGTTCTGCACGCCGCCATGCCCACGAGTCGGACAAATGGTGATGAATCCGGGCAAATCCTGGTTTTCGCTTCCCAGGCCATACGTCACCCAGGCCCCGACGCTCGGCCGGGCCAACGCGAAGCTGCCGGTGTGTAAAAATAACACCGCCTGGCCGTGGCTTTGGCCCTGCGTGTGCATCCCCGAGAGAAAGCACAACTCATCGACATGCTTGGCTACTTCGGGGAATAGTTCGCTGACAAAGTGGCCCGATTCGCCGTATTGCTTGAATTTCCAGGGCGAGGCGAGAATCTTGTTGATCGCCGAGGTTCCCTTGGCCGGGGAGAATGGTAGTGCTTTGCCATCCTCCCGGGCTAGGCGTGGCTTGTAGTCGAAGGTATCGACATGACTCGGCCCGCCGTGCATGAACAAGAATATAATCCGCTTGGCACGCGGCGTGTGATGCGTGGCTCGCGGGGCCAGCGCTCCCTTAGCCGCAGCTGTCTCGGCTAGGGCTTGCTCGGTCAACAGGCCCGCCAAGGCCGTGTAGCCGAAACCGCAGGCGGCGGATTGCAACAGGTGCCGACGGGAAAAAGCCAAGGACATAGGACATCACTCCAGGAAACGGAATTCGGTGCAACCCCACAACACCTGAACGAATGCCGCCCAGGCTTCGCGTTGGGCCTCGGGCTTGTCCCCGAGGTCGGCCTGGTAGTCCGCGAGGAAGTGCAGCGCCTGGCGAATCTCGTCCTCACGGGCGTCCCGACCCAGCGCCGCCCGGTACAGCCAGCGGATGCGTTGCTCGGGTTGTTGCATCGCCAACAGCCGATCTGCCGTCGCCCGCGCCTGGGCGATGACAAATCGGCTATTGAGCAGATACAGGGCCTGCGTGGCGACCGTCGTCGTGTCGCGTCGGCCGGTAGCCACGTCAGGATCGGCAAAATCGAAGACCTCGAAGATGCCCGGCAAGCCGTTGCGGATGACCGGCAGATAGACCGAGCGGGTGCGAACGGCATCGGTGTCCAGAAGCCCCTTGGAATCGTTGGTAATGGCGCGCTCGGGCAAGTGAGACACCACCGGCCCGCCCATCGTGCGCTCCAGGGTGCCGGCCACGCTCAGGATAGCATCGCGAATCGGCTCGGCCTGCAGGCGTTTGCGATGAGCATGGCCCAGGAGGCGATTCTCGGGGTCCGCCCGTTTCAGGGCTGGTGTGGCCGCGCTGGACAAGCCATAGGCTCGGCTAAGAACCAGTGAGCGAAGGAGGCTCTTGGTAGACCAGCCCGAGGCGATAAACTCGCTGGCCAGGCGGTCGAGCAACTCGGGATGGCTAGGTGGCTCGCCCTGAACGCCAAAATCATCGACACTTCGGACCAACCCTTCGCCAAAGAGGTGTTTCCACACCCGGTTGACATACACCCGAGCCGTCAGGGGGTTGCGGGCGTCCGCCAACCACTCGGCTAACTCACGCCGACCGCTGCCCTCGCGGATGGAGAACGGCTCACCCCAAGAAGCCACTTGCAAGGTGCCACGCGGCACCAACTCGCCAAGTGTCTCGTGCGAGCCACGAATGTGGATGCGTAAATCCCCCGGCTTGTCCTCGTCGCGCGGAGCCATCACCAGCCGCGGCGCGGGCGGGGGGTTAGCTTTCCGCTTGGCCTCCTGCGCTTCCAACCGTCTCACTTCTTGCCGCAGCTTCTCGATCCGCTGTTTTTGTTCCTCGCTCAGCCCTGCTGCGGGCTGAGCCGCTGCTTGGGCCTCGATCCTGGCCTGCTCCTCGCTGGGGATGAGGCGGACGGCATCGACGATGACATGCCCCTTGGTGTCCGTGTTGCTGATGACGACCCGGACGTTTTTCTCAAAGCGGAAGCTGCCCAGCGAGTGGAATAGCCCCTCGATGCTCGGTTTCTTGGTTTGATCGACCCGGATCGTCCGCTGGCCATCGGCATGGTGAATGGTCACGGGCACGTTGGTGGCGCGCCCCTTGCCCGGGGTGTAGGACACTTGCACCTCATAGGTGCCGGGCTTGGCCAAGGTGGTGGCAAACGTGGCCGACTTGCTGCCCTTGCCGGCCTGATCGTCGTGGAGGTAGCCCTGGCCGATGAACGGCTTGGTGAAGGTGCTGGCTTTCCATTGCCCCACGAGTTGGGCCTCGCGGTCGTCTAGAACAATGCCGGCTAGGCGTGTGGGCATGCGGGGTGTGCCCTGCTCAGCAGCGGTCAACTCGGTCCGAACTTTGTTGAGTTGCTCCGTGACGGCTTTGAGTTCGCCCGCGTGGCGTTTGCGCGCTTCAAGGCGTTGTTCGTCCTCGGGCGAAAGCGGCCGCAGCATCCAACCAGAAACTATGGGGTTGCCCAGTTTGAAGCCTTCGAGCGTTCGCGTGCTGGAGAAAATGCCCGCCAGAGCGTAATAGTCGGCCGTCGGCACCGGGTCGAATTTGTGGTCGTGGCAGCGGGCACAGCCTAGGCTCAGCCCCAGGAAGGTTCGGCCGATGGTGTCGATCTGTTCGTCGATGACATCCAGGCGACGGCCCTCTTTGTCGCGATTGGCCAGCACTTTTGGCCCAATGATCAAAAAACCGCTGGCGATTAGTTGCGCCTCACGTTGCGCTGGTGTCTCCGCCGGCAACAGGTCGCCGGCAATTTGCTCGCGGACGAACGCATCAAACGGGCGATCTTCGTTGTAGGTGCGTACGACATGATCGCGATATAAATAGGCTTCGTGAAACGTCAGATTTTCATCTTTGCCGTTGCTATCGGCGTAACGGGCGACATCGAGCCAGTGGCGGCCCCAGCGTTCACCAAAGGCCGGCGAGCCGAGCAGACGATCGACGACCCGTTCCCGCGCATCGGGGCGAGGATCGGCCAGGAAGGCGTCCAACTCCTCAGGGGTGGGCGGCAGCCCTGTCAGATCGTAATAGAGGCGACGCAACCAAACGGCCGGTTCGGCATCGGCCACGGGACGCAGATCGCGTTTTTCAAGTTCGGCCAGGAGGTAAGCATCGACCCAGGAACGGCCCCAGGCGGAATCACGGACCGCAGGCGGCTGGCTTTGACGCAAGGGGCGGAAGGACCAGAAGTTGCGGCCCGCCTCGACATCCAGCTTCTGCACGACAGGAGCCGCCTTGCCCTCGCGTGGGTCCGGAGCGCCCATTCGGATCCAGGCTTCAAAGTCCGCCAGGATTTCCGGGGCCAGTTTGCCTTTGGGCGGCATGGCCAGGCCGTCGTGTCGCATCGCCTTGAGCAGCAGACTTTCCAGCGGTTTGCCGGGTACTACCGCTGGTCCCGCATCGCCCCCCTTGAGCAGCCCCTCGCGGGTATCGACCACCAAGCCGCCGCGTGCTTTCTTCGCCTGGGCGGAGTGGCAACTGTAGCACTCCTTGACCAGCACGGGACGGATCTTGTTTTCAAAAAAACGCAAGCCGGCCTCGCTCGGCTTCGTTGGCGACGCTGTAAAACAGGCTAGAGAGAGAATTAGCAACATATGCCCATTCTCCGAAAAGAATTCGTCCTACTGTATTCCATTTAACACCATCTTTGGCTTGGTGGCTACTCCGAACGCAAAGAACGGGGGCGAGGCACTTTTTGATCCTGTTTCGTTGGCTGAACCATAGGATGAATTGATCGGGCGCGGCCGACCCCAATCTCGCAGAAGCTCCACTTGGTTTCTGTTGCTCTTCCCTTGGTGGCCGGTTGTGTACAATGATCGAATAGTCCTGTTGTCGGAGCCTGCCATGACCGATGATACTCCCGCGCGGATCTTGATTGCCGAGGACACCCCCCAGGCGGCCGAGCTGCTCGAATTGTATCTGAGCGAGGCCGGCTACGACACTGCCATTGCGAGCGATGGCGAAGAGGCGATGCGTTGGCTGAAGGAGTATCGACCGGACCTGGTCTTGCTGGACGTGATGATGCCGCGGCTGAGCGGCTTTGAGGTGTGTAAGCGACTGCGAGCCGACCCTGCGACGCGCAACATTGGCGTGATTATGGTGACGGCCTTGGACCAGCAGACGGACATCGACCGAGCCGTCGAGGCGGGCACGGATGATTTTCTCTCCAAACCCATCAACAAGGACGAACTGTTCAAGCGGGTGCGCTCGCTCTTGCAAAGTCGCCGCCAACCCAGCGAACTGGACCGAGCGTTAGCCTATATTCAAGGCGTGCAGCAAAGCGATGCAGGCCAACCATGACCAGCACGCCGCGTGTCGTGGTGCAGGCAGGCCGAGCCAAGCCGTTCTTTGCTCGGCATCCTTGGGTCTTTGCCGGTGCCCTCGCGGAGGTCCAGGGCGATCCCGCCGATGGGGCGGAGGTCGATCTCGTCACCCACACGGGCGCGTTCATCGCCCGCGGCCTGTACAACAGTCACAGCAAAGTAAGCGTGCGCTTGTATAGCTGGCAGCCCGAGCAGCCGTTGGATGCGGCTTTCTGGCGCGAGCGGCTGGGTTTGGCGATTCGGTTACGGCACGATCTGGGGCTGCTCGACCGGGAGGGAGCGTGCCGGCTGGTCAACAGCGAGGGCGACGGGCTGAGCGGTTTGACCGTGGACCGTTACCGCGATTGGCTCTGTGTCCAGTTCACCAGCCTGGGCATGGCCCAACGCCGCGACTTGTGGGCCGATCTCTTGCAGGAACAGACCGGCTGCGTCGGGGTGTATGTGCGGACGGAGAAGGGGATCGGCCAACTCGAGGGCTTGGCGATCAGTGATGGCCCTCTGCGAGGGGGGACGCCACCGGCTCTGCTGGAGATTCACGAAGCCGGCTTGACGCTGGCGGTGCATTTGGCCCAAGGACAAAAGACCGGCTATTATTTGGATCAACGCGACAATCGGCTGGCGGTGGCAGGATTGGCACGCGGCCGACGCGTACTCGATGCGTTTTGTTACTCGGGCGGCTTTGGTTTGCGAGCGGCTCAGGCCGGAGCCAGCGAAGTGATCGGCCTGGATGGATCGGAGGCCGCCCTGGAGTTGGCCCGCTCCAACGCCCAGCGAAACGGCTTGCAAAACCTGACCTTCCAGCGTGTCGATGTTTTTGACGAACTGGATCGACGGGTCAAGCAACAGGAACGCTTCGGTCTGATCGTGCTGGATCCTCCCAAATTTGCCCGTTCCAAAAGCGGCATCGACGAAGCCCTGCGGGGCTATCGGCGGCTTCTCAGTTTGGCAATGAAATTGCTCGAGCCGGAGAGTTATTTGGTAATGTGTTGCTGTTCGGGACGAATAACCGGGGAGATGATCGAGAGTCTACTGGCGCAGGTAGGCGTTGAGCAGCGTCGAGAGGTACAACTGCTACAACGGCGTGGCCCGGCGGCGGATCATCCCGTGGCGTTGAGTTGCCCCGAGTCTCATTATCTGAAGTGTTTGATTTCTCGCGTCTGCTGAAACCTTCTCCTGCCGACGCGGGTACTGCTCACAGTCAAAGGAGTCCTCCTCATGAAAAGGATGGCGAACGTGACGTGCCTTCGATCTGCTCTGTTGATCGGCGTATTGCTCGCGATGACTGCCGCCCCGGGGCGTGCGGCCATCGACCCTTACACGCCTGCGGACACGAACATCTATGTGGCCATCGACTTACGTCAGACGTTTGATTCAGCGTTTTTCAAAGAGAACCTGCAACAAACCCTACAGGAGAACCTGGAGCAGTTCAGCGAAGTGGCGAGCGTCTTGAAGGAGCTGGGGCTGGACCCCTGGAAGGACATCGACCGGGTGGTCCTGGCCGCGCCCGCCGCTAAAGACAACGATCGCGGCCTGATCATCGCCCGGGGCAAATTTGACACGGCCAAGTTCAAGGCCCGAGCCGACAAACTCCAAAAGGCCAAGGACGACAGCGTCACGATCCACACGGTGCCGCTGGGCGGCGGGGCCACGCACGAACTGTACGAGCTGGTGCTACCCGGCCAGGATCTCAGCCTGTTTGTGACGCTTTTGGATGGGAGTGTGCTGCTGGCCTCGCCGGGCAAAGATTATGTCGTCGATGCCCTGAAGACGGCCCGCACGAAAAAAAAGACCGAACTGAAAAACAAAGAGTTGGCGGCGTTGCTGACTCAACTCGAAGCCAAGAAACAGGCGTTGACCGTGGCATTTCCCGGCAGTGCATTGGCCGGTTTGGAAATCCCTGGCTTCGAGGACGCTCTCAAGGGAGTCGAAGCCGTCGGCGGGGGGCTGACCATCAGCAAAGAATTAAGTCTCGATCTAGCCATCAGCACCCAATCCGAAGAGAATACCAAAGCGATCCGCTCCATGCTGGATCGCGGGGTGAAAGTGGCAACCGCAGGGCTGGCCTTGATTGGCGAAGACAACAAGGAGCTGGCTTTGCTTTATGAAGTGGTTAAGTCGATCAAGGTGATCGGCAAAGGCAAGGTCGTGGGGCTCTCGGCACGCATCACGGCCGAGACGCTTCAGGACCTTTTTGGCAAGGGCGGTTGAGACAGCCGCTTGATTCTTTTTCCCTAAATGAATGAGGAATGCTCGATGTTTGCGACTCGCAAGCTCCCTCTGGCCGCACTCGCTCTGGCGATGTTCGTGGCCGTTCAACTCTCCGCGGCCCCGATTCCGGGTGTCAAGGCCGGCGGCGAGGATGGCGACAAGTGGCTGCTCGACGATGCCGAAGCTATCGTCATTTTCAACTTCAAGCAGTTCTTTGAATCGAAGTTGATGAAGGGCGGTTACACCAAACAACTGCAAGACTTCATCCAAAATAATGATCAAGCCAAGGAAATGGCCGACAAACTGGGGCTGGACCTGACCAAGGACATCGACAGCCTGATCATCTCCGGCTCGGGCACCTCACGGGAAGATGCCAAGGCCCGCATTGTGATGAAGGGCAACTTCAACGTCGAAAAGCTCTCCAAGGCGATGAAAGAGCAGGATCAGGTCAAGGTGAGCAAGGAAGGCGGCGTGGAGATTTTTGAGCTGGAAGCCCAGGGGCAATCGCTCTACGGTGCCTTTGCCGGCAAGACCGCTTTCGTTCTGACCGAGAACAAGGAAACCACCGCCACGCTCGCCAAAGGCCCCACCGCAGTCGCCAAGATCAACAAGGACGTCAAGGCGGCCCTGAACAAATTCACCGGCAAAGAAAGCATGGCGATGATTGTTGTCATCAATGATCAGATCAAGCAGTTGGCTGCCGCTAACCCGCAAGTGGCCAACGCGGTCAATTCGTTGACGACGGTATCGGCCAGCATCACCGTGACGGAGGGGATCACCTTCCAGTTGGTGGGCAACTGTAGCGATGCCAAGGGGGCGGCCCAGCTCGAAAAGCAGCTGACCGGCCTGAAGGCCATCGCCGAATTGGGCATCGGCATGGCGGACAATGTGCCGCCCATTGCCAAGGAAGCGATCGAAGCCATCAAGATCGACAAGACTCGCGATAGCGTTGTCGTCAGCCTTACTCTCACCAAGGAACAAATCGAAAAGGCGGCCAAGATGGCCGGTGGCGGTGGCGGCGAGTAAAGCCGATTCGTTGTCTTATCCACAAGTTGATATCCCAGGCATCCAAAGGGTTGAGCGCACCAACGCGCTCAGCCTTTTTTTGTCTTCAGGCGAACCCGACGACGCAGCCCCCTCCCTCGGGGTCGCACCCTTGAAACGATGAGAACTAGGCCTTCTAGATGGTAGAGGCACCGGCCTTGGGCGTCCACCATCGCGACACGCCTCGTCCCACCAGCAACAAGCGAAACGTCACACCCGCCAACAACAACACCAAAATGGCAAGGGTTGGTCCCAGCCACGACCAAGCCAGCAAGGCCAAGCCGACGAGAATCTCGGGCCAGATCCACTGGGCTAGGTGACGCAGCCACGGCGAATGACTACTCAGCCAGACCAGCAGCCACAACACGGCCCATTGCAGTGTGGCCCCGAGGGCGTGTTCCGGCCACATTCCCCAGCGTGAACGCAGGCGAACGCTAGGCGGCTCGGTGCCGTACCAACGCACCAGGCAGCCGTCGCTGCGTTGACTACCCAGCGACATGGCCGTCGGCAGCGGCCCCAACTCGTCGCGAAGGGCCTGAAGTTGTGCGGAAAGAGTGGGGTCGGGTTGTAAGCGTAGGGCGGCCTCGGCCGAAGCCAGGAGGGCGGCAAGTTGGGGAGCGGCAGCAGGATCGCTGCGTAAGGCGGCGGCTCGAGCCAAATCGCGTCGGGCGATGCCCTGATAGAACGAGAGCGGGGCGACCGAGGCCGACTGCAATTGCCAGCCAACAGGAATTGTCACCGTCCACAACGTCGGGCCTGTCTGCCAACCTTCCAGGCGGGGTAAGGCGAGGGTTGGCTCGCTGATGCTTGCATTAGCGGTTTCCAAGCGGTAACGCGCACGCAGTCGCCGCACTTGACCGCTGGGCGTTAACGCTAGCACCACGGCGGGTTGCTCGACATTGAGGCTCAAAGGCTCGTCATCCAGACGCAAATCCAGCCAATGGCCCTGACGGGGCAAGCGCACGGTCAGTTCGACTGCTTCATGAGGTTGCAGCCACCAGGTGACCTCGTGCAGCCAGTGCGTCTGCGAGGTGCGACGGACAACAGCCTCGGTCCACAGCGGGCGTAGATAGGAGGCGGCATCCGTTCGCAACTGGACGCGAGCGTTGCTCGAGGGATGCCTACTAACGCGAAACGCCAGGCTGCCCGGCGGCGCTTCAGGCGGGGCAGGGATCGCTGTCCAACCAGGGGGCGTCTCCACCTGCAACGAGGGTTCTACCACATAGATGGATTCCTTGGCCGCTGGAAAAAGATGGAGCTCGGGCACCGGCAGCGACGCCTCGCTGAAGGGAGCCGTCCCTACAATCCGATAGCGCAGGCCCCGTGGGGAAACGGCCTGCATCCGCCAGGTTTGCTCACGTTCTTCGGCCTGTTGGCGTTGGAACGTGCGAAGTTCACGAGCCTGACCGGGGGCCACCTCCAGTGTGGCCGTACCGGGCCAATTGCGTAGGCTGGCCCCGAGTTCAGCAGGAACGCGCTCGGGATATTCCACGTGCGTTTCAAACTGCAACTCACGCCCTTTGCCGCGTAGCTGAGTAACAACGCGTACCGGGGCGGGGGCGATGGGTTGCAATTGCATTTGAACCGTGAACAGCCCATTAGCCGCCAAAAAACGCCCCTCGGCAAGATTTTTCAAACCAGTCCCTTGCAAGAGCGTCGCCTGGACCTCTTGGTTCTCCCAACGCAGCGTGGTCTGCACCGAGGCAGCCAAAGCTCGTACTGGAGGAAGGCTGACCCGAAGAGGTTTTTTCGCCTCGATTTTCCCCTCTGGACGAAGTGGCACAAAGCCCTGCAAGGTAAGTCTGGCCGGGGGTTCAGCGGCGTTGAGCCAGATCAGCAGACGGTTTTCGTTCTGCTGCCAACGAGAGACGGCCGAGCCGCTTATTTCGGAAACAAGGAGCGAGCGGTCGGGGCCGAGGTCCCATTCCACTACGCCGGGCAGGCTACCTTGAGGGAAAAGCTCGGCCCGGCAGGACCACTCGACTCGGCGCGGACCCAGGCGGTAGTGTATTTCTTGCACCACGCGAAACGGGTCGGGGCGTGGCCACAACCGCAAGCGTAGCTCGGGAGCGGCTGCCGAGGTGCGGCGGAAGGTAAAGGCGGCACTGAGACGTTCCACCGTCGGCCGCGCCAGCGCCGGCCAGTCCTCGGCAAAACGCGACGGATTCAGTCCGGTTAACCCTTGCGTGCCGGTCCGTTCGGCCTCGAGACCCGTCAGCCGATAAGCCAAATAGCCCAGCTCGGTCGAACGCACCACCCCTTGGGGTTGGGGCAGAGCTAAGCGAGCGGCCTCGGCCAGCGGTCGGCGTGGCAGCAGGACCAAATCGACCTCGACAGCACCGGAGAACGGCAGCGGGAACTCCAGTTGTAACTGGCTGCCCGCGGGACCAGCCAAATACCAATCCTTTAGCCGCAGCGGCAGTTCAGAGGAGCGGCGAGGGCGGCGGGCCTGGGCGGAGACCACTTCCAGTTCGGGGGGAATTTCGACCTGTAGACGAGAGAGGGTGCCGGCCTGGATAGTATAGCGCAGGGAAGCGTTGAGCTGCCCGCCTTCGGGTCGAAGCTCCCACCAATACGCTTCGCGACACTCCACTCGGGTGGCGCGGTCGCGGCTGGCTTCTTCCACCCAGCGCAGCGTCACGGGCGTCGAGATCGGGCCGAGATCGACTTCGAGTCGCGGCTGCCGATCTTTGGTCGTCACGCTTTGACTGCCTTGTTTGCTCATGCAGCTCAAGTAAGAAGCGTTGGGCGAGCCTTCAAAAATCAGTCGCGATTGAGCCAGCCGCGGGATTCCCCAACGCAGCTGCCGCTGACCTACCTCCTCCTCGCCCAGAGCAGTAATCGGCACGCGGAAGCGCAACTGGATCTTGTGGGTCCCTTTGCCGCGCAGAGTTATTTCGTAGCCACTGCGTGGTGGGGGCAAGGTACGGGGCAGCACTTTCGCCCCGTCGAGTAGTACCTCGCCCAAGAGTTGCACATTCTCTAGCGGCAAGACGAGCGGCACGGCTTGTTCGGTAAAGGTCAAGGCCTCAAACTCAGCGGTAAACTCGGCACTGTCGCCTAGCTGTTTGCCGGTGTAGCTGGCCTGGGTCAACACGCCGTAGCTGCGAGGCATAGCATCGTTGGCGGCCAGGGTGTCGATCCGTTTCAGTAAGGCAGGCGGCACCAGGACGTCCCCCTCGACGGCATCCAGAAGATAGACGACATCCTCGGCCGGTGCTTGGGCTTGTGAGGGCCAAGCGAGCAACCCCAGCACCAGCAGAAGCAGGCTGAGGGTGTTGAGGTGGCTTGGGGCAGGGCTAGGCCTGGTTGGCTGGGGCACAAACGTAGAAGGAGCGCGACGACGCGGCGGAGGGGGCGACAGCAAAGCCAGGGGCAACCCGACCAGCAGTCCAGCTAGCACCGACCAGCGGGCCAGATCGAGCAGCCCCGCCGGCAGCCAGGCCAAACTCACGCCGGCTAGCGCTAACCAGCCAACCAGCCAACGCAGCCGAGTTCCCAAGCGATAGCGACGCAACCAGACCATCAGCCCGATCAGGGTCAAGGCCAGCAGCAGGCCCCAAGCCATCATGTGCGGGAGTTCGACGACGTACAAGGTGGCCTCTGTGCCCAACGCGGGTATCCAGGCGACGTAGCCCAGGGGGGCAACCAGCGGGTCACCGGCTACTTCCAGCCAGAGCAAGCCGCTTTGATAGCCGCCTGTTTCGTCCTGCCCGGTCAGCACGGCTTGGTGAAAGGCGTTGCGATCGACATAACGTCCCGAGCGAGTCAACAACAGTCCTTCGGGTACGGCGAGGAGTTCGAGTTGTCCCGCTTCGCCCAAGGGGTCCGACTCGACTTGCAAGGGGGTCAACGCGGTTAGGCCTACGCTACGCAACGCCTCGGTGTCGATCACCAGGGGCTGGCTTTCTTGCAGTAGTTCCAGTTGCAGCCAACGGATCCGTTCTCCCAACAACTCGGGGGGGCGAGCCAACCAGGCCGTTTGAGCCTCACGCAGCAGCGACGAGGGTTGCGAAGATTCCGCGGCAGGGGTTTCCATCAGGCCACCTACCAAACGACGAGGGAGTGGCCCGCCCCGCAGGACATCCAACGGGTAACGCAATGGCACCCCCGCAGGCAGCGCTCCCGGCAAAGCCCGTGCCTCTTCGCCGAGTGGCCGCATCCCCCGGGGCAAAAACCAAACCCGGCGTAACTGGACCACGGGTACGGGAAAATGCGGCAAGGGAGCATGCAACCGGCTGACCCAGCCCCGCTGAGCTTGTGTCTGATAACTCAGCGTGTAATAGGCTTGGCCGCTCGCCGGCACCGGCAGCTCCGCGGCCTGTTCGTGCGGCAGGTCGATCCAGTACTCATCGAGCTTAGCCGACAGCAGCCGAACCTCGGGGGGCAACTGCAAAGGAAGCGTGCGTTGCATCCAGCGTTGCAAGCGGAAACGCAAGGTATGCCTCAAGGTGCCATCCGGCTGCAATTGACTCGTGAGCAGTGCGGAATCAATGAGGGCATCGGCCGAGCGCGACAAGGCCGGACGTGGCTGGAGTTCCAGAACGCCCCCACGCGCGCCGTAGCGAAAGACACGCCGGGAGTCCCGCGCGAGTTCGGTCAAACCCAGGCTTTGGGCCACTTCCAACCCCACGGGCAGTAACTGCACCTCGCCCTCGAAACGGGTGGTCCCCAAGGCGATCGCCAGGGGGACTTTCCAGCGTGTGCCCTCCTGCGGCACCTTGCGCTGCGTCGTCAGCACGACCGGACGACGCGGAGTCAGCGGACGGTCAAAACGCAACTGCACCAACGCCCCCCGAGGGGCCAGGCTGCAAGAAA
>Ga0272446_1002694_pt1 | contig 23691 bp, 14 predicted proteins | sample YNPCB0061_FD_194587 | JGI IMG/M metagenome (GOLD analysis project Ga0272446, IMG submission 194587) | Hot spring microbial mat communities from Yellowstone National Park, WY, United States - YNP-CB-006-1 | ecosystem: Environmental > Aquatic > Thermal springs > Hot (42-90C) > Sediment | place... | reverse complement strand
AACCTCCAGTTCTGCAACCTGGTGGTGAACTACGACCTGCCGTGGAACCCGCAGCGCGTGGAGCAGCGCATCGGCCGGTGCCACCGCTACGGCCAGCAGCGCGACGTGCTGGTGCTGAACTTCCTGAACCGCAGCAACGCCGCCGACGCGCGCCTGTTCGAGCTGCTCGAGAAGAAGCTGAACCTCTTCGACGGCGTGTTCGGCGCGTCCGACGAGATCCTCGGCGCGCTGGAGAGCGGCGTGGACTTCGAGAAGCGCGTGCTCGAGATCTACCAGTCGTGCCGAATGCCCGACGAGATCAACGCCGCGTTCGACGCGCTGCGGAAGGACCTCGAGAGTCACATCGACGAGCGCATGACGGCCACCCGCTCGATGCTGCTGGAGCGCTTCGACGGCGAGGTGCGCAAGCGCCTGAAGGTGGCGGGCGACGCGGCGAAGGAAGCGGTGTCGAAGCGCAAGGCCACGCAGAAGACCTTCACCGGCTCGGTGCTGGGCACCGCCGGGAGCGGTCGGCGGCAGCTGCAGCTGGCGGCGAAGGAGGTGCGCGCCCGGCAGAACGACGCGGTGAGCTACCTCGCGCTCGACGGCGGCACCCTGCCCCCGAAGCTGGCGCACCTCCAGGGCAAGGAGGGTTGGTGGTACGCCTACCGCTTCGAGCTGTCGGGCCTGAAGCCCCAGGAGCGGATCGTCCACCTCGCGCTGCTCAAGCACGGCGAGGGCTTCCGCGTGGTGCCCTGGCAAGACGCCGACGGGCTGCCGCAGGTGGGCGCGACGGAAGAGAAGACGCGCAAGCCGCCCCCGCTGTCCGCGACGCTGCAGCATGAGCAGGCGCTGTTGGCCGTGAAGGACGAGCTGGTCCGCGCCGCCGAGCGGCTCAACGCGCTCGAGCTGGACAACGCGCGCGACCGCGCCGATCGCTTCGCCGAGGACTGCCTCTACACGCCGCGCCAGCAGGTCGACCGCGCCCGCGACGAGTGGGACGAGGCCCGCAAGGCCGTGCTGGCGATCGACGAGCCCGCCGAGCGCATGAAGGCCCGCGCGAAGGCCGAGCGCCTCGAGCGCGAGTACCGGCGCAAGCTGCAGCAGCTTCGGCACGCCGAGGAGCAGCGCTACGCCGAGAAGGATCGCACCATCGCCGCGCTCGCGCAGAAGGCGAAGGTGGTGGCCGGCCGCACGCTGATCGCCTCCGCCTACTTCTGGGTGGACTGAGCCCCGTCGAGCACCTCGCGCACCCGCCGCGCCAGCCCCTCGGGCGTGAACGGCTTCGACAGGAACGGCACCGTGCCCGCCGCGAGATCGCTGATCACGTCGTCGGACGCGGCGTAGCCCGACATGAGCAGCACCTTGAGCGACGGCCGGCGGGCGCCGAGCGCCTTCGCCAACGTCAGCCCGTCCATGCCGGGCATGCGCACGTCGCTCACCACCAGCGAGACGCGGGCCAGCGCCGCCTCGTCGAGGGCGAGCGCCTCCTCGGCCGACGCCGCCTCGGTGATGGAGTAGCCGTAGTCGCGCAGGACGCGGGCGCACAGCCGGCGCAGGCGCGGCTCGTCTTCCACGAGGAGGATCACCTCGCGGCCGCCGGCGCGGACGTGCGACTCCACGCGATCGGCGTCGGACTGCGGCGCGCCGTCGCTCACCGGGAGGTACACGGTGAAGGTCGTGCCCTGCCCCAGCCGGCTCCGCACGGCGATCGCCCCGCCCAGCTGCGCGACGATGCCGTGGCTGATCGCCAGCCCCAGCCCCGTGCCCTGGCCCGCGGGCTTGGTGGTGAAGAACGGCTCGAAGATCCGCGGCAGCACCTCGGGCGGGATGCCCCCGCCGGAGTCGACGACCTCCACCGCGCCGTAGCGCCCCGGCGCGAGCTCGGCCGGCCTTCCGGGGCTCCCGGCGTCCAGCGTCACCTCGCGCGAGACCAGCCGGATCACGTCGCCGGGCTTCGACGCGTCGCGGGCGTTCACCACCAGGTTGAGCAGCACCAGCTGCAGCTGGCCGACGTCGACGCGGACCGTGCAGCGCGCCAAGTTCTCCACCTCGAGGCGCGCCCCGCCCACCGACTTCTCGAGCAGCGGCTTCGCCGCGACGAGCGCGTCCGCCAGGGGCATGGGCCGCGCGACGGTGAGCTGCCGGCGGCCGAGCGCCAACAGCGCGCGGGTGAGCTCGGCGGCGCGTTCGGCCGAGGTGACGATCGCCTCGACGGCCTCCGCGTCGCGATCCGCGTGCGGCGACAGCTGCAGCAGGCCCACGCCGCCGAAGATCACCGTCAGCAGGTTGTTGAAGTCGTGCGCCACGCCGCCAGCGAGCCGGGCCAGGGCCTCCATCTTCTGGCTCTGCCGGACCTGCTCTTCCAGGCGCCGACGCTCGGTGATGTCCTGAACGCCGCCGACGATGCGCACGAAGCGCCCCGCCGCGTCGACCTGCGGCCGCCCGTGATCGCGCAGCCAGCGGATCTCCCCGTCGCGGGTGACGATGCGGTACTCGCTGATGAAGGGCCGGTCGATCGCGCCCTTCGACAGCTCCGCGGCGATGGGGGCCCGGTCATCGGGGTGGACGATCGTCATCCAGCCGCCGCGCTCGGCCAGCTCCTCGACGGTATACGACGTCACCCGCTGGAAGTTCCCGGCGACGATCGTCGGCACCAGCGCGGGGCCGGAGAGATCCATCGTGTAGACGTAGTCGCTCGCGAAGTCGCCCAGCAGCCGCGTCACCTCGTCGCGCTCTGCCAGCCGGGCCTCCGCGGCGCGGCGCGCGGTGATGTCCAGCACCGTGCCGGTCATGCGCGTGGGCTTGCCGTCGGGACCCTGCTCGACGCTGCCGCGGCACTCGACCCACAGCAGCCGACCGTCACCGCGCCGTACCACCCGGTGCTCGACCAGGTAGTCCGCGCGCGACGCGAGCGCCGCCTGGATCGCCTCGAAGACCTTCGGCTGATCGTCCGGGAAGATGCAGGCGCGGTAGGTGTCCAGCGTGCCGTCGTAGGTGCCCACCTCGAAGCCAAACAGCCGCTCGAGCTGCGGCGTCCAGCTGACGCGGTTGGTGGCCACGTCCCACGCCCAGATCCCCACCCTCGAGGCCTCGAGGGCGGCCTCGAGATCCGCGCGGCTGAAAGGCGAGTCACTGGGTGCGTCCACGGGGCTTCGACCTCGGGAACCTGCGGGCCCTGCCGTCACCCGATCAGGGTACGGCCTCGAGGGCCTCGATAGCTACCTTGAGCGCGTCGGGCACGGGAGTTTTCTGGCCGGTGGCGGGATCGAGCAGCACCACTACGGCCTCGCCTTCCGCGACCACGGCCCCCTGGGCCCGGCTCGTCGCGCGGTAGACCATGGTGAAGCTGGTGGTGCCGAACCGCCGCACGGACGCCTCGACGGTGACGGTGTCGGGGTACGTGACGGGCCGGCGGAAGTCGACGGTGGCGCGCGCGAGGATCGGCACCCAGGGGCTCGCGTCCTTCGCGCCGATCGAGACGGCCACCTCCTCGAAGTACGCGATGCGCGCCGACTCGAACCAGCGCAGGTAGTTCGCGTTGTTCACGTGGGCGAAGGCGTCCATCTCGCCCCACTGCACCTTCACCTCGATGCGCACCGGGAAGCCGTCGGCCATCGTCACACCTTGAGGCGAATGGCGGCCGGCAGCAGCGTCATGCGGCACGGCAGGCGGCCGGGCTGCTCGCCGTCGCAGTCGATGAGCACCTTCTCCTGGCTGTCGGCCACCACGTCGCGGCAGCGCAGCGTGCGCGTGCGGTGCCAGTTGACGTGATCGCCCGAGTAGATGCCTGCACTCTTCAGCACGAAGTCCGACAGCCCGTAGCCGCTCCAGATGGTGACGTCGAACTGCCCGTCGCTCACGTCCGCCTCGGGGGCCACCTTCATGCCGCCGCCGAAGTACTTGCCGTTGGCCACCGACAGCGTGGTGACGGGGATCGCCTCGGCGGGCCTTCCGTCGAAGGACACCTGCACCACCTGGTCCTTGTACTTCGTGAGCGCCTTGAGCGAGCCCCACATGAAGGACAGCTTGCCGCCCAGCGCCTTGGAGGTGCGGTTCACCTCGTCGTCGACGACGCCGGACACGCCGAAGCTGCAGATGTTGGCGAAGTAGCGGACCTGCTTCGAGCCGTCGTGCGCGACGTACTCCAGGCGCCCCACGTCGAAGGGCCGCGTGTCGGGCGTCTTGAGGCGCTGCACGGCCGCCTCGAAGTCGAGATCCCACCCGAACGTCTTGCGGAAGTCGCCGCCGGTGCCGCGGGGCAGCACGCCCAGCGCCGCGTTGGGGTTGATGGCCTTGTCGTTCTCGAAGAAGCCGTTGGTGACCTCGTTGATGGTGCCGTCGCCGCCGACCGCCACCACGCACTCGTAGCCGCTCTTCACCGCCTGGCGCGCCAGCGCAGCCGCGTCCATCGGCCCTTTGGTGAACTCGACGCCGAAGTCGGACAGCGTGCGGGCGATCTGCGCCGCGAGCTCGCCCCACCGCCGGCCCGTCGCGCCGTTCGCGCTCTTCGGGTTCACGACGAAGAAGGTCTTCATGGCCGCTCCATCCACCGGCGCAGCAGCGCCACCAGGTCGTACGCCTTCTTGCCCGATCGTTCGAACATGCGCCGCGACGTCGGGCAGGCGGTCACCACGGCCACCTCGGGCGCCGGCGTCACCTCCGCGGCCTGCCGGCGCGCCACCTCCACGGCGACCTCCGGCATGGTGCGCGGCAACAGCCCACCGCCGCCCGCGCAGCCGCCTTCGCGCCGCATCGACGCGCCTTCGCTCACCTGGCGCACCGCCTTCGAGAGGAGCGCGCGCGGTTGATCGTACTGGCCCAGGCCGCGGCCGAGGTGGCACGCGTCGTGGTAGCCGACGACCTCGTCCAGCGGCGGGCGGTCGGGCGCGTGCGAGAGGTGAGCGGCGAGCACCTCCACCACGGTGTGGATGCGCGTCTTCAGCTTCACGCCGAACTCCGGGTACACCTTCACGAAGGTGAAGGCGCAGCCGGGATCGAGCACGGTCAGCTCGGGCACCTGGGCCATCACGTCGGCCATCGCGCGGGCGTGCTCGCGGAACGCGTCGTGGGCGCCGGCGGCGTACAGCGGGTAGCCGCAGCAGCGCGACGACACCCGCGCCACGCCCATCGGGGCGCCGAAGGCCCGCGACACCTCCAGCACGTCGTCGAGGAGGTGATCGGCCTTCACCAGCGCGGTGCAGCCGGGGAAGAGCGGGAACTTCACCGGCCCCGAGGCGCGGCGCGCGGCGACCAGCGTGGCCAACTCGCGGCCGAAGGAGTTCTGCGACTGGGTGAAGGTGGCCAACGTGGAGGCCGCGCCGCGCGGCTGCAGGCCGGACTCCACCGCGGCGGCGCGGGCGGCGAAGAGCGCCGGGCCCACCTCGTTCTCGTGCTTGCAGAAGCTCTTGCAGCGCATGCAGCCGGTGCAGGCGTGCACCGCGCGCGCGGCGTCGGTATCCATGGGGCGCTGGCCGGCCTGCACCAGGTGGCTCGCCGTCATCTTCCCCCACGTCGACAGCGACTCCGACGGCGCGGCCTCGGCGACGGGGCACGCGAAGCGGCACATCTTCGGGCAGTACGAGCACGTGGTGTACGCCGGCGCGTGCGGCGTCATGGCGTCGCTCATGGGGCAGCTCCCAGCACGGCGCGGGGATCGAGCGCGAGCAGCCGGCCGCCCAGCGAGGTCCAGGCGGTGGGCTCGTCGAGGCGTACGCCCATGTCCTCGCCGCGCGCGACGACGGACGCGAGCGACAGGCGAAACAGCTGCACGGGGCGCGTCGCCTCCAGCGCCGCCCTGACGGCGTCCCAGGTGGACTCGTGCTCGACCGCCACCGGCCCTTCGCGCTCGGCGTCGCCCGAGGGCCGGCCGCCCGCGTCGTCGACGCAGCGTGCGAGCAGCTCGCGATCGCGCTCGACGGCCCCGGGCGTGCCGGCGAGGCGAACCTCGGCCACCACGCGGCCAGAGCGGGGATCGACGTGCACGCGCCACGGCCACGCGCCCTCCGCCAGCGCGCGGGTGAGGGCGGTGACGAAGGCCGCCGGCGTCTGGAGGCTGAAGGTGGTGCGCACGTCGGACTCCGGCAGCGGGTAGCAGCGGACGCGAGCGCGGGTGACGAGGCCGAGGCGGCCGTGGCCGCCCAGGACCAGCGCCGAGAGATCGGGGCCGGTGGCGCTGCGGGGCGCCTCGGAGGTCTCCAGGCGGCGCCCGTCCGGCAGCAGCGCGACGAGGCGCGTGCACACGGGCTCAAGCCGCCCGCCGGGGATCGCCCGCAGGCCGGCGTACGGCCCCTCGAGGAAGTCGGCCAGCGTGAGGTGCATCGCCGCGGGCGACAGCGGCCCCACGGTGAGGCCGAAGGTGCGGAGGCGATCGTCGAGGTGCTGCAGCACGACGCCGGCGCCGGCCTCCACCGTCATCGACTTCGCCTCGACGTGGCCGACGTCGTTGAGCCGCGCGCGGGACAGCGTGACGTCGCGGTGGAGGCGCGCCCCCTGGTCCGCCAGCACGTGCAGCGCGTTGGCGAGCTCGCGCTCGTCGGAAGGCTCGAGCAGCACGGTGCCACCGACGTCGCGCGCCGCCGGCCCGAGGGCCTGCGCCAGGGCCGAAGTCATGACAGCCCCAGCTTCCCGGGGTTCATCACCCCGTCGGGATCGAACAGCGACTTGAGGCCCGCGAGCGCGTGTCGTGCTTCGCCCAGCGCGTCCTGCATCGCCCCGGCCTTGAGCAGGCCGACACCGTGGTGGTGGCTCACGTTGCCCCCGGCGCTCACCGCGGCCGCGAGCGCCGCGCGCCACAGCTGGTGGTAGCGCGCTTCGATCTCCGCCTCGTCCCCGCCGCTGCCGACGAAGGAGAAGTACAGCGAGCAGCCGTCGGCGTAGGCGTGGCTGAAGTGGCACAGCACGAAGGCGTACGGCGAGGCGGCGGCGTGCACGCGCTCGTAGACCTCGAGCACGTGCTCCCACGGCGCGGCGATCTCCATGGTGTCGGCGAAGGTGCCCGCGTCGATGAGCCCCGACATCTTGTACGAGACGTCGTAGCGCTTCGCGAGCCACGCGCGGCCCGGCGCCTCGCCGAGGTCGTCGGCCCCCAGCTTGCGGCAGATGATCGTCGCAGCGCGGTCCTCGGCCTCGGCGCGCTTCGCGTCGCCTTCGAACATGAGGATGAGTCGGCTCTTCTTGAAGACACGCTGCAGCTGGTTCATCGCCTTCGGGCGGCCCAGCGTCTGCTTCGTCACCTGCCGCAGCATCATCGGCAGGAAGCCGCGGGACAGCGCGCCCTTCTTCGCCGGCGGGGTGGCCGGGGCGCGGTGGCCCGTGGGCTTGCCCTTGCCGACGAAGGCGGTGTCGAACGGATCGTACAAGCGCACCACCGCGGGCCTGAGGCCCTCGCGGAAGACAAGGCGGATCGCCTCGAGCCCGGCGGCGACCGAGCCGAACTCGAAGCCGTGGAAGACGCGGCCCTCGGGCAGCGGGCAGACGCGCAGGCGCGCGCCGGTGAAGGCGCACAGCGTGCCTTCGCTGCCGATGAGCAGCGGCGCGAGATCGGGCCCCGAGAACGGGCGCTCGGGCGTGACGAGCAGCTCGCCCGTGCCCAGCACCGCGCGCAGGGACAGCACCATGTCTTCGATCTTCCCGTAGCGACTCGACAGCTGGCCGGCGCTGCGGGCGGCGATCCACCCGCCGACGGACGAGGTGTAGATGGACGACGGGAAGTGCCCCAGCGTCCACCCGCGCGCGTTCAGTTTGCGCTCGAGCGTCTCGCCCATGACGCCGGCGCCGACGTCGACGCAGCGGCGCACCGGGTCCACCGGGCCGATGGTATCGAAGCGCTTGAGGTCCAGCGTGACGCCGCCGTGGATCGCCCAGGTGCCACCGCACACGCCCGAGCCGGCGCCGTAGGGGATGAGCGCCAGCTTCTGCTGCCGCGCCAGGGCGATCAGCTTCGAGACCTGCGGCTCGGTCGACGGCCAGACGATCGCGTCGGGTGGCGGCGGAACGCGCCCCTGGCGGATCCACAGCAGCGCGAGCGGCCAGAGATCCCTCGCGTACGACAGGCGATCGAAGTCGGAGAACGAGACGCGCCCGTCGACGACGGCGGAGAGCGCGGCCTTCGCGGCGACAACCGCGGGCCGCGGTGGCGGGAGCGCCGCGGCCGGCACGGAGCCCCAGCCAGAGCCCAGCCCGCCCAGCCGCGCGCCTGTCGACACCCTCACGTCCGTCACGCGGACAGGAGGTTTAGCAAAGGCCGTCCCGCAAGGTGCCTGCGATCGCAGCGGGCGCGTGCTATTCGCCACGGCGCATGCGGAGGCTCCGCCGGTACGCGCTGTGGCTCGCCGCCCTGTCCCTGGGCCTGATGGCGTCCGTGCCGGTAGTGGGCTGCGCGGTGTCGGCTCCCACCTGGCGCGGCGACCGGGGCCCGCACTTCGACGGCGAGCGCTTCGTCACGCCCGACGCGCCTCCGAGGGTGGGCGGCTTCGACCTCGGCGGCTTCTCGGCCTTCTTCAGGTGGCAGCGCGAGCGCACGCCGGGCGCGTGGCCGCCGTACCGCGACGAGCCGTTCGGCCCGCGTCCGCCCTACGAGGTCCCGAAGGGCGCGATGCGCGTCACGTTCATCAACCACGCCACCACGCTCATCCAGCTCGACGGCGTGAACGTGCTGACGGACCCGATCTACTCGGAGCGCGCCAGCCCGGTGGACTTCGCGGGGCCCTCGCGGGTGCGGCCGCCGGGCATCCGCTTCGAGGATCTCCCGCGGATCGACGCCGTGGTGTTGAGCCACAACCACTACGATCACATGGACGCGGCGACGCTGAAGCGCATCGGCGCGACGTGGCCAAAGGTGCGCGTCTTCGCCGGGCTGGGGAACAAAGCGTTCCTCGAGTCGCTGGGCCTGGTCGATGTGATCGAGCTCGACTGGTGGGACGTGCGGGAGCTCGAGGGCATCACCGTGCGCAGCGTGCCCAACCAGCACTTCTCGAACCGCGGGCTCTTCGACGCCGACGGCACGCTGTGGAGCGCCTGGGTGCTCGAGGGCTCGAACGGCCGGGCGTACTTCGGCGGAGACACCGGCTACGGCCCGCACTTCGCGCAGGTGGCCGAGCGGCTGGGGCCGATGCGCCTCGCGGTGCTGCCGATCGGCGCGTTCAAGCCTGAGTGGTTCATGCACCCGATCCACATGTCGCCGAAGGAGGCGGTGCAGGCCGCGAAGGACCTGAAGGCCGCGCTGGCGGTGCCGATGCACTTCGGCACCTTCCCGCTCGCGGACGACGGCGAGACGGAGCCGGTGGAGGTGCTCGAGGCGGCGCTGAAGGAGAACCCGGCGCCGTTCGCGGTGCTGGGCTTCGGAGAAGGACGAGACGTCGGGGAGGTCACACCATGAGGTTCAACGCGTGGTGGTTGCTGGTCGCCGTCGGCGCCGCGGGCTGCAGGGAGAAGCAGATCGAGCCGGGACTGTACGTGACGGTCGAGCTCGAGCCCGGGCTGGCCTCGAAGGCGGTGATGGTGTTCGCGCGGGGTGGATCGATCACCAAGCCGAGCAACTGCATGGCCACCGAAGGGAAGTCGCGGCTCAAGGTGGGCGTCGTGCAGGCAGACCTGCCGGAGACGATCGCCCTCGAGGCCACGGGCTACTCGGACCTCGGCTGCACGAGCGCGACGGCGCCCGCGGAGAAGGCGGTGCTGGAGGGCGTGCAGTTCCGCGAGGGCACGGTGCGCGACGAGACGCTGCGGCTGCGGCCCAGCGGCCCGGCGCAGGAGACGCGGTGCGCGAACGGGCTGGACGACGATCACGACGGAGACACCGACTGCGCGGACTTCGACTGCAACGATCGCGAGTGCACCAACGGGAACCTGTGCGTCACGGGCCTGCGCTGCTCGGGCAGCCAGTGCCTCGGCGGCACGCAGGTGGTGTGCAACTCGCCGCCGACGTCGTGCTTCATGACGGGCGGCGTGTGCGTGGTGGACGCCGGCTGCCGGTACATCTCGACGCCGGGCGCCACCTGCGACGACGGCAACGACTGCACGCCGACGAGCTTCTGCGCCGCCGACGGCGGGTGCTCGGGCACGCCGCGCGCGTGCACGACGCCTCCGCCGCAGTGCCACGCCGCGACCGGCGCGTGCGTCCCCGACGCGGGCTGCCAGTACCCGCCCACGCCCGGTGTCCCGTGTGACGACGGGAACGCCTGCACGACGAGCGACGGCTGCGACTCCAGCGGGGCGTGCGCCGGCTCGCCGGTGACGTGCCTGCCGCGCGAGTGCCAGGCGCTCACCGGCGCGTGCGATCCCGACGCGGGCTGTCCGTACCGGAACCTCGACGCGGGTACGCCGTGCGCGGGCGGAGGCCTGTGCAACACCAGCGGCGGCTGCATCCCGCCGTGGCCATACGTGCCGTCGAACTTCCGCCTCGAAGACGTGCCGTCGCTGCCGGACGGCGGCGTCACGCTCAACTGCGGCGAGACGATCATCGACAGCTCGGGCACGTCGCCGACGGTGACGAACTGGTGCGCAGGCCAGCCCCGCTTCGGGTGGGCGGTGGTGCCGCAGGACGGCGGCGTGGACGCGCTGCTCTTGTCCTTCCGCGATCTCGACGTGATGGCCGACGGCGGGCTCACGCTGCGCGGCTCGAGGCCGGTGATCATCGCCGCCGCGGGGCACGTGCGGGTGCTGGGTGGCGTCACGGTGGAGGCCGGAGCGCAGGCGTGCGCGGCGGGCGGGAAAGGCGGCTCGCCGTCCACCGGCATCGGGGGCGCGGGAGGCGGCGGCTTCGGGACGAGCGGGGGCGCGGGAGGAACCGGAGGCACGGGCACGTCGCCCGGCGCCTCGGGAGGAACGCCGGGGGGCGACGGCGCCCTCGTCCCGCTGCGCGGAGGGTGTCCCGGCGGCATCGGCGGCTCGTCGGGCACCCGCGAGTCGGCGGGCGGGGGCGCACTGCAGGTGAGCGCGAGCGGAGACGTGATCATCACCGGGTACGTCGCAGCGCCGGGCAAGGGCGGGAGCGGCGGCACCTTCGGCGGCGGCGCCAATGGCGGCGGCAGCGGCGGCGCCGTGTTGCTGGAAGGGCTGCAGGTGCAGCTGGTCGGCGTCGGCGCCGTGACAGCCAACGGTGGCGGCGGGGGAAAAGGCGGCGGGCTCGCGGACGGTGACGACGGCGCGCCGGGCTCGAAGTCGAGCGCCATGCCCGCGGCCGGCGCCACGACGGGCAACTTCACCGGAGGAAGTGGCGGCGACGGCGCGGCCGGCACGACGGCGGCGGGCACGGGCGGCGGCGGCGTCGGCGGTGGAGGTGCGGGCGGTGGCGGCGTGGGGCGCGTGCGCTTCAACGTCTCGCTCGGGTGCAGCATCGGCCCGCAGACGGTGGTGAGTCCTCCGGCGAGCAGCAACAAGCCGGACGCCGGGTGTCCGTAAGGCGCCTTTCCGGCGGCTGACCGGTCGCGTCATGGACGAGTTCCGGGCACTTCGCGGCGCCGCAACCGATGCGCGGGACACGGGTTGAAGTCGGAGAACCCGCTGCACCTACCAAACAGGAGCCCGCCATGAAGAGCCTGATCGCCGCCGTCCTCGTCCTCGCCGCGCCCGCCCTCGCGCAGTCCGTCGGTCAGCGCTCGGACAACCTGCAGGGCCGCATCAACCAGGGCGTGGCCTCGGGCCAGCTGAACGCCACGGAGGCCGCTCGCCTGCAGCGCCAGGAGAACCGGCTCCAGCGGGAGATCGCCCGGGACCGCGTCGACGGCGGCGGCCTCACCGCGCACGAGCGCGCGAAGATCCAGCGGCAGGAGAACCGGCTGAGCCGCCACGTCTACGCGCAAAAGCACGACCGGCAGGTGCGCTGAGCCGCGCGGCCGCCGGCGTCGAGGGAGCCGGACGACTCCGCCCCTCGTGCAGCGCGTCACCGCCCGAGCGTGAAGCGCAGCGCCGCCTCCAGGTCGCGGCTCAGGAACGAGAAGCCCGACGCCTCCAGCTTCGTCGGCAGCACGCGCTGACTCGCGAGCAACGCCCCGTCGGCCAGCTCGCCGAACATCGCCCGCAGCGCGAGCGCGGGCAGCGGCGCCACCGCGGGCCGATGCAGCACGCGCCCCAGCACCTTCGCGTACTCGGCGCTCGTCACCGGCGCCGGCCCCACCGCGTTCACCGGGCCGTCGAGCGCTTCGACGAAGAGCGCGTGGTGAATCGCCCCCAGCAGATCCTCCGCGGCGATCCAGCTCTGCCACTGCCTGCCCGAGCCCACGGGGCCTCCGGCCCCGGCCTTGAACGCCGTCAGCAGCTTCGCCAGCGCCCCACCCCGCGCCGACTGCACCAGGCCGATGCGCAGGTTCACCACGCGCACGCCGAGCGCCCTCGCCTCGTTCGCCGCGGCTTCCCAGTCGACGCACAGGCCCGCGAGGAAGCCAGCGGCGCCCTCGCGTCCACCGACGGCCGAGTCCTCGGTGAGCACCTCGTCGCCGCGATCGCCGTACACGCCGATCGCCGACGCGCTCACCAGCACCTTCGGCTTCTTGTCGAGCCGCGCCAGCGCAGCGACGAGCTGCTTCGTGTAGGCGACGCGCGAGTCCACCAGCAGCCGCTTGCGCGCGTCCGTCCAGCGCTCGTCGGCCACGCCCGCCCCCGCGAGGTGCACCACCGCGTCCGCGCCCTCGAGCGCCGAGGGATCGAGCTCCGCGCCCCGCCGCCCCACGCCGCGCGCCGCGTGCCCGCCGGTGGTGAGGAACGGGATCAACGACGAGCCGACGAGCCCGCTCGCGCCCGTCACCGCCACCGTCAGCCTCGGCCGGTCCGCGAAGCGCGCGTGCCGCTCGAGGTCTGCCTTTGTGAGCGCGTGCCGGTAGCGGAACATGCGCTCGAGCGTCGAGCTCGCGAAGCCGCCACCGACGAGCGCGCCCAGCCCGCCGAGCGGCAGCTCGTACTCGACTTCATCGACCAGCTCGCTGGTGCCGTCGGGGCGCGGCTCGAAGCGGTGCGTGTGGATCCACTTCGAGAACGGCCCCTCGCGCTGCTCGTCGCGGAACATGCGCCCCGGCTCGTGCGCGGTGTGCTCCGCCACCCAGCGGCGCTTCACCGGGCCCAGCGCCATGCGGATCACCGTGCGCGCGCCGACCTCGAGCCCGCCGGTGCGCTCCTCGAGCTCCACCGGGTCGAACGGAGGGTTGAGGCGCTCGAAGGCGCCCGGCCGCGCGTGCCACGCGTAGAGCGCCTCGGCCGAGGCCGGCATCACGCTGCGCAGGGAGAAGGTGGGCATGGTCTGTGACCCTCACCCCGGCCCTCTCCCCACGGGGAGAGGACGCTACTTCGCCGGGGGCACCGACTTTACGTACAGGTCCCGAAGCTGTTTCTCGTCCACGTCGCCGGGCGCGCCGGTCATCAGGTCAGTGCCCTTCTGCGTCTTGGGGAACGGGATCACGTCGCGCAGCGACTCGGTCTCGGTGATGAGGAATGACAGGCGGTCCATGCCCAGCGCGATGCCGCCGTGCGGAGGCGCCCCGAACTTGAGCGCGTCAAGCAGGAAGCCGAACTTCGACCGCGCCTCCTCGTCGGTGATGCCCATGGCCTTGAACACCTTCGCCTGCACCGCGGGATCGTGGAGGCGGATCGACCCGCCGCCGATCTCGAAGCCGTTGAGCACCACGTCGTAGCGGTAGCAGTACACCTTCGACAGGTCCTGCTCCGGGCCGTCGAGGTACTTGAGGCACTCGTCCATCGGCCGGGTGAAGGCGTGGTGCGCCGCGGCCCAGGTCTTCGACTCCTCGTCGTACTCGAACAGCGGCGGGTTCACGACCCACAGGAAGTTCCACTTCCCGCCCGCACCGAACTCGGGGATCAGCCACAGCTTCTTGGCCAGGTGCACCCGCAGGTTGGCCATGATCGTGTGTACCTTCGCCTCGGGCCCGAACTGGAAGAGGATCAGGTCGCCCGGCTTCGCGCCCGTCGCCTCGAGGATCGCCGCCTTCAGCTCGGGCTTCGCGTTCTTGAACAGGGGCGCCTGCGTCCAGTCGCCGTTCTCGGCGATCTTCGCGCGCGCCAGGCCCTTCGCGCCCATGCCCATGACGTAGGCCTCGAGGTCCTCGATGTCCTTGCGCGACAGCTCCCTCGGCGGCGGCGGCGCCTTGGCGGTCGGGTTCGGGTTCGCCCGGCGGAACGCCTCTTCCTTCGCCTTCACCACGCTGGCGTCGTGCTCGCCGTCGGCCACCGGCTTCACCACCAGCGCCTTGACGAGCCCCTTCTGCTGCACCGTCTCCCACATCGGCGCGACGCCGCCGTCGGCGCCGAACTTCTCGATGATGCCGTTGAGCACCGTGTGCTCCATGCCGAAGCGCGTGTCGGGCTTGTCGTTGCCGTAGCGCCGCATGGACTCGTCGAAGTCGAGCCGCCTGAACGGGGTGGGAATGTCGAGGCCGTGCACTTCCTTCCACAGCTTCTTGAGCAACCCCTCGATGATCCCGAAGACGTCGTCCTGGGCGACGAAGGACATCTCCACGTCGATCTGCGTGAACTCGGGCTGGCGATCGAGGCGCAGGTCCTCGTCGCGGAAACACTTCACGATCTGGAAGTAGCGATCGAAGCCCGCCACCATGAACAGCTGCTTGTAGAGCTGCGGCGACTCGGCCAGCGCGTAGAACTTCCCGGGGTTGAGGCGCGAGGGCACCAGGAAGTTGCGCGCCCCGCCCGGCGTGTAGCGGCCCATGAACGGCGTCTCGAGCTCGAGGAACCCGTTCTCGACGAAGTACGAGCGCGTCGCCGCGTTCATCTTCGAGCGCGTCATGATCACCTTCTGCAGCGCTGGGCGCCGCAGGTCGATGTACCGGTAGGCGAGGCGGCGCTCCTCGGACACGTCGATGTGATCGCTCACCTCGAACGGCGGCGTCTCGGCCTTGTTGAAGACCTGGATCTCCTGGATCTCCACCTCCACCTCGCCGGTCGCGAGGTTCGGGTTGGTGGCCGGCACTTCCTTGTTCTCCTTCTTCGACCACTGCATGCCGCGGCTGCGCACCTTGCCGCGCACGCCCAGCACCCACTCGCTGCGCAGCGTCTCGGCGACGACGTGCGCGTCCTTCGAGACGGCGGGGTCGAACACGATCTGCGTCAGCCCCTCGCGGTCGCGCAAGTCGATGAAGATGAGCCCGCCGTGGTCGCGCCGGTTGTGCACCCAGCCGAACAGCACGACCTCCTGGCCGATGTGGGAGGCACGCAGGGCGCCGCAGGAGTGGGTCCGCTTGGTCTTCGAGATGAAGTCGCTGGCCATGATGCGGCGCGAGTTAGCACGGTTTTTCCGGCGGTGCCGTAGTAGCGTCGCGGCGCATGAAACGGCTGCTGCTGCCTTCCATCGCGGCGCTCTGCGCCTGCGCCCCCAACCCACCCGCTCCCGTCCAGGTCATGGCGCTCGCGCCGAACGCCTCGGGCGCCTACGCCACCGTGCAGGTCGAGCTCAAGACGGTGGCGAGCCTCGCCAACCTGAAGGGCTCCGTCGCCGAGCTCATGGGCGGCAACCGCGTGGTGGTGGACCCCAACGATCCCCTCCAGAACCTGAATGGCGGCATCGCCAACATGACCGACGACCAGCGCTACGAGGTGCTGGTGAAGGACAAGGGCGCCGACGTGCGCGGCAACTTCTTCGAGAAGAGCGGCGTGTACTGGCCCGCCGACTTCCACACCTGGAACATGGTGTCGGCGTATTACAACTTCGAGCGCAGCTACGAGTACTTCGTCGGCGTGTACGACGGCGTCGAGCCGAAGGAGCTGCAGAAGATGCGGGTGATGTACTGGGCCAACGTGCGGCTCAACTCGCCCGACTCGCTCACCGACAACGCGCTGTACCTCTCGTTCATCAAGTCCTTCGTCATCGTCCCCTTCGAGACGCAGGAGCTGGTGCCGCTGGCGATGAACATCGGCGTGATCGGCCACGAGGTCGCGCACCGCAGCTTCAACTACAAGGTGCTGGCGGACGCGGGCATTCACCCGGCGCTCACCTCGTGGAACGGGCTGGCCTTCAACCTGCTCAAGTCGATCGACGAGGGCTTCGCCGACTTCCACGGCTTCGGCGTCACCTGCGGCGAGGCCGCGGGCTGCCGGCCCAACTTCCTCGCGGTGTCGATCAGCGATCAGCGCACGGTGGAGATGCGCGACGTCTCGCGCACCGACGCCTGCATGGACGAGAACACCCGCAACGCCCTGTACAACAACCCGCCGAGCCAGTGGGTCGCCTCCACGGACATGTACGAGGTCGGCAACCTGTGGGCGGCTTCGATGTACCAGGCCGGGAACAAGGTGGGCGACATCGGCCTGATGCAGCGAGCGCTGCACCTCGCCTACGACGACGAATCGGCCACCACGCCGGGCCTGCGCCAGCTGGTGAACAGCAACCTCAACACCCAGCAGGCCTTCACGCCCGAGGCGGTGGCCAACACCATCGTCGCGCACGTCAGCGATCCCGCGCTCAAGAAGGAGCTGTGCAACGAGTTCATCACCCGCCTCCAGCTCAAGTGCGGCAACTTCCCCTGCCCCGAGATGCCCGCGTGCCCGAACACCTCCGCGCGCGGCAACTTCTGCCCCCTCCTGCCGCCCCTGCCATGACCCGACTCCTGCTGGCTGCGCTCCTGTCTCTGTCGGTGCCGGCGCTCGCGCAGAGCGACGACGACGCACCCATTCCCTACGAAGACGACGGCGGCGAGAACAAGGCCGCGCCGAAGAAGATCAAGCGCCACAGGGACACGCTGCGCGAGGAAGAGGAAGAAGAGCAGGAGCGCGAAGAGACGCTCGCGCACCTCGACGATCCCAACGTGGGCGTAGGCGGGGAGTTCCTGGGCGGGCTGATGCTGCTCGAGTCGTCGAAGGGCGCCGGCACCGAGCCGCGCTTCATGTACGGCGTCCGCGTGACGTGGGAGTGGGGCCGGCTGATCCCCGATGAGTACCTGCGGGAGATGTTCTTCGCCGACGTCGCCTGGCAATACACCTGGTACCGCGACGGCACCGACCAGGTGTACACCGACACCAACTACCACTACTTCACGGTGGCGCCCGCGGTGGCCGTGCCCTTCGGGAAGAGCTTCATGTCCGGCTATGCGCAGCTGGGCGTCGGCTTCAACTACACCGCGTCCAGCCAATACACGAACCAGGACCGGGTCGACATCTCCGGCACCAAGTTCCTCTTCCAGTACGGCATCGGCATTCGCGGCCGGCCCGCGGTGATCGCCGACGGCAGCGTGCGCATCACCTTCCGCGTCGAGCTCACCCGCTTCCTGCGCGGGTACATGAGCGACACCTTCATTGGCGCGGGCGTGGGCGTCCTGTTCTAGCTCGGAGAGCCGGGCCGTTCCCTTCCGTAGCACCGGACCCGCGGCGCGTCCTGCTTGTCGCACACGGGGGACGCTCGCGCGTGCGTTGGGGTTGAATCACCCCGTTGAGGTGGCTAGGAAGCCCCGCGCCGATACGCGTTTCCTTTCAAGGGGGGCTGCCGCCCTCCATCGACACGGGCCGGGTGACCTTCTCCACGTCTGGCGAGTCTCTCGTCCCACCACACAGCCCGGGGTTCCCCATGGTGCGTCGCTCACAACTCCTGAGCCTTGCCGTCTTCACGCTGAGCGCCGTCGGCTGCTCGACGCCTGAGAAGCCGCCCCCGCCGATCTCCCCGCCCGTCATCACCACCTTCACCGTCGACAAGGCGAAGATCTCCGCGGGCGAGACGGTGACCTTCACCATCGCCGCCCAGCGCGCGAAGAAGGCCGAGATCATCGACCAGACCGGCGCCGCGGTGCCGGTGACGTTGGACGAGGCGGCGGGCACGGGCACCGCCAGCACCAGGCCGGCGGGCTCGAGCTTCTACATCCTCCACGTCGACGGCGACGGTGGGCGGGACACCGCGTTCGTGCAGGTCGCGGTCGATGAAGGCCTCAAGTCGATCTTCCTCGTCGTGGTGCCGACGGTGGTGAAGGCCGGCGAGTCGGTGGACGTGCTGTGGTCCGCCGCGGGCGGGCAGAACGTGTCGGTGAAGGCCGGCGCGCAGACGCTGAGTACGATGCAGACGGGCACGCAGCAGCACACGCCGACCACGTCGCTCACCTACCGCCTGTCCGCCGACAAGCTGGACGGCTCCACGCTGACCGCGTCGGTGGCGGTGCAGGTGATGCCGGTGATCGACGCCTTCACCGCGGCGCCGCCGGTAGCGCGCCCGGGCGAGACGATCACCCTGAACTGGAAGACGTCGGGCGGCGAGCGCGTGGTGCTGGCCGAGTCGACGTTCGGCCAGCTGGTGGACTCCACCACCGACGTCGCGACCGGCAGCTACGAGTTCGTCGTGCCGGCCTACTTCGGTGACGCGGGCGTGCCCGCGCCCGACGCGGGCGTGGATCCCGACGGCGGCGTGTCCGACGCGGGCACCCCGGGCGTGCCGCCGGTGCGCGACGGCTTCCCGCTGCGCTTCACGCTGACCCTCAGCACCGCGATGCCCGCTCAATCGGTCAGCCGCGCGGTCGACGGCCGCGTGGGACAGGGCCCGGTCATCGACGTGTTCGACGTGCCGGCCTACGCGACCAACACCCGCGCGCAGACGATCCGCTGGGAGACGACCAACGCGTACCGCGTCGAGCTCTACGCCGACGGTCTGCTGGTGGCCGCGCCGCGCGCGGGCACGGCGCTCGACGCGAGCTTCTCGGTGCCCACCATCACCGCCGCGACTGAGTTCACCCTGGTGGCCTACGACTACACCGGCCTGTCGGTGCGGCAGTCGAAGACGATCACCCCGGTGCAGCCGCCGGCGATCACCTCCTTCACCGTGCCCATGTCGGTGGGCACCGCGGGCGCGTCGATCACGGCGCAATGGCGCACGAGCAACGCCACGTCGGTGGTGATCCGCATGAAGAACGGCCCCAACCTCTTCTTCAGCGACGTCGCCAACGAGGTGGCCATGGGCACCACGACGCTGCGCGTGGCGTCGACCACCACCTTCGTCCTCGAGGCCTACAACTCCGCCGGCGACAAGGTCACGGAGGAGCGGACGACGACGGTCATCACCCCGGGCGGCATCGCCTTCACGCCCGACCCCGCGCCGGAGAACGCGCTGGTGACCGCGCAGTGGGACGTGTCGGGCCTCGCGGCGGTCGATCTCCCCGGGCTGCCGGGCGCGCCGCCGCAGGTGACCATGGCGTCGACCAACTTCATCGACCTCGACACGGTGCCGCTGGCGACGAAGCTCGTCTTCTCGAGCCAGGACAACGGCACGGCGACCTTCACGGCCCCCGGAGGCTTCGTCTTCCCGTTCGTCACCACGCGCGCGAGCACCTTCAGCGTGTCGACCAACGGCGTGCTGCTGTTCGGCACGGGCAGCGCGGGCAACACCAACGTCGACATCGGCGCCGCGACCTACGCCGGCCCGGCACTGCTCGCCCCGTTCTGGGACGACCTGGACCTCGGGGCCGACGGCTCGGCGAAGTACTTCCTCGACGGCGCGCGGTTCCCCCGCAAGCTGATCGTTCAGTGGTCGAAGGCGCAGAAGGCGGGCACCGCCGGCACCGAGCTCACCTTCCAGGTGCAGCTGGAGGAGACCGGCAAGTTCCTCTTCGTCTACAAGACGCTGACCGGCGTCGACACCGACTCGGCCACCATCGGCGTGGTGGAGTCGCCGAAGACGTTCCGGCACCAGGTCGGGTACAACACGGCGGGCCTCTTGACGGTGGGCCAGGAGACGCTGTGGTTCGGCAATGATCCCTCGCGGGTCGCCGGCACGCAGCCGCTGACGCTGGCGTCGGCGAGGCCGTTCGGCTTCTTCGTCGAGAACGCGTCGAACCAGCTGATCGCCGTGCAGGGCGTGCCGCGGGTGTTCGCGGCCAACTCGGTGCTGGTGAACGAGGTGATGCCGGTGCCCAACGGCGCGGTGCCGCTGGGCCAGTGGGTCGAGCTGTACAACGCCACGGGCGCGACCATCGATCTCACCGGCCTCGAGCTGGTGAGCGCCTCGGGCAGCTCGTCGCCGTTCTCGCTTCAGGGCCTGGCGCTCGACGCCGGCGCCTACGTGGTGCTGGGCCAGTCGACGGACCCGGTGGAGAACGGCGAGGCGAACGTGACGGTGGCCTGGGGCGCGACGGACGTGCCGATGGCCGCGGCGGACCGCGTGGAGCTGCGCATTCCCGGCACGACGCCCTTCGTCGTCTCGGCGCTCTCGTGGACCGGCGGGCCGGCGGACGGCGGCATCAACTCGGCGCCGGGCGAGTCGGTGCAGCCCGCGGAGGGCGCGATCGGCGCCAGCGGGCCCCTCTCGTGCGCGCGGACGAGCGTCTTCGGCAGCGCCAGCCAGGTGGGGACTCCGGGCGCGGCCAACGAGACGTGCTTCGAGTACACGTTGACGCCCATCCCCTCCAGCTACGAAGACATCTCCGGCTCGGGCACCCCGCTCTTCAGCTTCGGCGTCAGCGTCGACGAGGTGGTGTCGAGCTTCGACCTGCCGGCGCCGTTCCCCTACTTCAAGCAGCCGCAGAGCCGGGCGTGGGTGAGCTCGAACTCGTGGCTGGCGTTCACGTCGCAGACGAGCGCCGTCATCACGAACAGGACCACCCCCTCGACGACCTCGCAGCCGGTGGGCGCGATCGCCCCCTTCTGGGACGACAACCAGAACACCGCGACGGCCAGCCCCGCGGTGGCCGACTCGAACGTCTACTGGGCCCGCCGCGGCACCTACACCATCGTCCAGTGGCACCGCTGGCGGCACTACGCCACCTCGCCAGCCGATGACCTCAACTTCGAGGTGAAGCTCTTCGACGACGGCGTCATCGAGTTCCACTACGCGACGATGACCAGCGGCACGACGTCGAACTACGCGAACGGCAACAGCGCGACCGTGTGGATCGAGCGGCTCGACGGTACCGCCGCCCTGGCGCTCGGCCGCAACCAGGCCGTCATCGCCCCCTTCACCGCCTACCGCTTCACGCCGAAGCCCTGACGAGAACGAGGACCACGATCATGAAGACCCTGCGAATCCTCCCGGCTCTCCTCCTCGGCGCGGCGCTGGCCGGCTGCCCCACGGCGCCCAAGCCCGACCCGATCCCCCCGTCGCCGAAGATCGTCCGCTTCACGGCGACGCCCGCCTCCGTCGCCCCGGGTGGCGAAGTGACCCTCGAGTGGGAGGTCACCGACGCGACGAAGGTGACCATCGACGACGTCAACAAGGGCGCCCTGTCGGGCGTCGACGATCGCCTCACCGGCACGGTGAAGGTCGTCCCCACCGAGAGCACGCTGTACGTGATCACCGCGCTCAACGATCGCGGCGCCAAGGCGACCACCTTCGCCTCGGTCACCGTGTCCGGCGCCGACGCCTCGAAGCTGGTGTTCGCCGCGTACCCCCAGCTCCTCCCGACCGGTGAGACCGGCTCGCTGGTCTGGTCGGCGCCCGGCGCGCGGGTCGTCAGCATCACGCCGATGGGCGGCGCGGCGCTCGACCTCGGCGGTCAGCTCGAGTCGGGCTCGGTGGCCATCGATCCCACCGCGACCGAGACGACGTACACCCTCGACGCCGACGGCCAGACCCGCACGGTGAAGGTCACCCGCGGCGTGGCCATCACGGAGTTCACGTTGTCCAAGCCCGTGGCCCAGCCCGATGACATGATCACCCTGTCGTGGAAGACGGCCCACGCGACGAAGGTGACGCTGTCGACGCCCGGCGTGGGGCCCCTGCACGAGACGACGACCGCCGCCGAGGTGGCGATGGGCTCGCACAGCCTCGCCGTGCCGACGGTGCCGACGGGCACGGTGCTCAACTACCTGCTCGACGCCCAGGGCCCGGGTGGCACGCTGCGCCAGATCGTCTCGCTGGTCGTCGGCAAGGACCCGGTGATCACCGAGGTCACCGCGCCCCAGTACGTGAAGACCGGCAGCACGTTCACCATCTCGTGGAAGGCCGCCAACGCCGACGTGGTCGAAGTGCGGACCGGCGGGGCGACCATCTACCAGACGACGGACTTCTCACAGGTGGCCAGCGGCTCGGTGCGCCTGACTTCTCCGAGCACGATGACGACGTACACGGTGGCGGCCGTCGCCCTGCCGTCGGGCCTCGCCGCGACGAAGGACGTGACCGTGGACCCGGTCGGCGACGTGACGGTGAACACCTTCACCGTGGCGCCCACGTCGGTGGCCACGGGCGGAGATCCCGTCACGCTCACCTGGAACGTGCCCAACGCGCGCCAGCTGCGCATCGAGCAGGACGGCGAGCTGACGGTGGTATGGAAGACGGGCGCCGCCGCCGAGCAGGGCACGGCCACGGTGTACCCGAACCGCGCGACAACGGTCTTCACCCTGACGGCGACCAACACCATCGACCCGGCGCAGACCGCCAGCGGCGACGCCGGCGTGACGACGGTGGTGGAGATGACCAGCTACGACGGCGGCGTCATCTTCCAGGGCGCAAGCAACGTGGATCTCGGCCTGCCGGTGGGCAGCGAGGTGCACGGGCTGCCCCTGTCCTCGGCGGACGCGATCCCCTCGTCGAGCGGCTTCGACGACATCTCGATGACGGGCACGAAGCTGACCTTCACCAACACCGACGACGGCTACGCGCAGTTCGCGGTGCCGGGCTTCGAGACGTTCCTCTACGGCAACCGGCTGGTGAATGGCGGCTCGGTGACGGCGGGCACCAACGGCTACCTGGCGCTGCGCGCGGTCACCACCACCACCGGCACGCCGCCGTCGCCCTTCCCCGGCACAAGCACCACCTATGACAACTTCCTCGCGCCCTTCTGGGCGAACCTTGAGCTGGGGCCCAACGGCGCGGTGTACTGGCAGGTGAAGGGCGAGGCGCCCAACCGCGTGCTGATCGTCCAGTGGGACAAGGTGCGGCTGGTTGGCACGGCGGCGTCGGTGCTCACGTTCCAGGCGCAGGTGACGCAGACCGGGGTGATCACCTACGAGTACCAGACGCTCTCCGGCCTCCCGGCGACGTACACCTCGGCGACGGGCCTCCAGGGCACCTCGGGGCGCGGCCTCACCGCCAGCCCGGCCGCGGGCGCCGGCCTGCGTTTCTTCGGTCCCAAGGCGCCGCCCATCAGCTTCCCGTCGGCGGCGTTGCCCGCCAGCGGCTTCGTGAAGATCGGCAGCGGCTTTACGAAGGTGGCGATGACCCGCTTCGTGCGGGCGGGCGAGTTCGGCATCAGCGAAGTGATGTACAGCCCCGCCTCCACCGTGCCGGCAGGCGAGTGGTTCGAGGTCTACAACAGCAGCACGCAGCCCATCGATCTCAACGGCTTCGAGATCGACTTTGGCGGGGGGAACGTGCACACCATTGCCGCGTCCGTGGTCGTGCCGCCCTCGAATGCGCTCGTCCTCGGCCAGAGCACGGACCCGATGCAGAACGACGGCGTGACGGTCGCGTACGCCTACGGCCCGACGTTCGCCATGGACGACACCGCGGGCAGCGTGACGCTGCGCAGCGGTCCGCAGCAGATCACCAGCTCGTGGACGGCGGCGGTCGGCGGCACCGGCATCTCGGCGGTAACGGACACGCGGCTGCTGCTCGGGTCGACCGGCGCGTACAACGTCCCGATCCCCCCGTGCTCGGCCTCGCCCACGCAGACCTATGGCTCGCAGACGCCGCTGCAGCGCGGCACGCCGGGCGTGCTGACGACGTGCTTCCCGCGGCTGTCGACGATCCCCGTCTCGTACACCGAGATCGCCACCACCGGCACCCTGGTGGGTTTCACCAGCTGGGACGAGCAGACCCGGACCCTCGACATCAGCTCGGCGCCG
>Ga0272446_1002693_pt1 | contig 23691 bp, 35 predicted proteins | sample YNPCB0061_FD_194587 | JGI IMG/M metagenome (GOLD analysis project Ga0272446, IMG submission 194587) | Hot spring microbial mat communities from Yellowstone National Park, WY, United States - YNP-CB-006-1 | ecosystem: Environmental > Aquatic > Thermal springs > Hot (42-90C) > Sediment | place... | reverse complement strand
GAAGGTACTGTGATCGGTTAGTTATCTGAATAGGCTATCTACTACTACTGCGATAATCCCGATTAATCCTATTGAAAATAAAGATAGTAGAGAATAAGAAATTTTTGTGAGAATTTCCTTGGAATTCATTCTCAAGAATAATAATGAGATTTTTATTAGTTTGCAAGTTACACGGTTTAAGGTTGTGAAAACACTTCAGAGATTATATGTACATTATAGCCGGGATAAGTAGCTCCAAGTAAATCTTCGACCTTCTTTAAAGTACATTGCTCTCCCGTGAATGCTAATATTGCGCCACCTTCTTTCGGTTCAATAGCATAATTGCCTGCTTCTGCAAATGCTTGTTGTACAAGAATGTACCTATCGCTATGCCATACTACAGCAATTATCATTTGTAAGCCTGCCGGAATAGTATAACTGTGAGATTCATCTGTGATAGGAAAACAAGTTGGTTGTTCAGATTGTCCACACCCTACCAAAACTACTAAAGACAAAACTCCAACAAATCTCATCGGGGGTTTGATTCTGGAAAGAATTCCAGCATATGGAGAATTTATACCATTGTAATATTAGAATCCATCCTTAAATATACAACAGTATTTTTAGCAAGAGGTCATAAGACTTATGCCGCACTTTTGGTTTTTTCAATAATTTCTTTTGCTAGCTTATTATCAGACTTCAAAGTTTCTTTTACTGCATCTTTGCCATTACCAAGCTGAGTCTCTCCGTATTTATACCATCCTGCTGATTTTTGTATTATTCCCACATCCGTAGCAGCAGAAATCAAAGAAGAGTATTTATCTATTCCAATAGGATAAATTATGTCAAACTCTGTTTCCCTAAATGGAGGAGCAACTTTGTTCTTTACTATTTTCACTCTTGCAGTATTACCTGTGACCTTACCTTCTTTGTCAGTTAATTTTTCACCTTTCCTAATCTCCATTCTCACTGACGCATAAAATTTGAGCGCATTGCCTCCAGTTGTTGTTTCAGGATTGCCAAACATAACTCCGATTTTCATACGGATTTGGTTTAAAAATACTATGGTTGTTTTGGCTTTTGAAGCAATTGCAGTTAATTTTCTTAGAGCCTGTGACATTAGTCTTGCCTGTAGCCCCATTTGTTGATCGCCCATTTCTCCCTCAATTTCTGATTTTGGAGTGAGTGCCGCTACTGAGTCGATAACGATAATATCTATTGCTCCCGATCTGACAAGGGTCTCGCAAATCTCTAAAGCCTGTTCTCCATAATCTGGTTGAGAAATATACATATTTTCTACATCTACTCCAATAGATCTTGCATATGCTGGGTCAAGCGCATGTTCTGCATCTATGTACGCTGCTGTCCCTCCAAGTTTTTGTGCCTCGGCAACAATATGAAGGGCTAGAGTTGTTTTCCCTGACGATTCAGGTCCATAAATTTCTATAATTCTGCCTTTTGGTACTCCGCCAATACCAAGTGCGATGTCGAGTGAAAGTGCTCCGGTAGAAATCGCATCTATCTTTTCAACTGGTTGATCACTCATTTTCATGATTGCTCCTTTTCCAAATTGTTTTTCAATTTGTTCAAGAGCGGCTGTCAGAGCCTGTTTTTTTGCTCCATCAATCGCTGGTGCAATTGGATTGGAGGTTTTTTCACTATCTTTTTTTGCCATAATTTTTAAGTATTATATTTAGTATATTAAATTTTTGAAGAATAAATAGACTATCGATCTAGTACAAAATATAGTACAATGAAATTTCGCCTTGATTATTTAGCCGTTTTGATAAATAAATTGGTTTATAGTTTATAATTACATAGCTGAAGAATATGAGTGATATAATTATAATTGGACCATCTAACTCAGGTAAAACCTATATTGGTAATTATTTCGCTTCTAGGTTTTCATTGCCTGTATTTAATTGCGATTCAGTTCAAATTTATAAATTCCTCAATTCAGTCACCAGCAAACCTGTTTTTGCTGATCAAACCATAAGAGAGGGTGAGGTCGTTAGCACAATATATTTACAGATAGAATTTGATATTCAAAAGTACCAAAATACCAGCTTTAAGGTTTATGAAAGAGAGAATGGAGAGTTGGTTAGTCACGAATTTTATGTGCACGATTTTCTTGATTTTATTAACAATTATTTAACTAAAAAATATGCTGAAAGTAAAAAGGATGAAGTAGATAATTATCTATTTGATATAAAAGAGCCTTTAGAGAGTTATTCAAGTTATGAATTTGAATGTGATGTAAAAAGAATTGTAAAAAAGTTTGATTTAAAAAATAAAATCATAGTTGGTGGTACGATTTATTATGTCTATAATCATATTTTTCACACTAATAATGAGTTAAATATTAAGAATGACGCATTAGAAGGGTCTAGAGATTATTCAGTGATTAGAACCAAGGATTCTATTGAAATTTTAAAAAAATACGATCCAGAAGCTCTAGAAATTATTGATGTTAAAAACCGTAGAAGAGTTGAAACTGCGGCTAAATTTGTGATTGAGAGTGGGCGGAAATATTCGTCAGAATATTTCCGCCCACATAAACCTCTAGACAATTTTCTCCTAATAATTCTAAATCCCAAAGACAGAAAAGAGTATTATAAATCGTTAGATAATATTATTGATGAAAGATTAAATAAAAAAACTTTTGAAGAATTAGATTTTATTGTAAAAAAATATGGTCCCGAGAGTGCCCAGTGGCTAGAGAAGCTTTCATATGAGTACAAATACTTTTTACAAATTCATTCCCTCTTTGGAAAAAATGGTATAGAATACTATTCACTAAACCCTGTTCTAAGTCAAGAAATTCAAGAAATTTTGCAAATTCTGAAGTACAAAGAACACCAGTATGCAAAAAGACAAATGACTTTTATCAGGAGACTCGAAAGAAAATTAATATATGGCACCACGATACTCTCTTCCACATAGATCATATAATTTACTAAATCCGCTAATTTACTAAATCCGCATAACGTAGATCTGGAACATATTCAGAAAGGTTATTTGGCTCTTATACCTGGCATTGGATATTGGAGTCCTGAACAGTTTTCGTATCGAACTTCTGCTTCAAATTATCCTGTACTTCGTTTAGAAGGTGGCAACCTTTCAGTTGGTTCAAATAGAGTCTATCAACCAGAAGTATTGCTTCGAAGTGAACCGGTAATTTTAAATCTTGATTATTTTATTAGTCCTTTATTATCAACAGTCGTATTGTCGAGTGTTTTTATCGATCCAAATGGGAGGGTCTTTATTAGGCCAACTCCTGAAGAAATTCGATTGGATAGAGTCAGATCAGATATAATTTCTATACTTGCTTAAGTACATAATATAGCTTATTATTGTCAAGCTAGTGTCGGACAATTAGTCACGGAAGGATTATTTGGTCCACAACAAACTGATGCGGATAACGACTATGGTGTTTTTAACTTTAGTGGATTGGAGGAAGCGCAAAATCTATCGCCTTCGATAAGATATCCTAACCCTGAAATTGACGAGTTATTAGCAGTAACGTTATTTGCAAGTCTCACTAGAAAGAGCCAATTATTCCGCTAACTATTAATTCTTCTCCGATATAAATACATCCAAATTGCCCTTCAGTGACAGCTCTTTGAGGCTCAAAAAAAGTTAATTCTATTTTTGACTCTTTTGTATTTTCATTTGGACTGTAGCTAACCAGAGCCTTTGATGGTTTCTGTCGGTATCTAAGAGAAACTTCCGCTTCAAATGAAGCACAAGTATTTTTTTCTAAACTGGGATTTAAGAAATTTATATCTTTTAAAATAACTTTGAAATTAAAAAGAGCTGGATTGTTTTTACCTTTTGCTACGAGTAGAGAATTAAAGGATAAGTCTTTTGAAGCTACAAACCATGGACCTCCGGCAAGGCCTATTCCTTCTCTTTGCCCATTAGTATAAAACCATAAACCTTTGTGTTCTCCTAAAATTTTTTTCGAATCTATATCTATAATTTTGCCGGGCTTCATACCTAATTCATCTTCGAGAAATTTCTTAACATTAATTTTTCCGATAAAACAAATTCCCTGACTGTCCCTTTTCCCGGCAATTGGAAGATTTAATTCCTCAGCTATTTTTCGCACTTCGCTTTTCTTTAAATGACCAATAGGGAATTCAACTTTACCTAGCTCTTTTTGTGTTAATCTGCAAAGGAAATAGCTTTGGTCTTTGTTTTCATCGACACCCTTAAGTAAGCGATATCCACTTTCATCATAGATAACTCTTGCATAATGTCCGGTAGCGATTTTATCTACTTCAAGTTCTTGAAATGCTTTTTTTAAAAATACATTGAATTTTATTTCACTATTGCAAAGAATATCAGGATTCGGTGTTCTTCCAGCTTTGTATTCTGCAAAAAAATATTCTATTACTTTTTTTCGATATTGAAGTTCAAAGTTATAGGTTAAAAAATCTATTCCAAGGTGATCTGCTACTGCTTTGGCATCTGCTTGATCTTGTTCCCAAGGGCATTCCCCCTCTATACCAAAATCATCCGACCAGTTTTTCATGAAAACGCCAATAACTTCATAACCCTGCTTTTGTAGAAGGGCAGCCGCAACTGCACTATCAACCCCACCACTTAGCCCTAAAGCAACTTTCATTACTTATAATTATAACAGACTGCTGGTATAATCAATATTAGATTATGGCTAATGTGACAACTGAAGAACTGATTAATTATGCTATCTCCGCCAATCAAGGTGTTTCCTATCTTGAGGACACGAATGAGCGATTTGGTAGATGGATGGCTTGGGCACTTGCAGAACAGTCTCAAGAGGATGCCCATGCTTTACTTGCTGGAATCACACATGACATTTGTGCAAAACCAAATTGGTTCGTTGGTATGACTAAATTTCCTTATGATCTTGGAAGTGGAGTTGTTATTAAATTGGATAGTTTTTTAATTTTAATACGGAGGTATTACCAGTACTTAGAGCCAATCAATACAATTCCATTTGCTACCTGGGCAATAGCTAATCTGGAGATGATTATTGGCGGTATCGATACAGAATTAATTAAATTATAGAGCTCCAATTAATTGGAATTCCCTTGCATCTTTTATATCTACTTTGACGTATTCGCCGATAGGAAGTGCTTGCACATTCGTGATTAAAACATCTTTTCCATGGGTTGTTCTTGCAATAATACCCTTGGTATTTCTAATTTTATTTTTATAAACCAGCGCTTTTAGTTTTTTACCAATAAGTAAAGTATTGTTCTTTTTTACGCCATTTTTTAAAACTTTATCCAGCTTTTCTTTTCTATCTGCTTTTACTTCTTTAGGAATATCATCTTTGTAAAACTTTGATGCTATTGTTCCTTCGCGCTGCGAGTACTCGGAAATATATATTTGATCAAATTTTAATTCTTCACAAAGTTTTAAAGTATCTTCAAATTCACTTTCTGTTTCCCCACAAAAACCTACGATAATATCTGTTGTGATAGCTACATTTGGAATGGTTTTTTTAATTAGAGTAACTTTTTCCTTAAACTCCTGAACTGTATAGTGACGATTCATTCTTTTTAGTACAGTATCGGATCCTGATTGAAGAGCGAAATGTATTTGCTTTGCAATATTTTTCTTTTTCGCAATGACTTCAATAAGCCTCGGGTTGATATCATAAGGATGAGAACTGGTAAATCTAAGCCAGAAGTCACCTTTTATATCTGCAAGACTTTCCATAAGGTCCGCAAAATCCATGAAGTTATTTTGTTGTCTTTTTTCTTCTATTTGAGTTTTACGAAACTTAGGAATTGGAACTATTAAATCACCCTCGATCTTTGATTTCCACGAATTCACATTTTGTCCTAAAAGTGTGATTTCTTTATATCCTGAGTCAACAAGGTTTTTAACTTCATTATAAATTTCTTCAAAACTTCTATATACTTCTTCGCCCCTTGTAAATGGCACTATGCAAAAAGTGCAGAACTTATTGCAACCTGTAGAAATAGGAACAAATGCCTGGAATTTTGAATTATATTTTGGCGTTACAGTAAAATAATCCGAAGGGTTTGTGTCAACTTCTAGTCCTAATAATGATGGTAATTTATGAATATCATTTATCTCCAAAACATAATCCAGCCAAGGCATTTGAGACTTAAGTTTAACTGTATATTTCTGCTGGTAGCTCTGAGATTTTTCATATCCCTGTCTCAAATCTCTTTTTGCCATGCAACCAGTTAGAATGACTTTTGTATTTGGATTGGATTTTTTGAATTCAAAAAACTTTTTTCCCATTCCAAGTACTCTGTCTTCGGCTTTTTGTCTTATTGAACATGTATTGATTACATAAAGCTCGGCATTTTGATCATCTTTGGCAGGAATATAACCCATGCTCTCGCATACAGCTGCAACTCTTTCAGAATCAGAGTGATTCATTTGGCAGCCAAATGTTGTAATAGAGTATGTTTTCATTTCCAAAAGCAATTATACAATAAATTATTTAAACCTTATTAATACTTCCTCTCAAATGCTTTTTTAAAAAAGTTTTAGTTTCTCTTAGGATTGTGTGGGTATGCTGGTTGGGGTGGAAGAAAATACCTGGGGTGGTGTAGGGCTTGTTGGTTGAGGCATACTGTATACATTTGAAGGAGATCCTTGTAATGTAGCTGTTGTTTTATCGAACATTGATCCCCATGAGCTTACAAGGTCTTGATTTTGCAAGGCTAATATCTCGGCTCTTATCTCTTGTTTTTTTGCCCTTCTTGAAACTTTGGAAATAGAAAGCATTAAAACTGGAATTACACCTATTGCTAAAATATTTACAGATTGGGAAATCAAGGTTTCTATATTTGAGTTATTTTGAATGAAAAAGTGTATTCCTACAATTTTTGCTAAAAAAATTATTGCTCCAGTGATATATCCGTTTTTCCCGAAAAGGTTAGATATTGTAAATAAAGCTACTGAATCAATTAAGACTACTAAAACGGTATTTTCGAAGTTGGAATTTCTGGTGATAAAAAAACTAATCGCAATCACGGCTATTGATGCAAGGTAGTATCCAAATTTTAGATTATAATAGCATAGAATTAGTAGAAAGCTTAGTGTTAATGCTATTCCAATAATGATATACAGACCGTCATTTCTTTGCCCAGTTAGGTTTAAAATAACGTCAATGGTAGCAATTGTCCAAATAAAAAAAATTAGGAATAGAGTAATATTGCTTCTGACCGGAATAAGGCCTGTCCTCTCTTGAGAGTCAATTTCTCCGAGTTGTTTTAGCAGTTTGTTTTGCTCATCGGGTAGTGAGTACATTTGTGCAAAGATAGCAAAAAAATTAAATTACGGAAAGGTTAACTATTTGCAACAAAGCTTTGCAATATTTTTTCAACAGTATCAGCCTTTGACTTAGTAGTCTGGTTTGGTGTTGCTTCTACATTCACAGTTAGCATGTATTTCTTCCATGCGCTTTTATTGCCCGTTTTTATGTCAGTTGCTATAAAAGAATCAAACCCTTGTGAATCTCTTCCGTATGTTGGGACGCTTACAGAGGCGTTGTACATTTGAAAAGTTCTATAAAGTGTCAATTGATCTTCACAACATCCACCTAGACCGCTAGCATTCCAAAGCGTGATTTTTTCTTTATTTGGACCTTCAAGAACGAGATTTCTAGGCATAATTATATTATCTGCACATAAAGTCTTGTTTTTTAAATATGTATTAAAGAAAGTTGCATCTGAATTACAGTCAAATGTATAATTGCCTCCTTTGGTGTTATTAATATCTTCCTTAACAGTCCAAGTTGAAGGGTAACTGAATGATATATCAAGATAATCATATTTATACATTTTCCAATCTGAGGTAGTTGATGGTGTTGCAGTATCAGTAGTGGTTACTACAGCAGCATTTGTTGTTGATGGAGTAGGAGTAGATGTTTCCGTAGTTGTTATCGTTTGTGCAGGAGTAGTAGAAAGATTGTTTTTTGTGATTAAATCATCATATTCTTTCTTGTTATATTGATTAGTGAAGTAATAAGTTAATGTCCCAGTAATAATAGCTGAAGCCAATATCCCTATTACAAGGAAAAGAGTTAACCTTTTTAATGAAAATTGTTTTTGCATATTTATATAAAAATAGATTAGTAATTTTTGAGATTGTTGGCAATATATGCATAAAAAATTTGCCAGCCATGAAGTGGAGCGCAAAATAAAAACTATATACTTATTTCACAAGTTTTATCATTTTCCTTTTACCAACTCTCAATAGCCCTTCTTTATCAATGATTGCATCAAATTTTTCAATTGTGTAATCACCAATTTTCACAGCTTTTTGATCAATAAGCCTTCTTGCTTCGCTTTTTGAAGAAGCAAAATTCAGCTTCAACATTAAATCAATAATGTCCATTGGATGCTTTAATTCAAAGGTTTCTGCTACATCGCTATAATCTTTATTTTGCACAACTTTTTCAAATTCAGACTGTGCTTCATTGGCTTCTTCTTCGCCATGATAAAAACTTACGACCTCTTTGGCTAATTGCTTTTTGAATTGCATTGGATTCTCTCCAGATCTGATTTTTGACTGGATTTCTCTCACCTCTTCCATTGGAACTCTTGTTATTAACTCGAAATATTCAACTATTACTTCATCAACTATTTGCATAAGCATGGAGTACATTTGAGTTGGGTCTGCAGTTACAGGGATAAAATTTTTTAAACTTTTACCCATTTTTCTACCATCATTCCCAGGTAATAGTTTAACTAAAAATCCGATTTGAGGCTCTAAATCAAACACCTCCATCAAATGTCTACCAGCCAAAATATTAAATGTCTGATCTGTTCCTCCAAATTCCACATCGCACCTAAGTTCAACTGAGTCAAACCCTTGCATGAGTGGATAAAGAAATTCGCTAACTTTTATGGGTTTACCGGAATCAAATCTCAATTTAAAGTTTTCTCTTTCAATCATTTGTGCAACTGTAAATTGCTTTGCTAAGTGAATAACGTCATTAAAGCTAAGTTTGCCAAGCCACTCTGAATTGTGTCTGATTATTGTTAGTTCAGGAATTACAGTTTTAAAGAACTGCTCGGTATAGGTTTTCTCGTCTTCTTTTATTGTTTCAATGGTTCTATCTTCTCGCATATCTACTTTGTCTGAGTGATCACCAATGAGGGTAGTATAATCACCTATGATAAGAGTTACTCTGTGGCCAAGTTCCTGGAAATCTCTGATCTTACGATGAACAACTGTGTGCCCTAAATGTATCAAAGGGCCAGTAACATCTGTTCCGAATTTTAGGTGTAATTGCTTCCCTGATAAGAGCCTTTTTCTTAACTCGTCAGTATTGTATATAGCTGAAACTCCTCGGCTAAGTATTTCGTCTATTTTTTTTGGATCTGTGTTTATTGTCATAATTAATAAATTTTTATTTTAATATTTTATTCTAAAATAAAAAAAGTCCCTAAAATTTACTTAAGATAAAGCAAATTTTAAGGACCTGGAGTGAATCAGTAATTCTAATTTTTCCAATTCACTTCGGTGTTACCACCTTCATTTCCAATCACAAGGTTGGACGCTTTGTAAATTATAATTTTTATATAATTCAGTTATAGTTCTCCGGCTACTTTTCACTAAACAATAGCTCGCTTAATGTCACAAACCTAACTTACTAATGAATTATAAGGTAAATAAATAAAATGGTACAGATAATTAATTTTACTGTTGGTCCGCAATTAGTATGAGTCTTTCAGTGCCAACACCAGGTGGCCAACAAGTCATAAGGGTAAGTGTTTTTTTATCTCCATATGAAAAAATCGGCGAAACATCATCTGGTGAAACTGTTCTGACTTTTTGTAAAATGTATTTATATGTTTTGCCCTTAAACTCTAAATTGATTTCATCACCAATATCCATTTTATTTAAATATGTAAATGCAATCTGAGGGTGAGTAGGATTTGTCCTAGCCCATAACTCATTTGTGCTATGTCCATAAATAAAAGTATTACCGTTGCTTGAAGGGAGCGAAGTGCCTTTAAAATGAGCAAGCTTAGTATCAAGAATAGGCATATAGGTATTTTCTTCATAAGAGTTCACATTCACAACAACAGGTAGGTTTTTTAAGCCAAGCTTTTGTATAGTTAATTTCATTTCTCCAGATTCACCTGCAAGTTCAGGATGGGATATACCCTGTGATTCTAAAGCCTTATTAGTATTTTCAAAATTCTTATTTACATTATTATTATATTCTCCGGATCTAGTTTCTTTATTTAGTGCAACAGTATTGTCTTCATTATTTGAAGTTAAAATGGTTCTGGCAACTTTCGTGTTATTTCCAGAATACATTGCTTGAGCGTAAGGAAAAACAGAATAGGTTATGCTCAAAACTCCAAAACAAAAGCAAGCCACAGCAAATGCGTGCATAGTCTTCTTGGGGTACAAAGAAAGCTTGCTCTTATTATTTATAATTATCGGTTGGCTTTTAACATACTTGTAAAGCATGGGCAGTACTTATAAATCAATATGAAATAAATTTGTAGTTTTGTAAAGACTATGAGGTCTGTCGATGAGGCGTAAGTGCCATTGCAAAGATAAAATACGCTGATATTCAATTGCAATGGTAAAAGTTTGCAAAAAAATAAAATATGGTGTACATTCCTCGAAGACTAGAAAAGTCGACAGGAGTTACAAAATTTAGTATATTTGCCTTGTCAAAAAAATATGGCTGACTCATTTCAAAGAACAAAACCACACGTTAATGTTGGAACCATTGGTCACGTTGATCATGGTAAAACAACTTTAACTGCTGCTATCCTTGCTGTACTTAAAAAAGCAGGTTTTAACGCAGAAGATAGAAAAGTAGATGATATCGATAAAGCTCCAGAGGAAAAAGCAAGAGGTATCACTATTAATGCTACTCACGTAGAGTACGAAACAGAAAAAAGGCATTATGCTCACGTAGATTGTCCAGGTCACGCAGACTATATCAAAAACATGATCACTGGTGCCGCACAAATGGACGGAGCTATTTTGGTAGTTGCTGCAACAGATGGACCAATGCCTCAAACTCGAGAACATATACTTCTTGCTCAACAGGTTGGAGTTCCAAAAATTGTTGTATTCTTGAACAAGTGCGACATGGTAGACGACGAAGGAATGATCGACTTGGTTGAAGAAGAAGTTAGAGATTTGTTAAAAAAATATGGATTCGAAGATACTGCGGTTATCAGAGGGTCTGCGCTTAAGGCTCTTGAAGAAGCAGATATGGGTCAATGGTCAAATAAAATTATTGAATTAATGAATGCTGTTGATGAAAAAGTTCCTACTCCAGTTAGAGATATTGAAAAGCCTTTATTGATGCCTATTGAAGATGTATTCCAAATTCAGGGTAGAGGAACCGTTGTAACAGGAAGAATCGAAAGAGGTAAGGTTAAGGTTAATGAAGCTGTTGAATTAGTAGGACTTGGAATGGATAAGAAATCCGTTGTTACCGGAGTTGAAATGTTTAAAAAATTATTAGATCAAGGAGAAGCAGGCGATAATGTCGGACTTTTGCTTAGAGGTGTTGAAAAGAAAGACGTAATCCGAGGTATGGTTGTAGCAGCTCCTGGCTCAATTACCCCTCACAAAAAATTTAGTGCCGAGGTTTATATTTTGAAGAAGGAAGAAGGTGGAAGACATACCCCATTTGTAAATGGCTACCGACCACAATTCTATATTAGAACAACTGATGTTACTGGAGAGGTTAAGCTCGTTGCTAGTGAAATGGCTATGCCTGGAGATAATGTTCAAATGGAAATCACTTTGATTGAAAAGGTAGCTATGGAAGAAGGTATGAAATTTGCTATCCGAGAAGGTGGCAAGACTGTAGGTGCTGGAATTGTTACAAAAATTATTGAATAAGGATGCAAATTATCAGGATAAAAGTTAGAGGGTTTGATGCAGGACTTGTAGACAGTTCGGTAAAGAAGATTCTTGACGTGGCTTTGAGAACTGGTGCTCTTGTTTCGGGCCCAGTTCCGCTTCCCACAAGAATTAAAAAATGGACCGTTCTAAGATCTCCAAATATCGACAAAAGATCTCAGGAATCATTTGAACAAAGGACATCAATCAGACTTGTTGATATAAAAAATACCACTCAAAAGACTATAGATGCTCTGATGTATCTAGAGCTTCCTTCTGGTGTTATTGCTGATATCCAAATATTAAATAAATAATGTTGCTTGCTAAGAAAAAAAATATGACACAGCTTTTTGACGAGAAGGGCAAAGTAGTACCTGTTACTATTTTAGATTTTTCGGAATGTCGAGTTGTTAAAGGACAGAAAAAGTCAGGTAATTTTGTAATGATCGGCAAAAAATTGAAACCCGGAAAAGCAGAACTAGGCAAGTATGGAGAAGGCAATGTTCCGGAATATTCCGTCAAAGTTGCTCCTGAAATAGAAGCGCTTGATGATTTACAACCTGGAGATAATTTAAATGTTTCAAGTGTGTCAAAAGGCAAGGGATTTGCAGGAGTAATTAGAATGTGGAAATTTAAAGGAGGCAAAAGAACTCATGGTCAAAGCGACAGACAAAGACATCCTGGTTCTATTGGTGCTGGAACAACAACCGGCAGGGTTTTTAAAGGGTTGAAAATGGGAAGGCGTAAAGGCGGAGAAGTAGTAACAATAAGGAATGTCAAAGTAGTCTCTGTAGATGTAGAGAATAAATTATTAACTTTGGCTGGATCTATACCTGGAACTTATAACTCAATTATTAAAATAGTAAAGAAATGAAAGTCAAAGTATTAAAAGGTGATAGCGCAAAAGATATAGATCTGGATATTAAGTTGGATGCAAATTTGACAGAGTATGCGATCGGTGTGTTGAATCGTGTTGCATTGCAAAATTTAAAACAAGGAACAAAGCTTGCAAAAGGCAGGTCTGAAGTAAGGGGCAGGTCAGCTAAGCCATTTAGGCAAAAAGGTACAGGTAATGCAAGACAAGGATCAAGAAAAGGTCCTCATATGAGAGGTGGGGGTGTAGCTCACGGACCTAAGCCAGATTATAAAAAACTTGGATTAAACAAAAAGTTTAAAGAAGTTGTCACTAAAAAGCTTCTGTCAAAATATATGAATGATGGGAATTTTTCATTTGTAGATTTGAAGGAAGATGTTAAAGGTTTGAGAAAAGAATTAGGTTCAAATAAGAGTCTTGTCGTTTATGATTTAAACAATGCTGAGAATGTTAGACCGATAAGAAATTTACCAAAAGTAAGATTAATAGGTTTCCCTTCAATAAGCCCTTTAAACTTATTGAATTACAAGAAAGTTTATTTTGATTTGGAAATAAAAGAGAAAGTATTAGAAATTTTGAAATAAGGTAGATTATGAAAGCATTAAATAAAAAACAAGTAATTCTCAAACCTGTAATATCAGAAAAATCACTTAGATTGTATAGGAATATGAAGACTGCGACATTTATGGTGGATAGAAAGGCAAGCAAAAAAGATATAGCTTATAATTTCGAACAAATGTTTAATATCAAACCAGAAAAAGTTGCTGTGGTAGCAAGACGGCTAGAAACCAAGGCTAGAAACAGGAAGACTTATCAACTGACTCAGAAAAGAAAAATGGGTAAAAAAGCTTATATAAATATTGGAGAGAATAAATTAGATATTTTTGAAAATATAAAATAAAGTGGCGCTAAAAACATTAAAACCTGTAACTTCGTCTTCAAGAGGAGTTGTGCTATTGAAACACGAAAAACCAACAGTATCAAAATCGAAAAGTAAGAAATTGCTTAAGGATATTAAAAAACCATTCGGAAGATCAAGAGGTAAGATTTCGGTACAGCATAAAGGAGGGGGTGTCAAAAGAAAATACAGAATAATTGATTTTGTTAGGAATCTCAGAGATGTTCAGGGTCAAGTTACTTCTGTTGAATATGATCCAAATAGAAACGTTTATGTGTCTCTGGTCAGCTATTCAAATGGAGTAAAGGGTTATATTCTAACTCCAAACGGAATAAAGGTTGGTGATAGAATAATTGCAAGTGAAGACGCTCCTGTTGAACCAGGAAATGCTTTGCCACTGTCAAAAATTCCAGTCGGTACAGAAATTCACAATATCGAATTAAATCCAGGCTCAGGAGGCGTTTTGGTTCGAAGTGCTGGCGGAACTGCAAGTATATTGGGATTTGATAAAGAATATGCTCAGGTAAGAATGCCTTCAAAAGAAGTGAGATTAATAAATGTTAAGTGTTATGCTACAATTGGATCGCTTTCTAATGCTGATTATAAAAATATTGTACTAGGTAAGGCAGGCAGAAACAGGCTAAAGGGTAAAAGACCCACTGTAAGAGGTATGGTAAAATCTCCAGTAGCTCATCCACATGGAGGTGGTGAGGCAAAAGGAGTAATTGGCCATATCCCAAGAGATATGTGGGGAAATATACGAGGTAAAAAGACCAGAAGAGGTAAGCATAGATACGGGCACATGATTTTAGTCACAAGAAAGGGAAGAAAAGTTAAATCAAAGTAGTATGTCTAGATCACTTAAAAAAGGACCATATGTCGATGAAAAACTTATGAAAAAAGTTTTAAAGGCTAGGGAAACAAAAGATAAAAAGCCTATAAAAACTTGGGCAAGAGATAGTGTTATTGCTCCAGAATTCGTTGGAATTACTATTGCGGTACACGATGGCCGTAAACATATACCTGTATTTATTACTGAGGAAATGGTTGGTCATAAACTCGGAGAGTTTGCTGCAACAAGGACTTTTAAAGGCCATGCTGCAAAAGGCAAAATCGCTAAAGCCATGGGAACTACTGGTCGTGTTGATACAGAAAAATAATGAATTATGTTTGCTAAACTTACAAAAATTAATTATACGCCAAGGAAACTCAGGCTTGTTGCAAATTTAGTGAAAGGAAAAAAGGCAGAAGAGGCAATGGAGTATTTGAAAAATGTAAATAAGAAAGGGGCTAATATTGTCTATAAAACAATAAAATCAGCTGTTTCCAATGCAGGGTCAAAGGGTGCAAATCAGGCTGACCTGGTAATTTCTGATATAAGGGTTGATCAATCTATTGTAATAAAGAGATATTTTGCAGAGAGTCGGGGAAGAGCTAGAGAAAAGCTTAAAAGATACTCAACATTAACAGTAAAATTAAAGTAATGGCTAAGAAAACGAATCCAAAAATTTTTAGAATAGGAATCAGTGAGAAAAGTTCATCAAATTGGTTTGCTACAAATAAGCAGATGTCTGATTATATCCATCAAGATAGGAAAATTCGTGATGTGATCAGTAAGCAGGCAAAAGCTGCAGGAATTGATAAAATAGTTATTTCTAGAAGTTCAACAAATATTTATGTAGATCTTTATGTTGGAAGACCTGGTATTGCAATAGGTAAAGGCGGTTCAGGTATCGAAGCATTGGAAAAAGCTATTGAAAAAACTGTTAAGGTAAAAGCAAAAATTAGCGTTCATGAGGTTAAACAGCCCTATCTATCATCTGCTCTTGTTGCAGGAGCTATAGTAGAGGCAATGCAGAAAAGAATTCCTCCAAAAGTAGTTATGAAGCAACAGATTGAAAAAATTGAAGCTTCTGGCGCAAAAGGTGCAAGAATTGAAATAGCCGGAATTGGGCCTGTGAAACAAGCAAGGACAGAAAGAGCAGAAATGCGCGGCGGTAAAATACCTTTGACAACACTTAGAGCAAAGATAGATTATGCCTCAAGCCATGTATTAACAGATAAAATCTACGGTATTAAAGTTTGGATATATAAAGGAGAAAACTAAAGATGATAGCACCAAGGAAAACAAAATTCAGAACCGCATTTTTAAGGTATAATAGAGGTATTGCTTCAAAAGGAACTGAGTTGATTTATGGCGAAGTTGGGATTGTTTCGTTGGAAAATGCTTTTATAACCCCCAATCAAATAGAGGCTGCACGTAGGGTTATAGCAAATACCACTAAAAGAGCAGGAAAGGTTTGGATTAGAATATTTCCTGATCAACCTACTACAAAAAAACCAGCAAATGTAAGAATGGGTTCAGGAAAAGGTCCTATTGATAAATATGTCGCACCGGTTCAAGCAGGAAAAGTTGTTTTTGAGATTGGAGGTATAGACAGAAAGCTTGCTACATTAGCTTTAACAAAAGCAGCTAAGAAATTACCAATCAATATTAGATTAATAGAAAAAGAATAATGTCAAAATTAATTGATGATTTAAGAAAACTTAATAAGGATGAGTTAATGGAAAGAAAGAGCGTGTCTCTTGCGGAACTTAAGAAAATTAAGTTTGCTCTAAAGTCCGGAGATATAACAGCAGAAAATGTTAACAAAGCTCGACAATTGAAAGATGAAGTAGCAAAAATAAGTACAGTACTTAAAGAAATGGATTTAATTAAGAAAGTTGAAAATGAAAACTAAGACTAAGAAAACTGAAAAGGCAAAAAGCAATAAAAGAAGGCTGGAGGGTATTGTTGTATCCAATAAGATGACCAATGCAGTAGTAGTGAAGGTTACTAGAAAAACACCGCACAGAAAATACAGAAAAATCGTAACTAAAGCTAAGAAATTTTATGCAAGAACTAATGAAAAATTGACTGTCGGAGAAGAGGTAGTTATTGAAGAATCAAGGCCGCTATCAAAATTAATTAGATGGGTTGTAGTCAACCAGAAGAAAAACCTATGATAAAGCATTTAACAGTATTAAAAGTCGCAGATAATTCCGGAGCAAAATTTTTTAAAGTAATAACTGTTTTGGGGGGATCAAAGAGGAAATATGGTACATTAGGGGATATTGTTTCAGGTGTTGTACACAAGGCTCACCCAAATGGGGGTATCAAAGATCATGAAAAAGTTCATGGGGTAATTATTCGAACAAAAAAAGAATATCGCAGAAAAGATGGAACATATATTAAATTTGATGATAATGCTGTTGTATTGGTGAATAAAAGTAAGGACCCTATCGCTACAGCAGTATTTGGGCCGGTAGCTAGAGAAGTAAAGGAGAGAGGGTTCAATAAGGTAGCCAGCTTAGCACCTGAACTTTTGTAAATAATTTATAAAGATACTAATGAAAATAAAAAAAGGAGACAAAGTAAAAGTAATTGCAGGAAAATTCAAGGGCTTGGTAGCTGAAGTTGTGGAATCAAGACCAAGAGAGGATAAGGTTGTTGTAGAAGGCGTTAATATTAAGAAGAGGTCGCTAAAGAAGACAGAGTCTTCAAATTCAGAGAATTTTGTTTTTATTCAATATCCAATACATGTGTCAAATGTTAGGCTTGCTACTGAAGAAGAAGCTAAACCAAAAAAAGTTGAAGAATCAGTAAAGGCTAAAAAAGGAAAAGGAACAAAAGCAAAAGGTGAAAAGAAAAAAAGCTCTAAATCCAAATAGAGCAGTTCTTCAAAATAAAATTAAGAGAGACTTGGTAATTTTGGGAAAAAGTGCCATTAAGGAGCTTGTACCAAAATATTATAAAGACTTTGATTTTGTAGTTGTTCCAGATAAAAGCAACTCAGCTAAAATTAAAGAAGTTGTTGAGATATGTAGGAGATATCATGTAAATCTCAAGTTTGACTCCGACTTAATTAGAAGTATTGAAGGAATGGATATCGACAGTTCAGGAGTAATTGCTTTTCTGAATAAGAAAATCGGTCAGTTTTATAGAATTAACGAGGTTTTATCGGTTGTGGATAAGTTGGATTCTTGTACGGTAGTAGCTTTCAACGATATCGATTATGAGCAAAACCTGGGAGCCATGATTAGAACATGTGCAGGTTTAAATGTAGATTTTATTTTAGTGCCAAATGGTCAGGAGAAAATTTTTTCATCAACAGTGACAAAAGTATCCATGGGTTATAACCATGTGATTCCCATTGTTCAAGAAAATTTTCTCTTGGCTATTGAAAAATTGGATGAGTCCGGTTTTGATGTAGTTGGGCTTGATATGGTAGGTGAAAATATCACAAACGTGCGGTATAATCCAAGAGCATGTTTTGTTGTAGGAAATGAGGGTAAGGGTTTAAGCGAAACCGTTTTGAAAAAATGCAGTAAAAGGGTTTCCATACCTATGAATAATGTAGTAGAATCCCTCAATGTATCTGTATCTTTAGGGATAGCATTATACGATAGAAATTTAAAACTAAATGAAATTAAAGGAAAAATTTGAAAAAGAAATAAAGCAGGAGCTTGCAAAAGAACTTGGTCTAAAGAATATGATGTCGGTTCCTACATTGTCAAAGATTACTATTAATGCTGGTATTGGTGATGCATTGAAAGACTCAAAGATCTTAGACCTTATGCTTGAAGATATCACAGGAATTGCAGGACAAAAAGCAGTAATCGCAAAGTCCAGACAAGATATTTCTAATTTCAATAGATTGAAAAAAGGTGACAAAATAGGTGTTTATGTAACGCTTCGAGGAGAGAAAATGTGGAGTTTTTTTGATAAGTTGGTTTCGGTTGTTCTTCCTGGAGTTAGGGATTTTAGAGGGGTTAGTCGCAAGTCATTTGATGGGTCCGGGAATTATAATTTAGGTTTTAAACAGCATTCCGTCTTCCCAGAAGTAGATCAAAATAGATTAGATAAGGCTCGAGGAATACAGATAACTGTTCAAACTTCGGCAAGAGAGAATGATCCAGCTTATGCTTTACTTAAAAAATTAGGAATGCCATTTAGAGATTAAATATGTCTAAGAAGTCAAAATTAGTAAAATACATTAAACAACTACAAAAGGGTAAAAATAAGACTCGCATTAAAAGACGATGTCCTATTTGTGGAAGACCAAGAGCTTATATGAGAGATTTTGATATGTGCAGAATTTGCTTTAGAAATCTAGCTAGGGAAGGCTTTATTCCTGGGTTAAAGAAATCAAGTTGGTAATTATGAAAAAAGTTAAGAAAACAAACGATATATTATCTGATGCATTGACTCGAATGAGAAATGCTATAAAAGCTAGCAAAGAGGAAACTTTGCTGCCTAATACTAAATTGGTATTGGAAATATTGAAAGTTTTATCAAATTACGGATACATAAGCAGTTATCAAATAACTGAAAATGAAGATATATCCGTAAACTTAGTTACCGAAAAAGGCTATCGTTTTACTGATTTGCAAAGAGTCTCAAAGCCTGGAGTTCGAAAATATGTTACCGCTTCACAAATCAGACCAGTAAAAGGAGGAAAGGGTTTGGCTATAATTTCTACATCAAAAGGTGTAATGTCTGGCGCTATGGCGAGGAAAGAAGGCATCGGTGGAGAATATTTATGTAAAATTTGGTAAATAAAAATGTCTAAAGTAGGTAAAAAAACAATTCAAATTCCATCTGGGGTTACAGTAAGTATTGAAGGTCGTGTTGTAAAGGTTAGCGGCCCTAAGGGTTCTCTTGAGCTAAATACAAAAGGACACGTTAAGATAGAAGTGAAGGATAATGAGATTATTGTTTCGCCTAAGAATGAGAAAGAAACCCATTATCAGGGACTATACAGAACACTCACAAATAATCTAGTTATAGGAGTAACTGAAGGATTCACCAAAAAACTGGAATTCATAGGAATTGGTTATAAGGCTTCTGTACAAGGTGGAAATCTTGTTTTGAATGTTGGCTACTCGCATCCTGTAACCGTTAAAAAAGTAGAAGGAATTGAGTTTTCAGTAAGCGAAAACGTTATCATGGTCAGCGGTATTGATAATGTACTCGTTGGTGATGTTGCAGCAAAGATAAGGGCAGTTAGACCACCAGAACCTTATAAAGGCAAAGGAATAAGATATCAAGGAGAATATATAATTAGAAAGCAAGCAAAGGCAGCAGCAGCTTAAAAAAATATGGCAACACGATTAAAAAGACACAAAAGAATAAGAAAGAATGTGCACGGTACAGAAGCAAGGCCAAGACTTTCTGTTTACAGAAGTAATAAGAATCTTCAGGTACAACTCATAAACGATGAAGATGGTCTTACAATTCTTGGTATGAGTACAAAAAATTTGGAAAAAGCAAAAGGTACCAAAAGCGAGATAGCAAAGACACTTGGTCTAGAATTCGGGAAAAAGGTAATAAGTATGGAAAAAGGCAAGTATAAATCTATAGTATTTGATAGAGGAGGTTATAAATATCACGGCCGAGTCAAGGCATTTGCTGAAGGACTTCGCGAAAGTGGTTTAGAATTTTAAATAGTATGGCAGAATATAATAAAGAAAATCATAAAGATAATCAGAAAAAAGAAGAGTTAGAAGTAATCACTCTTTATACCAATCGTGTCGCTAAAGTAGTTCAAGGAGGTAAAAGAATGAAGTTTCAAGCCTTGGTCGTTGTAGGGGATAGGAATGGAAAGGTAGGAGTGGCTCTGGCTAAAGGGCAGGATCCAAGATCTGCAATTGAAAAAGCTTCTTCAAAGGCTAAAAAAAGTTTGAAAAAAGTTGCATTAAATGAGACTACTATACCTTTTGAAGTTATGGAGGAGTTTAAGAGTGCAAGGATTTTCTTTAAGCCAGCCCGACAGGGAACAGGTATTATAAGTAGCAATGCTATTCGTCCAATTCTAGAGCTAGCAGGAATTAAAGATATTTATACAAAAATTTATGGAACAAATAACAAAGTAACAAATGCTTACTGTGTTATTAAAGCTTTAGAGAGATTTAACTAAATATGTTTACTAATAATTTAAAAAAAGTAGTTTCAAAAAGGAAAAAAAGAGTCGGCAGAGGAGCTGGTTCCGGAAAAGGAATGCATACTGTTGGCAAAGGACAAAAAGGACAAACAGCTAGAACTGGTTACCACGAGAGGAGAGGATTTGAAGGCGGTCAAAACCCTTTAAATAGAGCATTACCTAAGCTTAGAAATGTTACAATATCTGATTATAGTAGGCCAGTCTCAATAAGTATTTCCGTACTTATTCAAAAAGGCGAGTATGAAATTTCATTAGAGAAACTGAATAAAATATCAAAATCAAGTGATTTTGTTTTGGTTGGCCCAAAAAGTTACGATGGTATAGATTTGAAGAAAGTCGTTGTGAAACAGGGAGTGGCTTTGACAAAAACTTTAAAAAATAGAATTCTTGAAGCAGGTGGTAAGGTAGAGGAATAATTATAATACGCTTAACAATTTAAATGAGACTTGTTGAAAAGCTAAAAGCTTATTTTACGAATAAAGAAATTATTTCAAGAGTGTTAATAACACTTCTGATTCTTTTTATTTTCAGGACACTTTCCAAAGTGCCCGCTCCTGGAATAGAAAAAGATGCTTTAGAGTCGCTTTTCGGAGGTAAAAACCAAAGCGGAATCTTTAACATCGCTAATATTTTAGCAGGTGGTACTCTGACACAGTTTTCAATTATATCTATTGGCCTTTTTGCATATATTTCTGCATCAGTAATATTTCAGCTTTTAGGACCTATTGTCCCTCAAATTGAGCAATTGCAAAAAATGGGAGAGACAGGGAGAAAAGTGATAGACCAGTGGACGAGAATTTTGACCGTACCACTCGCAGCAATACAGTCGGTAGGAATATATTTAGCCCTAAAATCTGGAAATAATTTTGCTGGCAGGCCTTTGGTAGAGGAGCTTTCAATGTTCAGAATAGTTACTCTTGTACTTGTTTTGATAGCAGGAACTATGCTTCTCATCTGGCTTGCAGAATTATGCTCTGAAAAGGGTCTGGGAGGCAAGAGAGGGGGAGGAATTTCTGTAATCATTACTGCAGGTATTTTGGCGTCAATTCCAACATCGCTTGTTCAAGCATTCTCAAATTTTACTGGTAGCGATTATTTAAGAAATTTCTGGATTGCTTTTAGTGCTGAGTGGGCTTTGTTTGGTGTTATTGCGTTGATTTTTTTCGGACTAATTTGGATGGCAAGACTTATTTTGAAGGCGGGTAATGCTAAATTAAAATTAGTATATACAACCATTTATACAGCGATTCTAATAGCAATACCTGTTGTTATTGGCTTGATCATAAGGACAGACTTTGAATGGGCTAAACAAATAAGAACTGTCTTCGAAACAAATGTTGCTCGACTTGATACTATTGAAACAAGGTTCGGCTTCTTCCTCGCATTAACTCTTCAGATAATCGCTATAACAACTTTTTTTAATGAATCAGTTAGAAGAATACCAATAAAGTTTGTTGCTCGTATAAGAACGTGGGCTAGGGAATCAGTAGATAATATGTCTTATTTGCCAATAAAAATGCTTGGAGTTGGTGTAATGCCTGTAATCTTTGCTTCCTCTCTTTTATTTATGCCCGAGGTTATTTATCGTTTTTTTGGAGATCAAATCAGAAATTGGAATGGAACTATAGGTAGGGTCTTGGAGTATGCCTCTCAGGGTTGGCTTAATCAAGCTACCAGTCCCTATTATCATGTTTTGCACTTTATTTTGACAGTACTTTTCAGCCTTTTCTTTATAACAATTGTGATGAAGCCCGAGGATATAGGAAACGACTTAAAGGGTAGAAAGACTTTTATTCCAGGAGTTCGGCCTGGTCAAGAAACCATTGATTTTCTTTCTTATACTATCATGAGGGTTACATTCTGGGGAGGTTTGGTGCTCGCAACTATCTCTGCCTTGCCATATTTGTTTGGCTTGTATAGCTCATCAGTGCCTTTAGGTATCGAGGCATTTATAGCCGGTGGAACTAGTGTTTTGATCGTTGTGCCTACTGTACTTGCAGTAAAAACTCAGCTTGATGCTTTTGTTTTGACCAAAAATTATGAGAAGTTTGAGGAGATTTAGAAAGATTTAAGAATTAGGCGGTAAGTAATCTGAATGAATGGTTTAATTAAGACAAAAGGTGAGTTAGAAATAATTAGAGAAGGCGGAAAAATTCTTGCTGAAATTTTCCTGGAATTGGAAAAACATGTTATTGTCGGAGCTAATTCATTTGAAATCGATAAATATGCCAATTTCCTTTGTAAAAAACATGGAGTTAAACCCGCATTCTTGGGGTATAAAGGTTTTCCGTTTACTATTTGTGCAAATTTAAATGAAGTCGTGGTGCATGGATTTTCCAATAAAATTATTTTTAAGGAAGGTGATATTTTCGGTCTTGATATGGGCATTATTTACAATGGGTTCTATTTGGATATGTCATCAACTATTGAAATTGGAAAAGTTACTGAAGAGGTACACAGGTTTGTTGATAAAACTAGAACATCTATGACACAAGGCATTGCCGCTGCAAAACCGGGAAATAGAATAGGAGACGTGAGTGCTGCCATGAGGGAAGGTTTAGTTGGAGATAATTTCCAGTTAATGAGACATTTTGTAGGTCATGGTATAGGTCGTAGTTTACATGAAGCTCCAGAAATCCCGGGAGACGGTATGGAAAAAGGAGAAGGATTGACTATTGAGCCTGGAATGGTATTTGCTATCGAATCAATATCTGTAATGGGTCCCAATAATGAATATGAGGTCTCGAAAGACGGGTGGACTGTTTATACAAAGAATAAAAAGTACCTTTCTGCGCTTTTTGAGCATACTGCTATTATTACAGAAAATGGACCTGAAATTGTAACCGTATCTTGATTGATAAAAATCCCAAATTCGGTATTCTATAAGAGCTTAAAGCCTTTATGAATATGCAATTTAAAATGAAATTTATTTTAAATTTTATTTTTCTCCTATTCTTGGGTGGTTTATTCCTCCTCCTCGGCCGCCTTTACTATGCTTATGCCTTAGTCCCCGATGAAGTCAACTTCCAAGGCAAACTAACAGATTCAAACGGAGTCAATGTCCCCAATGGCAACTACGACTTCCAAATAAG
>Ga0272446_1002692_pt1 | contig 23695 bp, 20 predicted proteins | sample YNPCB0061_FD_194587 | JGI IMG/M metagenome (GOLD analysis project Ga0272446, IMG submission 194587) | Hot spring microbial mat communities from Yellowstone National Park, WY, United States - YNP-CB-006-1 | ecosystem: Environmental > Aquatic > Thermal springs > Hot (42-90C) > Sediment | place... | reverse complement strand
TCCGCGCTCAGACGCGCTACCTGGGCGTCCAGGCTCTCAACAGCGACAGTTGTGGGTGTCTCCTCCGACATGGCGCAAACTTACGCCCCTAGGCCACTGTCTTGCAAGGGCTACCTGAACAGTTACCAGCAGGACACGCTGCGCGGACATGCAGGCTAAGGGCACGCCTTGAAGAAGGGGTTGGTCATTGCGTCTCGACATTGCTCGGAGCTGGCCGCCAGGGCCGCTGGATCACCACCGGCTGCCCTTGCCTCGGACTCCAAGCCCAGGAGCTGGCGCGCCGGGTCGCAGGCCGGAGACTTCGCACAGCGCCCGTCCGCCCCACAGACGCGCTCCACCAGCTTGGAACAGTCGCTCGCCGCCGCCCCGCGGGGCACCTGGGTGCAGACGGGGAACCCGGGGTCCGACAGCGCCTTGGTGCAGGCATCCTGGCCAGGTGCGGGGGGGGCAGCGCCAGCCGCTGCCGCATCCGCACCGGGCACAGGTCCAGGGACAGCCACTGCCTTGGCGAGCTTGCGCGCCTCCAGGCAGGGCCCGGACTGCCCGCAGGCATCGTGGGGCCCGCACACGCGCTCGATCAGGCGGTCGCAGTCTGCACCCGCCTGGGTGGTCTGGGGGGCTGGGCTCGCGGCCCAGGTCTCCAACATCTGCTGGGTCGGGACCGCGGTCCCGTCCCTGATGATGACCATCGAGCCGTCCTGCAGGTAGTGGACGCCGTCCCACATGGGCCTCTGGGTGCCGCCTTGGTCGCGCACGGCGCGCCGCGTCTCGGGATCGACCCGCAGTTGGCTGCCGTCCTTCAGGGTCCCGCTCCAGCTTTGGCCGTTCAGGGGCGAAGACAGGAGCAGCGCGGCGGCAGCCAGGGCACCGCAAGCAAGGCCACGCACGGAATGGGCAGTTGACGGGTGGGCAGGAGCGAGCATAGGAGGTGTGATCGATCGTGAAGGAAGACGCCGACGCCCGAACCCAGGGCGATCGGTCCACCCCCGAAAGTCTATCCCAATTTACAGGCCCCAGGGGATGCCGGCATGGACTGTACAAGCCATCGAGCCCGGGTTGACATTGCCTGGGCGGCCCCAACTCTACCTGTCCACGACGCGGGCGACCGCCCGCGCCAGGGATTTGACTGCGACGCCGGGCGCCCGACACTACGCCCGGTCCGAGCGGCACTCGGCCACACCCCAGGTTAGACCCCATGACTGACCCGTCCAGCACCCAACCCGGCCAGGGGACGACCTCCCAGCCAAGCCAGCACCACCCGACCGAGATCAGCCTCCACGCTAAGTCGCACATCCTCAGCATCGCCTTCGAGGACGGTGCCCGTTTCGATCTGCCCTGCGAGTATCTGCGGGTCTTCTCGCGCGCGGCGGAGGTTCGGCTGCTGGACCAGCCGGTGACCGGCAAAGAGGGGGTGAACATCCAGCGCATCGAGCCCCAGGGGCAGTACGCCATCCGCATCGTCTTCGACGACGGCCACGACACGGGCATCTACTCCTGGGATAGCCTCTATCGCCTGGGCATCAACCAGGAGGCCAACTGGGCGGCCTACCTGGAGCGGCTGGAGCGCCTCGGGTACCGGCGACGCGAGCCCGAGCCGGCGGAGAAGGCCATCAAGCTCCTGTACTTCTCCTGGCTGGCCAAGAAGATGCGCAAGGAGGCCGAGCAGGCCCGGGTGCCCGCGGATGTGACCGACGTCGAGGGACTGCTGCGCTGGCTCGCCGGGCGCCGGCGCGGGGCTGGGCCCCTTTTCGAGCCGGGACGGCTGCGGGTCACGGTCAACAAGCAATTCGCCGAGGGATTCACCAAGCTGCACGAGGGCGATGAGGTCGGTTTAGTCCCGACCACACCGGTCCCTCCTCCCACGCCAGACTTGATCTAGCACTGCCCGCTCACCGCTCAAGCCCCCTGCCCCGCTGGCCCGGGGCCGATGACGAGCGGCGGTCGCCCACCCCTCGGGGGCTTGGGGTAGGATAGGGCACTGCTCACAGCCCCTGCGCCTCTTCCCTGGCTCTGCCGGCGCAAAACGGGGCTGGCCTGCCCTGGAGACGTCGCCCAATGGAGATCGGTCCGCGCGAGATCCTGACCCCCTACCGCCCCATTCCCCTGGACGTGCCGGAGGGCATGAAACCCAACGAGTTCTTCAACAGTACGGAGAACCTCAACGATCTCGTCCACAACAACGGCCTGCTGCTCAACGGCGAGGACCTGCTCCTCTACCGCAAGGCCCTGGGACACTCGAACCTCTTTGACTGCTCCATCATCTACAACACGTCCAAGAGCATCCTGAATCCCCTAGGCCGCCCGGTACGCCGGACCCAGGTTCCGGACGCCGTGCGGCGGGTGTGGAACCGGATGAACCAGATCATCCTCGCCTGGATGGCGGAGCGCTACCCGAGCCCCGCCGAGGCCCTGATCCTGGCCGGGGAGGCGAGCCTGGATGCTACTTGGCCGCTGACCTCGCCAGGCGTGCCGAGCATCCGCATGCTCCACAACCATTTCATGGTCTTTCCCATGGAACAGTTGCGCTCGGCGCCACTGACCGACCCGGGCAATCCGAACCTGACCGACGGCGGCCAGCACAGCCTTTTCCAGGCCAACATGCACGACGTCTACCGTGAGTTTTTCGCCGAGGCCCTGGACCTCAGCATCCTGCGCACGGTGCCCACCGAGCAGTCCCGTCTCAGGCTCACCGGCTATCCCGAGGGCCTGCCCTGTTGGGAGATCCAGGGCGGGGTGGATGCGCTCCAGGAGGTCGCGTTCTGGCGCGAGTACGACGCCCTTCTCCAGGGCTTCCTGGACTTCTACCGGACCTTCTTCTCCCAGGTCTCGACCCGCAATGCCCCCCGGCTGCCGGACCTGTATTTCCCCGACCAGGTCGAGACGGTGCTCCTGTTCGACAACGACTTCCTCAAGACGGCCAAGGTGGTGCGCGACCGCTGCATCAAGGATCCGGCCTATGCCAACTCCATCCGCTGGGAGCCGGCCTTCAAGCAGCTGATCTACCGCGCCGAGGACGGCAGGCTCCTGGTCACCATCAGCCAGAACTCCATCGGCAACGCCATCACCGAGCTGCTGGGGGTCGTGGTCAAACGGGTCCCGGACGCCGCGGCCTACGCAGCCTCCGAGCCCGCGTTGATCGAGCAGCTCCTGGAGGTGCGCGCCCGCCTGATCGAGGCCGACCTCGGCGAGGGCATCGCCACGGCCTTCTGGCCCGCCCACTGACGCCACCCGGGGTCTGTTATTCCAGGGGGGACTCCCTAGCGGACAGTCCCTTGCGCTGGATGTCTCCTACGGTTTCGAGTACGCTGCGCCCCGCTCGGACCCGTTGCCGACCGGGCCCGAGCCCAGGCCCCCGATTCACACATCTACAGCCAACCCCTGTGGAGCGCCACCCCGATCATGCACAAACCAGCCCACCGCCTTCGCCGGCCCCTCACCCTGGCCCTGCTGCTCGGGCTCCTGTCCCTTGGCGCCCTATTGCTAGCCAACCGCTCCCGCGAAGTCTCGCCGGGCCCAGACCCTGTGGCCGGCTCGCCCACTGCCGGGACGACGGCCTCCGCTGATGGCGCGGACCTGCGGACCGGAAGACTTGGGACTGGGGCGGACGTCGCTAGCGCTGGCAGCGTGGGGGCCGAGAGGCCCTGGGTGATGCCTGACCTGTCACCGCCAGCCGAGGCCAAGCTCCCCAAGCCGCCTGAGATCCGCTCCAGCGCTGCCCTGGTGGTGGACGAGGCGGGAACCCCGATCTTTGCCAAGCAGACGCGGACCGTCAAACCCATCGCCTCCATCACCAAGCTGATGACCGCCATGGTCGTCCTCGACTCCGGCGCCGACCTGGACGAACTGGTGGAGATCACCGACGCCGACCGCGACCAGGTCCGCCATAGCCGCTCCCGCATGCGTCCCAATGCGGCCCGTCTGACCCGCCGGGACATGCTGACCATCGCCCTGATGTCGTCGGAGAACCGTGCCGCCTCGGCCTTGGGGCGCACCACCCTGCCGGGCGGCACCCCCGCCTTCGTCGAGGCCATGAACCGTAAGGCCGCAGCGCTCGGCATGGCCGATACCCACTATGCCGACGCAAGCGGGCTCGATGGGGCCAACCGCTCCACGGCCGAGGATCTCGTCCGCCTGCTCCAGGCCGCCGCTCGCTACCCCTTCATCCGAGAGGCCACCACCAGGACGGAGCTTCAGGTCGCGCCCTATTCCGGCGGGGGCACCCTGCCCTACCGCAACACCAACCCCCTGGTCCGCAATCAGGACTGGCGGGTGGAGCTGAGCAAGACGGGCTATGTCAATGAGGCCGGTCACTGCCTGGCCATGCAGGCCCAGATCGCCGGGCGGCGCTATTGGATCGTGCTACTGGACTCGGCAGGCAAACGGACCCCAGTCGGCGACTCCAACCGGCTGCGTAAGTGGATCGAGGCGGGGCTGTCCGGGCGGTCGACACAGAGGGGCTGATCCCCCGCGTCGCCGGGGCGCCCATCCCAGCGGGCCTCGGTGACGGAACCGTTGCGGGGGAGCGGGGCTGCGCCGCGACGGGCAAACGCCCCCCCTGGCGGCCGACGGGGCAGGGTGCCGGAGGGACGATGTATTACGGCGAGCGGTTCAACAGCGTCAGCCACCTGGCGGGGGCGGTCCTGGCCCTGATCGGCGCGATGGTCCTGGTGACCTTCGCCGCGCTCGAGGGCGAGGCATTGCGCATCGTGGCCCTCTCGGTCTATGGCCTGACACTGTTCCTGCTGTACCTCTTCTCGACCCTCTATCACAGCCTGAGGGGCCGGGCCAAGGCGGTCTTTCAGGTCCTGGACCATCACGCCATCTACCTGCTGATCGCGGGGACCTACACGCCCTTCACCCTCCTCGTCCTTGAGGGCGCCACGGGCTGGTGGCTGTTCGGGGCCGTGTGGGGACTCGCCCTGGTCGGCATCGTGCTGGACTCCCTGCCCCGCCGGGGCCCCCGGGTCCTGTCGCTTGCGATCTACCTGGGCATGGGCTGGCTCGTCGTCTTCGCACTGGAACCGCTCATTGCCGCGATCCCCCCGGCCGCATTCCGGTGGCTCCTCGCCGGCGGGCTCTGCTACACCTTCGGGGTCATCTTCTACCTGCTCGACGACCGGCACCCTTGGTGCCACGGCGTCTGGCACCTGTTCGTGCTGGGCGGCAGCGTCAGCCACTACTTGGTTATCCTGGCCTACCTCTAGCGACGCTGTGCCTCAGACCGACGAGACATGGGGTGGTCTGCGGTGGGCGGCGGCGCCGGTTGAGCGACGGGAGGCTTGGCTGCCGGCATAGCCGCGCGAAGCGGCGCGTGGCACCTGGCCAAGATGTCAACGGGGGTCTGCGATCATCATGGTAGGCCAACGCGTCGGTGAGGTGCTGAAGGAGCGGGTCACCCTGGACCTCGAAGGGATCGACCGGCTGTATCTCAACCTGGATCAGCCACGGCCGCAGACCGGCGCCGGGGTCGCCACCTTCTTCAAGGTCCATCGCGGTGCCAAGGTCGCCTCGACGGCGGTGATGGCCCCGATCGGTCACGCCTTCGCCCAGGGGCAGCGCAAGGACGAGGTCACGCGCGAGCGGCTCAAAGGCTTTTCCCGGCGAGAGGGGGTGCTCTACATCGACGCCGCCCGGGAGCGTTTCACCAGCTTTCCCATGATCAAGAAGCACAGCGCTCACACCGGTCAGCCGTACCCCTGGTTCACCTGCGGGACGGTGATATGCAATCACTGCGATCTTGATCGGGTCGATGCGGACTGCGGCCCCCTGTTCATCAGACGCCTGGCGGGCTGCGCTTGCCGCTTGCCTCCGGCCTACGGGCTCCGGTCGCCGGCTGTGTCGAACGGGCGTGCGGCCCCTGGTCAAGCCCCTGCCGATCGCCCCACTCAGCCCCCGCCAGAGCGGCGCTTGAGCCAGCCGGTGACGCTGATCCGCTCGCGCCGCGCGGGCAGGACCTCGTGGGGACAGTCCGCGCTGAGAAAGGTCGCCAGCCGTCCGCCGAAGGGGAGGACGTCGATACCCGCGTCCGGCCGCCGCGGATCAGGGTACAGACGCAGCTGCCCCCCATCGGCCGGCGACCAGGCGTCGTTGAGGTAGCAGACACAGCTCAGGGTGCGGACCTCGACCCCGCGGAAGCGGTCGAGATGGCGGCAGTAATGCGCGCCCGGCGGGTAGATGGCCAGGTGGCCTTCGAAGTCGAACAACCCAAGGAACAGGGCACGGTTCACGGCCAGGCGTAGGGCCTCGATGCGCCCCAGGAAGTCCCGCTGGGCCTCGCTCGCGCTGCACGGATCGAGCCACAGCACCTCATCGCCCCGGACCTCCGGACGCACCTGATGCTCAGGTCCGCGGCCGACCCCGGCGCGGTGGAAGGCCCCGGCCTGGCGAAGCGCCAGGGCCTCGCCCCGCAGCGTGCGCACCAGGGGCTCGGGCAGGAAGGCATCGGCGACGCACCAGCCCGCCTCGGCCAGCGCCTCGGCGATGGCGTCGCAGGAGCCGTGGGCGTCGTTGTCCGACACGGCCACGCCGGGCGTCAATCCCGAAGTCACCGAGCGGAGCTCAATGGCCGCGGAGCAGCGCAGCGGCGGTGCCCGCCCGCAGACCGAACTCCTCCTCGACCATGCGGTTCCAAGCCTCGGGCTTGAAGGTGTCCTCTCCGGGGACCTTGCGGTGGACCAGGTTCATGTGGCAGTCGATGCAGGACTTGCCCGCCGTCTCCTCGCGGTGGATGGCCGCCGTATCCGCCCGCTTGCCTTGAATCGCCTCCAGCTCATGGCAGCGCGTACAGGTGGCGGAGTCCCTGGCCCTGAACCAAGCACGGGCGGAGAACGCGGCCTGGGGCAGCGTCAAGGCGGCGATCAAGGGGTCGTCGTAGTCAGGCCCGACCAGTTTCCCCTTGATCTGCTTGATGAGATCCTTGGTCCCCACGGCATGGTCCCAGGTCGCGGCGAAGACGCCCTCGGAGACATGGCAGTCGCCGCACGACGCCCTCACACCCGAGGCATTGTTGTAGTGCGCCGAGGCCTTGTAGGTCTCCTCGGCGAAGGCCATGGAGTGACAGGTCGTGCAGAAGGCGTTGGAGCTGGTGAAACGGTCAAACTCGATCAGGAAGGCCATGAACAGGATCCCAGCGGCGCCCCCGGCGACCAGTGCGAAGAGGACGTGGCGGGTGATGAACAGCGGCGCCCGCAGCCTAGTCAACGCCCGCCTCCGTCTTACCGAACCCGAGGATAGGATTGAGCTGCTGGGTGTCCTTGAGCCACTGGTGCTCGCCCTGCTCGGTGACGTGGCGGGCCAGCATCGCCTGTGCATCGGCACCCGCGACCTCCCGGACCTGGGGCAGGAACCGGGCGTAGAAGTTGCGTCCAACCAGGTACATCCCCTCCCACCAGGCGTGGTTCGGGCTGGCCATGGCGGCCCCGTGCCGGGCCCGAGCCCCCTCGTCGTGCCACAGCTCCCAGTAGGTCAGCTCGATGGGCTCGTCGAATGGGAGCGGGGTCAGCTTCCCGGACCGGTAGAGCTCCGCCATGACCTCCCCGGCGGGGATGGCGAACTTAGTGTTGAACAGCTCCACCAGGTTGTCGAACTGTTTCATGAAGCCCTCGGTGACGGCCTTGCTGTGACACTCCAGGCAGACCGCCTGCATGGCCTGGCGCCGCCGCTCCGGAGCCAGCACGAACTTGACCTCCGCTTGGGTCCCGTCGTTCTTTACGAACAGCTCCCCGCGCCTGGGTGGCTCCTGGCTGGCGGGCAGGTCGCGCTTGTCCCCGTCGACGAACAGGATGAGATACTGCTTCTCTGACACCCGGCTGTTCAGCCGCCAGGCGTCACGCATCCCCACATCATGGGAGGCGGGGAGCTTGCCCGCCGCGCCCATGTGGCAGGTGGCACAGGTGGGTGCGGCGCTGTAGTCCTTGCCGGCGATCCAGGTCTCCCCGTCCAGGTTCATCTGGTCGCGGTTGGCGACATACAACATGCCGTGCTTGGATGCCTCGAAGACCTCCTTGTCCGGCGAGTCGGGCCCGGCGTGGCAGCGGACGCAGGCCTCGGGCGCCCGCGCCTGGGCCTTGGAGAAGCCGTGCCGGCCGTGACAGGCTGAGCAGGAGCCCTTGGACCCGTCGGGATTGACGCGCCCGATCCCGGAGTTCGGCCAGGTCGCCGGATCCAGGGTGCCATCGCCCCGCACCTTGACAACAGCGCCGTGGCACTGGTCACAGCCGGCCGCCTGGATGGCCGGACCCGTCAGGTTGTCGGCCAAAGCCCTGAGCCGGTCTCCGACCACGGCGACGGCCTCGGCATGGACCGAGCCCTGCTGCTCCTCGACCTCCTGGGTGTGACAGCGCCCGCAATCCTTGGGCGAAACGATCGTGGCGATCACCTGCCCCTCGTGCTCGATGGCGTCACTGTCCTCCCGGGCCGCTTGGTGGCAGTCCATGCAGTTGACCCCTGCCTTGGCATGGGCACTGTCCTGCCACTGCTTGGTGAGCCCTGCCGAGGATTTGGCGTGGCAGCTGGCGCATGCCTCGCCCGCCGGATGCCCCCAGGTGCTCGGGTCCACCTGGACCTTGGCACCGAGGGCGACCGTCGGGGCCAGGACGAAGCCACCGAGCAACAAGCCGATCGACCAGCGAATAGGATACCGGCGGCGCATGCTCCCCCCTTCGATCATCGATGCGCGGGCACCGGGCCCGGTGCGGGTCCAGCCCCCCGTGCAGCCCCGGGTCTAACCCAGCACCCGGCGCATTGCCGACGGGCGATTATTCCGGGTGACCGCTGCCGGTGCAACGCGACCCGCTCGCATCAAACCCGCCCCGACAGAGCGGGCGACCATCCGACCCCCGGGTGCCCTCAGCGCTTGCCCCCCGCGCTTGCCGACTCCGGGCGCAGCTGCCGAAACTCCCGCCGTGCCGAGGCGATGGGGATGGCGATCCCGAGACCCTCCGCATAAACCTGCTCGTCGGCAGCCACCCGTTTGAGGGCGCTCACCCCGACCACGCGCCCCGAGCCGTCCAACATGGGCCCGCCACTGTACCCCGGCACCAACTGCGCACTGGTGACCAGTTCCTCGGCACTGGCGCTGAGCACCATGCCAGGAGCAACGCCGACGGAGCTGTCGTCCGGGTGACCCAAGGCAAACACGGCCTGGCCCGGAGTGAGAGAGACCTCGGCACCACAACGCAGGGCCGGCGTGCGGTAGCCGTCCAGCTTGAGCAGGGCCAGATCCTCCGCCTGGCTAACCGCCACCACCCGAGCACGCAGCGGGGTTTGATCGGCCAGCCTGATCTCGACGCTGGCCGCAAGGGTGGCCGAGGCACTCTTGACGTCGAAGGCGACCCGATCGGACCGGGTCTGGCGCCGCCGTTCCCGCACCAGTCGCTCGAGCTCTTGCACACGCTGAGCCACCTGGGCGCGCTTCTCCCGGACGCTCTCCGCATCCGCCTCTGCGGGCAGATGAGCCGCGCGGGCCGCGCGCTCGTCCCCGCTCGCTTGCAGGCGTCCCAACTGGGCATCGATGCGCGCCAAGCGCGAGCGCCATTCCCTGGCCTGGCCCTCGAGCTCGTCAAGCCCCCCCTGGGCCTGATCGATGGCCGCTTGGCCTTGCTGCCAAGCATCCGACCCAACGGGCCGCACCAGGTGCCGTGTGGTCAGGATGTAGCCGTCCTGGGAGCAGAAGAATCCCGCCCCCTCAGCCACCGGTGTGCGCACCGACACCACCGCCAGGGCGGGCTCCAGCTCCTGTTCCGAGCCGGAGGTCTCCGAGCCCGACGTCGGACCTCGCCAAGCGGCAAGCTGAGCGGCCAGGTCTCGCACCTCGGCCTGCCCGTAAGACTCGATGCGGACAGCCCCCTGCGTAGGCCGGTCGGTGAAGTGCCAGAGCCCGCTGGCGTCCTGATAGCCGAGGATTTCGGCCCAAGCCGATAGGCCCCAGAATGCCAAGCCGGCACCTAGGATCAGGCTCCAAGTGTTGTGACCTGCCATGCCGCCCCCGGGGTGAAGATCGCGGCTGCCAGTCTAACAGGCTCGCGGGCGCGCCACCGGCCTGGCAGCGCCTCATCTGTGAACGCCCCAGGGTGCGTAGGCCGACGGGCCCGCCCGTGCCGGGCAGCCGCGTCAGCGCCGGACCGATTCAGCCTGGGTTCGGGGACGGCAACAGCAAGGGGCATCGGCGGGTACCCGGCCCTCGGCACAATCTGCTTGGCCCCGGAGGGGTAAGGGCTCCACCGAAGCGGCGGGGACCCGCTGGAGATTGGGCGGGCTCGGAGCGAGCTCAGCGCGTGGTCGGCCGTAGGGGTCGCCGATGTGGAGCCGTCGCGGCGACGGGCACACCCGGGCGGTGGTGGCAGAACCGATCTGGTCAGCCCGCTTCGGCGTCCTGGTCGTCCTCCTCGACCTGGAAGCCAAGCTCCTCGGCAAGCTCCAGGGGCTCGACCTCGACACCCGAGAGGTCCGCATCCCAGTTAGGCCCGACCAGGACGTCGTCCTCATCCATCCCGATCAGCCAGTCCTGGGCGAACTCATCCAAGCTGATACTCGCCGGGACATAGTCGGCCCATTCGTCCGCGCAATGGACCCGGGCGTCGGCCTCATCCGACCAGAAGGGGAAGACCACTTGGTCCTCATACTCGTTGGATTCGCAGACAGCCCAGTCGTCGTCCGCCTTGAGGCCCCAGACGAGGCCAGTCTCTTGCACCCGCCGGACGAACAACTCGTGGTTCGCCTGAGGGTCGGTCGTCAGTTGTGTCATGACGTCATTCCTCCTGTGGATCAGGTCATCGCCTGTGCGAGCCGCCGGCCGAAGGGACGGGCCGGCGATCAGGGCCGGGCTCACCCGCCGGCTGGCGGACTCCGCGGGTGCCGCATCGCCAGCCGGGCCTTGCGAGCCACGGAAGGCATTGAGGTCAGGGCCGGACGACGGTAACCAGGCACGGCGGGTGCTTGGACGGCGATACCTTAAGTGTATTCTAATATTCTTTCTGACAAGCTCGCAAACCCCGATCCGCCCGCCCAATCCGATCGTCGCCGTCGGCTCCATGCAAGGTGCAGTCCCTTCCGGCCGGCCATTCCGTGCACCGCTGCCCGTTTTGACGCCTTTGCGGCCACTCTCGAAGCATGCACAATAGGCGCTGCGCCCGGGGCAGCAGGGCCAATCCCGGCAGAGAACCCGGCCTACTTCGCCCAGGGAAGCGCCCCTTCGACCCTGCCATGGGCTTGCCAAGGGGTGGGTAAGACAGTATCTGATTGATTGCGCCTCCCGTGCGGGCCAGGGACGGCCCGCCCGTTTCGAGGGCCCTAAGCCCTTGAAACGGGATCCCCAGGTTACGGAGCCTAGCAAATGCCACGACGATCAGCTCTTTTGCGACCCATCCTGCAGCTTGTCCCCGCGTTGCTGGCGGCGTGGCTCACGCCCCTATCCGCCGCCGGCCCGGCGCGTGATCTCGACCAGATCCAAGCATCAGGGGTGCTGCGGCACCTCGGCATTCCCTATGCCAATTTCGTCACGGGAATGGGATCTGGTTTCGACGTAGAGTTGGTAAAGGGATTTGCCGATAGCCTCGGCGTACGTTACGAATTCGTAGACTCGACCTGGTCGAGCGCATTCGGTGACCTGACGGGACGCAATGCCCAGATGGACAACACAGGCGGCGTGCAGTGGCGTGATGAAGTCCCGATCCGGGGCGACATCTTGGCCAGCGGCGTGACGATCCTACCCTGGCGCCAGGAGATCGCCGATTTCTCCGCGCCAACCTTCCCGACCGGCGTGTGGCTCGTCGCCAGGGCCGAGACCGACTTGAACCCGATCCAGCCCTCCGGCTCGACCCAGCGCGACATCGAAGAGGTGCGCTCCGCCCTGCACGGGCGCACAGTCTTGGCCATGGAAGACACCTGCCTAGACCCGGACCTCTACCGGCTCAGAGACACCGGCGCTACGGTGATCCTTCCCAAGCAGGACATCAAGCTCAATGAGATCGCGCCCGCAATCTTGAACGCCGAGGCAGACATGGCCCTCCTCGATGTGCCCGACATCCTCATCGCACTCGAGAAGTGGCCTGGTCAGCTCAAGGTCATAGGGCCGATCTCCGAGCATCAATTCATGGGGGCCGCCTTCCGCAAGGACTCCCCCCGGCTGCGCCAGGCATTCAACGACTATCTGGAGCGCATTCGCCACGACGGGACCTATCACAACCTCGTCAAGAAGTATTTCGCCACCGTCTTCCCTTATTACAGCGAGTTCTTTCAGCCCCCACCGGATTAAACGGCCGTGCAGCGCTCACGAGCGCCACTCCTGTCGCGGTTCCTGGCCTACGTGGCTGCGCCATTGCTTGTGGCGTATTTGGGGCTGCTGCTCGTCACCACCTATCTCGCGCAGCAAGACCTGCAGGTCGCGACTGCAAATGAACGGCGTCTGGAGCTGGAGAAGCGCGCCGCCGCCCTGAGCTATTTCTACTCGGAGCGCCGCTCAGACATCGCCCGGCTGGCCAGCGACCGGGCCCTGACCGTGTTCTTCTCGAACCGGGCCCTCGGCATGTCGATGCAATATGGTTTGCGCGCCAGTCTGCTCAGCATGCAGGGCGCAGTCGAGCAGCTGCTGCGCTCCGAGACCATTGCGGGCAGACCTCTGTACCTGCGTATCCTGATTCTCGACACTCAGGATGAGGTCGTCCTCGACGTCGGTGCGCCCGCGGGAGCACCGCCCCCGGCCGTTGACCCCGTGCCGGCCATGCCAGGGCAGGTGTCGCTGCGCGTCGTCCAAGAGCTTGAAGGCGACCGGGTGCTGCTGACCCAACCCGTGGAGGACCGGGGTCAGCGCCTCGGGGCCGTGGTCGCCGAGGTCTCCCATGCGGAGGCCCTGCGCAGCCTGGTGCAGACCCCTGGAGGACGTCCTTGCATGGTCCTCCTCGCCCGGGCCGACGGCGCCGCACCCTCTCCAGAGCTGGGGGCAGCGGACCCCAAGGGCGGACAGGGGGCACGGGCGGGAGAGATCCAGGTCCCGGTGGCGGACACGCCCTTCGTGCTCATCGCACCAAACGGCTCCAGCGAGTCGGCAGGCCTGCTGGTGTCGGGCCGCTATCTGGGCCTGCTGGCCGGGCTCGCCGTGGTCGTGCTGCTGGTGCTGGTCATCGGCATTCGCGATGGGTCCCGCAACCTTGCGCTCAGCATCCGCTACGAAGAGCAGCAGCGCCAGAGCGATCTCTTGAATCGACAAAACGAGCGGCTCGAGGCGGAGGTCGCCCAGCGAAAGAAGAGCGAGGCCTTCATCCGCACCCTGGTCGAGACCCTCCCCGATCTGGTGTGGCTGAAGGATCTGAGCGGTGTCTTCCTGTTCTGCAATCCCCAGTTCGCCCGCCTGTATGGGCTGGACACGACGGACATCATCGGCAAGACGGACCTGGACCTGCGCGGCGCGCACCAGGCGGCGGCGTTTCTGCGGGATGACCCGGGCGCCATTGCCGCTGGACAGGCGGGCCCGGACGAAGAGCAGGTGACCTTCGCCGGGGATGGGCACCAGGCCGTCCTCGAAACCATCCGCTCGCCGATGTATGACGCCGACGGCCACCTGATCGGGATCCTTGGTATCGCCCGGGACATCACCGACCGCAAGCGCGCCGAGGAACGCCTGCGCACCCTCTCTCAAGCCGTGGAGCAGAGCCCTGTGCCGGTGATGATCACGGACCCGCGCGCGACCATCGAGTACGTCAATGCCGCCTTCGAGCGCATGACCGGCTACCGCCGCGACGAGGTGCTTGGCCGCAACGCCCGGCTCCTGAAATCGGGCAGCACCCAAGAGGCGGTGTACCAGGACCTCTGGGGCACCATCCTGTCCGGTCAGGGCTGGCACGGCGAGCTGGAGGACCGGCGCAAGGACGGTAGCGTCCTCTGCATCCGGTCTCACATCTCGCCGGTGCGCGACGACAAAGGTCAGATCAGCCACTTCGTCGGGCTCAAGGAGGACATTACCGTCCAGAAGCAGCAGGAGCGGAAGGTCCTGCACCAGGCCCACTTCGATGCCTTGACCGACCTGCCCAATCGGTTCCTGGCGCTCGATCGGCTCGCCCAGCTCATCCGGGAGGCGAGGCGCCAGGCGGCCCTCGTCGCGGTGCTGTTCCTCGACCTGGACGATTTCAAGACGATCAACGATACGCTTGGCCACGAAATCGGGGACCAGGTGCTGGTCCAAGCGGCCCAGCGTCTCCGCAGCGGCGTGCGGGAGGTTGATACCGTAGGGCGTCTGGGAGGCGACGAGTTCATCGTGCTGGTCGGAGACTTGCGCGACCCTGCGAATGCGCGCGGCGTCGCCGAGAAGCTCCTGCGCGGTTTCCGGGAGTCCTTCCGCGTCGGGCAGCGTGACCTGAAGCTGACGGCCAGCATCGGCATCGCCCTGTATCCCGCGGATGGTGAGACACCGGCCGAGCTCCTGCGCCGCGCCGACATGGCCATGTACAGGGCCAAGGAGCAGGGCCGCAACACCTATCAGTACTTCACCGAGGCCCTCAACCGACGTCTGGCTCGGCGCCTGGCCGTAGAGGAGCAGTTGCACGGTGCCTTGGAGCGCCGGGAGCTCAGTGTCGTGTACCAGCCGTTGATGGAGCTCGGCTCAGGGCGGATCGTCGGCGCCGAGGCACTGTTGCGCTGGCAGAGCCCGGTCTTGGGGACAGTCGAGCCAGGCGAGTTTATCCCGATGGCCGAGAGCTCCGGGTTGATCGTCCCCATCGGCCAGCATGTACTGCGCGAGGCGGCAGAGACCGTGGTGGCCTGGCGCCGCACGACCGGGGCGGACCTTGTGATCTCGGTCAACGTCTCGCCCCGCCAACTATCCGATCGGGGCTTCGCGCCGGACGTCGCGCGGCTGCTCGAGCATGCCCGGTGCCGGGGGCAGTGGCTGCGGATGGAGATCACCGAAGGGGTCCTGCTGGCCGCGCGCGGTGAAATCGACGATGCCCTCCAGGGGATCAGTGCGCTCGGCGTGCACCTCGCCATGGATGACTTCGGCACCGGCTATTCATCGCTCAGCTATCTGCGGCGCCATGCATTCGATTGGCTCAAGATCGACCGCGACTTCATCGCAGACCTGGGGGTCGACGCCGCCACCGGGGAGCTGGTCAGCGCCGCCATCGCCATGGCGCATGGCCTAGGCCTGCATGTCGTCGGCGAGGGGGTCGAGAACGAACTACAGCTGCGCGGCCTTGCGGAGCGCGGCTGCGACCTGGCTCAGGGGCACCTGATCGGCCTACCGGTCTTGGCGCAAGCCTTGCCCACGGAGCTGCTTGCCAGACCGTCCACCGACTCGGCGGCCCAAGCCACTCCAACCCTGGCGAAACAGCCGATGGACATCGACGCCGTGGGAAGGCCTGGCAGTAAGACTCCGCCAACCCCACCGGCCTTGGACCATTCCCGCCACACGGCCGACCTCTAGCCTTCCTGCTACCTGCGGAGACGAAACGGGCATGAGTCTCCCCGACGAAGCCGACCCGCTATTGCCGCAGGGGCGACAGTGACCCATCGAAGGACTCGTTGTCCTCCGGGTTCACCCGCCCTGGCGTCCTGGCTGCGCGGGTAAGGGATGCTGCCAGCGGCGTCGATCCGGCCGGCATGGCGCGACCGGCCGCCCGCGTAACTCCCAGCCACAAAGGCGCCGAGGTCGATGCGTCTGCGCAGTGCCCAAGATTGACAGGCGATGCCTGGCTCGGTTCACATCGGGCCACGGTCTGGGCCTCGGGTGAGACCCCTGGGATCGTTCATTACCCTTCCGCCTCAACTGCTACAGGCTCAGTCGCCATGCTGATGTCGGCCCGAACCCTCCGTCTGAAAACCGCAACGGAGTTATTCCACGGGGGCCGCCTGGCCGAGGCCGCTGCCCTGTGCGAGGCCCTCGCCGCCGATGGCGAGGCGTCGAGCCGATTCCACGGCCTGTTCGGCGAGCTGCAAGTGCTGCGCAATCGGACCGACGCGGCCGAGCCGCTGCTGGTCGCGGCCCTGGCCGAGGCGCCGGAATCCGTTCGTCTGCGGGGCCTGCTCGCCGAGACCTATCGCCGCGCCGGGCGGCTGCTGGAGGCCGCGGGGCTGTATCGCGATTTGCACCGCCCGGCCCTGGCCGCCAAGCTCGCGGCCACCGGCGGCGGCTGGTATCGGCTGACGCCACCGACGACGCCGGTCAGGCTGCCCTGGCTCGGCGAGAGCGGCCCGGCCTTGATCGAGGCCAGGGTCGGTGACGGCCGGGTCGGGCGCTTCCTCCTCGACACCGGCGTCGGGGAGACCTTGCTCGACCCGCACCTGGCCTCCGCGGTCGCAGTCACGCCTTTCGGCGACGAGGCGATCCACTTTCCCAGCGGCCCGGCCGGGCGCGTGGGACATGGCCTGCTGTCACGACTCGCCCTGGGGGACCTGGTCATGGAGGACCTGCCGGTGCAGGTGTACGACACGCGCACCGCCATGGCCGGGCTGCTCCCGCTGCCGGTGGACGGCGTTATCGGTAGCGGGCTGCTGAGCCGGCTGCCCGTGGCATTGGATTATGCCCGTCGCGAGCTGCGCCTCGGGGACGCCATAGGCGGCGATGGCGATGCGATCGGATCGCCGTTCTACTGGGCCGCGGATCAGTACCCCCTAGTGCCGGCCCGGCTCAACGACCGGCTCGACACCCTGCTCTTCCTCGACACTGGCCTCAGCGGGACTGCGTTCGGGCTCTCGTTGTCATCGGCCCAGGTCGCCGAGGTGGAGTTGGCCGACGCGAACCCAGGGGTCGGCTATGGGGTGCAGCACCAGCTCCAGGCCCACGCGCTGCGCTGCCAGTCGCTCAGTGCCGCCGGCCATAGGCACCAGGGACTCAACGGCATGCTGCTGCAACCGTTTCGGCTGGAACATCGGTTCGGCTTTCGCATCGGCGGTCTGCTCGGGGACGGCTTCATCGCCGGCCGCTGCCTGTGGCTCGACTTCGCCCGCATGCGCATTGCCATCACCGGCCCGGACGCCCCCTGAGTCAGGTCGCAGCGGCCCAGGTCGAACGGGAACGGCAGCGCGGTTGCAGAAACCGATCCCTGCAACCACCTTCGGCCCATGACACGAAACCGATGCCCTTGCCCAAGATGATGACGACGCCTGTACCACCAGCATCGACCCCGACGGGGTTGCCTCATTGGAGGAAATGGCCGATCGGAGTCAGTGACATGCGGCTTTTCTGGAAGGGCCCGGCGTGAGCCCATGCCACCCCGGCGCTTTCCAGCACGGCGGCTCTTGGCGATTCTGGGTACCCTCATGGTGAGCACCTCGGCTGCCGATACCCTGCTGATCGACGACTTCGCGGTTGCGAACGGCCCCTCCCGTCTCGGCACCCCCTGGCGCCTGGTGACCGATGGGGTCATGGGGGGAGTCTCCGCCGGGGAACTGTCCCTAAGCCTGGTCGATGGCCGCCGCGCCCTGTGCCTGAGGGGTGAAGTGCGCCTGGAGAACAACGGCGGCTTCGTCCAGGCCGCCCTGGACCTGGCGCCCCGGGGAGACCTCGATGCCAGGGCCTACACCGGCATCCGGCTTCTGGCACGCGGCAACGGCGAAACCTACAACCTGCATCTGAAGACCGCGGAGCTGCGCCTGCCCTGGCAGTCGTACCGCAGCAGCTTCGCGACCGGTCCCGAATGGCGGGAGATCCGGCTGCCCTTTGGCGCGTTCGAGCCCCATCGAACCGACCTGCCCCTCGATACCGGACACCTGCGCAGCCTCGGCCTGGTCGCCATCGGCCGCGCCTTCGCCGCCGAGCTTTGCGTGGCGGAGATCGGCCTGTATCGAGACGGCCCCTCGCGCGGCGCCCAAGACCTACGAGACATGGGATCCTTGGCCGATGCACGGTAGCCTCGCGGGAGCGACGCCTCGGCCGCTGTTCCCGACGCGGATCCACCGCCTCCGCCCATGGCGTCGTCGGCGCAACGGGCGAAACGCGGCCCGCTTGGGGCCTGCTCCAGCTCCCCGTCGCGGCAAGACGCCGCTCCCACGGTAATACCTGCCACTTCAATGACTTGCCCGTCCCCAACAGCTAATGCAAACAGGGCCTTTGCTTTTCTCTCTGCCCTTCAACTCGCCAACAACCATTCTCCACCAGAAACCCGAGGAAGACCCATGCGCGTCACCACTACCGATCCCATGACCCTGAACGACGTCACCAACCTGGAGGATGCGCCCTGTCTAATCGAGGGCAGCGGCCCTGGCGCCATGAAGATCTACTTCGAATCCACGAGCAGCCGCGATGAGTATCTGGCCTTCCAGGGTGAGGACACCTCCGCAGACCCGGAACTCATCGACAAATACAACGCGATTGCCGACAACGAGATCATGGGCGGAATCAACTAGACCGAGCTGAGTGAACTGTCCTCGGGATTGCAGACTGACCCATCCGCACCCGGCCAATCCTCGCGCAGGAGCGCCCACAGGGCCACGTCCTCGTAGCGCCCCCATTTGCGCACCCGCTGCCGCAGCACCCCCTCACGCTGGAAGCCATTCCTTTCCAGCACCCGGCCGGACGCCGGGTTGCGGGTCATGTGATGGGCATAGAGCCGGTTGAGTGGGAAGGTCGTGAAGGCGTACCCGACCGTGGCCCCGACGGCCTCGCTCATGTAGCCCAGACCCCAACATGCCTCGACCAGCCAAAAGCTCAGTTCGGCCTGGGCGTGCACCGGCTCGATGGCGCGGACCTCAATGAGGCCGATGAGGTCGCCCTCTGCACGTCCCTCGATGGCGAGCGCCAGGCCGCGCCTCGCCTCCCGCTCGACCTGGCAGTGGGCAATGAAACGTGCGGCCTCGCCCGGGGGGTAGGGGTGCGGGACCGAGATCATGGTGTCGGCAATGGCATGGGCGGCCGCCGCCCGTTGGAGGGCAGCGGCGTCCCACGGGACCAGGGGGCGGAGCCGCAGGCGGGGTGTGTCGATCTCGGTCAGCATGATGCGATCCCCTCAGAACCGCGGAGGTGCGGGCGGCGCTCGGTCTGCGGGCCAGGGGCCAGGTCCCGTGTGCCTCAGACGGCAGGGGGCGGCGCCGGATCCAGCTCCGCGACCGCGGCGATGAAGATCTCCCTCAGGCCCGGGAGAACCGTGGTCTACCCCCGGTTGCCCCCGTGATCCAGGGTGGAGGAAGACGAGACGCATGTTATCTGCCTGACCGCGGCGATGACGATCTCCATCAGGCCCGGGAACACTTCGGTCTGCCCCGGGTTTCTCGCCGCCGGTTTGTCTGACCCGGGTTTCTCGGACCGACCTAGGCCAGCTGGGGCTGACCTGGGCGGATAACGGCTGGGGTCCTGATCTGGGGTCCTGAGGCTGGGAGTTGCCTTCCCCGCCGCTGGTCGCGAAGCTGGAGCTTCGCGACCCGGACCGGTGAAGCTTCAGCTTCACAAGGCCCGCGGGGCATGGGCCGGGCCCCCGGGTGAGGAGCGCCATCGCCGAGCGCGACTGGGCCCGTGTTTCGCCGGATGGGTCGGCGGGGGTATCGCGAGTCCCGGGAAGCAGGGCTTCCAAGGCCGGAGTTTCGTGACCAGACCAAGGGGGACGCCCAGGGAGATACTGCAGGCGTCACCGGATACGCATAAGATCACCGAATATGTGCTGGGCTTGGAGAAGGAGCGACAGCCTGCGAATATGGAGAAGCCGCCCCAGCTCGACGAGCGCCCGGCCGCACCGGAACAGGCCGAGCGCCAACCGGCGCCGCGGCGAGTCAGGGCCGGGTGCGGGCGAGAACGATGATTCCATGCAGATGGAGCGGGTGAATGAGCCAATTGATCCTGGACGTGCCGGACGACTCCCTTTTGGCGCTCAAGTTGTCCAATGAAGCCGCCGCGGCGGAGATCCGCCTCGCAGCCTCCGTGAAGCTCTACGAGCTCGGGCGCCTGTCGTCCGGGGCGGCAGCGCGTCTCGCCGGTATCCCTAGACCAGTGTTCCTGAGCAAGCTCGCCGACTACGGCGTCGATACCTTCCGCCTCACCGAAGACGAGCTGGAGCGACAGACATCCCTTGCCTGACGTTATCTGCAATACCTCGCCGCTCCAGTACCTTCACCAGATCGGGCATCTGGAGCTGCTGCCGCAGTTGGTCTCGCGGATCACGGTCCCAACCGCCGTTGCCCAAGAGCTGGCCGAGGGCCGGCGCCGCGGCCTCGATCTTCCCATCCCGGAAGCGCTGCCGTGGGTCGACCTGCGCGCCCCAGCGGGCGAGCGGGTCGTGCGCCTGGTCGCGGATCTCGGTCCCGGAGAATCCGGCGTCCTGCTTTTGGCCCTCGAACGGACCGATCCGGTCGTGATCCTGGACGATGCGCTGGCACGGCGCCACGCCGAGGTTCTTGGGATCGCGCTGACGGGGACGCTCGGGATCTTGCTGGACGCCAAACGCCGCGGACTGATGCCGGCGCTGACCCCCCTGGTCGACGACCTCCAGCGTTTGGGCTTCCGGCTCAGCGAACGAACCCGAAACGCTGTACTGCGTATGGCAGGAGAGCCGCAGCGCCGTTAGCCGAATTACGTGTGAGGGTTCTTTAAGGGTACCGACCCGAATGGCACTGACTTAAGCGCACCAGCCATGTAAATCATGTCGTTGCCGCATGATTTCGGTACGGATTCAGCGCTGCTTTTTGGGGTGTCCATGTTCCCGTACCTCATCTTTCGCAGCTTGTCTCGGCTTGGTCAGCAGGGGAAAGGGCTTCGGGCGCCGCTTCAGCGCGCGTGGTTCGATGCGCCCTGATCGTAGGCCCACCCGTGGCCCGGCGATCAAGACCAGCAGGGCGTTGATGGCGACCCCATCGTGTCCTCCCCCCCGCGTGCTGCTGCCAGGCCAGCCAGATCTGCACGGTGTGCTTGAAGCTGAGTTGGCGCGGGATCTGATCGGCGAGAAGTGCGGCTTGGGCCATCAGCAGACGGATCAAATTGTAGGCCAGCAGGTAGACCCACAGCTCTTTGCAGACCATCTCCGGCGTCTTGCAGCGCAGTTGTTCCATACCCAACGTCGTCTTGATGTTCCGCAGGTCCAGTTCGATGTTCCAGCGCTGGCGGTACAACGCCTTGAGGACCGGCTTGGGGGTGTCCTTGGGGCAGAGAAAGGTCGTGACCATGACCTTGCCGCCGGCGTGCAGTTCGCGCACCTTCAGGGTGGCCGGTGCTTGGTCGTATTCGTACTGACTCATCCAGTCCGGTTTCTTCTCTGGCTTGGTCAGGACGATCAGGTGATCGCGCACGCCCAGCGACTCCCCGGCGCTGAAGTCGGTGCTGCGCCGACGCGCGCCGTACTGCTCGAAGAGGCCGTCGACGCCGCCGTGGATCAGCTCGCAAAGCAGAAAAGAGGTGGCGTAGAAGGCATCTCCGACCAGGATGTCGCCGGCTTGGAGCGTATCGAGCATCTCGCGCAGCAACGACTGCTCGTCACTGCCCTTGCCTTCGCAGGGACCCATGGCCGTATCCAGGCCGCCGCTCGGACGAAGTCGGGGCCAGACCACGAAATCGCTGGAGCAGATGCCCATCCCCCTCCCAATCTCCCGAGCGGCCGCTGCACATCGTATTGCCGCCCCTGCTTCCGGACATCTGGGCGGTCGCTCCTAGCCGGAAGATGCCGTTCGGCCAGGCACGATCCCGCGGGATCAGGACAGCCCACCCGGCAGGTCTGGGCGATCATCAGCCGCTCTCCCCACCTCGCCGCTTCGGATGGCATCCGCGCGCAGCACAATGGCCTGCCTCTGTGCGTCGCTCAGGCGTGCCAGGTTCTTGACCTGCAGGGCCATGCGGGGGTTCTTCGCCAGGCGTGGCTCATGGCGCATCAGAAAGTCCCAGTACAGGGTGGTGTAGGGACAGGCACTTTCACCCTCGCGCTGGGCCGGGTCGTAGCGGCATCCGGTGCAGTGGTTGCTCATCCGTTCGATGTATTTGCCGCTGGCGATATAGGGCTTGCTCGCCATGAGCCCACCGTCGGCGTATTGACTCATGCCCAGGGTGTTGGGCACCTCCACCCATTCGACGGCATCGACATAGACGGCCAGATACCAGGCGTGGACCTGCTTCGGCGCCACCCCGAGCAGCAGCGCGTAGATGCCCGTCACCATCAGCCGCTGGATGTGGTGCGCATAGCCGTGCTGCAGCGTCTGGGTGATGGCGTCGCGCAGGCAGGCCATGTCTGTGTCGCCGCTCCAGTACCAGGCCGGCAGGTCCTCATGCGCATCGAGGGCATTGCACTCCAGGTAGCCCGGCATCTGCGTCCAGTAGATGCCCCGCACATACTCGCGCCAGCCAAGGATCTGCCGAATGAAGCCCTCCACGCTCGATAGCGGGGCGCGACCGGCGCGATACGCCGCTTCGGCGGCCTGTACCACTTCGCGCGGGCCCAGGAGCTTGAGATTGAGCGCCGCCGACAGATGGGAATGGTAGAGCCAGGGCTCCCCCTGCCAGAGCGCGTCCTGGTAATGTCCGAACTGTGGCAGGCGCGCCTCGATGAAGACGCCGAGAGCATGCAGCGCCTGCTCGCGGGTCACCGGCCAGGCGAAGCTGTCCAGGGACCCCGGGTGTTCGCGGAAGCGGTCGTTGACCAGGGCCATGACCTCGCGGGTGACGCCATCGGGCTCGAACGCAACCCGGGGCGGCACTGGGCCTGGGCCCTGGGTGCCGAATGCCTGCCGGTTCTCCGCATCGAAATTCCACTGACCGCCCGTGGGCCGGCCATCGTCCATCAGCACTCCGTGCCTTTGGCGCAGCTCGCGGTAGAAGTATTCCAACCGCAGGGTCTTGCGGCCCTGCGCGTGGGCCGCAAACTCCCTGACCGTGGCATAGAAGTGGCGGTCGTCGCAGACCTTCAGCGGCAACCCGGCGCCCTCGGCCACGGTCTTGATCGCCTGCCACAGGCGCCAATCGCCGGGTGCGGTCATCACCAGTTGCCGCGGTTTTAAGTATTCGATGGCCCATTGCAGCTCGGCGGCCAGGGTGCCGCGGTTGGTCGCAGCGTCGAGCCGCGTGTAGTACAGCGGCCGACCAGCGACCTGCAGGGCCTGGGCAAAGTGCCGCATTGCGGCCAGGAACATCGCGATCCGCTGCTTGCTGGACCAGACGTGGGTCGATTCCTCGGCCACCTCGGCCATCCAAACCGCGTCCTGCGAGGCGTCGAAGCCATCGAAGGCGGCGGCATCCAGGTCAAGCTGATCGCCCAGCACGATGACCAGGGATCGCAGTGGATTGCTGGACGGACCGGGCGTTGTCGGAGGCATCGAGGTCGTCCTTCAGGTCGCGCCAGATCAACTTTGGGAATTGCTGAGACCATACCGTATGAACAGAAGCAGTGGCCCGGAATCGGTTGACACCCTCGACCCGGTCCTGCGACCGGCGGTGCCGGGCGATCTCGATCAGATCAACGCTGTCATCGGCCGGGCCGTCATGACCTGGGCCCTGCCGGAGCGGGTCAAGCGCCTGGCCCTGCCCGTCTATCACTATGACCAGCAGGACCTGGAGCACCTGAGCATCCTGGTGGCGGAGGACGCCGCCGCGGCCGTGGTCGGGGTCGCCGCCTGGGAGTCGGCGGAGGCGCGCGACTGTCCGCAGGGGCGGCGCGGGCTTTTGCTGCACGGGCTCTATGTCGATCCCGACCGCCAGCGGCTCGGTCTGGGCTCCCGCCTGCTGGCCGCTGCGGAGAGTGCGGCCCGGGATCAACGCTACGACGGTCTCCTGGTCAAGGCCCAGGCCGATGCCCTGGGATTC
>Ga0272446_1002691_pt1 | contig 23696 bp, 15 predicted proteins | sample YNPCB0061_FD_194587 | JGI IMG/M metagenome (GOLD analysis project Ga0272446, IMG submission 194587) | Hot spring microbial mat communities from Yellowstone National Park, WY, United States - YNP-CB-006-1 | ecosystem: Environmental > Aquatic > Thermal springs > Hot (42-90C) > Sediment | place... | reverse complement strand
GTTCAATAAATTCACTAAATAAGACATCAATAATCAAGTTTTATTTGCTAAAAAACAACCGTAAATATACAAATTTATGTAGAATTAAACATCACTGGGCGGGTGGGCGGGTAAACCCGAAACCCCCAAAAAAACACTTCTTTTGCGTTAGGCATGCGGAGGGTTTGCGCAGCAAAGTGCGCTAGCACCGAAGCGTCAGCGTAGCCCGTAGCACGCCGACTGCGCCGCGCAGCAAGCAGGAACGCCCAAAAAAATAACACATTCAATAGTTACAACAAAATGAAGGATTGGCTACTCTTTGGGAATTATCATTGTTTTTCCTTTTTTGAGCATAGTTTCCTCTTTCAAACCATTGGCTTTAAGAATAAGACGCTTTTGATTGGCATTACCATAATACTTTTCTGCAATGCTAGATATGGTTTCCCCTGCTTCAATGGTGTGCTTTGCTTTTACTTTGATGGTTAAGGGCGCTTCTGCATTCAAATCAGGAAATTTAGGATGACCTTTCTTTTTGGCATCTGTATTCCATGCTTTTATGTCTTCCACTTTTACATTGAACTTGCTTGCTATTTTGCTCAATACATCACCTTTTTGCACATAATACTCATAGTCTATAAGGGTTGTGGTTTCTGTATTGTTTTTTTCCTGTTTGCTGTCATTTTTGCGGACAGTATCTACGGGAACAGTAGTTTTTTTAGTTTGAGTATCCTTCTTAAAGGTGGTTGTGTTTGTATCTTTAAGTTGGGTTAAAAAGTTCTCTTCTTCGGGTTTTTCCTTGTTTTTATAGAACGCTACAAACAAGGTAATAATGGTTGCCACAAGTATAACTGCCACCAATCCCAACTTTTGATTACCTGTAAGTTGGGCTTTGTATTTGGGTTTTTCCTCCGTTTGGGGATTGGGAGAAATGACTGCTTCCAGAGGAGGTTCTATCAGCGGAGTTTTGGTCTGGTTATCATTTGTGTTGTTTGTGGTAGAATTTTGCGGAGTTTGTGTATGGCTTTCATTGGTTTTGACAGTATTTTGAATTTCTCCAACTTGTATCAATTGCACAGTAGTATTGTCTACCCCACCGAAGTCATTTGCCAAATCAATGAGTTTTTGGGCAATGACGGACAAAGGTTGTTGCAGGTTTTCTGCAATTGTGCTTTGAATAATTTTATCGCTGACGATACCATGCAAACCGTCTGAACACAATAAAAACAAGGTATTTGGGCTTAAAGGCAGTTTTTGTACCTGAACAGGAACAGGCAAAGTAATCTGTGTACCCACTGCGGCGGTCAGTTGATGTTTGTACGGATGTGTTTCTGCGTCAGAGGGTTGTATTTTACCTTCATCTATCAATTGTTGAACGTAAGAGTGGTCTTTGGTCAGTTGCGTTAACTGATTATTGCTATACTGATACAACCTGCTGTCCCCGATATGAGAAAACCAGATATACTGTTCATCTGTTACAGTTACCACGCAGGTTGTTCCCATACCTTTGAGAGAGAGTTCTGTGCTTGCGCGGGTATGGATTACTTCATTGGCTTGTGCAATAGCGAAAGCAATAGCTTTTTGAGTATCTGTTTCTGTACTTTCCTGTAAAACTTTAACAATTGTATTAGCACAGAGTTCTGCGGCAACTGCGCCTCCTGCATGCCCGCCCATACCATCACACAACACACAAACCAAACCTCTGGGCGTATCTAATTTGAGTACAAAATCCTCATTTGTCTTACGGATTTTACCTGTATCTGAAAGATGACTTTCCTGTATATTCATGTAACGGCAAAGTTATTCAATTTTTGCAAAGGATTATGGTGTTTTTTGCAAAAGGCTTTGAAGATTTCTCACCCAGGTATCAACTCACCATACCGCCATCTACACAAATAACCTGTGCAGTAATGTATTTTGCCATGTCAGACGCTAAAAAAACCGCACAATCTGCAATTTCTTCGGCTTCTGCCGCTCTGCCTAATGGAATCATTTTTGTCATTTGTTCTATGACATTCTGGGGCAGGTCGTGGGTCATTTCTGTTTTAACCCAACCGGGTGCAATCACATTACAGCGAATATTACGGGAAGCCAGTTCCTTCGCTACGGATTTAGAAAAACCTATAATCCCTGCTTTTGATGCGGCATAGTTGGCTTGACCTGCATTACCCATAATGCCAATAACCGAACTCATGTTAATAATAACCCCGTTTCTTTGTTTCATCATAGGTTTAATCGCAGATTTGGTAAGGTTAAACACCGATTTAAGATTTGTATTGATAACATCATCCCAGTCGCTTTCTTTCATACGCATGAGTAAGGTATCGCGTGTAATCCCTGCATTATTGATGAGAATATCCAACTTGCCAAATTTTTGTAAGGCTTCTTCAATTACTTTGTCTGCTGTACTGCTGTCTGCGGCATCTGCCTGAATAGCTATTGCCTGTACACCCAAAGCTTGAACTTCCTGAATTAAACTTTCTGCATGAGAAGCAGAACTGCGGTAAGTAAAAACAACATTTGCTCCTTGTTCAGCAAATTTAAGTACAATAGCCCTGCCGATACCCCTTGTACCTCCTGTAATAAGTGCTACTTTATCCTGTAATAATTTCATAATGTCTGCAAACATAAGAAAAAATTAGTACTTTTGGCTACTCATTATGATACATGGGCATACCGTAGCCGTCATTATACCTTGTTACAATGAAGAAGAAGGGTTAGAAAAAGTACTGACTACTATTCCTGAAAGTGTAGATAAAATTATTGTAGTAGACAATAACTCCACAGACACTACTGCCAGCATTGGGCAAAACTTTGGCGCATCCGTTTACAGAGAATTACAACAAGGTTATGGTTATGCCTATAAAAAAGGATTTTCTGTGACAGATACGGATATTATTGTAACTTTAGACGGTGATGGCACTTACCCTACCCATGAAATTGAATGCTTGGTTAATATTCTGATAAGTGAAAATTTAGAATTTATCTCTGCCTGTCGGTTTCCGCTTTCTAACCCAAAAAGCATGGATCCAGTAAGTAAATTAGGCAACTGGGTACTGACTACGGTTACAAAAGTTCTTTTTGGAAAAAAGTTAAAAGACTCTCAGTCAGGTATGTGGGTATTTTATCGCAATGTGTTAGAGAAAATCCGTTTGGAAAGCAACGGTATGGCACTCAGCGAAGAAATAAAAATTGAGTGCTTAAAGCGGAATATCAAATTCAAAGAGGTTCATATTCCTTATTATGAGCGGTATGGAAAAAAGAAAATCAAGAAGTTTGAAGACGGCGTAAAAAATCTTTTTTTCTTGCTCAAACTGAAATTAAGAAAATAGTTGTATATTTGAAGTCCGAATCAGGAAAGATGTCCGAGTGGTTTAAGGAGCACGCCTGGAAAGCGTGTTTACGCCTAAAGCGTAACATGGGTTCGAATCCCATTCTTTCCGCTTATACCCGTCAGTTATTACCCCCTGACGGGCATTTTTTAAATAACCATTATTTTACAAATTGAATAATACTCTTTTTTAGTATCTTTGCAAGTGTGGATAAGCGTGGCATTCTCTTGATTTCATTCTGCATAAATGTAATTGTCCTATTCGGACAATATACGCCTGCTATTGCCTATCAGGAAGCCTATAAAAAATACTATCAGAAAAGATATACAGAAGCCATTCCTTTGTTTGAAACAGCCATCAAAGAATATCCTGATGAAGATAAATTAGCCTATTCCTGTCTGGGTTATGCCTATTATGTGGAAAAAAAATATCAGAAAGCTATACAAATGTATGAGTATTCATTGTATACTTTTCCTGATATAAATACAGGACATTGTATCCGTATGCTGGCTTTTTGCTATAATGATATTGCGGATTATGAGAAATCATTAGAATACTGCGAACTATACGAATCCTTGCTGACACAATTAAAAAAATGGAATACTGTTTCAAAAGAAACACAGGAAAATGAAGAAAACATCATATACATCAGAAAAAAAAACGAACAGGAGTTAAAAAGCATAGCTGTCAAAAGCCAACTCAAAAGCAATCCTGTTCAAGCAAAAATTACCTACCTATCCGTTCTTAATGATGCCACTGATGATATTGCACCTTTCCTCTCCCCCGATGAAAGTACCTTGTACTTTACCTCATATAGAAAAAATGGAAATGCTGTTTTTAACACTCAAACAGAACAGTGGGACGGGAATATTTTTATATCCAATTCTCAAAACCACGGTCTTTCTTGGTCAAATCCAATAAGTATTTCAAGCAATGTGAACTCTAATAATCAGGAAGGTCCTTGTACCCTTACCGCAGACGGTAATACTATGTATTTTTACGCGTGGTTTGAAAATACAGGAGGAGATATAGTAGAAAGCAAACTGGAAAACGGTATCTGGTCAAAGCCGAAACGTCTACCTGAAACCATTAACACGGAACTTTGGGAAAGCCAACCTACTATATCCGCAGATGGGAATCTGCTTATTTTTGTCCGTTCCGAAGGTTATGCCAAACCCTCTGACCTTTGGTATGCTACCAAAGATGCGTCAGGAAAATGGAGTGTAGCAAAAAATATGGGCAATATTATCAATACTCCTTTAAGTGAAATGTCTCCTTATTTGCATATAGACGGAAAAACACTCTATTTCAGCAGCAACGGTCATGCTACTATGGGCGGATATGATATTTTTAAAACGGTGCTGCAAGCAGACGGTACTTGGAGTAAACCCGAAAATGTAGGGTATCCTATCAACAGTGAAAAAGATGACCAGTACTTTGTCCTTAATGCGTCAGGAACAAAAGGATATTTTTCTTCCAATCGCGGAGATAGCAAAAATAAAATGAACCTCTATCAAGCGGAATTGCCTGAGAACTTCCGAAGTTATCAGTCTTTGGTTCTGACAGGAGTTATCCAAGATGAACTCAACGGAAACCCTCTTGTATGCAAAATACAAATAGAAAATATGACAAATCATACGATTATCCAGACTATTTATTCCAATGCTAACGGAAAGTTCTCCGTAGTACTTAACGGAAATAAAAAATATGGCATAAAAATAGAGAAAAAGAACTATGAATCAAAGTATGCTGTTTTTGAAGTGAACAAAAATTTTCAATCTGTAAAAAAAATTATTAAATTGCGTCCTAATGAAAAACCGGGGGGATTAGACCTGCGAAAAAAAGATGAATTATCAGGGTTTTAGAAACATTTACGTGTACTGTGCTTTCCTTGCTGTTCTTTTGCAAGGTTGCTTTACTACGCGTACACCTGAACCTCCCCTGCAAAACAACGCTAATTCGGACTGGATTGCGCCCACAGACTATAACATTCTGCTGCTTAATTTCAAAAACAGTATTACTCACCTCAATACACAAAACTATTTGCGATGTATCGGAGACACTTTTACCTACGTACCTGCACAGATACGCGATAATTCGGGATACTTGATTTTTCAAAAATGGAGTAAAAATGATGAAAAAACCTATTTTGATAACCTTGCGGCAAAAGCAGTAACCCTTTCCGCCAACCAGTTGCAACTAAAAAATACAGACCAGCAATTTATTGGTTCTGATACGGTTAAATACAGTGCGGATTATCAACTTGAAATCCAACACAATGATTCTACTTTTACACAAACTATGAAAGGACAGTTAAACCTTACTTTGCATCGTAATTCCGAAGGATTATGGCGTATTATTAAATGGCAAGATGCGGAAAAATCCAAAGATAGCAGCTGGACTTTGCTTAAAATGAGGTTTATTCGTTAATAAAACTCTCTTTTTATGTCTAAACTTCAATTTTATTCATGGCGTGTCCCCTGCGCTTGCGCTTCGGGGTCGGGCTATGCGCTGATAAAGACGTGGCATGCCACGTCTGTACTTCACAGGCTGCGCCTGCTGCGGGCTTTCCGCTGCTATCCCTCACGCAGGTGCGCGCGTACATACGCGTTATTTGCATAAAAAGAAGTGTTTTTTACCTCATTTTAACTCGGGGGCGGGTGGGTGGGTAAACCCGAAAACCCCTCAAAAAAACACTTCTTTTGCGTTAGGCATGCGAAGGGCATGCGTGAGCATGGTGCAACGCACCGAAGCGATAGCGTAGCCCGTAGCACGCCGACTGCGCCGCGCAGCAAGCAGGAACGCCCTAAAATACTTACTCATACATATTCCACACAAGATAAATAATTACAGATATTTTATGAACCCGCTTTACTTTATTATACTTGCACCATGAAAATTGTTTTGGTTACTGGTGCAACTTCGGGTTTTGGGTGGGCAACCGCATCTAAATTTTTAGCACAGGGAGATAAAGTAATTATTACAGGCAGAAGACAAAAAAAATTAGAGGAATTTATAGAAAAACATAACTCCTTAAAAAACAATATTTTACCGCTTTGTTTTGACGTGAGAGATAAACTTGCCACAGAAAAAGCACTTGCTTCTATGCCTGAGGAATGGAAAAACATTAATGTTCTTGTAAACAATGCGGGGTTAAGCAGAGGACTGAATGAAATTCAGAATGGGAACTTTACTGACTGGGAGGAAATGATAGATACCAACATCAAGGGGCTTTTATATGTGAGCAAAATTGTGGTCAATTTTATGATAGAACGCAAGATAGAAGGGCATATTGTAAATGTGGGTTCTACCGCAGGACACGAAGTATATCCCAAAGGGAATGTATACTGTGCTACCAAACACGCCGTAGATGCCCTTACCAAAGGCATGCGCTTGGATTTGTTACAACACAATATTAAAGTAAGCACCATTGACCCGGGTATGGCAGAAACTGAGTTCAGCATTGTTCGTTTTCATGGAGATACAGAAAAAGCCAAAAAAGTATACGAAGGTTTTGAACCTTTGCATGCTGAAGATATTGCGGATTGTATTTTATTTATTGTAAATGCACCAAAACATGTAAATGTAGCCCAGATTTTACTTATGCCTGCGGCACAAGCCAATACGGTAACAGTGAAAAAGAATCTTTAAAGAATGAGAAGGTAAATTTCTTACCTTCTCTGAATATACAACTTTCTCAATACTTTGCCGATGTATTTCGGTTACAACGGTTACCTGTATAGTTGTTGAGTTCTATGAGTTGTTTTTGCACCCGTCCCCTGTGTAAAGTAAAGGTGCTGACCACATTGTTTGAACCGTCCAACCACTGTATCTTAAAGCGTCCTGCTACTTCTTTACTATCATAATTGATGATGCTACCCCCGGGTTTTACTTTAAAGGTACAGTCATACACGGTTACACCATCTTGCAGGGTAATACTTGCTCCGTTTTCTATAATATACACCGAAGAATCGGAAGGGTCTGTGGCAGAACCTAAATCTGTGGGAATGGGAATTTCACGCAAGTCATGATACGGTCCGCCGTTGTGTATGGTGTTCCAGCCATTGGGATTATTGGGGTCAAACATAGCCATATCACTGCTTTTAGGGTAAGTACTGCGTACCGTCCTGAATATATAGCACGAAGGAAACAACAAACTTACCCCGTTTTTGACAATAGCTTCCGAAGGGTTGTATATCACCTTTTCAATTGGGTTTATTTTGGTAAGGTCTATGCTTTTATCTATGTAATACTTGTGGTAGCAGGGATTGGAAGCTATGGTTTGCAAGGTACTAGTACCTACTTGATACCCTGCGGGATAGGCATTACCTGACGCTCCGTCTATGCCATGAATAGAAAAACTAATAACATTATCATCTGTACCTGTACCTGTGGGATAAATGTAATTGGTAGAGTCCCCATAAATATGTGCCGCATAGCCTACATAACTGCAACCTTCTTGGGAGGCTGGGGCATTATGAGTTAAGGTTAAATCGTATGTTATAGGATTGATGCCTGTCGGCACTCCACAATTTACAAAAGGATAAGACCTTAAAATACCCCTTGTATGGTCTATGATAAAAGAATAAGAATTGCCAGTATTGTCCCAAAAAGTATGCTTTAAAACAGTGTGAGGAAGTATGACTCTTTGGGTATTTACTGGAATAGAGGGAGAGGTATGGTTTCCACCAAAGAAATTTGAGATAAGGGTACTGGCTGCATTTCTGCCCGATGTTATAGAACAAGTACCGAAATTGTAACTTCCTTGTTTCTGTGATATTCTTGTATATACAGGGGTGTTCCATGTATAGCTATTACTACCATAAGTATAGGAAATATATTCCATACGCATTTGCGGAGGAATGTATGAAGGCATGTATGTATATAGGTTTTCCGATAATCCATAAGGTCCTGCCATATCATTGATAACATTATCAGAAAAAGCATTGCTATTCAAGTCAAGCACTACGCAGTTTCTTTGAGGAGTATGTCCTAATTCTGAAAAATCAGGCATAAAAGGAAACGAAACCGCTTCTATGGTAATGTAACTATAATCTCCTGCATCAAATATTTGATATTCCCCATTAAAATTGGTAATTACGCTATTAGTACCATTGCTACCCTGTCCCCATGAAACCACGGGAAAAGACTCCCCGCTTCTATATCGGTACAGATTTTCACAGTTCATACCATAATCATACAAAACAGCAGGAACTTGGGTAAAAGCATTTATCTGAAATATAAGTAGTAAGACAAAAATAAGTTTTTTCATAGCCATTTCTGTTATTGAATTTTTACAAAAGGTTGCACATAGTGTTGGTTATTGGCAATGCACTCTATATGATAAGTACCTTGGGGCAGGTATTGAATAGGAAACGTGTAATCACTTTGCTGGATATTGGAAACATTATGCAGTAGTTTACCATAGCTGTCCCAGACCCGTATATCATAATTTTTAAGGTCTGTACGAATAGTAATCGCTTCCTGCGCAGGATTGGGGTAGACCACAAAATTAAGGACAGGCTTATTTTGGTGTATCACACTACTGGGGGCTATTTTTCCACATTCAAAAGTCCATTGCAGATTAAGCGGTTCTGACCTGAAACCACCCAATACAGTAGCCGTATAGGAAGGAACGATAACCGAAAACGCAGAGGTGGTGTCCCTAACTAAAATGCTATCTTTATTGATTATGGAAGTAACGGGACATTCAAATGTCATACTGGTATCTATTTTAGATATTCGTATTTGGGAAAGAAATTGCTGCCCCGATACAGAAATAGCGGCATTAGTTTTTTTATATATAGGTGTATAAAAACAATTAAAAAAGCTACCCGTACTAGTATTTTCATATTTACGAGGATTTATTTCAGTTGTTCCGTGTATAAAGGAACTACCCCTAATACCTCCAGTAATAATCTTATCATCTTTCTGTATAGAAAAAAAGTATTCTAAAATATTACTACACCTACTCCACAGTATTGTACCTAAACTATCCAACACAACCAAATTACTCACGTTTTGGTTAAATGAAGCATACAACTTATCTTTGATAGGTACTAATTGAGTAATTAAAAGTGGATTCAACGAACTTATAATACTAGTATATGCCTTATTCAAGATTATATTTCCTGCAGTATCAGTTTTTAATATCGATACATACTTTACACCAATGCTTCCCGCTATAATAATCTCGTTTTTATTTGTTGTGGTAATATAATAGGGTTCAAGATAGTAATTAAAAACATCTTCTTTATAGTGTTTTGACCAAATCATGTTACCTAATGTGTCTATTTTGGTCAAGAACATCAAAGGTGCGGAACCTAAACTCCTTCCTCCAGATACATAGTAATATCCATCTTTATATATACTCTGTCTGAAATAGGTTGAAGTATACGGTGTACTTTCCTGATACTTTCTTGCCCATTGTATATCCCCATCTTTATCTGTTTTACATAACCAGCCTGCTGTATAACCCCCATTTGGAGTAAAACCTGTAATTAATACACCATCATCTGGCGTAGAAACTATACTTTGAACATAATCCCAATTCGTGCAAACGAGTTTTTTACTCCATAAGTTATTTCCTTCCATATCCATACGCATCAGCCATATATGTCGTCCTCTTATGGTACTACCTTGCATGCTATCTACCTGAAAGACTACCCACGTATTCCCTCCGTGATAGCTTTCGCAATAGGCAGTGCTTTTTAATACGTAGGGTGCAGTAGGTTTGGGCATCCATTTTTCAAAACTGGAATAACTTACACTTTGTGCATGTATACAAACGATATTGAACAGTAAAATAATTGATAAAATGACTCTTTTCATAGGATTTTTAAGGTTTAGTAGTTTTTTCTAATTGTTCTATGCGTTGTTCTAACTGAAAAATGTACAAATACGCTTCTTCTATCTTTTGAAGCAGTTTGGCATTCATTTCGGCAAGGTTAATACCGTTTTGGGCTACTTCTTTTTCAGGAGGTACATCAGGCAGATGTTTATATTGTTGCGTATAGGTTTTTACCTCTTTGAGTGGCATAAGTTTGTAATTGGGTTCAAACACAAAGTCTGCCCAGGTAGTATAGCACTTCACTTCTTTTGCCCGAATTTTACCGTCTACACTTAACAGGTAGGTATTAGAACCGTCTGTATGAAAATCTGTGCCTATCATCAGTTTACCTGACATTTTTACATCAGGTTGAAAAATTACCCGTTGGGTAGGATTACCATAATTTACCAACAACTCTCCTGCCCCAAGACCATCTATACGGGCATTGACACCGTCATGCTGTATGCGTATAAAGTTGTTTGTATTACCCGGTTGCAAAATTTCTGTAATTCCTCTGATAATCAGCTTTTCTGAACCGCTGGTGTTGTTGTCCAACAAGCGCAGGTGACTGCCTGAAACTCCACCAATGTTCAACTTGTTTCCATTGATTTCTGCAAACACGTTACTGGAAGTTTCTATAAAGCGGGAAGTTCCTTTGACGGTCAGGGTTCTGCCTGCTAAAAATGGTGTATTTATCCCCATTCTACCATCATTGGAGAAGTAATAATAGGGCTGGTTTTCATACGTCAGATTAAGATGATAACCACTGTTGGCTACCCAGTCCCAGTTTTTTTCTGGTGCTGAACCTAATTTCATTTTGAAACGCAAGAAATGATAGGGAACAAAATCTTCCCCTGTGGGACTTGTCCTGCGAATGGTTAAGGAAGCAGGTTCGGGGAGGCTTACCCCTATACCTACTTTTGTGTTATCCGGGTTTACATACAGCAACCCTGAGGCGCTGTTCCAAGTTTGACTTACACATTGAGCAGTAGTGAGGGAAAACAAGGCAATCATTATTCTTTTAAAGAAAAATTTACCCCCCCCCCCGATAGTTTTTGATTTGAAATGTGTTTTAATCATACTATTTATTGAGAATGGTATTACAAAAGTATGCAAAAGCATTTATAAAGTCAAGCGTTATATGGAAATATTTTATTAAAATCCCTGTGTATTCTACTTCTTTTGTATTTTTAATCCAAACTCTTTGGCAACTTTTTCCTGATATTCAGCGGAAGGAGAGAGTTCTATTACTTTTTGTACAGCATAAAATACGTCATTATCCCGTTCCAGTAATTTTGCCATATACGCGTATTGATACCACATCTGACGGTTGTAAGGGTTTTGCTGAATGTAGGTAAAATGAAAGTTATAGGGTTCAATGTTGTCCCCTGCCTGTAAATATAAAAGAGAAAGCTCGTTGATAATTTCTTCCTTATAGTTGTATGCGGCAAGCAGTTCTTTGTATTTGGCAGTAGCTTCGGGATTTTGCCCATTAAGTGCCAACAACCTCGCCTGATTAAGCAACCCCTGATAGGTATTGGGATATTTTTCTGTCAGGTTGAGAATAACTTGTTTGGCGGGTATTTTCTCTTGATTATTCATGTGCAAACGAATACGTTCAGAAAGCAAATCGGGGTTGTTTGAGTATTTCGCCAATCCATTGTTGAGTAGTTTTTCTGCACGGGTATTTTCTTCCCTGAACAAAAACATTTTTGATAATTCTATATATTGCTGTGGACTATTAAAAGTTATTTTATCCAATAAAGCATTCATCAGATTGGTATTGTTTTGATACCCCGCCTGCAAGGCTACTCTGAAATAATATGCAGGAGGAATTTGGGATATATCCTGTTGAGGATTAAGCAGGAACAACTCATTTTTTATCAATTGTTTGTCTAAGACAAAAGTAGTATCCGAAAGCAGGGATATTAACTTTTGGGTAGCAAGTAAATAGTTTGTGGCTTCGGCATGTACAGCCGCAGAGAGGTATTTATCATAGAGCAAACCTCTATTTGCTGATTTTTCAAAGATAGACGCAGCGGTTGAATAATTATTCAAAAAATAAGTAATCAGACCAACTGTATGCAAATCATTCATAGAAGCTAAATCAGGGGCAGAAGCTATATCTTGTGCAAACAAGTGTGCAAGGCTGTATTCACCTTTAAGAAATTCCTGCACACAACGTACATATTTAATATCATAACTGACTTCGGTATCATATTTTTGATGTTGCCATGATTTGGTTATAAGGTCGGGTTTTTTGAGTTGCCATGCATAATTGGCGTAATTCCGCAAGTAGGGGACATGTTCTTTGGTGATAAGTGTATCTTTGAGTGTAAATTTGGGCAATGCTACTGTGTCTTTTTCCAACAAATTATAGTACAAGATATTGGCAACCAGATTTGCATTTACTTTTTTGCGTGCTGTTTGTTCAAAAACTGCTTTTGCTTCTTTTTTCAGGTTCAAGGCATAGTACTGCAAAGCAAGATTAGAAGCCATATCAGGATTGGAAGGTTCTAATTTGTGAGCGAGTTTGAAGTAGTGTGTAGCAGAATCTTTTAGCTTGGTAAGTTGATACGCTGTGGCAAGGTTGGTAGCCAGTTCTGCTTTGTGCTGTTTAGACCATTGTACACCCTCCTGAAATAACGTTGCGGCATGAAAATTTTTACCCATCACAGCATATAAATTTCCCATGTTAAGATACGCGTAAGGATATCCATCATTATATTTCGAAAATTCCACTGCCCATTGATAGGTTTTACGAAGTGTATCTAATAGTTCCTCCCCGCCAAATTTTTGCTCTCTATCTATAATATCTGAATGAATAACCGCAGACTGATATGCCGCCTTAAAATTATAGGCATCAATAAAATAAACAGCATCATATTGTTTTGCGGCATTTTTCAGTTGTGCAATTCTATAATTGGCATGACGATAATGGTAGTCTGCAATTTGCGTAGTATAAGACCCCGCCGCAATTCTGAAAGGTTTTTGTCTAAAACTGAGATGCGTAGTAGTAATAAAAACCGCCATAAAAATGTAGATAAAGAAGTACGGCAAACGTTTAGGTTCATCTAACACATAAAAAAAAGCATATTTTTTTTGTATTACAGGGTAATAATTGTAAAACATGTAAGCAAAAAACATCACAGACCCAATAACTGTACTGATAAGCAAGAAATTATCCATTACTAAAAGCATTCTGTCTTCAAAACTGGCAATCATGTAGGTGTACAAAGCGGTTGAGGCTATTCCCGAACCTAACAATAGAAAAAAGAAACTTGCGCGAGTGTTGGCAATGAAAGTAAGTTTTTTGAATTCGGTTTGTAACCACACCCCTGAGGTGAGTGTATAGTACCCGAGAAGAATGACCGTTGCCCAGTGTGCATATATCCGTTTGCTTTCAAAAGCATAGTTTAATGCCATCATGGCAAATACAGGCACTAACCATACTCCAAAAAAAACAAGAGTGATTTTACTAAAAGACCATCTTTTTTGAGGTATTTCAGATTTGACGGCAAAATATAGAATGGTATGCAACAGGCTTCTGCATGCAAGAAGAACAAACAAAACAAAAAGGATAACCACTACGGGAAAAACATAGCTTGCTGTACAAAAAATAAGGTCTGTGCCTTTCATTGCGTACACCGCCCCAAAAAAGACAATCATACTCGCAAGATGCACGATAAACTGCTGGATATTGCTCCATTTAAGCCATTCCTTATTGTGAAAATACGCTATTACAATATTGCCTATAATAAGAACAAGCAACAGAAGGTTATGATACAGGTTTTTTCCTTCAAAGTTTAAGATACTTCCTGTGCGAGTAGATACCCCAAAAAAGATAAAGGTTGAAACTATAACCAAAAAAACAGGTAAAGTACTATGTCGTATGCCCGTGAGTAAAAAACTGAATGCAAGTATTAAAAATCCGATATAAATCCATGCGGGGTATTGATACAATGGGATAGTACCTGCATAGTAATTTATAAACTGATGATACACATCAGCAAATACAGGTATATCTCTGTAAGGTGTGTTCTCTGTGGCAATAGTGGTCGTTTGGGATTGAGAAACGGTGTTGGTATATATGGGAGGTGTATATTTACTTTGATTAAATAATGTAAAAAACACCCATATCAAGCCTAAAACAACTATGCCTAATCCTATATTAACAAGTTGAAAATCTTTTCGGGAGAAGTTAATAAAATAGTCTTTTAAGCGAATGGCTGTAATTTCTTTGTCTTTGTTCATACTATCTAATGAGATAATTTTAATATAGTGTTTTACATGTTTATTTTGTGTAAAAGCGTGCAAAATTAAGAAAAAATGTGTGATTTTATATTATACTTTGTATTACACAAAATAATTTATGGGCGTTCCTGCTTGCTTTGCGGCGCAGTCGGCGTGCTACGGGCTACGCTATCGCTTCGGAGGCGTTGCATGCAACGCCTCTACTACGTACCCTCCGCATGCCTAACGCGAAAGAAGTGTTTTTTGAGGGTTGTCGGGTTTACCCACCCACCCGCCCCCGAGTGAAAGGGTTAAAAACACTTCTTTTTATAGGTGCAACATGTATATACGCGCGTATCCGCGTGAGGGATAGCAGCGAAAAGCCCGCAACTTGCGTAGCAAGTGGAGTACAGACGTGGCATGCCACGTCTCTGCCAGCGTATAGCCCGACCCGAAGCGATAGCGCAGGGACACGCCCATAAGATACAAAAATTGAATAAAAATAGTATGTTATCAATTAAAGTGCAGTCCCCAGACTAATACATCATCAGTTTGCTCATTATTTCCTTTCCATTGTTCAAATTTGTCTTTTATGACTTGCTCCTGCAATGACATAGGTAAATTGTGAATGCGTTGCAACATCTCCCGAAGTGCTTTTTTCATAAACTTTTTATTTTCGTTTCCACCAAACTGGTCTTGAAAACCGTCAGAAGCCAAGTATAAGGTAACAGGGTTATCTACTTTTATAGAATGCAGTGTAAAAACAGGTTCTTTTCCTTCTAAAAGAACACCCCCGATAGGCATTTTATCTGCTTTAAGTTCGTGTATTTTACCGTTATCAGAATAGTACAATGAGTTCATAGCCCCTGCGTATTGAAGTTCTTTTGTTTTTTTGTTCCATGTTACGATAACAGCATCCATACCGTCATTAGTTTGAGAATTTTGTTGTTGTAAGGCTTTTTGAATACCTTTATGCAAATGACTCAAAATCATATCAGGTTGATAAATGTCATAGTCATGGACAATCTGGTTCAGCAGAGATTCTCCGATAAGGCTCATAAACGCACCAGGTACACCGTGTCCCGTACAGTCAATAGCCGCAAAAATACTAATATCTCCTTTATCCGCATGCCAATACAAATCTCCACTTACAATGTCTTTCGGTTTATAGAAAATAAAAGTGTCTTTAACTGATTCCTTAATGCTTTCGAGCATAGGTAAAATAGCTTGTTGAATACGTTGAGCATAACGGATACTACTGTCTGTTTCCTCTTTTTTATGGGTAAGTTCTTTGTTCAGTTCAGCTAATTTTTCAGATTGTGTAATAAGTTCTTCTTTTTGTTGTTCCAAAGTAGCATTGATAACTTTAAGATTTTCTGCCTGTGCATTGATTTCTTCGGATTGTTGTTCCAATTGCGTATTCACAAGTATAAGCATATCTGCCTGTGCCTGAATTTCTTCTTTTTGCTGACTGATTTCTGCATTTTTAACTAAAAGTTCGTTGTTTAATTGTTTGGCTTTGCGAAGGAAATAAATAATAACCCCTGTAATAGCAAGAATCAGAAAAACAACCAGAAACATGTATTTTTTGATTTTTGCCTCGTATTTAAGTTGTTGTGCCTGTTGGTCAAGCATACTTTTTTGGGCTTCTATTTTCTGTTCGTTTTCCAATTGCATCATCAAGGTAGAAGTACGGATAAATTTCTCTTTGTCTTCAGAGTTTGCAAGAGAGTCTTTTCGTTTGTAATAGGCATACCCATATTCAAACATCTTGTATTTGTCTTTTTTGGCAACATACAGTTCATAGAAATAAGGTATGAGTTTAGCCTTTATTTTTTTATTCCCCTTAGCTATATACTCGTTTTCAATAGATTTAAGCATATTTTCTGCTTTATTCAACTCACCTTTTTGGACAAGATAGAGTATATATGAAAGTTCAATACCCAGCAGGTTGTTTTTTAAGGAATACTTGTTGGCGAAATACTTTGCTTTATCGTAGTAGTACTCCACACTGTCATATTTGTGATAGGCTGTATAAATATCCATAAGATTGATACACAATACAGGCAGCATAATTACCACTTGGGCGGCACCATTGTAAGTATCTAATTCAGGGGTATTTACATAACTTAAGGCACGGAAGTAGTATTTTTTAGCGGTGAGTGTATCATTAGCCAAGTCATAATAATCGTTGCCAATATCCAACAGTGAGAAAGCCGCTCTAAATTTGTCTTTATTCACGTTCATGCGTAGCTCATAAGCCTTGTTGTGCCAATATAATGCTGAATCTAATTTTTTGGTAATTCTGTAAATCAATCCATAGTTATTATAGATAAGTGCTTCGCATTCGTAGTTTTTTTGTTCTTTGGCGATTTTTAGTCCAGGTTTATAGGCTTCTATGGCGCTGCGAAAGAGTTCCATAGAAAAGTATAAGTTACCTAACTCCACATACATATATGGATTGTTTATTTTGATATTTTTTATTCTTTTATTAAATTCTTGCAGATGTACCAACGCAGAATCATATATTCCAAATTTGGCGTATATACTTGCTTTTTGTTGGTAACGGGCTTCTATTGTGCTAAGAGTATCTTTTAATTTTTCACAAATTTGTGCTTTTTGCTCATAATAAAACAATGCTTTGGCTTTATCTCCATTAAACAAGGCATTTTCACCAAGCATATTATAAATTCCACGTTTTTCTTCCAAATCTTTTTTACTTTCGCCCAAAACCGTAAGTTTTTTAAGCATGGAGTCCACAGATGTAGTTTGGCAAAAAAGATTTATGCTGTGAAAACACAATAGAAATATCAAAAATCGCATAGATATATTTATTTTTTTGCAAGTTAAAGATAAAGTTTTTAATGAATATACTGTTATTTGAATAATATCTGTAGGCAACTGAAAATGAGCTAATTAAATTACTTAAATATACCAAATGCGAACAATATATATAATTGACTATCAATTACTTGTATAATACAAGAAATGAATTTAATCTTATATTGCTTTTTACCGTTTTGCAATACTGCATTTTGCTTGTTTTTACAACACTAATAACAACAGAAAATAATTGATATTTTGCTTTAATGTTTTAACAAAGAATTCAAAGCCTAATTTTTTATCATTGATAATCAATGTATTAAAAATTTTTTGTGAAACTTTTTGAGTTTATTACATACTAAATTTTGCAAGTGTTATGTTAAGGTGTTATATTTGTGTTAACAAATTTAAATTCGTGATATGAAAGCGTTAATTTATACTTTCCTTGCCATTCTGTTCTTGCAAAGCAAACTTTGCTCGGGGCAAACTATGGGAACAGCTACAATGGATGCCAACTGGGTTATTCACCTCAATGGTAGTGCAGTACTTACAGAGTACAATACAGATGTTAGCGCAGTAGGGTTCAAATCTGAAGAGCAAGCAAGAAAGTTCTTCTTGTGGTTTTCAGATAACTTGGTTAGTTACAAAAGCTATGACCACAATGCTAAAAGAGTAACTGTAATCATTCACTCCGAATACTTGCGTAATCCTTGGACCGTAGCCCAATGGAATGAGTACTTGCAAAACAAAGCAAACCAACGTAAAGCTCAATTTCCTGCTATTCCTTATTAAAGTGAATTATTCTATCATTCAATATCAATAAAAGTAATATGAAACAGAAACTATACATTTTAATTTTATTTGTGTTGGGCTTTTTAAGCAATATGCAAGCCCAAATAGTAGGCGGTCATTGTTACCTGATGCGTAATGCCGTAGAAATGGCTGTTGCCAGTTGCGGTACTTTTGGAGTAAATACTACCCCTCCCGCAGGTTATCACCCAAGATGGGATTGCTGGGGACCCGCAACAGACCGTTTCGGTTTTGTTGCAGACCCTGCCAAAGACGGTTGGGCAGTAGGTACTCCTGATTACATAGGCGACTATTTTACTCCCGGTTCTCCTGAAGAAGGATTTGGAATAGAGTTTGATGTAGGTGCTACCAATTATGTATATGGTAATTACCAGTTGTGCGACCCTTGGGGAGTGGGTGCAAGTGGAGGTATACCAGGTAGTATTATTGCCTATAATGTTACCCCAACCAGCCGCCAGGCAGTATGGCAGGGAACAGTTATGGGTATGCAAATTACACAAACCACTACTATTTTTACAGATTCTCTTTATATTCTGACTTGCGTAAACATTCAAAACCTATCAGGGGCAACACGATCTAATGTATTTTATTCACGAAACGTAGACCCTGATAATGAACAACCTATCACTTGTGATTATACTACTACAAACACCATTGTTTATCAGCAGCCTATGTCATCAGGTAGCAGGGCATTAGTTTCTGCTGTGGGGCTTACACATAATGCTTACTTGGGTTTAGGTACAAAAGACACGCGTGCAAGAGTAATTCATGGGGGATTTTCTAATTGGGACCCTAGTGATATCTGGAACGGCATAGGGTTTACTAATACATTGGGCGCTGTTACTACTTCTGATATAGGAATTTCAATAGCGTTCAATCTCGGCAACATGCCCCCAGGTGCTTGTGCAAACCTTGCTTATGTCTATGTACTATCTGCTGCACAATTGGAATCCGCACTTAATGCTACTTCTCCAAGTTTCTTCGCTAACTCCGTGGACATTACTACTTCGGGCACTACCACTATGGGTTGTAATGGGGTAAATAGCGTAAATTTACAAATTGTAAATGGTAGTGGTAACTGCAGTGCAGGTTCTTGGAATTGGACATGGTCACCTGCTACGGGGCTAAGCAGTACTACAGGTACAAACATAACAGCTACTCCTACTTCTACTACTACTTATACCGCTACCGCTACAGATAATTGTGGCTCTGTGGTTTATATACAACAAATCCAGATTATTGTAGCCCCTGCACCTACGGTCAGTGTGCCGTCAAGTTATAATTATTGTGGTTCGCCTATCAATATCAATGCAACGGTGTCGGGAGGTACGCCATTCACAGTATCTACGGCTTGCGGTTCAGCTACGGCGGTATGCTCAGGTCCGCAAACAAATTACACGGTAGGAACAGGTACAGTAGATAATGGTGCCTGGGGCTATCCTAATCCCTACGGAAACTGGTACTGGGGAGCAAGACATCAGTTTTTGGTACTTGCTTCTGAACTTACTGCCGCAGGTCTTACCGCAGGTAACATAGACAGAATTGCCTTTAATGTTATTTCTACCAATAGTGTAACCCACAACGGATTTACAATACGTCTGGGCTGTACTTCCGCTACTACTTTGAGTAGTTTTGTAACTACAGGTATGACTACCGTATTTGGTCCTGCCAACCATACGCCTTTTGTAGGTTGGAATACACACTTATTCTCTACACCATACTACTGGGACGGTACAAGTAACCTTATTGTGGAAACCTGCTTTTACAACGCCAGCTGGACACAAAACAGCCCTGTTTACTGCACAAACATGGGATATAATTGTTCAGTAGTTCTTTTGACCTCATCTAGTACAGTATGTACAGACAATATTGTAAGTGTTGTATACACCAATCGCCCCAATATGCAGTTCCGTCATTGTACCACTCCTCCTGCGAGTTCATACTACAATTATTCTTGGACGCCAGGTACAGGCTTATCTTGTACAAACTGTGAAGACCCAACAGCTAATCCTCCTTCTACGCCTACTAACTACACTATCACGGTTACAGATGCGTATGGTTGTACCGCTACGGCTACTACTACCATTCTGCCCTGCTTGCCTGTCAGTTTATTCCTGCAAGGAAATGTTCAGAATAATTCTAATGCTGTACTCTCCTGGAACTATCCAAATGACCTCTCTTTCAAATACTTTGAACTGGAACGCAGTAAAGATGGTATAAATTATCAAAAGGTAGCTACGCTTAATCCTGTAACAGGTCAAGACAGATATGAATACACAGATGCCAACCTCAGCGCAGGTACATACTTCTATCGTTTGCGCAAAGTAAACAAAGATGGTTCTGACGGATACAGCAATACGGTTGAAATTACGGTTAATCCTGTCAGTGAAGGCTTTATGGTACATAGCATAGCGCCTAACCCCGCTTATGATGATGTAACCATTCAATATGGATTGAATGTGGCAGGTAAAGTACAGTTTGCTGTGTATGACCTTACAGGTAAAAAATTGAAAGATATTTATGAGGGAACAATTAGTACAGGGCAATACACACAAAAATTCTCTGTTGCTGATTTAGCGAATGGTAATTATTTAGTGGTAGCTACGTTTAATGGAAATGTACAACACTTCCGCCTGAATGTAGCGAGATAAAAGCATTCATTTATGCGTATTTAATCCTCACCTTTTTTTTAGGGTGGGGATTTTGTTTATACTGGCTTTGTGTTCTGCGTGAGGTGCTTGGAGCAACCTGCGTAAGCAGGTGTGCAACGCACCGAAGCGATAGCGTAGTGCGGAAAGCACCGACCCGAAGCGCAAGCGAGGATCACGCCCATATCTTATTCTTACAAGTGAGAAGAAGCTACCAATAAATCTATGTCCTTATAGCTCATACCAAACTTACGGGCAATTACTTCATTGGTTAATATGCCTTGGTATAAATATACGCTGTTACGTATCCATTCTTCCTGCCAGATAAAATTTTTAACCCCTCCTGCATCTATGACGCGTATCATGAGCGGAGTAATGACATTACTGAGTGCATAAGATGCTGTTCTGGCTACTCGGGAAGGTATGTTGGGTACGCAAAAATGAATGACCCCATGTTCCTCAAAAGTAGGATTATCATGCGTAGTAACCCGACTGGTTTCAAAACAACCGCCCTGGTCAATGGAAATATCAATAATTACTGAACCTTGCGGCATTTGGCTTATCCAGTCTTCCATGATGAGAAACCCCCTGTTTTTCCGCTGAAATCTGCCTACTGCACCAATGGCTACATCTGCACGTTTTAATGCGTCCACAATGTAATGTACCTGTGTAGTAGCTGTAAAGATATGATTTCCAAGTAAACTTTCTATCCTTCTTAACCTGTGAATAGACTCATCAAAAATTTTGACATTAGCACCCACGCCAAGTGCGGCGCGCGCGGCAAACTCTCCTACCGTACCTGCACCAAAAATGACGACATTGGTACGCGGTACACCTGTTACGCCCCCAAGAAGAATACCCAGCCCGTTTTCATGCTTGTTGCTCAGATATTCCGAAGCTATCATGATAGAGGTATAGCCTGCTATTTCACTCATCATACGAACAATAGGATATTCGCCTTCCTCATCTTGCAACAGTTCATATCCTATGGCAGTGATGTTTTTGTCCATCATAATTTTGAGTATATCGGGTTGCAGTGTGCCAAGATGAATGGCAGAAAGCAATGTCTGACGGGGTTTTAATAAAAGTGCTTCTTCAAGCGTAACAGGGGCAAGTTTGAGAATAATATCCGCTTTTTGATACACTTCTTCCTGTGAGAAACAAAGTCTTGCGCCGCGTTCTGTATATTCTCTGTCAGAGAAACGAGCATGCTTACCTGCATTGACTTCTACATAGACCTCATATCCATTATTTACCAATACACCTACGGATTCAGGTGAAAGAATAACCCTGCGTTCCTGCGGAACAATCTCTTTGAGAATACCTACACAAATGGTTTCGGATTTTTTTTCTAATACCGCTAAACTCTCCTGCGGATAGGCATAAAACAGTTCGCTCACTTTACTAAAAGACGAGGATTTTTCAGTCATATAGTTCTAATCTTTGGGTTGAACAATATTATTTTTTGCCCATATATTTACGCTTTCTACGCCGCCTGTAATAGCATTGGCAATCAAATCGGGGAATAAATTTGGAGTACAAGCAAAACAAGGCACACCAAGAGAAGTTAAAAATTCTGCATTGTGGTGGTCATAATAAGGAGCGCCACCGTCATCTAAAGCAAGCAATGTAATAAATTTCACTCTGTCGTCTACCAATTTTTTACAACGTTTGAGCATTTCAGCCTGATTGCCCCCCTCATACATATCACTGATGAGGATAAGAATAGTATCTTCCGCTTTGGTTATTTTACTTTGGCAGTAGGCTAATGCTCTGTTAATGTCTGTACCTCCTCCGAGTTGAATACCAAACAACATTTCTACGGGGTCTTGGAGGTCTTCGGTTAAATCTACAATTTCTGTGTCAAAAATAACTAATTGCGTTTTTATGCTGGGTATAGATGCCATTACTGCTCCAAAAATAGAAGAATACACCACAGAATTACCCATAGAACCACTTCGGTCTATGCATAAAATAATCTGTTTGAGAGAAGGTCTTTTATGTCCGAAGCCAAAGCGTTTTTCGGGAATAATGGTTTGATAATCCTGCTGATAGTGTTTAAGATTGGCACGTATAGTTTTATTCCAGTTGATTTCGTTATGACGGGGTCTTAAAGTCGTAATACTGCGGTTGATAGCCCCCCGAATGGTATTTTGGGTATGCTGTTCTATTTTTTTAATGAGTTCCTGCACAATTTTTTGAACTATAATGCGGGCTGTTTCTTTCGTTTTACCTGAAAGACTTTTGCTCAATGACATAATCGTAGAAACAAGATTGACATCAGGTTGTATATCTTCAATCATTTCGGGAGCGCTGAGCAGAAATTTTTCTATCCCAAATTTTTCAACCGCATCTTGCTGAATAACCTGAACTATATCATTGTTGAAATACGTACGTATATCCCCAAGCCACTTACTGATGCTCGGTGTTCCTTTACCTTTACCTCCCTTACGGTCTTGCCCTTCGCCATCATTCTGACCCGAAGCATCTCCATATAACACAGTCAACGCTTTGTTCATGTTTTTCCACGAAGGAGGGACAGTATTATTGTCTTGACCAAGAAGCAAATCCCACTTTTGCTCTATACTTAAATTCATGTTACCAATTTAGATAATTAGCAACAGAAATACAAAATTTCTGATAATTTTTATGGTTTTTTAGTTTATATGGGCGTGTCCCCTGCGCTTGCGCTTCGGGGTCGGGCTATGCGCTGGTAGAGACGCGGCATGCCACGCCTGTACTTCATTCGCTACGCAAGTTGTGGGCTTTCCGCTGCTATCCCTCACGCGGATACGCGCGTGCATACACGCCTCGCACACGCGTTAGGCATGCGGAGGGTTGCTCTACTTGCAAATTGTAAAGCATTATCATTTTTATAGTTGGGTAATAGTTTTTGATAAAAACGAACTTGCTACAACGCAGACGAAAAAACTTGATAGTTTTTCTTTTTGAAAAATTGCCCTACGTTGGTTGTACCTGCAAAAAAATCAAAAAAAGAATTACCTACAATACCTTTGTTTTGCAAAATTTGATAAATTTTCTCTA
>Ga0272446_1002690_pt1 | contig 23701 bp, 17 predicted proteins | sample YNPCB0061_FD_194587 | JGI IMG/M metagenome (GOLD analysis project Ga0272446, IMG submission 194587) | Hot spring microbial mat communities from Yellowstone National Park, WY, United States - YNP-CB-006-1 | ecosystem: Environmental > Aquatic > Thermal springs > Hot (42-90C) > Sediment | place... | reverse complement strand
CGTCATTGTCTTTGACCGCAACTGGAACGCCATCCTCGTCAATCCAGCCATCCACAGCCTGCTCGACCTGCCGCCGGAGGTCATTATCAATCATAACTTCCGCGACATCATCGAACACCCCAAACTTTCGGCGCACAGCCGCGGTCTGCTCTACGCCATGCTCGAACACGAAACCCAGCCCCTCGGTTTCCGCATCGAATGGGGCAGCAAAACCCTCTCCGTCAGTGCCGCCCAGGTATATGACAGACATGAGGGCAGCAGCAGCAATATCGGCACAGTAACCGTCTTCCGCGATTTCACCCGCGAAGCCGAAGTTGAAAAACTCAAAAGCACCTTCGTCGCCATCGTCTCTCACGAACTGCGCACCCCTCTCAACGCCATCCTCGGCTACGCTGAAATGTTCCGCGAAGCAATTTACGGTCCCATGAACGAAAAACAAATCAACATGGCAAACCGCATCATCACCAACACCCGCCGCCTGCTTGGGCTGATCAACGACCTGCTCGACCAGGCACAAATGGAAGCCGGCAAACTGACCATCAACATGGGACCCGTCAGACCCTCCGAACTGCTCGAACATATCCATCACTTATTGGACAAACCCGCCTCAGACAAAAACCTGCGCCTGACCAGCGAAATAGACGACAGCCTCCCCGAAACCATCATTGGCGATAGCGCCCGCCTCGAACAAATCCTTGTCAACCTGGTCACCAATGCCATAAAATTCACCGAGACTGGAGAAATCAACATTCGGCTTTTCCACCTGCCCCACTTTCGCAAATGGGGCATCGAAGTGACCGATACCGGACGCGGCATTCCAGCCTCTGAACTCCCCCACATCTTCGAGACGTTTCGCCAGGTGGAGGAGGGCGCCACACGCACCCAGGGCGGCTTCGGGTTGGGGCTTGCCATCGTCAAACAACTGGTAAACTTGATGAACGGCGAGATCAAAGTAGCAAGCGAACCTGGGCAGGGAAGCATCTTTACCATCACCCTGCCGCTCGTCACTCCCTGATGGAGACAAACAAAGAAAGAGAAACTACATGAGCGAACTGGCATTAATCATTGAAGACGATGAAGACCTGGCAAACATTTTTGCCGAAGCGCTGCGAAGCGTGGGCTTCACGGTCGAACACGCCACCGATGGCAAAAAAGCACAGGAACGCCTGCTCAACGGCGCCCCACCCTATCTCATCCTGCTGGATATGCACCTGCCCCACATCTCCGGCGGACAGCTCCTGACCGACATCCTCAAGAAAGACAGCCGCTTCGAAAAAACAACCATCATCATCACCACCGCCGATGCCCGCATGGGAGAGGCGTATGGCAGCATGGTGGATTTCGTCATGATCAAACCCATCTCGTTTGTGCAATTGCGCGACCTGACAGCACGCTTGAAACCCAGGCAATAACCTTGTACTGTCTGTTCGGGAGAAGCGGACAGACGGTACGCCCGCTCCGCTTCACTGCGAGAACGACCCGGCGGGCAGCCACCAGGAGAGAACTTCCTTCATACACAAAATATCGGGGGGACGGAACCTCGCTAATCCATTAGACCTCTTGTAAAAGCGCTTCTTTGCCACGGATTTACACAGATTTCCACTGACTTTTCATAAAAATTCGTGTAAGTTCGTGAAATCCGTGGCTAAACACTCAAGGCAAATCCACCTCACGACTTATGCAAGAGTTCTATTAAAAACCCGCCCAACAGTCAAATTCGGCTCCGCCTGGCGTTTTCACAAACACCCCCCTCTCCTCCTCCACCAGTTGATAGCCCGTCAGGTCAATCTCCTGAAAACGACGCTCTGCCAGGTAACGGGAGATGTGAAAAGCCTGCCAGGGAGTATAAGATTCACGCACGCGGCTCTTACACATCAGCACCGCTCCCAATTTTTCGCGCACCTCTACTGGCAAAGAGGGATTTGAGAAAGCCTCCGTCAGCGCCGGCACGGCATCATCCGAGAGACTCAAAAAGTATTGCGCGTCCAGTTCGGCGCGATCTCCAACTGCCGAAGCAGCCCCGCCCTCCACCTCGCGCTGAACGTTTTGCCGCACGATAAAAGCATCCACGTTCAACACGCCGAGAGAGATGACGAAACCCAGCGCCGCCAGCACCATCGTCAGAGCAACGGCTCGCTCACGGCGCAGCGCCTCCAGCACGACCACTGCCGCCAGCAGCAACCCCAGCCAGATCATGAAAACGTGCGTGTACGTCCGCAGGCGGGAGAAGCCGTAGGCAAATTCATACAGTGTCAGCCGCTGAAAAGCCGAAACCAGCATCACAATCACCAGGGCGACCAGCGCCATCCCAAACCCCGAAAAAATTTTCCGCTGTGTTTCATTCTCGCGTTTTGTAATTGCGCCCAGCCCCAGCAGCAAGAGCAGGCTGAAAAACGCCACGGCTACCAGTTCGCCGAATCCGCGGCGGGCATATTCGGAATAGGTGTAGCCTTCAACGTTGATGTTCACCTGCCCACCAAAGAAATACTGAAATTGAACAACCACAAACGCCGCAAACAGCGCCGTGACGCTCCCCAGCACGATTGCCGTTTCAGTGAATCCCAGAAACGCAGGAACCAGCGGCTTGGCGCTCAACGGCTCATCCGATTTTTGCGCCGCGTGCAGGTATGTTCCCGCAAGGAGGTAAGCGGCAACGAGAATGTAGACGAGTCGGAAGATGTATTCGGGCAGGTTCTGGATGTTGAACAGAGCGATGAACGCGCTCACACGCTCCTCGAAAACCAGATCCGCCGAGGAAAGCAGGGATGCAAAGACAGCCACGACCGGCAAGGCAATGACGATACCCCTCACCACCGACCAGACCTGACCGCCCCGCTTCTCACTTCGGGACGGCTGGTCCTTCCTTATCTCCAGGCTGAATCCCAGCGGACGCACGAGCATGCTCCCCATGAGATGCAGGTATCCGAGCAGGTAGTCGAGCAGGCTGAAGTTAATCCACTGCCCGCCGCGGTAGGTGATGGCAAAAACGCCCATGAGGAAGAGGGTCATGACGATGGAGAGGAAGGTAGTCATCGGCTCCTGGCGGAGGAAGGTCACAGCGGAGAGAAAGGCGATGGGGAGCAGGAGCAGGCTCGAGCGGGGTGCGAGGCGAAGCCCGTCCCTTTTGAGCAGGTAGATGCCCGTTCCAAGAGTCAGGCTGACGTAGAGGAAAAAGTTGACGCCCGGGACGGGCTTTTCCCAAAAAAGAAAATCGAATGCCCAGCCAAGCAGGATGACGATGAGCCAGAAGCGGTTTGGATGGTTTTTCATGTGTACCTCCGAAACGGATTTTACACAGCATAGCGCTGGCAGGCTTGCGAAGTCTCTCAAAAAGTATCAAAGTGGGTCAGGAAGGGAAATTACAATTTGATAAGAGCCTTTTTTCGCCTATTGACAGGGGTTTTGAAGTGTGCCATACTATCGCCATCGTTCAGGGGAACAGACAATTCACAGCCATCCTTTAGAAAGGAGGAGGTGATGTCCCCAATGGATAGTAGTAACAAACCCAGCGCTGCGGCATCCCTCCTCAAGTAAGTCAAGGAAGCCGCAGCGCGCCACGGAAGCCGTCCAGTTTGGGCGGCTTCCTGGTTTACCCAGAGGCTCACTCATCTCCAAACGAAATGCCGGTGTTGCGGGCGGTAAGGACGGCGTCGCCGTAAACATCCACTCGCTTGGGGATGGCGATTCTTCTCATTGTTCGCTCCTTGTCATCTCAATCATACTGCATCCTTGCTTGCACATCATCATAGAACCCCATATAATCATCCTATGGAACAGACCCACTCACAAACCAAAGCCGACCTGCTAGCCCGCTGGCTCCTTCCGCTTGCCGCCGTCATTGTCTTCAGCGTCTGGTTATACATTGCGCCGCCGGGCATACTCGGCAAGGCAGATGCAGTCGGCTATGCGGTCTGTCACCGCATTGACGAGCGCTCCTTTCACATCTTTGGACGGCAACTTCCGCTTTGCGCGCGCTGCACAGGCGAATTCTACGCCGCCGGGCTGACGCTTCTCTTTCTCTCCTTCGTCAGCCCCAAAAAAAGCGGCTTGCCCGGCTGGAAACTGGGCGCGCCGCTCCTTCTCTTCCTGTTTGCCTTTGCCATCGACGGCTCGAACTCCTACCTCTACCTGCTCAAACAGACCTCCGCAGGCGCCCTCGCGAACATCCCCAACCTCTACATCCCTAACAACACCCTGCGGCTCTTCACCGGCAGCGGCATGGGCATTGCGCTGGGCTCCATCCTCTACCCCGCCTTCAACAGTTCGGCCTGGCGAAATCACAACCCAGCCCCCGCCCTGAACTGGAAGAAACTCGCCGTCCTGCTTGGCGTCGTACTCCTCACCGACCTGCTCATCCTCACCGAGCATCCTGTCGTTCTCTACCCCATCGCCATCGTCAGCGTGCTGGGCGTACTATCATTGCTGATTATCGTTTTCAGCATGGTATGGGTTTTGATGATGCGCCTCGAAAACGCCTTCGAAACCCTGCCTCAAATGTGGATGCCCTTCCTCGCGGGACTGACCCTCGCCCTGCTCCTCATTACCCTCATTGACCTGCTTCGCTTCCGCCTGACCGGAACCTGGGGAGGCTTCCCCCTGGGCTGACTCTCACTCTGACTTTGGAGGACTTATGGAACTACTCACCGGAATCTTCACCGCCTTTGGGCTTTCAGCCAGCGCCGGCTTGAATGCCTATATCCCCCTGCTCATCGTTGGCTTGCTGGCGCGCTACACCAACCTGCTCACCCTCAACCAACCCTGGGATACCCTCTCCAACCCCTGGATCATTCTTCTGCTGTGTATCCTCGTCATCATCGAAATGCTGGCAGATAAAGTTCCCGCCGTCAACCACATCAACGACCTGATCCAGACCTTCGTGCGCCCCACGGCGGGCGCCATCGCATTTGCCGCCAGCGCCAATGTGGTGACCGATATCAACCCGGCGCTGGCTCTGGCAGCGGGGCTGCTCGTAGCAGGGACGGTGCATCTCACCAAAGCAGGCGTGGTGCGTCCCGCCGTCACCGCAACGACCGGCGGCGCGGGCAACATCCCTGTCAGCATTGCGGAGGACATTACCTCCACGATATTGTCCATCGTTGCGGTGGTCCTGCCGATTCTCATCGGCACACTGCTGGTCGTCATTGCCTCGTTCATCGTCTGGCGCATCTGGAAACGGATGAACGAAAGTGTTTCTTGATATAATCCGGCATATCATTCATTCAAAGGAGAAATGATCATGAACGAGCAGATGCCCCCTGTCGCTGAAGAACCCAAGAAGAAGAACAATACTGTCATCATCATTGCTGTTGTTGCCGTCATCCTGCTGTGCTGCTGTTGCGTAGGATTGTGGGCAGCCTGGATATACGGCGATGCCATCCTGCAAAGCCTCAACTTCTAAAGAAACCCGCCGTCAAAACGTCCCGAAGGTTTTTTAGTCAAACCTTCGGGACGTTCTTTGTGAAGCGGCGTTTCAATTCCTCCAGTCCTTTTAGAGCGCCGTCCCTTACATCTCCATCCAAAGCAAGTTCTGCAAATTCGTCCTCATCCAGAACCGTTTGCCTCCCGTCGGCTGAAACCCACAGGTCGAGAGCAAGGTCAACATAAGAGACAACCCCGTCTTCGATCACAGCGGGCATGCCCACATTGCAATACCAGCCTTTGACCTTTCCATCGTCACGATCATAAATCTCGAAGATGTTGTACCAGCGGTCGGAGTAGAAAGTCTCCACAAAGCGATCGTTCTCTTTCAACACAACATCCATGAACGGCATATCGGGTCGGTTGAAGAACGCCTCCAGCACAACGAAATTCGGTTTGCGTCGCAGCACCACGCCGTCGTATTGCCACGTCACCTCGCCTGCGAGATTCTTCTTCAGCACCGTGATTCTCATGAGAGACATTCTACCCTGACCCGCACAGCGAATTGTCCCCCGATCTTCGGCGGCTCGTCCAGATAAACAAACAGACCATTATCGAACGTGACCTTGTACCGATCCTGCTGGAAGATCACGTCTGCGACCATGCCCGAGATCACATTCGCCTCATCCTGGACCTTAGGCAGACGCGCCAGCAAATGGACTTTCTCTCCCCTTGAATGTTCATGCCCGCAGTCGAGAGCAAAAATTCCAAACTCACTGCTCACCTTCCACTTACCGTTTTGACCGTCCATGACCACCCCATCGAAGACCTTTCCAACTCCCAGAAACTCCGCCGCGTAAGCCGATTGTGGATTTGCCCACACATCGGCGGGAGCGCCTTCGCGCAGGATGCGCCCCTCATGCAAAATCAGGATACGGTCTGCGATGGTGAAGGCTTCCTCCTGGTCGTGGGTCACGTAGATGGCAGGGATTTGGGTGCGGTGGAGGATGGTTCGCAACTCTTCGAGCAAACCGTCCTTGAGTTTTTTATCCAGCGCGCCGAGGGGTTCGTCGAACAAAAGCAGGCGGGGACGAATGGCAAGGGCGCGGGCGAGGGCTACCCGTTGCTGCTCTCCGCCTGAAAGGTCGGTGACGCGCCTCCGCTCGAATCCCTGCATGTTGACCAGTTTCAGCGAGCTGGCAACGCGCTCCGCAATTTCCTGAGGGGGGAGACGTCGCATTCGCAACCCGAAAGCGACATTTTCGTTGACGTTGAGGTGAGGAAAAAGCGAATAGTCCTGAAAGACCAGGCCAAAGTCCCGAAGGTGAGGCGGGGTTGAGGCGAGGTCCATGCCGTTGAACAAGATGCTGCCCGAGTCGGGGGTCTCCAATCCGGCAATCATCCGCAAAAGCGTGGATTTGCCGCTCCCCGATGCGCCGAGCAGGCAGAGCGTTTCGCCGGCGTTGACGGTGAAAGAGATGTCATTGAGGAGAGGCTTGCCTTCGTAGGTCTTGAAGATGTGGCGAAGTTCGAGCATTAGAAGTCTCCTGCGCTGGGCGGGCGGAATTTTTCGATGAGGAGGATGCTGGCGGTGGTGATGAGCATGAGGAGGGTTGCCATCGCCATGGCTTGACCGTAGTTGAGCCCGCCAGGCTGGGAAAGGAAACGTTCAATGGCGACGGGGATGGTGGGGTATTCGGGGCGAGCGATGAGGAGGGTGGCGCCGAATTCGCCCAGCGAGATGGTGAAGGCAAAGGTGGCGGCGGCAAGGGCGGCGCGGCGCAGGATGGGCAGGTCTATGTGCTTCCAGACTTCGAGGGGCGAGGCGCCCAGTGTGGAGGCGGCATCACGCAGGCGCTGGGGGATGGAAGCGATGGCAGGCTGAAGTGTGCGGATGACGAAGGGAAGGGCAACGAGGGTATGCGCAAATGGGACGAGGAGCGGCGAGGTCAGCCACCTGCCGTAGGTGATGATGAAGCCCAGCCCAAGCATGACGGCAGAGGAGCCAAGCGGAAGCATGATGAGCGGGTCGAGGATTTTTTCGAGGCGGGTGGGCTTGGCGAGGGCAAAGGCGGCGGGGAAACCGAGGAGGAGGGAAAGCAGTACAGTCGCTGATGCGTAGGCGAGGGAGTTGAACGCCGCTCGAATGGGTGGAACGTAGAAGATGGAGCCGCGGCGGTTGATGAAAAGTTCTTCGTAGTAGTCGGTGGTGAATCCGTATTGGATTTGGGCGCGCTGGCCGCGGTCGGCTTCGAGGCGGAAGAGGGAGCGGACGGGGAGGGACAGGAGAGGAAGTGCGAAGTAAACAGTGATCAGTGAACAGAGAGCAAAGACGAAGAGTTTTTGCTGGAAGGTGGTTGGTTTGGTGGCGGACGAACGAGGGTTAAGTTGTTGCGTATTGCGTGTTGCGTATTTTGTGTAGAGAAGCGAGAAGATGAGGGTGCAAACGAGCTGGAGGGCGGAGAGCAATGCGGCGAGGGGCAGGTTGAGGAATTTGACGGCTTGCAGGTAGATTTCCACCTCGAGGGTGGCAAATTGGGAGCCGCCGAGGAGGAGAATCACGCCGAAGGAGGTGAAGTCGAAGAGGAAGACGAGCAGCGAGGCGGCGAGGAGGGAGGGACGGAGAAGCGGCAGGGTGACGTGCGTCCAGACGCGGAGGGGATCCGCGCCGAGGGAGCGGGCGGTCTGTTCGAGTTTGGGGTCGAGACTGGAGAGGGCGGTCCCTGCGATGCGAATGACGATGGTGGTGTTGTAGAAGACGTGGGCGAGGAGGATGAGGAGGAAGGGGGAAGGAGTAATTGGTAATTGGAAATTGGTAATTGTGTTGAGCAAGCCGCGCTGCCCGAGGAGGGAGTTGAAGGCGGCAGCGACGACAACCGTCGGGAGCATGAAGGGGATGGCGGTGATGGCACGCAGCAGGGATTTGCCGCGAAAGTCGAAGCGGGCGAATAAAACCGCAGATGGAAGACCGAGGAGGAGGGTGAGGAGGGTGGAGAGAAAAGCCTGGTAAAAGGTAAACAGCAGCGCAGAAACAGTGATGGGTAAATTTTTGGCGGTGAGGGCTTCGGGAGAGAGGGTGAGGGTAAGGATACGGGAAAGAGGAAAAAAGAAGAAGACGGCGAGGAACGCGAGGGGGAGGAGCCAGAGGAAAATACGATTCAACCGCAGCCCCCTACGGGGATAAGAAGACGCGGAGAGCGCAGAGAAATTAATTTTTCTCTGTGTCTCCGCGTCTCCGTGGTTGAGTGAGTGAGGCATGGTCGGGGGTGGTTTCGACGCTTCGACTTCGGGTTTCGATATGCCTTTTGCAAAGACCGCTCAAGGCTACTCAACCCTCCGCTCAACGCGATCAACATTACTTCATCACCGCGTCCGTCCACTCTTGAATCCAGCGGTCGCGGTTGGAGGCGATTTCTTCGGGGGAGAGGGATGCGGTTTGTGCGGGAGCCTGAGCGTATTTGACAAAGGCTTCGGGCAGGGCGGCGTTTGGGTCTACCGGGTAAACGAACATTTGCAGAGGCACGTCTTCTTGAAATGGCTTGCCGAGCATGAGATCCACGAATTTTTCGGCGAGGGCGCGGTTTTGAGTCCCTTTGAGGATGCCGACAAATTCAATTTGGCGGAAGCAGGTGTCGGGTCCGAGAATGGAGGCGGTGGGGGCGTTGTCAACCGGCGGGTCGGCGAAGATCACTTCGGCAGCGGGGGAAGTCCCATAAGAGACGACCATCGGCTGAGGTCCCCTGCCTGAGGAGGCGCTGAAGTTGGTGTAGTAGGCGGTCTCCCAGCCGTCCACCACGACGACGCCGTTGGCTTTGAGTGCGCGCCAGTAGTCGAGGTAGCCGTCTTCGCCGAAGTGTGCCACGGTGGCAAGCAAAAAGGCAAGCCCGGTAGAGGAGGTGGCGGGGTTTTCCACCACGAGCAAGCTCGCGTATTCGGGCTTTGTCAGGTCTTCGAGCGATTGGGGCACGGCAAGGGCGTTTTCGGCGAAGTAGGCTTTGTCGTAGTTGATGCAAACGTCGCCATAGTCAACAGGCAGGGCGCGGTTGGAGGGGTCGAGTTGGAAAGCGGCGGGGATGTTTGCCAGGGCGGGGGATGCGTAGGGTTCGAAGAGGTCGGCTTCGAGAGCGCGGGAGAGGAAGGTGTTGTCCACGCCGAAGAGCACGTCGGCAAGCGGGGCGTTTTTGGAAAGGATGGCTTTGTTGAGCATGGAGCCGGCGTCGCCGCTTTGGAGGAAGGTCACTTTGGCGTTGTTCGCCGTTTCAAACGCCGCCACAACTTCTTCGCTGACGGAGAAGGAGTCGTGGGTCATGACGGTGAGAGGTTGGGGCGCTGTGCTTTGCGTCGGCGTTGCCTGCGATGTGCAGGCAGAAAGCAGAAGACAGAAGAGGGTGAGGAGGAGAGGTGTGTTTTTCATGGTAAACCTTCTTTCGATTGACGATAGCGATTAGCGGCGGTGGAGGATGAGGAGGAGTCCCGATTGGATTTTGACTGTCGCGGTGCGGGCGGTCATTTCGTTGCTGATGCCGCGCGTCTTTTCGGGGTAGAGGGTTTCGCCGTTCAACTGCCATTTGAGATTTTCGGTATGGATGCCCGTGACTTCTCTGCCCCAGGGGAGGAGGGAGACGAGATCGCCGCTTCTTCCCTCGACCTGAGCCTGTGTGCGGCAAAAGAAGATTTCCTCCACGCCGTCATCGAGTCGAATGTCGAGCGTCGAAAGGCGGGGGTTGGTGAGGAGGGCAATGTTGGCGAGGGTCTGGTCCATGCGGCCCCCGAGGGCGGCGAGGATGAGAATTTGACGGGAGGCGAGTTCGATGGCTTTGTGGAGGGCAAGTTCGAGGTCGGTTTCGTTTTTGTCGCGCGGGTGACGTTCGATGGGAACGCCGTCGGCTTGAAGGGAGTGAAGGAGGGCGCTGTCGGCGGAGTCGAGGTCTCCGATGATGAGGTCAGGTTTGAGGTTCAGGGCAGAGGCGTGGCGCGTGCCTCCGTCGGCGCAGAGGATGAAGTCGTCATCCCGCAGGAGCGTGCGGGCTTTGTCGAGGCTGGGCAGTTCGCCATTGGCGAGAATGATGATGCGTTGCATAAGACCCTCACGCCGCCCTTTCCCAATGGGAGAGGGTGGGGAATGAAAAAACCTCCGCAGGCGGAGGCAGGTAAGCGATGAAGTATGTTCCCTCCGCCAGTATGATCTGGATCAGGTGATGCGGGTCGAGCGATTCACGCTCCTCTCAGCCCTATCGTACAGGGCTCCCCGTTCGGTTGTGGGGTAGTTATATGACACAGGTGTTATTTTGTCAATGCAATAATGACCGGAATACTCAAAACCACCTCTACGGCGTTTCGAGCGGGTGAGGCTCTGCTCAGCGCACGCGGCGTTTCCATTCGTCTTTCATTTGCAGTTCGCTGGGGCTGATGCCGGAAGGCAGGGCGAGGAAGTCGGTGAGCAGGCGGTTGAATTTGGGGGTTTCGTCGAGCATGGGGAAATGCCCGGAGTCTTCGAGGATGACTTGGTGGGTAAAGGTAGATGTGGCAGCCTCGTAGGCTGGCACGGTGATGGCTGGGTCTTTTTCGCCGTAGACCAGCAGGCAGGGAATGTTCAAGGTGCGGAAGGCGGGAAAGAGGTTGTCGGTTTGCAGGGCGGCGACGGAGGCGGCGATTGCTCTGGGGTCGGCTTTGGATGCGTCGGAGAGGGCTGTGGAGGCTTCCGGGCTGCGGTTGGAGAGCCAGTCGGAGAGTTCCTGCGGCGAGTTTGTCTTCAAGCGGGAGTGAACGGCATCGTAGTTCAAGGGGCAGTTGACTGCCATGAGGCGGTCCACGCTTTGTGGGAAGCGCGCGGCGAATTTCATGCCGACCAGTGCGCCCAAGCCATGCCCAACGAGGGCAATTTTGCCAATGCCAAGTTCGTTGAGGAAGGCTTCGAGCAGTCTGGCTTGTTCGTCGAGCGAGTATTTCAGTTCGTTGTGCGCGGTATCTCCGAAACCCCACAGGTCGAGGGCGTAGGCGCGGTAGGAGGTGGAGGTCACCTGCATGGAGGCGATCCAATACTTCCATGAACCGACCCAGCCGTGCAGGAAGATGACCGGGCGTCCGCGTCCGAGCACCTCGTAATGCACAATGGAGTTATCGAGAAGAACAGCGCTCAAGGGTTACTTTCCGAATTTGGCGAGGATGGTTTTGATGCGTGCGGTCAATTGGTCGGGCGCAAAGGGTTTGAGCAGGTATTCTTCGGCGCCAGCATCCAAGCCTTGTTTGATTTCGCTTTCCTGCCCTTTGGCGGAGAGGAAAACGACAGGGATGTCTTTGAGGCTTGGGGTTTGTTTGATGGCGCGGCAAGCCTCGTAGCCGGTCATGCGCGGCATGCGCACGTCCATCAAAATCAGGTCTGGGTTGACTTTGGGAGCCATTTGTACCGCTTCTTCTCCGTTGGTGGCGGCAAAGACTTCGTAGCCGGCAAACCGCAGGGTAAAAGCAATCAGGTCTCGAATGTCTCGTTCGTCTTCAGCAATCAGTATCTTTGCCATTCATTCCTCATTTTTTTCGTAGAGCGGCAGGGTGAAGGAGAAAACGCTGCCTTCGCCGGGGACGCCGCTGCTTTTCATCCAGATGCGTCCTTTGTGCATTTCTACGATTTGTTTGACGATGGAGAGTCCCAACCCTGTGCCGGGGGTGGCGAGGACGAGGGGATGTTCGCCGCGGTAGAAGCGCTCGAAGATGCGCTCCTGGTCTTCACGCGGAATGCCCACGCCGTTATCTTCCACATCTACCTGCACCTGGTTTTCGCCGTTCAGGGCGTGGATGTGAACAATGATGGTGCCGTTTTCGGGGGTGTAGTGATACGAGTTGAGAATCAGGTTGCTCAAAACCTGGCGCACGCGCTCCATGTCGCCATATACGAGCGGCAGTTTTTTGGGAGCGTTGAGAGAGAGCGCCATGGGTTTGTTTTCTTCCTGTGAACGGCGCAGAACGTCTTCGATGACATCTTCCGCCAGTTCGCGCAGGTCGAGCGCCTGGGGCGAGAGGGTCACCCGTCCCGATTCGATGCGAGAAATGTCGAGCAGGTCGTTGACCAGAATGTTCAGGCGTTCGGTGTTGCTTTTGATGATGTTGAGGAAGTGGGTCTGATTTTCGTTCAAAGCGCCAGCCGCGCCCATGAGCAGCACGTCCGTGTAGCCGCGGATGGAGGTCATGGGTGTGCGCAGTTCGTGGCTGACGGTTGCCACAAATTCCGATTTGAGGCGGTCCACTTCGACCTCGTGGGTGATGTCGCGGAAGATGGAGACGGTTCCCAGAAAGTCGTTTTGGAAGATGACCGGGGCAAGGTGAACGAGGATGATGCGTCCGTTTTGCAAATCGAGGCGTTCGGCGTAGGTTTCGCCTTTTTGGTATTTGGAGGGCGCTTCAGACCAGGTACGGATGGTTTGCATCCACGAACTGGCTGCCTTGCCGAACAGGCCGGCGAACACGTCGAGGGGCTGCCCGAGCATACGCTCTGCTTCGAGTTCGAGGATTTTTTCGGCAGAGTTGTTCAGGAAGGAGATGCGGTTGTTGGGGCCGGTCACCAGCACGCCGTCTGCCACGGCTTCGAGGATGGCTTGAGAGCGGCTGGCTTCTTCCTGCTCGCGGCGCAGCATGGCGCCCAGGCGTTCTGCCTGGTCGCGGATGAGTTCGTAGAGGTGAGCATTGTTGATTGCCACCGAGACCTGCCCGGCGATGGCTTTGACCATGTTGAGCCGTTCGGGGCTGAAGAAGTTGGCTTTGCGGTGGAAGACCATCAATACGCCGATGACATCTTCTCCTACCATGAGGGGGACGACGATGGCGCTGCGGTGTTCGCGCGAGGAGGAGGGGGTTGTTACCCAGCGCGGGTCTTTGAGCAGGTCGCCGATCAGGACCGGCTCGCGGTTTGCCACCACCCAGCCCGCCAGCCCTTCGCCAACTTTGAGTTTGAAGCCGCGCCGCTCACCGGTCATCATATCAGAGAGATAGCCGTAGCCGGCGCGGTAGTGGAGCATTTTGTCGTCGGCATTGAGCAGCATGATGGTGCCTTGTTCAGCGCCGATGGCGTCATTGAGGAGGGCAAGGGTGCGGTTGAGGGCGCGGTCGAGGTCGAGGCTGGAGGAGACTTCGGTCAGAATGCGAAGCAGGGTTTCGGTGTTCTGTTTTTCGCGTTCCAACTCGGCTGTGCGTTCGACCACACGCTGCTCGAGTTCCTGCGCCAGGCGGCGGGTTTCGTTGAGCAAACGTCCATTTTGAATAGCAACCATTGCCTGATTGGCAAGGGTGCTGAGGATTTGCAGGTCTTCTTCGGTATAGACGTTTGGCTGGTAACTCTGGGCAGAGAGCATGCCCAGCGCTTTGCCGCCGAGAAGCATGGGAACCGCCAGAATAGATTGGGGCGTTTCCGGTCTGCCGTAGGGGATGCCTCCCATTTCTTCCACGCTGGCGGGGGTGTGCAGGAGCAGGGGCTGACCAGTAGAGATGACGCGGCCGCTCAAGCCCTGGTCTCGCGGGATGCGGGCAACGGGGGCGCGTTTGTCGCCATCCACAAGGTACACCCCTTCGATTTCGCCGCTTTCTTCATCCAACAGGCTGATGACGAAGGATTCGACCGGCATGAGTCGCTGCGCGGCGCGGTGGACGGCAACGTAAATCTGTTCGGGGTCGAGGCTTACGCCAACCTGATAACTGGATTGGTTGAGGATGGCGAAGCGTTCGGCGGTGGAGAGGGTGGATTGGTACAGGCGCGCGTTTTCGAGGGCGATGGCAGCCTGGTTGGTGAGTGTGAGAGCCAGTTCGATTTCGGCATGGCTAAAGCGCACAGGTTCGTGTTGGTGCACGAAGATCAATGCCCGCAGGTTGGAGCTGCTGACCAGCGGCAGGATGAGCAGCGATTGGGCGTTTTCTCCTAAAAAGCCGCTGAGAGGCGCCAGGTCCGCTTCGGTTTTGACTGAGTCGGTTGTGAAGACGCCCAGCGATTCGCGCAGCCGTTGGAAGATGGGGGCATCGGGCAGGGTCTGCGGCAGTTTGCGCGACGGTTTGGGGTTCGAGAATTTCCACACTGCTTTGCCGCGTTCAAACACCACTACCGAAACGCGGGCAGCGTTGACGGCATCCTGAATTTCGTTGGCGGTGAGTTGGAGAATTTTATCTTCATCGAGCAGGAAACCGAGGGAGGAGGAGAAGCGGTTGAGGAGCGCCAGACGCTTGGAGCGCTGGTCGAGTTCGGAGGCACGGCTCAGGCTTTCTTCGAAGAGGCGCGCGTTTTCTAACGCCACTGCCGCCTGGCTGGCAAAGGTGGTGCCTACCTGGATGTGTTCGCGCGTGTAAAAGTATGCCTGCCATTTTTCGAGCGCCAGTACGCCGATGACTTCTTTTTTCGAGACGAGGGGCAAGCCAAGCCAGGAAAGGCGCGGCGCTTCGAGCAGGGGGAAGCGCGGGTCCTGGCGCACATCGCCCACGGAAATTCCGTGACCAGTGCGTATCATTTCCTTGAAGAGGGCGCTGTCTTCTGCGGCGATGGTCAAGCCAAGGCGCGGTTCGGAATCGGGGAAGCCGCGTGCGGCGGCAACGGTGAGGCGGTCTTTTTCACGAATCCAGAGGGTTGCGGTATCGAAGGGGATGATGGGTTGAAGCTGGTCGAGGAGCACTTCGATGAGTTCAGTGCTTTTCAGGCTGGAGGTCAGGTTGGTGGCGGCGGTTGTGAGCGCTTCGAGTTGGGCGGCGCGTTCCTGCGTTGCCTGCACGAGGCGTACGTTTTGAAGCGACAAACCAACCTGCTGTGCCAGCGAAAGGAGCAGGGTTTCGTCTTCTTCATGGAAGGCGGCGGGGGTGTTGAAGTTATCCAGCACTATGACGCCGACCCGCTGGTCGCCGGATTGGATGGGGATGAGTAAACTTGAGACGGGTAAACGTCCACCGGTTGCCTGACGGTAGAGTAATTGCGCTTCGGTTGTAAAGATGTAATCCTGGGTGAAGTGCACCTCGTCCACGCGCATCGGACGATTGGTTTCAAATGCCTGCCCCGGCAGGGATTCGCCGGAACGATAGGTTATCTTTTTCATTGCTTCGTTGTCGGCATAGCCTGAGACGGCTTTGGGGATGAGCTGGCTGGTGTGTTCATCCCAAATCAGCACGACACCGGCGTGGGCAGTATTGAGGGCTTTGCGTGCGCTTTCGAGCAGCGACCTGACAATGTGGTCGGCATCGAGTCCGCGCAGTTGGCGGCTGAAATCGAGCAGGAGGTTGACTTCCTGCAGGCGGCGGCGGGTTTCGCTGAGCAGGGAGATGTTTTGCAGGATGACGGAGGTCTGCCGGGCAATTTGGTGATAGACCTGCAGGTCTTCGCTGGTGAAGGGGGGCATTGGCTCGGGGCTGACTGCCATCATTGCCGCAACGGTGCGTTTATCGATGCGGAGCGGCAGGCAGATCATGGACTTTGCGCGCAGGGCAGTCAGGAGCGGGGTGTCGCGCCATTCAAAATTGTCATCCAGCGCCGAGATGAGGATGGCTTCGCCGCTTTGCAGGGTTGCGCGCAGCGGATTGCGCTGACCGAACAATGCTTCGGGGTTGGTTGCGCGCGGAATGTTGCCCAAAATGTGCGTCAGGCGCGGTCCTTCGGGGGAGGCTTCTGCTACCAGCGCAGCAGACATGCCCAGTTGTGTCAGGGTTTCTCGCGCGAGCGCCTGGAGGGCGGAGGAGGCGTCTAACTGGCGGCTGACCGATTCGGTGATGGCAAGCCCGGCGCGAACGCGTTGGGCGCGCTGGTCGAGGTTTTGGATGGCGATGGTCTGGTCGAGGTCTTTGCGCAGGAGGATGGGCAGGTCGTTCTGGGTGTTGGCGAGCAGGCGCTGCTGGCGTTCGATGCCGGCTTTGAGCGCCTCTGCCTGGCTGCGCAGTTCCATGATGCGGTTGTGGGCGGCAATTGCCAGAGAGGCTTGCGCGGCAAAGAGTTCGAGCGCTTCGATGGTGGCGCGGTCGGGGCGCATGCCGTCGCGGGGTGCGTCAACGCTGAGGATGCCAAGAGGCTTCCCTTCATTATCTTCGAGCAGGGTGATGAGGGTGTCGTCCGGGTCCCAGGCGGCAGGAGTGTGCGGCTGATGTTCGTTCGTCTGAAGGGTGACCATGTGAAGGTCGGGCGGGATGATGGGTGACTGGTCGGCTGGGATGAAGTAGGAACGGCTGACGCGGAATTGTGGTTTGAGTAGTTGTTTGAGGCTGGTAAAAGGTTGTTTGCGCGCCACGAATTCTGCCATGACCTCTGGCGGGAAGCCAACGCCAGCCACTCGGCGGAGCATGCCGCTTTGCGGCTCAAGGATGCTGATGAGAACCGCCTTGAAGGGGGTGGCTTCGCTGATATTTACGGCAAGGGCGTGCAGTGTTTGGTCGAGCGGTTGTTCGAAGTCAGCGGGATGGCTTTCGACCAGGCGGGAAAGCACGTTCGTGCGGCGGCGCAAAAGCTCAGCCTGACGCGCCTGTTCTTCGTAGCGGCGGGCGTTGGTGATGGCAACGGCGGCTTGGGCTGCCAGGGCTTGAATGACTTCAAGGGAGGAAGCGTCGAAGAAAGCGGTCCTGGTGGAGTGCAGGTGGATCAACCCTACGGTTCTTCCCTGACTGATGATGGGCACCACCATCAGGGCTTTTACTTCCTCGTGGAAGACGGCGTAGGGTGTTTGGGCGGTGTTTTCCACCAATTGAGGTTCTCCGCTGTGGAAGGCGTGTTTTTCGAGCGCAGAGAGGCTTTCGGGGAAGGGGCAGCCAATGGCGAGTGAAACAGGCAGAGGGTCGGTAGAAGCGTTTGAGTCGAAGACCAGGATGGTGCCACAGTCGGCGTGGGTGATTCGCAGGCTTTCGCTGTGAATGATTTCGAGGAGCGAACGCAGGTCTGTAATGGCGTTGAGTTCGCGGCTGATGCGTGCAAGGGCGGTCAATTGTTCAACGCGGCGGCGCAGGACTTCGTCGGTGAGGACGGCATGGGAGGCGTCGTCGAGGGCAGAGGCGAGTTGCCCGGCGGCGGTGGAGATGATTTGCAGGTCGTACTCGTTGAAGCATTCGGCTTTGCGGCTTCCAAGCATCAGTTCGCCGAGGCTGCGGTCACGGACGAGGAGGGGGACTACTACCGCCGATTCGACTTGCAGGGTGGTGACGAGGGGCAGGTAGGCAGAGAGGATGCGGCGGTCAGCGCTGAGCCGCCCGGAGAGGAAGGGTTTTTGCCTGCCAGAGACGGTGAAGCGGTATTGAGAGGCGTCCACGTGCAGGCGGCTGAGTGCGGTTATTTCTTCCGGTTTGGCGCCAAAGACGGATTCTTTGTGAAGGGTGAGTTCGCCCCGTTCTTCGTCACGCAGGAAAATGGCAGCGAGGTCTCCCTGGAAGAGGCGCGCCAGTTCTTGAAGGGAGTAACGAAGGATTTCCTCTACGGTGGCGTTGGAGGCGGCAAGGCTGGCAATGCGGCGCAGGGCGTCGGAGCGCAGGGCGCGCTGACGGGTTCGTTCGAGGGTGATGGCGTTATCGAGCAGGTTTGCCGCCTGATGGGCAATGGTTTCGACGAGGCGGATTTCGGAGGCGGAAAATTCGGCAAAGCCGCTCTTGTGGTTGGAAACTTGAAAGTATCCGACCAGGCGGTCTTCGGTGAGCATGGGGGCAAGGATGGATTCGCGCAGGCTGGCGGCTTGTGCGAGGGTTTGCAGCCCCAACTGGCTCCAGTAAGGGTCGCTGGCGGCGTTGGGGGTGACAATGGTTCTTTTTTCGCGGATGAAGTGTTCTACAGGGCTGCCGGTGGGAACGGAGGCGCGGTAAATATCCACCACGTGCGGGGGCAAGCCCTGAAAGGGAGATTGCGCTTCAAGGGTTCGTTTGTCTTCGTCGAAGAGGATAAAGCCGATGATTTCAACCGGTAAAAGGGAAGCGGCGCTTTGAACGAGCTGCCGCAGGATGCCTTTGTAGCCGTGGGAAACGCTGATTGCCTGGGCAAGGCTGGAAAGCCCGCTGAGTTCGGCGATGCGTTTCTGTTCTGCTTCATAGAGGAGGGCATTGCGAATATTGAAGGCGATTTGGGGAGCAATAAGTTGGAGCAGGTCCAGGTCTTCCTGGCGAAGGGCGGCGGGGGCGAAGCGTCCCAGTTCGATTGTGCCAATGCGTTGCTGTCCTGCAAAGAGAGGCAAGCCGAGGTAGGAGCGAATTGGGGTGTTTTCGAGTGGAAGGACGGCAGAAAGAGAGGAGGCGCGGGTGTCGGTGAGGAGCAGGGGCTTGTTTTGCTGGAGGAGGTGGTCGGTGAAGCCGTTGAACTGCGTAAAGGGTGCGCGTTGGGCGCCGGTTTTGCCGGTTGGGTCGAGGGTAAAGGGGAGGAGTTGAGACGTTTCGGGGTCGTAGATTTTAAGTTCGAGCAGGTCGGGGGAGAACAGTTGCGAAATGTTTAGCAGGACGACATGCAAGACATCGTGCAGCGCCAGGCTCGCCGAGAGTTGCCTGCTGAAGTCGGTGAGGAGCTGCAGGATGGCTGGTTGTGCCGGCGTATCTTGAAGGTTTTTCGAAAATTCCAGGGCTTTGAACGCCACCAGGGTTTGGGCATATACGCCGGGCAGAGGGTAGGAGGCGGCTTCTACCAGCTGGCTGCCGATGGAGAGGCGTTTGCGAGACGGGCTGGCGCACAGGCGGAGGAACTCTTCGGAGGGACGCACGCGGCGCGCCAGAATTTCAAGATCGGGCAGTTCATCGGGGCGCAAGCCAAACCATTCGCGCGCCAGGTCGTTGATGTATTCCACGCGCCCGCCGGTCTGAATGAGCAGAATGGCTTCGCCGTTTTGTTGGGAGGAATCGAGGGAGGGGGAAAGGGATATGTTTTGAGGAGGAAGGGTTGGTTTACGATTGAAACGCCGGAAAGCAATGACCGCCAGCACCGGCATCAGAAATGCCAGCGCCAGCAAAATCAGGTAGTGACCGACATCCAGACCAGCAAACATCCTCTTGTATCAGCCTGTTTTCCCTGCCGGCGGGGTATCCTGGCGGCGGGCTTCCGCCGCAAGTTCTGTAATTTCGCGAATATCGGCAAAGGAATGTTCCAAAGGTGAGACAATGCCCACAGACATGGTCATAAAAGGTACTTTGGTTGTGGTTCCATCTGGAGCCGGGACCTGGATGAACCCCTGTTGACGGTCCATGAAATTGTAGTGAGATTGCACTTCTTCGTTGAAGCGGGCTTTGAGGCGCTCGCGGATGGCGGCGGCTTTTTCGGCTTTGGTGATGATGATGAAATTGTCGCCGCCAGCGTGACCGATGAAATCGGTAGAGGTGCCCAATTCGTCCACCACTTCGCCAATCAGCATAGCGGTGAAGCGCAGCACGTCGTCGCCTGCAACGAAACCATACACGTCTTTGAACGGCTCGAAGTGATTGACACGCGCGTCAATCAGCGCCCAATCCTTTTCGCGAATGATGCGGCGCAACTGCTCTTCAATCAGCCGCCCAGCCGGAAGACCCGAGCGGGGGTCGGTCAGGCTTTCACGTTCGGCGCGGCGAATGGCGCCCTGCACGCGCAGTTTGAGTTCTTCGATGTCGAACGGCTTGGTGATGTAGTCGTCTGCGCCCAGTTCCAATCCCTGGAGTTTGTCGCTGCGCTCATCCTTCTGGGTCAGAAAGATGACCGGGATATGGCTGGTACGCATGTTCATGCGCAAATTGCGGCACACTTCATAACCGTCAATATCAGGCAGCATAATGTCCAGCACAATCAAATGCGGCAGGACCTGCTTGGTCTTTTCGAGCGCATCCGAACCGCGCATTGCGACATCCACATCGAAACCCAGCCCGCCGAAGTAAATCTTCAGCATGTTTCCAATGTCGAGGTCATCTTCCACAACCAGCAATCGTGATTTTCCCATACACAACCTCCGAAATTACGTATGCGCCGCACGCAGCCGTTTTGCCTGGGCTGCGTTACGCCGCACGATTTCAATTTGTTCGGCTGTTACTTCCTGCTCAAAAGAGCGGAAGCCGCTCAAGCGAAAGCCGTGTTTGCCAGCAATCGAACCAATTTCTTCAACGCGTTCCCTGGTGATGTGCTTGCCGAGCGTATAATCTTCGAAACGCCCCTCCAACGCCAGGGCAATCGTCTCCGCCATACAGGCATACGCCTTACCCGGTGGGAAACCGAAATTAAAATGGAAATCAACGTGTCCTGGCACATCCACCATTCCACCGTCAATCACTAATATATCATCTCTCATCCTCGCCACCATTGCAGAAACATCACGGGGACGGGCAACATCGCACACGACACTTCCCGGCTGCAAGTGTTCCGGGTGAATAACATCGTGGATGGCGCTGGTCACAGTCAAAATTAATTGCGCCTCCGCCAGAACATCCATTCGTGTACTGGTGACCAGTTCGGCTCTTGCACGGACCTTGAGCCTGTCCCGCAATTCTTCGAGTTTTTCCTGCCTGCGGCCGATGAGAAAGAGGCGCGCCACATCGTCTGCCAGCAGTTCGGCGCAGACCCGCCCAATGGCGCCCGTCGCGCCGACCACGGCAGCAGTTGCGCCGGCAAGCGGAATGTCCATCAAACACGCCGCTTCGCGCACGGCTTCCACAGCCACCGCCACCGTGTAGGAATCGCCGGTCGTCACAGGCACATCCAGGGCTTGGGCAATGGTAAGGCCGGCATCTCCCACCACCGAAGTGAACGCTCCCAAGCCGAGAATTTGCGCGCCGAGTTTTTCCGCCAGCCGCCCGGTCTGGATAATCTTACGATAAACAGTTTGCTCCGGCAACTCCATCATGCGGCGGGGAGTGTAAGGGCAGGCAATAAACCAGCCTTTGATTTCCTTGCCGGTTGCCTCCGATTTTATCCCTTCAATTTCCGAAATATACACCGGCGGAAAGAAGGTGGAGAAGAAATCAATCTGTCTTTCGCTCAGCAACCTTCCCAAAAGCGGAAACTTGCGGCTGACATCCCGTTTGGGGTCAATGGGATGAATGATAAACGCAAAGGTATCCATCTCTCGCCTTGGGACCTGGCAAACTTACCTCGCTGCTTCGAAAACCGCAACGCGCTACCATGATTCCAGCTCCTGCGCTTCCCTGTTCTTGGGGTCATACAACCGCTTGTGCAAAGCAGGATATTTGAATTTGTGATGGTCACTATCCTCATAGCGGACGTTGCGGTCAATGACGCGCCGCTCCTTAGAAGCCGCCAGCACGACATCCGATTCAATGGTGCGGGCGGGGTAAACAATCATCCCCGAACCAATGCGGCAATTATGCCCCACCGCGCTGCCAATCACCGGGCGGTTGGCGTAACTCAGGTTGCCATGCCCGTCCAGCGCGCGAATGGGCATTGGAACGAGGTTATAGTCGGTAAAGGTCGAGCCGGCGCCGATGAAGGTGTTACGCCCAACGACGCACATTTGCAGACAGGTATTCTGCGCAATCATGCTGTTGTCCATCACGGTAGTCATAAACAGGGCGGCGCGGAAGGGTAGAAAAGTGCCGTCGCCGACCACCGAGAGCATCAATTGCACATCCTGCGAGATGTTGACATTGCTCCCAATAATGCAATTCTCGATGACCGCGCCGGCGTTAATGGTGACGTTGTCGCCGATAGTCGTCGGTCCGTGAATGACAGCGCGGGGGTCAATGACGCAGTTTTTCCCTACTTTCACCAATTCGGAACATTCCAGTACCTGCCGCCCCTCGTAGAGGGCTTTGCTCAAAATCCTCAATTTGAACGCCAGGTCTTCGTTAAGGCGTTTTTCGAAGCGGGCGCCGCGCGAAAACAAACCGAATACGATATCGGCAATGAAGATGTGTACCCAGGAGTCAATCGCCAGCAGGGCGCGCAAAGGCACCTGAAACGTCAGGTCGCCGCTTTGGTCTGCCATGTAGGTAGGAACGTGATAGTAGCCGAGTTCGCGCGCCTCAAGGTCAATGACCAGCGGTTCCACGTCGGCGACGGGTCCCTGTGGGTAATACCACAAATCTGCCAGGTAGAGGTTGCCCGCCACCGTGTACGATGTGGAAAGCGGCAGAGCGTGCTCTTTGAAGGCTGGGTCTTCAGCGAAGAACGCCGCTCGAACCGCCCGTTTTTTCTTTCGCGCCGCAGAAATGAACGCTTTGATGTATTCTTCATCGAAGAAAAGGTTGTTGCGATAGACGAGCATCTCCACCCGTTCGTTGGGAATGTGCTCCTTGGGTTCGAGTTCTTTTTCGCGGGTGGTGTAAGGCGCAAGGACGTTCCTCTGATGCAGCCAGAGAGGGTTGTTTTGAATGCGCAAGTCGCGCGCAGGCTCGTTAAAGGGGGCAATTAACCGCGAATCCGGGATAATAATTTTATACATAGTCTGCTGTATTATTCCACAAAAACGCAAAAACTGGGAATGAAAATCCACCGTTCCACTTATTGACAGATTTGTTTAGAGCATTGTGTTTTTGTTACTTCAGCCCTTCCTTTCCTCGCAGGGGCACGAATGCCACCGGCAGCAGCGTCTCATGCGAGAAATTCTGCCCCTCCCGCCGCCATAATTCCAGTACCTGAGCGCCGCGCTGACCGACGGGTAAAACCATGCGCCCGCCCTCGGCAAGTTGATCGAGCAAAGGCTTAGGCACACGCGGACCGGCGGCAGCGACCAGAATGGCGTCGTAGGGGGCGGCTTGTTCCCAGCCAAGCGAGCCGTCACCGATGTGAATGGAGACGTTGGTCACACCGATTTGTTCGAGGGTTTTTCGGGCGCGCTCTGCCAGGGCGGGGATCAGTTCAATGGTGTGCACTTCAGCCGTCAGGGCGGAAAGAATCGCCGCCTGATAGCCGGAGCCGGTTCCCACCTCGAGCACGCGCTCGGTGCCGGTCAATTCCAGTAATTGAGTCATGTAGGCAACAATGAAGGGCTGTGAGATGGTTTGGTTGAATCCGATGGGAAGCGGACTGTCTTCGTACGCCAAATGGCGATGCTCCTCGGGGACGAAGAGGTGACGGGGGATGGTTTCGAACGCCTCTAACACCCGCCGGTTGCTGATTCCACGCCTCCGCAGTTGATTCTCCACCATGAGCCTGCGTTCTGCCGTAAAATTCTGTTCCATACAGCCTCCCCATTTGCGCTTTTATGAAATTATACGCCTACGCCGGGCAAGTTCGGCAAAACTTGACTAGAACTTGTCTCAAAAATACCTGGCCACCTGACAGTTTCATTTTCCACCCCACCGCCCGACGATCAATCGTCGGGCTAATCCCTCCAAAGCCCGCTGATGAAAATTAACAAATAAGTACCGTAACCGCATAGCGCGGCTTCCAGCCGCAACCCAAAAATTCACTGCTCAAGTGCGGAGGCAAAACCAGAAAAAGAGTTATTGCCTGCTCTCA
>Ga0272446_1002689_pt1 | contig 23702 bp, 21 predicted proteins | sample YNPCB0061_FD_194587 | JGI IMG/M metagenome (GOLD analysis project Ga0272446, IMG submission 194587) | Hot spring microbial mat communities from Yellowstone National Park, WY, United States - YNP-CB-006-1 | ecosystem: Environmental > Aquatic > Thermal springs > Hot (42-90C) > Sediment | place... | reverse complement strand
TATACCTTGTAAACGCAGGCACCTTAGGATTCGGGTAAATGCTGTTCTGTACGCGATTTTATCGATCTTGTTCTCCCCAAATCCTCACTCAAGTGCGTAACTCCTAATAGGGTCAAACCCACTACTGGAGGCTTCATGCGACGACTGATTCTGGCTTGTTTGGCAGTTTTTGGGCTGGCTTTTGCCCAGCCACAAACCCTCACCCTCTACACCTCGGAGGTCTTGACGAACGTCAATCCCATGATTGAACTGTTCAAACAGGTCAACCCCAACGTCAACGTGCAGGTTTTCCGCAGCGGAACCGGCGAAGTAATCACCCGGCTGCGGGCCGAGCTCGAGGCCAACAACCCCCAGGCCGACCTCTTGTGGGTGGCCGACGAGACCTTTTTCCGCGAGCTGGCCGCCGCCAACCGGTTGCGCCCGGTACGTGCTACCACGCCGGGTTTTCCGGTAAAGTTTGCCTACCAGGGCGGGCGCTTCTACGAAGTGCGCCTGCTTTACAACGGCATTGCAATAAACACCCGTAAACTGGGCAACCTCCCCGAGCCGCGCGCTTGGCGCGACCTGCTCAAGCCCGAGTACCGCGACCTGGTGGGGATGCCCAACCCCAACTTCTCCGGCGCGGCCCTCTCCACCCTGGGCACCTTCAGCCAGCGCTTTGGTTTTGGCTTCTTCGAGCAGCTCCAGCGCAACGGCCTCAAGGTCGAGCAGTCCAATCCCATCCTGCAGCAAAAGCTGGCCGAAGGGCAGTACGGAATCGCCATCATCACCGACTTCGGCATCCGCGACCTGATCCGCCAGGGGGCTCCGCTCAAGGTCATCTACCCCCGCGACGGAGCCATTCTGGTGCCGACCCCCATCGGCATCCTGAGCAACAGCCGCAACCCGGCGCTGGCCGAGCGCTTCATCCAGTTCCTGCTCTCGCCCGAGGCCCAGGCCCTGTTTGCCCAGCAAGGCTATGTTCCCGTCATCGCTTCGGCCCCCCGCCCCGCTGGGGTCAGCGGCGAGGTGCTCTCGGTGCCTTCAGCGGCAGAGTTCATACAAGCCAACCGCCAGAGCCTGCTGACCCAGTTCAACGCGCTGTTCAACCTGCGGTGAGGTGTTGAAGCCCCTCATCCCGGCCCCTCTCCCCGAGGGAGAGGGGTTCCTGCCTGTAAACTTGTTTTGAGCCTGGTGGAGCGGCCTTGCTACGGGCCTCCACCCCCTCTTGCCACCCATGAACCCTCGCCCAACGCTCGGTGCTTTCTGGCTGCTCCTCTCGCTGGGGGTGGCCCTGCCGCTTTTGGTGCTGGCGTGGCGGGGGCTGGGCGATATGGCCATTCTGCCCGGAGTGCTCGACCTGGCCGGGGTTTCGCTGCTGCTGGCGCTGGTGGGAAGCCTGCTGTGTCTGGCCGTGGGGGGCGGGCTGGCCTGGCTGGCCTTTCGGGCCCGGCTTCATCCGGGCTGGGATGCGCTGCTGCTACCGGCCTACCTGGTGCCGCCCTTCGTGGGGGCGCTGGGGTTTTTGTATGCCTTGCAACTGGTGGGCCTCCAGCCCTACGGCGTGGGGGGTATTTTACTGGCCTGGACAGCCCACTACGCCCCCATCGCCTATCTGCTGCTGCGTCCGGCTCTAGAATCGAAGCTGGCCCCGCTTCTGGTAGCCTGCGAGGTGCATGGTGTGACCGGCTGGCGGCGGGTACGGGCATTGCTACCCCCGCTGCTCCCGGCCCTGGTGGCCGCCTTTGGAGCGCTTTACCTGACCCTGTTGGGCAACTTTGGGGTTCCGGCGGTGCTGGGGCTGCCTGCACAGGTCTACACCCTGCCGACCCTGGCCTATACCCGGCTCTTCTCGCCAGCCAGCCCCGACCCCCTGGGCGAGGCGGCGGCCATCGGGCTGCTGTTGGGGCTGCTAGCGCTTCCGGCCTTGCTGCTCTCGAGCCAGCCCAGCGGCGAGCCCTCGCCCCGGCCCCTGCGCCCCAGGCTGGTATGGGCGGCCCGGATTGGCTTCACGCTTTTTGCGCTGGCGGCAGTGGTCTTCCCCCTGGTAGGGTTGGTGCGCCGGGCTTTGTTCAACACCTTCACAGGCGCTTTCCAGCCCGCTTTTGTGACGGCCTGGGAGTTGCCGCTGGTGCGGCAGGGGCTCACCAACTCGGTGCTGCTGGCCCTACTGGCAACGGGGCTGCTGCTGCTGTTGGGGCTGTTGATGGCCCCCCAGCGAAGCGCTATGAAGCACCTGCGGCAGGTGCTGGATATGCACTACCTGCTGCCCGGAACCCTGCTGGCCCTGGGTCTAATCCTGCTGCTGGCCCCCACCCCGCTCTACGCCACCCCCTGGATTTTGCTGCTGGCCTATCTGCTCAACTTCGCTGCGCTGATGCTGCGCTCCATAGAAGCGGGGCTGGAAGCGGGTATCGAGCGGCTGGTGGAGGTGGGCAAATTGTTTGGACTGCGGCACGGATGGGCCTGGTGGAAAATCGGTTTTCCCTTGCTACAGCCCTATCTGGCAGCGGGGGTGTTTCTCATTTTGCCGCTGTGCATGGCCGAGCTCACCCTCTCGGCCATGCTCTACGCGCCGGGCAGCGAGACGCTGGGGGTGGCGGTGCTCTCAGCCCTGAACGGCGGGCTGTTCCGCGAGGCTGCGGCTATTGGGCTGATGTTGATGGCCCTATCGTTGCTGCTGTTGTGGGTGCCCCGCCGAGGAGTCGCGTGATGTGACATTTGGAACGGGGAGTCGTGTGATGCTGCAGTTGGAAAATGTAAGCAAGAGCTTCGGCAAAGCAGGCGTTTTCGACGCTAGCCTGCGCCTCGAGCCCGGCGAGATTGTGGCGGTGCTGGGGGCCTCCGGCTCGGGCAAAACCACCCTGCTGAACCTGGTGGCAGGGCTGACGGAGCCCGATGCAGGGCGCATTTTTCTGGGCCCGGACGACGTAACCCACCAGCCCCCGGAAAAACGCGGGCTGGCCTATGTGTTTCAGGATCATGCGTTGTGGCCGCACCTCAGCGCCCTGGATCACCTGCTCTTGGTCATGAAAAAGCCCGACCGTGAGGCCGCCCACCAGCTGCTGGAGCGGGTGGGCCTAAAGGGGCTGGACGCCCGCAAACCGCACCAGCTTTCCGGCGGGCAAAAGCAGCGGGTAGCGTTGGCTCGAGCCCTGGCCGCCAGGCCCCGGCTGCTGCTCCTGGACGAGCCCTACTCGGCCCTGGACCCGGTGCTGCGCGAAGAGTTACGCCTGGAGGTGGCCTCGCTGTTGCGGGCCGAGCACGTAAGCGCCCTGCACGTTACCCACGACCCCGACGAGGCCCTCGCAGTAGCCGACCGGGTGGCGGTGATGGACGGGGGGCGCATCGTGCAGGTAGATACCCCCACCCAGGTGTACACCCGGCCCCAGACCCTCTCGGCCGCGCGGGCCTTTGGTCGCCTGAACCTGCTGCCGGTACAGGTTCGACAGGGCCAGGCACAATTGAACGGCCAAGCCTGGCCGGTAGAGGGCCTGCAAAACGGGACGGGCCTGCTGGCCTTCCGTTACGAAGACCTGCAGCCAGGGCCGCAGGGGCTGTTGGCGAGGGTGCTGGCGGTGTACGGCGGGCGGGGCGAGCGGCTGAGCCGGGTGGATCTGGGGGTGGGGGAAGCAGTAGTGAAGCTACATGCCGAGCCGGAGGAGCAGGTTCGGCTGGCGCCGGCAGGCAAGCTCAGGGTATTCGAAGCCGATGGCTAGAATCACCTACAAGCATACCTGGAGCGCTCTTCGCATTTATTGAGCCACTCAAAACTCGATAGCTGAGCCCAGCACGTCTCAGTGGCTTTCCGGAGGGGAGGCCGCGTCTGCGAAGAGCGCGATATGGCTAGCCTAGGCGCTGCCCATCCCGCTTCCCCCCCCAGCGCCGTTCCTGTCCACCCGGTGTGAGGATAAAGCTGTTGCGGTCGTCGGCGATCTGAGCCCGTAAAATCTCCAGCACCTTGCGCTTGAGCCGCGGGGCCAGAATGGGGAAAAACAGCTCGTAGCGGCGGTCGAGGTTGCGCGGCATCAGGTCGGCGCTACCAGCCCAGACCCGCCATTTGCCCCCGGCCTTGAAGGCCACCGCGCGGGCATGCTCCAGAAAGCGCCCCACCAGGCTCTTAACCTCCACCCCTTCCCAGAGGGTGGTCAGGGTGCTGCGGACAATCAGATGTACGCGGGCTCCTCGGTTCAGGGCCTCCTCCAGGGCTTGCAGGAGGGGGGGGTCGGTGATGTGGTTGAACTTCAGGATAATCTCGCCCTTCTTGTGGGCCTCGGCCTGGATGCTTTCCAGCAGCAGGTCGCGGATGGCAGGGCCCGTCCGCAAGGTAGCCAGCACCGGCGTCTGCTGCTGTTCCAAAGCCTCAAAAAAGGTACGCACATCGGCAGTAAGGGCTGGGTGAGTCGAGAAAAGGGAAAGGTCGGTGTAGAGCCGCCCGTTAATGGGGTTATAGTTACCGGTACCCAGGTGAACGTACTCACTGCCAGCCCGACGCACGTAGAGGGCCTTGGCGTGAACCTTCTTGCTCGGCAGCGGCAGCACCCGCACCCCGGCCCCGGCAAAGCGCAGGTTCCACTCGAGGTTGGCCAGCTCGTCGAAGCGGGCCCGGCCCTCCAGCAGCACCGCCACATCCTTCCCGGCCCTGGCGGCCTGGATGAGCGACTGGGCGATGCCGTTCTCCTCGCCAATGCGGTAGAGGGTAGCCCGCAGGGCCTCCACCTTGGGATCCTGGGCGGCAATCTGTGCAAAGGCCTCCACCGCGCCATAGTCTTCGAAGGGATGGTAGAGCAGCAGATCCCGGCGGTTCAGGTAGTTGAAGGGATCTTTGGCAAAACCCTTGGGCTTCTCGATGGTTATGGGCTTAAACTTCTCGCTCTCGGGCCCCCGATCAACGATGGTGGTTACAAAGCTCAGGTCGAGCGGCGGCGATATCCGGAAAACCTCCCAGGGTTCTAGCTCCAGGGCCACCCGGAGGGTCTCGGCCCACAGGGGGGGGAAGTCTTCTTCGACCTCGAGGTGGCTCACCTTGCCGTCCAGGCGGGCCTCGAGGGCCTCGGGCAGCTCGTCCCAGTCGGCGCGGGAACGGGCCAGTTGGGCCAGGCGAATCAGGCGAAACTCAAAGAGCGGCAGTTTCTGGCTGCCGGGCAAAAACAGGTCGCTGCGCATCCGCACCAGCGCCCCCAGACGCACAAAGCCCCCTTCCCGCCCCGGAACCTCCAGCAGCCTAGGTAGGCTCTCGGGAAATCGAATCAAGTGCTGGAGTGCCCCTTCACCAGAGGCAAAATAAAGGGCCTGGCTGGCCAGTTCGGGTATAGCTTCGGGCCGGATCAGGTCGGTAAGGGGGGCCACTTCCTCGGCCAGGTAGGCCCCAAAGTACTGCTTCTCGGCCTTGGTGAGCTGGGAGGGCTCCAGGATATGGATGCCCAACCCTTCCAGCGCCTTGAGAAACTCCAGGTAGAACCGGCTGGCTTCCTCGGCCTGATCCAGGGCTTCCTTCATCAGCTCCTGGTAACTGGGGTTGCCCCGTTCCTCGGCAAAGGCCCGCGAGATACGCGCAGAAAAAAACTCATCGAGGTTCGAAGCCCATATTGCCAGAAAACGCAGCCGCTCCAGGAGGGGGAAATCGGGCCGCCGGGTCTGCTCCAAAACCCTGCGGTTGAAGGAAAGCCAACTGGCCTCTTGCGTAATGTGGGTAGCAACATAGGGCGGCGTTTTGACTTTTTTGGGCATCGTCCCCAAGTTTTGGCGGGCTTTGTCAGGGGACGGTAAAGCTTGTTTCTTGGTCTTGGTTTTTTTCACCTTGGCCTGAGTTTATCGTTCGGAGGGAGGGGCGAAAAGGCGAGGGGGTGAGGGGCCACCCCATAATCTAGAGCGCTCTTCACAAATATTGAGCTGCTCACAACTTGATTGCTTTGTCCTGCACAGCACAGTGGCCTCCCGGGTGAGCGACCAGGTCTGTGAAGAACGCAATGGGAGGCCCATAACCCCACATCAGGCTTCTGGCAAAGTCGCTGACCACCCATCCCCTCTGCTCTCCATCCCACCTGATTCCCCCCTGACATATTCAGCCCACACTCGATTTATGCGCTCAGCCCTGACAGAACTTGAGCCGGTGGCGCTAAAGCTCTACGATGGGGCGGTGCAACGTCTGGGCATTGTGGACCTGGGTTCGGGAACTGCGCGGCTGGTGGTGTATGCCTATGCGCCGGGCAAGCACTTCCGGCTGGTGGACGAGATACGCGAAACCGTGCGGCTGGGCGAGGGGCTGGCCACCCAGGGGCGCCTGAGCAAGAGCGGGATGCAGCGGGCTTTGTCGGCCCTCAAACTCTATGCCGATTTTGCCCAGGCCACCGAGCTGGACGAGCTGCGGATAATTGCCACCAGCGCCAGCCGCGACGCCGAAAACGGCCCGGAATTTATGCAAGAGGTGCGCAAGCTGGGGCTTCAGGTACAGGTGCTCTCCGGCCAGGACGAGGCCCGCTATGGGGTGCTGGCCGTGGCCAACTCGTTTAACTTCCCAGACGCCTGGGTAATGGATCTGGGCGGGGGCAGCGCCCAGCTCTCGCGCATGGAGGGCCGAACGTACCGCGAGGGTCGGGCCTATCCGCTGGGGGCGGTGCGCCTGACCGAGCTGTTTCTCAAGTCGAATCCCCCCAAAAAGGGCGAGATGGAAGACCTCGAGCGTTTCGTGCGCCGTGAGATGAAGGAGGTGCTGGCCCAGGTGCGCCAAAACCCCCTGCCGCTGGTAGCGATGGGCGGCACGGTACGCAACCTGGCCAAGCTGGCCCAGCGGCGCCGGGACTACCCCCTCGACCTGGTACATGGCTACTTTTTATCGCGCGAGGCGCTGGAGGAAGTGGTAGCGCTATTGGCCCAGCGCACCACCGAGCAACGCCGACAGCTCGAGGGCCTTCAGGCTGACCGGGCTGATGTGATTGTGGCCGGCGGACTGGTCTACCGCACGGTGCTGCGCGAAGGGGGACTCGAGGGCCTCTGGATTTCGGGGCAGGGGGTGCGGGAGGGTGCTTTCTACCGGGAATTTCTGCCCGCACCCCATCTCTTAAGCGATGTGCGCGGGTTCTATGTGCGTAACCTCTTTGCCCGCTACCCCCAGGACTACGGCCACACCGCCCGGGTACGCCACTTCTGCCGTTTGCTGTTTAGGCTGCTGGCCCCCCTGCACGGCTACGGCCAGGCCGAGGAGCAGCTATTGGACGAGGCCGCTCTGCTACATGACATCGGCATGAGCGTGGGCTACTACGACCACCACAAACACGGCGAATACCTGATCATGAGCGGGGCCATGCCCGGCCTGACCCACCGCGAGCAGGTTTTGCTGGGATTGCTGGTGCGCTACCACCGCAAGGGCGAGCCTCGGCCTGGAGCCTACCGCTCGGTTCTACAGGAAGGAGATAACAAGCGCCTGCTGCGGCTGGCCACTATCCTACGCATCAGTGAGTACCTCGAGCGCAGCCGGATTGGGCGGGTGGAGGGCCTGAGTGTAGAAATTGGCAGCAAGCAGGTGCGCCTGACCCTGCTGGCCCAGGATGAGCCCTGGGTAGAGCTCACCGAAACCCGCAAGCAGGCCAGACTGTTTCAGCATGCCTTTGGGTTGGAGCTGCTGGTAGAATGGGAGCCTCGAGGTTGACCATGCGGCTTTATCTGATCCGCCACGCCATTGCGCTCGAGGCCACGCCGGGCCAGTCCGACGATGCGCGCCCACTCTCCTCCGAGGGCATCGAGAAATTCAAAGGGGTGGTGCAGGGGCTCAAGCGCCTGGGTGTTGGCCTGGATCGCCTCTACCACAGCCCCAAGCTGCGGGCGGTGCAGACAGCAGAGCTGCTGGTTCCACTGCTGGACGGCGAAACCGAGGTAACACCCCATCTGGCCGGCGAACCCAGCCTCGAGCTCCTGAAGACTCTTCAGGGTTCGTCTGTGGCCCTGGTGGGACACGAGCCCTGGATCAGCGATTTGTGCGCCTGGCTCATGACCGCTCGTCGGGAAGGCGGCGCGTTACCTTTCAAGAAAGGCGGCGTGGCCTACCTCGAGGGCACACCCAAACCCGGCGGCATGAGGCTACTAGGTTTTTGGTCCCCCAGGCTTCTGCGTCGGCTGGGACAGTGAACACCCGCTTAGGGCTCGAGCCGGAAGGGGGTTTTCTGCCCCGCCAGGGCAATTTCTCTGGCCTCCTGGGGAACCCAGGAAAGCCCCAGCACGGCCTTATAGGCCCGCAGGGCTTTATCGCGCTGACCCATCAGGTCGGCCAGCTGCCCGTAGCGGGATAAGGCATAACCCGGCAAGTAGGCAGGATGCTGAAAGTCGGTGTGCACAAGCTGCTCCATCAGCTGGTAGGCATCCTCTAGCTGACCTGCCGCCAAGTAGATCTGGGCCGCGCAGTACAGGGCTTCAGGGCCTTCGACCTCCTGCAGTTGCTGCAACAAAACTGCCCAATCGTCCGACTCGCTCAGTTGCCAGGCCCGATCCAGCACGCTGCGCTGGCGTTCCAGCTCGGTCGGGGTGTGGGCTCCCGGTAACCTGCGCCGCTCCGGCGGTAGGTAATTGAGCAGCAGGGGGTACTCGAGCACGTCTACCAGTACCGCCACCCGCCCCCAGGTATGGCCGAGCTGCGCAGCCACCTGGGCCATGCGTTGCTGCCGGAAGCCCGTAGCGGGCCCCTCCCCAAATACCTGCACATAACCCTGGTGGTAGGCCCTTAGTGCCTGCAACACCGGCTCCTGGGCGAAATCCTCTGGGGTACGGGGGCTGCCAACCACCCATTTGAGGTTCTCCTCGAGCCCGTGTACCTGGCTCAGAATCTGCTGCCCCTTGGGATACTGGCTCAAAGCCTCGCGAAAGCGTTCCGCTTCGGCCTTGAGTTCCGACTGATGGTCCAGTGCCTCCAGCGCAATACCCGCACTTTCGGCCCAGGGCAAAACATGGAACAATGAGAGCTCGTTCTGGTCGCGCCAGCGCTGCGCCGCCAGTTCTTCTGGACTATACGAGGCCAGGAAAATCTTCTCGGGCTGGTGCGCTTTGAGCAGTTCGAGCACCGTCACCCCGTTGTAGCGCGGGTGCAGCACATGAAAGGGGCCCAGCGTAGGAATGACCAAGACCGACACACCCCACATTCTAGACCTCAAAGACCGCAACTACCGTTTGGCCATGCTCAATGGCTGGTTTGTGCTATTGGGCGACGCCTTTTTTAATGTTTCCATCGTGCTGGCATCCTTCGCGGCCAAGCTGGGGGCGGCCAACTGGGTCATCGGTCTATTGCCAGCCCTGCTCAATGCAGGCTCCATGGTGCCCCAGGTCTTCATCGCCCCTTACGTGGCCCGGCTACCCGTAAAGGTCACGCTGTACCGCCAGATGGCCCTGTTGCGCATAGCCAGCCTGGGCATCGTGGCCCTGGGCGGGTTTTTCCTGGGCAATTGGCCCGACCTGCTGTTGTGGGTATTTGTGGTAGGTCTGGCCCTCAACGGGTTTTTTACTGGGTTCTCGAGCCTGCCTTTCTGGGAAGCCATCGGCAAAACCATCCCCATGGAGCGGCGCAGCGGGCTTTTCTCAGCTCGTAACCTGGTAGGGGGGGTGCTGGCCTTTGGAGCCGGTTTTTTGGTGCGGCTGGTGCTCGAGCTACCTCTGGCTTTCCCCTATCCCTACGCCATTCTCTTCACCCTGGGGACCCTGGCCTTCGCCTACGGCTGGCACCTTTTTGGTCAGATTGACGAACCGCCCGACAAAGAAATCCGCACCGAGCGCATCTCTCTCGGCCTACCGTTCCGCGACTTCTATTTTCGCCGCTTTCTACGGGTGCGTATCCTGCTGGTGGTCGCCAGCATGGTCGAACCCTTCTATGCGGCCTATGCCGTGCGGGTGCTGGGTCACAAGGGCGAAATTGGCACCTACCTCATGGTCTACACGCTTTTCTCGGTACTTTCAAACCTGCTTTGGGTGCAGGTCTCGAGGCGCTATGGCTCACGCAGCCTCATCCTGATCGGTGCTGCACTGGGCGCGGCAACGCCCATCCTGGCCCTGCTGCTGCCAAAAACCCTTTTCTGGATAGTTTTTGCTCTACAGGGCGCCTACCTTGCCGCCATCGGGGTGGGCACCTCCACCTACCTGGTGAACCTGGCCCCCACCGATGCCCGCAGCTCATACATCGGCCTGTCCAACACCATTGTGGGGCTGCTGGCCTTCTCGCCGGTGCTGGGGGGCTTGCTGGCCGACCGCGTCGGGTATGTGGGGCCAATGGCAGTAGCCACCATCTTCTACGCCTGGGCCCTGTACGCAGGCCGCCGCTTGAAGCTGCTCGAGAGGGTGCAGCCGCGCTAGGCAGGCTGCCTTACCCAGGAGGCCTCGGGCAGCACCCCACAGGCCACAAACTCCAACGAAGCCGCCTGATTTGACGCCCCTCCCCTCTCAGCCGTAGACTTCTAGCCAAGATGAGGTCTCGGCCAACTACCAGACCTAGGGAGAACTTCTAGCCGCAAGGCAGTAGAGGTTCTCCCGGCTCGTAGTTGAAGGGCCGGGGTTTTTTTTGAGGTGATTATGAACGCAGTGCTTCCCGACGGACGAAAACTGGAACTCCAACCCGGCGCCACCGCAGCCGATGCTGCCAAGGCCATTGGCCCCGGCCTGGCCAAGGCAGCCGTTGGTGCAATTGTCAACGGAGAACTGTACGACCTGCTCAAGCCTCTACCCCCAGAAGCCGAGCTACGAATCCTGACCGAAAAGGACCCCGAGTACGCCCAGCTCTTCCGCCACACCCTGGCCCACGTAATGGCCCAGGCGGTGCGCGAGCTATACACCGAACGCGGCTACAAACCCGAAGAGGTCAGGCTGGCCATTGGCCCGGTAATCGAAAACGGCTTTTATTATGATATCGACGCCCCCGAGCCCATCCGCGAGGAAGACCTGCCCATCATTGAAGAAAAGATGCGCCGGATTATCGCGGCCAACCTGCCCCTAAAGCGCTTCGTGCTTTCGCGTGAGGAAGCGCTAAGGCGCTATGCGGGTGTGGATCCCTACAAAACCGAGATAATTCAAGACCTTCCCGAAACAGAAGAGCTAAGCTTTTATGAGCAGGGCGACGAACAGTTTGGCTTCACCGACCTGTGCCGGGGGCCACACGTACCCAGCACGGGCCGCATTCCTCCCTATTTCAAGCTCACGGCCATTGCCGGGGCATACTGGCGGGGCGACTCGAGCCGTCCCATGCTCCAGCGCATCTACGGCATCGCTTTTCGCACCAAGGAAGAGCTGGAACACTACCTCTGGCAGCAAGAAGAGGCCAAACGCCGCGACCACCGCAGGCTGGGGCAGGAGCTAGACCTGTTTACCATCAGCGAAGAAGTGGGCAAGGGCCTGCCGCTCTGGTTGCCACGGGGTGCTTTTATTCGCAAGCAGATGGAAGACTACATGTATCAGAAGGAGCAGGCCCACGGCTACCACTACGTGTATACACCGCACATCGCCAATGCCAGGCTCTACTACACCTCGGGCCACCTGCCCTACTACAAAGACGACATGTACGCCCCCATCGAGATTGAGGGTGAAGAGTATTACCTCAAGCCCATGAACTGCCCGCACCACCACATGATTTACAAGGCCCGGCCTAAAAGCTACCGCGACCTACCCCTGCGGCTGGCCGAGTTTGGCACGGTCTACCGCTTCGAGCTTTCCGGCACCCTCTCGGGCCTAACACGGGCGCGGGGCTTCACCCAAAACGATGCCCACATCTACTGCTCGAGGGCCCAGGTGACCGAGGAGTTCATCCGGGTCATTCAACTTTTCGACGAGGTGTACAAAGACTTTGGCATCTCAGACTACTGGTTCCGCCTTTCGCTGCCAGACTTTGAGAACAACCCCGAGAAGTTTGGCGAGGAAAACGACAACTGGCGCGACTCCATTGCGGCCATCCGGGCCGCGCTGGAACAAACCGGGGCCAAGTATGTGGAGGGTATTGGCGAGGCCACCTTCTACGGCCCCAAGCTGGACGTACAGATTCGTAGTGTTTTGGGCAAAGAAGATACCATCGCCACCAACCAGCTCGACTTTATTGTGCCTGAGCGCTTTGGCCTCGAGTTCACCAACGAAAAAGGCGAAAAAGAGACCCCAGTGGTAATCCACCGTGCCATTATGGGCAGCTTCGACCGCTTCTTCGCCTTCTATCTGGAGCACACCGCGGGCGACTTCCCGCTGTGGCTCTCCCCCATCCAGGCGGTCATTGTGCCCATCGCAGACCGGCATCTGGCCTACGCCAACCAGATAGCCGCCCAGATGCGTAAAAATAAACTGCGGGTAGAAGTAGACAGCCGCCCCGAGCGCATGAATGCCAAAATCCGCGATGCCGAGCTGCAAAAAATCCCCCTCATTCTGGTAGTGGGCGACAAGGAAGCCGAAGCCGGCGCAGTCAATGTGCGCGAGCGGCACGTAAAGGAGCAGCGGACGCTGGAGCTAGCGGCGCTAATCGAGGAAATGAAGGAGCGGGTCGAGGCAAGAAAGTAAAAACTGGGCCTGCAAATCGGCCAGTATGTCCTCGAGTCCAGCCAGCTCAAGGCCTGGGCTCACTGGGTAATGTGCGCATAAAAGCCTCGGCCTCTTCAGCTTTTGCCAGGCGGGGTTGACGGCCTTCAAACCAGCGCCAGAGCCCCTCCAGATCAAGTTTCTGGAGGCCCTGGGGCTCACCCAGGATTATCTTGTGGTCGCCATCGCGCACCCAGAGCATGCCCAGCACCTGGCCCTCGAGCCAGCTTCCAGCCGGTATTGGCTCATTGCTAGCCCAAATTGCGTCGAGGGTGTCCTGATCGGCAGGGTTATAGTAACCCGGTATCAGACCATAGTTGACCGGCGGCAAGCCCCACTCGGGCCGCCAGGGGGGCTCCCTTGGCACAAGGCACTGCCCATTCCAGCTATACCTTTCAACACACCCCAGGCTCCATTCAACCAACATTCTGACTTGCATCTGCAAATTTTATATAAGTTGCGCCAGGGCAGATTGGCAAAACCAGCGGAATGAGTCAATGCATACCTGGCGCAATTCCTAAAGCGAACTTTCGGTACGGCATCTCGCCTTTCGCTTATGGAGACACTTAAACCCCACCTGAAGCTTTCTGTTTAGGGCAGGTCGAAACCAACCGGATGCAAAGGCGCAGCTTCAGGCAGGGGGCCCCCGCGAAAAGAACAAATCAAAGACCTTTCTTATTAGCCTTGCTTTGGTCTATGGCTGTCCACAAGCCACGGCATCAGCCCTGGCAAAAAAATCAACTGCCACCGGGAGGCGCGGGGGCAGTTGCCAGGGGGGCAAGACTTCAGGCCAGGTGTCTCGAGCGCAGTCGTGTCGCCTGGCCGCGCGACGCAACACAGCCACTAAACTCAATAGGGGCAGGCAAGAGCCAGTTTCGCAGCGAGGTGCGTCCACTGCCCATCGGATGGGGCCGAACCCGAACAGGTCGGGTATTGTCAAATGCAATCTGCAATATAAGTTCCCTACTCATGTTGGTAGGGTAAACCATCGGTCGTTACAGGCGCGTTACATTTGCACCAAAAGACATTAAGAAACCTTAATGTTTGGCTATCCCCGGACGAAGTGCTGCTTTTACGAACCCTATCCGCAGGGCCCTGCTAGAGCACTCTTCAATATTGGGCTGCTCACAACTTGATTGCTTTGTCCTGCACAGCACAGTGGCCTCCCATCCAGGGGGCCACGTCTGTGAATAGTGCGATAGGACGAGTCAGGGCCGCCCGGTTGTGATCGCTTCTCCTATTGGCCCATTCGATAAGGCCCTGACAAAACAAATCGGGAAGATTTCAAACTGATCCCAAAGCCATGACAGACCAGATAACCTGCAAAGCAGCAGCCCCTCGAGCTGCCCTCACCCGATGCAGCATCCCACCTGCCGCACAGATGCTCAAGCCTGCATGGGTTTTGGGGAAGATTCCTCGCCGGGTTCTTCCCAGGCCAGCTCAATCAGATCGATCAGCTCTTCTACCGGAACGCCATAGCGACGGGAGATCCGAGTAATTTCATGCCCCAGCCGTTTCAACTGACTCACATACTGCTGGGATACCTCGCCCGGCTCGGCCTCGAGGTCTTCCACAATACCGATGAGCCAGCCCAACAGCTCGCTGGCATCTTCGTCAGAAAGCCCATCGGTTAGGGCCTCGTCCTCGAGGAGAAGTTCGGTTAGCCGTTCAAGCATATACGGCCTACATACTATGCCGAACCGCGTTGAAATTGAATATAATACCAGATTCGGTTAGTTCGTCACCGAACGGTGACGAACTAACCCGACCGAAGGGAGTGCTCTAGGATTCAAAAAGATAGCCCCTTGATGTTTTTTGTTTGAAGAGTATCTTTTTGAATCCGGTATAAGTCGAGCGCCAGCGGGTCGGCCTTTGGCCGGCTTACATTTGCAATCAGATGACTAGTTTGAAGGAGGGCTGGCAGGAAGCGTTTTAAGCAAAAGCAGCTCGTCCTTATGAACATAACCCATTTGGCGAACCAACCCCTCGCGGTAGCGCGGGTCAGCGGCAAGCTCCAGCTCTTCGCTCAGTTTTTGATTTCGCAGCTCGAGCTGCTCCAGGCGAAGCTGGGCTTGCGAGATTTGATTGCGAATTTGCACATTGCGCTGAAGCTCCAGTGTAATCAAAACCAATAAATGTAGCGTCCCCAACGCAAATACCAGATGCAAAAAGCGATAAATTGGCCTCTCCACAGTACAATTAGTATATCATTTTCACGCCTTGCCTGCAGGTTGAATTTTATCCTCCAAACCCCGGCCGCCTACCCCCACACTGCTTTGGCTGCATTGCGCAGCCCAGAGCAGTAGCACTATGCGATAAATATCGCAATGATGTATTTTTTCTGAAAATGTTTTATAATACTGTAACTTGTACGCGGGGGTAAAAATGGCTAAGACCAAAGAGCGGGAAAGCTATCGGTCGCGTCTAAAAGCGGTGGGATTGCGCCACACCCTGCCCAGAGAACGAATACTGGCCTATCTCGACCGCAAAAACACCCACCCGACACCCGAAGAGCTGTATCAGGGCCTGAAAAAGAAAGGTTACGACATAGGGCTTTCGACAGTCTATCTAAACCTTCAGGTGTTGCGAGAGGCTGGCTTGTTGTGGGAATTCAAAGACCAAAAAGGCAACACCCGCTATGACGGTTTCAACGAACGTCACCACCATCTATTTTGTTTGCAGTGCGGAAGCATTGAGGACGTGATGGATAAAGATTTACCCGAATTCGACCAGGAGCCCATCAAAAAAGCGGTGGAAGCCAAGAACGGTTGGTTTGTAGAAGAAGCTCACCTGGAGCTGCGCGGGGTTTGCCCTAGGTGCCAGTAGTCCGCAAGAAAACCATCCGGCCTGCCGCCTGCTCCACAAACCCAGGGTAGTACGACAGACCGATTACAAGGGCAAGCACGCCGTGAAGACGACTAGTCGGCTAGGATGTCGCTGAGCAGTTCTACCAAAGTCCGAACGCCGAACCCAGTACCCCCCGCTGGGCCCAGGGCATGCGCCTTTTCGGTAAAGGCTGGCCCAGCGATATCGAGGTGCACCAGCGGTTTTTCGGTAAACTCTGCCAGGAAAAGTGCTGCCGTGATGGCCCCGCCCGAACGGCTACGCCCATGGGTGTTCTTGAGGTCGGCGGTGCTGGACTTGAGGGCCTCGAGGTACTCCTCTTCCATCGGCAGGGGCCAGACTTTTTCACCTGCCCGCTCGGCGGCTTCCTGCACCTCACGGCCCCAACGGGCGTCGTTGGCAAACAGGCCGGCTATTTTTTCCCCCAACGCGACCACGCAGGCCCCCGTCAGGGTAGAAAGCTCCACAATTGCCTCTGCTCCCTGCCGGTCTGCATAGGTAATGGCATCTGCCAGGGTGAGCCGCCCTTCTGCATCGGTGTTTAGCACCTCAATAGTTTTACCCGAAAGGCTCTTGAGCACGTCGGACACTCGGTAGGCGGTACCGGAAATCATGTTCTCGGCCGCAGCCACATAGGCCCGCACTTCCACCTCAGGCTTCAGCCGGGCGATGGCCCGCATAGCCCCCAGAACGGCGGCTGCACCGGCCATGTCGCATTTCATGGTGATCTGGGCTTCGGAGGGCTTGAGGGAGTATCCTCCGGTATCGAAGGTAAGGCCCTTGCCCACCATTGCAATCACTCGTCTGGCGGGGTTTTGGGGCTTGTAGGCGAGCTGGATAAAACGGGGTGGGTTGGCCGAACCCTGGGCTACCCCATAAAAAGCACCCATACCCGCTTGTTTAATCTGGTTTTCATCCCAAATTTCCACCTCGAGCCCCAGTTCCTGGGCCATCGCGCTGGCACGCTGGGCCAGTTCGGCTGGGGTCAGGACATTCGGGGGCTCGTTCACCAGGTCACGGGCATAATTGACTGCTTCTGCAACAATCGCGGCTCGCTCTACTGCAGGCCCCGAGGCTCGAGCAAGCCACAAACGCAGTTTTTCGCCACGCTTGCTCGCAGGGCCAGTGGTCTTGTACTTGTTCCAGGCATACCCGCCCAGCAAGGCTCCTTCGGCCAGGGCATAGCTGGCTTCCTTTTTGCCAAATTTGTCTGAAAGGAAGGTCTCGCTTACGGCTTCTTTGAAGCCCAGACGGGCAATTTCCTGCACCAGCCTGGCCCCCGCCTTGCGAACGGTTTCAAGGCTAACCCCACGCTTCTTTCCCAGGCCAAACAGCAGCGCGAATCCAGGGCCTTCTCCTTTTCTTGAACCCAAGGGAATCAGCAAAGTTTCGCCAAAATCGCCTTTAAAGTGCAACTCTTCCATCATTCTGGAGAGCGCTTTACGGTGTCTGGTGTCAAGCTTATTGCCTTCTTCGCTAAACTCACCACCCCATACCCCCACAACTGCCAGGGGGGCAGGTATCTCGTCAACATAGCGCCGTGCCGACTTTAGAGTAAGTTCCATGGCAAGCGAACTATAACATACATTGGATATCAATGACCAACAAGTCAGTTGCTGTGTGGCGATCCAGTAAGTTTGCCATAAAGAGTTCCCCAGATCGGGCCTGATATTTCGGGTTTATCTCAGATTGGCCATTTTCTCCAAAAATCACAACAAGGTGCAGGTTTCCACGGCCACATCGCCCACCCTCACCCCCTCATGGCTGGCAACGTACCGCCATGCTACGCCCCTGGGGCGGCCTCACGATCTGGTATTCCGCATTCTGCTCCCTGAGCCAGCCCGACAGTCTGATCAAGATCAGGGTTTCCCGCTCGCGCGATTTCTTCCAGCCCTCGAGGTCACTGGCATAGCTGGCCTTTTCAGCCGGCAAAAGCAAGCGAATACGCCCGTTTTGCACAACCCCTACGTGAAACGCAGCAGGGATGGGAAAGTCTGGTGGGTGGTCGTAGGGCGCTTTCAGGTTGGCCTCGGCCCAGGCCTTACTGGCTACTGCGTAGATGGTTCCGGGGGGGTCGTTGACTTTTAGCTCGTGCAGGCAACGCCGGGCTTTAGGGTCTTCATCCAGGAGTTTGGCCAGATAAGGGGGGGCATCGCTGCGGTCTATCAGCAACTTGCGAACCAGATACATGTAGCCAAGGTAAGGATTAACGGGGTTTTTTGTGGTGCCCAGGGTAAAGGTGGTGGGCCCAATGGTAATGGTCGGACTGGCCCAGCCCATCACCCGAACCGCAGTACCAATTCCCAAATCCACCTGGGCCAGGTTGATAAACAGGTCGTCAAATACCACATAAGAAACCTCGTTCTGGCTGATCATCCGCAAATACAGGCCATTGGTGGTCTGGGGGAACCTGACCTCGAGCAGATAACGCCCCAAAATGCCGGTCTCGTTGAAGCGCACCCCTCTGGGCTCGAGCAAGCGCCTAAGCTCAGCAACCCGCAAAAGCGCAGGTTCCTGCACCCCCCCAATGGCCCAGGGCACCGAACCCACGTTGGGCTGCGCCAGCGAGATCAGCACTCCCAGTATCCCAGCTCCTACCAGTCCTTTTTGCATTGGCGGCCCCCAGATGTTCCTACATATTTGAAGCATAGAATCTGCACAAAACCTGCCACCATACCGAACCCGAGCCGGTTGGCAGGGAAGTCGGAGGCAGGCTAAACCTCAATGGCCTTGCCCCATTCGCCCAGGAAAGCGACCTTGCCCCGCTCTCGTAAAGCCTTTCCCAGCATTTGTAGCTTGTCCACTTCGCCGTGCACCAGCGCTATCTGCTGCTCGCTGTCCAGCCAGTCGAGCAGTTCATCGCGGCCTGCGTGCCCAGAAAAGCCGCCCAGGGTGTGGGTTTTTGCCCTCACCCGCACAGTCTCCCCCATAATCCGCACCGACTCAGCATTGTTAATCAGCAGTTCTCCCAGGCCGCCCCTGGGCTGGTAGCCCGTAATAATCACCGCGTTTCTACTGTCGGGCAGGCCGTGTCGCAGGTGGTGCAGTATGCGTCCCCCCGAAAGCATTCCATTGCCAGCAATAACGATAAGGGGGCCCTGCATCAGGTTAAGGGCCTTGGACTCCTCTACACTGTGGGTGTATTCAAGGCGTTTGGGACGGAAAGGGTCTTTGCCATGGGAATAGATGCGCTGTACCTCAGTGCTGAAAAAGTCCTGCACTTTTGGGTAAATCTCACTGATCTTGGAAGCCATGGGCGAGTCCACAAATACCGGTACACTGGGGATAGCCTCCCGCTGCTCGAGTTCGCGAATGTAAAACAAAATCTCCTGGGTGCGCTCGAGGGCAAACGACGGTATAAATACCTTACCCCCCTGAGCCAGCACATCACTCAGGATTTCAGCAAACTCCTCCAGGGTCGCAGCAAACGGACGGTGTGAACGGTCACCGTACGTTCCCTCGCACAGCACAAGATCAACCTGGGCAGGGTAGTCGGGGTCAGTGAGCACGTCCTTACGCCGGTGGCCCAGATCACCACTAAAAATCAAAGACTTTCCTCCGGCCTCGAGCTGGATAAAAGCACTTCCCGGCAGATGCCCCGCATCGCGCAAGCGGTAGCGAAATGGCCCCAGGCCCTGCGTCTGATAATAGGTAACTTCCTCCAGGCGGCCATAAAGCTCAGCCAGGTCGGCTTCGTTCCAGGGCAAGGGCACAACCTCGCGGCCCTTGCGCTTCAAACGTTCACGCTCTTCCTGCATCAGCTTTAAGGAGTCCTCGAGAATCACCGGCAATATGAGCCGGGTTGGCTCGGTCACATACACCCGGCCCGCGTAGCCCTGTCGTATCAGCATGGGCAGGCGTCCGATGTGGTCGTTGTGGGCGTGGGAGATCAGCACCGCATTAATGCTTTTGGGGTCGAAGCCAAAAGGCTCCTCATTGCGGTCTTCATCAGCGCCCTGGTAGGCGCCACAATCTAGCAACAATCGGTAATCCTGCTGTTCTACCAGATGGCAGCTGCCAGTCACAGTCTGGGCCGCACCGAAAGGGGTTATCCGCATGAATGTACTGTAGCAGACCATGCGCCCTCAGCCGCTTACCCAAAGCGGGCCAGGCTTTTGGCTTGCCGCAACGCTTTTATTTGGCTTGACAGCCCCTCGTCTGTAGTGTAACCTTACGACTTGGACGAGGTTCAACCCCTCTGTCCAGGCTACCATCGGAAGAACAGCAAGCCGGGCCACCCTAGCTCAACTGGTAGAGCACCCGACTTGTAATCGGAAGGTTGTCGGTTCAATTCCGATGGGTGGCTCCACAAGGGCAGGTGGCCGAGTGGTTAAAGGCGACAGACTGTAAATCTGTTCTCTTCGGAGTACGGCGGTTCGAATCCGCCCCTGCCCACCAAGCACCTTTAGGGTGTGCTCATAGCCGATTGCCGATAGCCAAAAGCTACAAGCCATCAGCTATAAGCGGTGCGAAAGTGCTCAGCGCGGGAATAGCTCAGTTGGTAGAGCATCTGCTTCCCAAGCAGAGGGTCGCGGGTTCGAGTCCCGTTTCCCGCTCCACAAGCGCTTCGTGCGCGAATGCCCCGGTGCTCGGGTAGCTCAGCTGGTAGAGCACACCCTTGGTAAGGGTGAGGTCGTCGGTTCAAGCCCGATCCCGAGCTCCAAACCCACACCGCCCGTCCACCGCTGCGGGCGGTGTGTTCCTGAAAAGGGAAAACACCTTAGCGGAAGCCAAAAGGAGGCAATACATATGGCGAAAGGCGTATTTGAGCGCACCAAACCCCACGTGAACGTGGGCACCATCGGCCACGTAGACCACGGGAAGACCACCCTCACGGCGGCGATCACCTTTGTGGCAGCGGCGGCCAACCCCAACGTAGAGGTACAGGCCTACGACCAGATCGACAAGGCTCCCGAGGAGAAGGCCCGTGGGATTACCATCAACACTGCCCACGTGGAGTACGAGACCGCCAATCGGCACTACTCCCACGTGGACTGCCCCGGCCACGCCGACTACGTCAAGAACATGATCACCGGTGCGGCCCAGATGGACGGAGCCATCCTGGTGGTCTCGGGAACCGACGGCCCCATGCCCCAGACCCGCGAACACATCCTGCTTTCGCGTCAGGTGGGGGTGCCTTACATCATCGTCTTCCTGAACAAGATCGACATGGTGGACGACCCCGAACTCTTGGACCTGGTGGAGATGGAGATCCGTGACCTCCTGAACCAGTACGAGTTCCCGGGTGACGATACCCCCATCATCCGCGGCTCGGGCCTGAAGGCGCTGGAGCACATGATGGCCAACCCCAAGACCCAGCGGGGCGAGAACGAGTGGGTCGACCGCATCTGGGAGCTCTTGGATGCCATCGACAGCTACATTCCCACCCCCCAGCGGGACGTGGACAAGCCCTTCCTGATGCCGGTGGAAGACGTCTTTACCATTACCGGTCGCGGTACGGTGGCCACGGGCCGTATTGAGCGGGGCCGCATCAAGACCGGTGAGGAAGTGGAGATTGTGGGTCTGCGGGATACCCAGAAGACGGTGGTGACCGGGGTGGAGATGCACCGCAAGACCCTGACCGAAGGGATTGCCGGGGACAACGTGGGCCTGCTGCTGCGCGGGGTGAGCCGTGAAGACGTGGAGCGGGGCCAGGTGCTGGCCAAGCCCGGCAGCGTCACGCCGCACACCAAGTTCGAGGCCTCGGTGTACATCCTGAAGAAGGAAGAGGGTGGACGTCACACCGGCTTCTTCAACAACTACCGTCCGCAGTTCTACTTCCGCACCACCGATGTGACCGGGGTGGTGGAGCTGCCCAAAGGGGTAGAGATGGTGATGCCGGGTGACAACGTCACCTTTACGGTGGAGCTGATCAAGCCCATCGCCATGGAGGAAGGTCTGCGCTTCGCCATCCGTGAAGGCGGTCGCACCGTGGGCGCTGGTGTGGTGGCTAAGATTATCGAGTAAGGGAGGCCCTGAATGCCAAAGATTCGTATCAAACTTCGGGGCTTCGACCACAAGAGCTTGGACGCTTCGGCGGCCAAAATTGTGGAGACGGCCCGCCGTAGCGGTGCGCAGGTTTCCGGCCCGGTGCCGCTGCCGACCCGTATCCGCCGCTTCACTGTGTTGCGGGGCCCTTTCAAGCACAAAGACAGCCGGGAACACTTTGAACTGCGCACCCACAACCGACTGGTGGACATTTCCGACCCCACCCCCAAGACCATTGAGGGGTTGCGCAACCTCGACCTGCCGACCGGCGTCGAGATTGAACTCAAGATGCTAGGAGGCCGCTAATGAAGGGCATCCTCGGAACCAAAGTGGGCATGACCCAGATTTGGAAGGGCGATAAGGCTGTGCCCGTGACGGTGATTTTGGCCGGCCCCTGCCCGGTGGTGCAGCGCAAAACTGCCGATAAAGACGGTTACGAAGCAGTGCAGCTTGGCTTTCAAAGCCAGAAGCCGCAGCGGGTCAACAAGCCTGCCAAGGGTCACTTTGCCAGGGCTGGTGTGGAGCCTGTGAAGTACCTGCGCGAGTTGCGGGGCTTCAACCCCGAGGGCGACACTGTAACGGTCGGCATTTTCAATGCCGGTGAAGTGGTGGACGTGACCGGTACTTCCAAGGGTCACGGATTCACGGGCGTGATGAAGAAGTGGAATTTTGCCGGTGGCAACGATTCTCACGGCGCCCACAAGATTCACCGCCACGGTGGTTCGATTGGTAACCGCAAGACCCCGGGCCGGGTTTTTAAGGGCAAGAAGATGGCCGGGCGTTGGGGCAATGAACGCGTGACGATTCAGGGCCTCGAGGTGGTGGACGTGCTCGAGAGTGAGAACCTGATTCTGGTCAAGGGTTCGGTGCCGGGAGCCAACGGCAGTCTGGTGGTGGTGCGCCAGACCAGCAAGGTGCCTGCTGTTAAGGGCAACAAGGGAGGTAAGTGATGTATAACCTTCCGGTACTCGGAAGCAACAAAACCGTGGAGGCGGCGCTTCCCGAAAAGGTGAAGGGCCATGTGCTCTACGAGGTGGTGCGCTGGCAGCTAGCTTCGCGCCGCCGGGGTACGGCAGCTACCAAGACCCGCGGTATGGTGAACTTCACCACCAAGAAGATGTACGCGCAAAAGCACACCGGCCGAGCCCGGCACGGTGACTACGGCGCCCCCATCTTTGTGGGTGGTGGCACGGTCTTTGGGCCGCAACCCCGTGACTACAGCTACACCCTGCCCAAAAAAGTGCGTAAGCTGGGCCTGTCCATGGCCCTGGCCGACCGCGCCAAGGAAGGCAAGTTCTTTCTGGTGGAAGATTTCAAGGGTGTAAATGGCAAGACCAAGGAGTTTGTGGCCTGGCTCAAAGCCCACAACCTCGAGGGCCCTTCCATCTTGCTGGTAACCAGCGACGAGAAGGTGGTGCGCGCGGCCCGCAACCTGCCCAAGGTGCGGGTGTTGGCCCCCGAAGGCCTTAACGTGTACGACATTATGCGCCAGGAAGCCCTGGTTATGGAGGCATCGGCCTGGGCGGGCGTGCAAGCCAGGCTGGGCCTGAGTGAAGGGGGTGAAGCCTGATGAAAACGCCCCACGATGTCATCATCCAACCCGTTTTGTCGGAGAAGGCGTATGGCCGTTTTGCCGATGGGGTTTATACCTTCTGGGTACATCCCAAGGCCAACAAGACCGAGATTGCCAACGCAGTTGAGGCCGCCTTCAAGGTTAAGGTGGTGCGGGTCAATACCCAGAATGTCCTGGGCAAGCACAAGCGCCTGGGCCGCTTTATGGGTAAGCGCCCCGACCGCAAAAAGGCCATCGTGACGGTGGCCGCTGGACAGAAGATTGAAGCCCTGGAAGGACTGATCTAAATCGGTTGGTTCCGATTGGGGGCTTTTATCTAGGAGGACTGGGGTTTTGGGGAATATGGCAGAAGCAGTATGGCCACCCCGCCCTTTGCCCTCCGAACCGCCTCGAGACCGAGCGTACAAGCGTATCTCACGGCGCTTAACGATGAAGGGGCAAAAATCCACTTGGCATCAGGGCGACTCGGTTAGCTCGTATCAAGTGAGAGGAAGAGAAAAATGGCAGTAAAGAAATTCAGACCCTACACCCCATCGCGCCGCTTTATGACGGTGGCGGACTTCTCTGACCTGACCAAAAAACGTCCGGAGAAGAGCCTCACTGCCCCGATGAAGAAAACCGGGGGGCGCAACAACCAAGGCCGCACCACCAGCCGCTTTATTTCCGGTGGTCACAAGCAGCTTTACCGCATCATCGACTTCCGTCGGAGGGACAAGGCGGGCATTCCTGCACGGGTTGCAGCTATTGAGTACGACCCCAACCGCACGGCCCGTATCGCCCTGTTGTTTTACCGCGA
>Ga0272446_1002688_pt1 | contig 23711 bp, 22 predicted proteins | sample YNPCB0061_FD_194587 | JGI IMG/M metagenome (GOLD analysis project Ga0272446, IMG submission 194587) | Hot spring microbial mat communities from Yellowstone National Park, WY, United States - YNP-CB-006-1 | ecosystem: Environmental > Aquatic > Thermal springs > Hot (42-90C) > Sediment | place... | reverse complement strand
CGCCGAAGATCCAGACCTTGCCGTGCTCGACGGTGGTGACCTGGGTGGCGTCGATCGCCCACATGACGTTCGGCGCGGTGGTGATGATCTGCCGCTCGTGGCTGTCCTCGTCCCTGCGGCGGGCGCGCTGCGGCGAGAGCAGAGCGTTCTCGCGCATCACGCAGAGGAGCCGCTTGCGGGAGACGCGGATGGCGTCGCGCACAGGCAGGTGCGCCCAGACCTGGCGGTGCCCCTCACCGATCCAGGGCGAGGTCTCCAGGTCCCGCTGGCTGGCAACGAGCAGAGCCTCGTCCGAGACGACGGGGTTCGGTCCACGGCGCGCCGATGGGCTGGGCGGGATGGCGCTGTCCGGTTCTGGCGCCCGGGGGGCGTAGAAGCCGGGGCGCCGCCCCGCCCCAGGCCTGGCAGACCCGCCGGATGCCGCAGGGCTTGCCGCTGGCGGCGGAGGTCGCCTCAGCCATCAGCGCGATTTCCGCCGGGCCAAAGAGAAGCCTTGCTCCGCATCCCTTGCTGGCGCGGTGGCTCAGGCCGGGTTGCGCGGTGTGTCGCGGCGGCGCTTCTCGACTACGACGCGGCGCGGGCCGACGCACAGGCCGGCCAACGACCTCGTCGGCCGGGTCTTCACCGCACCGGGGCCGAACTTGCTGTGGGTCGCTGACATCACCTACGTGCCGACTGCGGCGGGCTTCCTGTTCCTGGCCGTCGTCCCCGATGCCTGGTCCAGGCGCATCGTCGGCTGGGCCATGGCGAACGACCTGCGCGTACAGCTCGTCCTCGACGCTCTCGACATGGCCGTCACCAGGAGGAGATCGGTGGATGTCGTGCATCACAGCGATCAGGGCAGCCAATACACGCCGCTGGCCTTCGGGATGCGATGCCAGGAAGCAGGCGTGCGCCCCAGCATGGGGTCGTTCGGCGACGCCTACGACAACGCGCTCGCCGAAACGATGTTACCGCCCGTTGGGCGTTGCCTGAAGGCTCGCCACGCTCGCGTGCGAGCTGCTCGCTCGCCGCCGCTTCCGCACCCAGGCCGAGGCCCGCATGGCCGCGTTCCACTTCATCGAGGGCTTCTACAACCCGACCAGGCGCCACTCATCCCTCGGCTACCTCTCGCCCATCGAATACGAAGCGAGGAAGCTGCCCATGAATGACGGACCACTACCCAGAGACCGTCCACGGAAGCGGGGCAGCTTCAGCTTCTGCGGCCCGCGTCGCCTGAAAACCCAAAAGTGAGCCCCTCGTGCGTTGGGTATGAGGGTTCCCGGGCAGGAACCCAGGGTCCTCCTCCGAATTCGTCCTGCACCTTCCAAGCCCCGGTGCGCGCAAGCCCTTGATCTTCCGGGGGCGACGCTTGGCCAAACCGCCATGCCACGTGTGGTGGGCGCACAAGGATTCGAACCTTGGACCCGCTGATTAAGAGTCAGCTGCTCTACCAACTGAGCTATGCGCCCGCCAGGGCGCGCTACCTAGCGCCGGATCGTCGGGCTGTCCACCCCCGCGCCGCTAGTCCCGCGCCGCGCCCAGGTCCGCGTCGCGGTGGACATGCACGGACATCAGGACGCCGAACCCCAGCATCACCGTCAGCATCGCCGATCCGCCATGCGAGACGAGCGGCAGCGGCACGCCGCCGACCGGGATCGTGCCCGTCACCATCGCCACGTTGACGAAGACGTAGAGGAAGAAGTTGGACGCGAGCCCGATCGCGACCAGCCGCCCGAACTGGTGCCGGCAATGCAGCGCGACGAGGAAGCCGAACAGGATCACGCCGGCCAGCAGCGTCAGCAGGCTGATCGCGCCGACGAAGCCGAACTCCTCCGCCCACATGGTGAAGATGAAGTCGGTCTGCTTCTCGGGAAGGAAGTTGAGGTGGCCCTGCGTCCCTTGCAGGAAGCCCTTGCCCCAGATGCCGCCGGAGCCGAGCGCGATCTTCGACTGGATGATGTTGTAGCCGGCGCCGAGCGGGTCGCTCTCGGGGTCGAGGAAGGTGTGGATCCGCGCGCGCTGGTAGCCATGCAGGCTCTCGTAGCCGACCGGCGCGGCTATCGCGGCGGTGCCGGCGACGAGCGCGAATTTCCACAGCCGCACCCCTGCGGCGAAGAACATCACGCCGCCGAGCGCCAGCACGATCAGCGCCGTGCCGAGGTTCGGCTGGCGGAGGATCATCGCCACCGGCAGCAGCACCGCGACCAGCGGCGGGATGAGGAAGAGCGGGTTGCCGACGCGCTCGTGGCTCGCGCGGTGGAACCAGGCGGCGAGCGCGACGACGAGCAGGATCTTCATCAGCTCGGACGGCTGCAGCTGCAGCACGCCGAGGTCTATCCACCGCTGCGCGCCGCCGCCGATCTGGCCGGCCACCAGCACATGGGCCAGCAGCGCGATGCCCGCGGCATAGCCGAGCCAGGCGAGGCGCGCGATGACGCGGATGTCGAGCAGCGCGATGCCGATCATCAGCACGAGGCCGAAGGCGAAGCGCAGCGCATGGCGGGCGGCGTAGGGCTCCGCCGCGCCGCCGCCGGCCGAGTAGAGCGCGACGTAGCCGACCGCGGCGATCAGGCCGACCAGCAGCACGAAGGACCACGGGATGGCCGACAGCTTCTGCAGCACGCCGGCGCCCGCGTCGCGCGTCAGCAGGCGGCGCTCGGCCCTCATCGCGGCGCCTCGGCCACGCGCTGGCCGCCGAAATGGCGTATGGCGTCGGCCAGGATGTCGCGCGCGAGGGGGGCGGCGGCGCCGGAGCCGGACAGCCCGTGCTCGACGATCACCGCGATGGCGAAGCGCGGGGCGTCGTGCGGCGCATAGGCGACGAACAGCGCATGCGGGCGGAACTCGCGCGGGAGCGAGGCGGCGTTGAAGCCCCTCTCGCGCTGCTCTCGGCTGACGCGGCGCACCTGCGTCGTGCCGGTCTTGCCAGCCATGTGGCCCATGCCGGGCGGCAGGCGGGAGGTGCGGGCGGTGCCGCCCTGCTCGTTCACCACCGCCCACATGGCGTCGCGCATCAGGCGCAGGTCCCGCTCGGGGATGCCGAGGGAGGGCCAGTCCTCCGCCCGCGTGCCGCGCACCGGCTGGCCGCCGATGCTGCGCGTCAGGTGCGGCTGCACGGCGCGGCCGGTGGCGAGGCGCGCCGTCATGGTGGCGAGCGCGAGGGGCGTGATCTGGTAGAAGCCCTGGCCGATGCCGTGGACGATGGTGTCGCCCAGGTTCCATGCCCGCCCCTGCGCTTGCCGCCAGGCGCGCGTCGGCACGAGGCCCGCGCGCGCGCCCGGAAGCTCGATCTCGAGCGGCACGCCGAGGCCGAAGCGCCGCGCCATGGCGGCGATGCGGTCCATGCCGACGCGCTTGGCCATCTCGTAGAAATAGACGTCGCAGGAGACCTTCACGGCGGTGCGCGAGTCCACCCAGCCATGGCCGTGGCGGTTGTGGCAGTGGAAGCGTGTGTCGCCGAGGTCGTAGTGGCCGGGGCAGAACACCGTCTCGCCATGGGTGGCGACGCGCGCCTCGAACGCGGCCAGCGCCACGATCATCTTGAAGGTGGAGCCGGGGGCGTAGAGCCCGTTCGTCACCTTGTTGATCAGCGGCGTCTCGCGCGAGCGGGTCCATTGCCGCCACTGCTCGGCGGAGACGCCGGAGGAGAAGCTGTTCGGGTCGAAGGAGGGCTGGGTCGCCATCGCCAGCACCTCGCCGTTGCGGGCATCGAGCACCACCGCCGAGGTGCCGACCTCGCATCTGGCCCGCACCATGCGCTGGAACTCGGCGTCTATGCTGATCTGCACGTCGGCGCCGGGGACGCCTTCCTGCCGGTTCAGCTCGCGGATCACGCGGCCGACGACGTTGACTTCCAGCTGCACGGTGCCGGCGCGGCCGCGCAGCACGCGGTCGTGGTGGCGCTCGATGCCGGCGCGCCCCACCCGGATGCCGGGCAGCATCAGCAGCGGGTCCTCGGCCGTCTCGCCCTCGGCGGGCGGGGCGACATAGCCGACGATATGGGCGAGATGCTCGCGTTCCGGAAACACCCTGACGGCGCCCACATCCACGCTGATGCCGGGCAGATCGGGGGCGTTCAGCTCGATCGCCGCCATCTCCTCCCAGGAGAGGAACTCGCGCACCAGCACGGGGACGAAGCGGCGGTTGCGGCGGATCTCGCGCTCGATGCGCGCGCGCTCGGTGTCGGAAAGCGGGATGATGCGCGAGAAGGTGTCGAGCGTGGCCTGCACGTCCACCGCCTGCTCCGCCGTCAGCACCGCGCGCCAGTTGAGGTCGTTGCCGGCGACGACGCGGCCCTCGCGGTCGAGGATGCGGCCGCGGGGTGGCGCCAGCAGGCGGGCGGAGAGGCGGTTCTCGTCGGAGAGCGTCGCGTAGCGCGGGCCCTCGCGCACCTGCAGGTGGTGCAGCCGCACGCCGAGCAGCCCGAGCGCCGCCGCCTGCACCCCGCCGAGGAACAGCGCGCGGCGGGTGAAGACGGCGCGGCGCTGCTCCTCCTCGCGCTTGCTCATGCCGCGCCCTCGGCGCGTTCCAGGCGGCGGTGCAGCCGCGTCAGCAGGAGCGCAAGCGGCGGATACAGGCCGATGGCGAGAGCCAGCAGGTGCAGCGCGGGCTCTGGCGGCGGCAGCGCCCAGGTCAGCGCCGCGTTGAGCCCGTAGCCGAGCGCGAGCGCGCCCGCCGAGATCGCCGCGACCGCGAGCCACACCACGAGGAAGGGCTGCCGCACCAGACGCCGCCGCGCCCGCAGCGCCACGCCCTGTGCCAGCAGCAGCGTCAGCAGGCCGACGCCGAGAGGCGAGAAGGTGAGAAGATCCTGCAACAGCCCGAGGCCGAACACCACCGGCGGCCCCATGGCCGCCGGCCGGAACAGCGTCCAGAACAGCACCGAGCCGAGCGCGAGCGCGGGCACGGCGGAGGGCAGGTCCGGCGGCACCGTCGCCACCACCATCAGCAGCACGGCGAGCGCGGCGGGGGCGGAGGCGCGCGCCGCGCGGTCGAGCGAGGCGACCAGCCAGCCGAGGGAGAAGGTGACGCCGCGGCGGCGCATGGCGGCTAGCGCCGCGTGCGCGGCTGCGGGCGCGCCACCGCCTCCGGCGGCAGGATGCCGGACAGCCCGAGTTCGAACAGGCGAAGCACGTCGAGGCGATCCAGCCGCGCGAAGAGTTCCACCTCGGCGGCGCCGCTCTCCGTCCAGCGCACCACGCCGACGGGCAGCCCGCCGGGGACGGTGGCGGCGTCGCCGAGCGTGACGACGCGCTGGCCCTCGGCCGGGCGCGTTCCCTCCGGCCAGTGCTGCAGCCGCGGGCGGGGTCCGTTGGTGCCGGCCATCACCGCGCGCGCGCCGCTGCCTTCCAGCACCACGGGGATTCGGGAGTTGAGGTCCGTCACCAGCAGGATGCGGGCCGAGCGGGTGCCGACCTCGGTGACGCGGCCGGCGAGGCCCCGGTCGTCCATCGCCACCTGGCCGCGCACGGGCTGGATCTCGGGGCCGGTGCGGAGCAGCACGGCGCGGGCGTAGATGCCGCCGGCATCCGCCACCACGCGGGCGGTGCGGAAGGCCGGCATCGGGTCGGCGACGAAGCCGGTCATGCGGCGCAGCGTCGCGTTCTCCTGCTCGAGGGCGAGGGCGGCCGCCTGCCAGCGGCGGAGCCGCTCGTTCTCCTCGCGCAGCCGGGCGTTCTCGGAGCGGAGCGCGAGCAGCGCCTCCACCTCGGCCACCGCGCCGCGCACGGCGCCGATCGGCTCGGACAGCACGGCGTGGACGGGGGCGAGCAGATCGGCCAGCGCCATCCGCCCCCGCTCCACCAGCACCGCATCCGCCTTGCCCAGCAGCATCACGCCGAAGGCCGCCGCGATCAAGAGCGGCAGGGTCAGCCGGGCGAGGGCGAGGCGGAGCGGAACAGAAAGCCGAAGCACGCCGTCCCTCCCTTTCGCGAGTCCCGGACGCTACGCTCCCCTCAATACATTGAGGAGAGGACGTGGCGAAGCCGCTTCAGATCCTCGAGCGCCCGGCCGGTGCCGAGCGCGACGCAGAGCAGCGGCTGTTCCGCCACCACGACAGGCAGGCCTGTCGCGTTCCTGAGCACCTCGTCGAGCCGGTTCAGCAGCGCGCCGCCGCCTGTCAACACGATGCCCTTGTCCACGATGTCGGCGGCGAGTTCGGGCGGCGTGTTCTCGAGCGCGACCCGCACCGCCTCGACGATGTGGGAGACGGGCTCGGCCAGGCTTTCGGCGATCTGCCGCTGGCTGACGACGACCTCCTTCGGCACCCCGTCGCGCAGGTCCCGGCCCTTCACCTCGGCGGTCGGGCCATCGGAGCCGTCGTCGGGCGGGGCGGCGGCGCCGATCTCCATCTTGATGCGCTCGGCGGTCGATTCGCCGATCAGCAGGTTATGGGTGCGGCGGATGTAGGAGATGATCGCCTCGTCCAGCTTGTCGCCGCCGACGCGGACGGACCGCGCATAGACGATGCCGCCCAAGGAGATCACGGCGACTTCCGTGGTGCCGCCGCCGATGTCCACGACCATGGAGCCCGAGGGCTCCGTGACCGGAAGCCCGGCGCCGATCGCGGCGGCCATCGGCTCCTCGATCAGGAACACCTTGCGGGCGCCGGCGGATTCGGCGCTTTCCTGGATGGCGCGGCGCTCGACGGCGGTGGAGCCGGAGGGGACGCAGACGATGATCATCGGCGAGGTGAAGCTGCGCCGGTTGTGCACCTTGCGGATGAAGTGCTTGATCATCTCCTCCGCCACCTCGAAATCGGCGATGACGCCGTCGCGCAGCGGGCGGATGGCGGCGATGTTGCCCGGCGTCCGGCCGAGCATCTGCTTCGCCTCGTCGCCGACGGCGAGCACCTGCTTGCGGCCCTTCACGTCGGAGATCGCGACGACCGACGGCTCGTCCAGCACGATCCCCCGCCCCTTGACATAGACGAGGGTGTTCGCGGTGCCGAGGTCGATGGCCATGTCGGCGGAGAGGAAGCCGAACAGGCGAGCAAACATGCGAGAGCCTTCCGATGCCGGCGCCGGGCCGAGGAGGGGGGCGGCGGGAGGGTCCGCACCGCCCCGCCGGGTGCGCTGCCTTAGCCGCCCCGCGACGGGCGCTCAAGCCCTGCCGCAATCCGCCCCATTGCGGCCATTCCAGGGCCGCGGCGCCGGGTGATAGGCTTCCGCCGTGACGCAACTCCTTCCGGAGGTGATCTCGATGATCTCCCGCCTTCGCATGCCGCTTCTGGCGCTTCCCCTCGCCCTCGGTCTCGCCGCCTGCGGCCAGACCCCGGGCGAACGGGCGGTCACGGGCGGGCTGATCGGCGCCGGCACCGGCGCCGCGATCGCCGGGGCGACCGGCGGGCGCGTCGGCACGGGCGCGCTGGTCGGCGCCGGCGTCGGCGCGATCGGCGGCGCCATCACCGCGCCGGACCAGGGCTACGGCCGGGGCGGCTACTACGACGACGGCTACGGCCGTCGCGGCTATCGCGACCCGCGCGACGACCCGCGCTGCTACGACCGCCGCGGCCGCTTCGTCTGCTGAAGCGGCAGGCAGGACGCCGGCCGGCCCCGGCGCCCCGCCCGCTCAGGCGCTGGCGGCGAGGTCGGGCGGCGCGGTGCGCAGCCGCTTCGCCAGCAGCTTGTTGACCGCGTGGACATAGGCGCGGGCGGAGGCGACGATGGTGTCGGTGTCCGCGCCCTGGCCGTCCACCAGCTTGCCGTCCTCCTCCAGCCGCACGGTCACGCGCGCCTGGGCGTCGGTGCCGTCGGTCACCGCCTGCACCGCGTAGAGTCTGAGGGTGGCGTGGTGCGGGAAGGCCTCGCGCAGCGCCGCGAAGGTCGCGTCCACCGCGCCGTCGCCGCTGGCGGAGGCCTCGCGCCGCGCCCCGTCCACCTGCAGCACGACCGTCGCGGAGGGCTTGGTGTGCATCCCCGTCGCGACCGTCATGTCCACGAGCGCCACGCGCTCATTGGCGCGCGACATCTCGTCGTCCACCAGCGCCATGATGTCCTCGTCGAACACCACCTTCTTGCGGTCGGCCACCTCCTTGAAGCGGCGGAAGGCGTCGTTCAGCGCGTTGTCGCCGAGCTCGTAGCCGAGCGACTTCAGCTTGTCCCGGAAGGCGGCGCGGCCCGAGTGCTTGCCCATGACGAGGGAGGATTTCGACCAGCCGACGCTCTCCGGCGTCATGATCTCGTAGGTCGAGGAATCCTTCAGCATGCCGTCCTGGTGGATGCCGCTCTCATGCGCGAAGGCGTTGCGGCCGACGATCGCCTTGTTCGGCTGCACGTCGAAGCCGGTGATGGCGGAGAGCAGGCGGGAGGTCTTGAGGATCTTCGGCGTCTCGACCTCGTTCACCATGCCGATCGAGTCGTGGCGCGTGCGCAGCGCCATGACGATCTCCTCGAGGCTGGCGTTGCCCGCGCGCTCGCCGATGCCGTTGATCGTGCATTCCACCTGCCGGGCGCCGGCGCGCAGCGCGGCGATCGCATTCGCCACCGCCATGCCGAGGTCGTTGTGGTTGTGCGTCGAGAACACAACCGTATCGGCGCCGGGCACACGCTCGCGCAGCATGGTGAAGATGCGGGCGAGATCCTCGGGCACCGCGTAGCCGACGGTGTCGGGGATGTTGATCGTGGTGGCGCCGGCCTTGATCGCCGCCTCGACGCAGCGGCAGAGGAACTCGTCCTCGCTGCGGCTGCCGTCCTCGGCCGACCATTCGACATCGGCGGCGTGGTTGCGGGCCAGCGTGACGGAGGCGGTCACCTGCTCCAGCACCTCCTCGGGCGTCATCCGCAGCTTCACCCGCATGTGCAGCGGCGAGGTGGAGATGAAGGTGTGGATGCGCGGGCGCGCGGCGGGCTTCACCGCTTCGGCGGCGCGCAGGATGTCGCCCGGCGCGGCGCGCGCCAAGCCGCAGATTACCGGACCGTCCTTGGCGAAGCGCGTGGCGATCTCGAACACGCTTTCGAAATCGCCGGGCGAGGCGATGGGGAAGCCCGCCTCCAGCACATCGGCGCCGAGATCGGCCAGCGCCTCCGCCATTCTCAGCTTCTCGGACAGGTTCATCGAGAAGCCCGGGGACTGCTCGCCGTCGCGCAGCGTGGTGTCGAAGATGATGACGCGGTCTTCGGGCAGGACGCCGAAGGAGGGGTGGTTCACGGGCATGGGTGCAAGCCTTCGAATCGGGTTGCCGGACGAGGGGGCGGCGGCCGCCCCGGGGTCATCCCCCCTGTGCGAAGCGGGCGTCGCCGCCCGGCGTCACGCAGAGGGGCGGCTAAGTCGAAGGAGGAGAAGCGCGCGCGCGGCTGCCGCGGCCGAGGGGCCGTTCGGGCAGCACGGGGCGTGGGCGCGCGCGTCCATGGCCGGGTTGTAGCGGGCGGGGTGTGGACAATGCAAGCCCGGATCACCCGGCGGGCGGGTGGGTGGCGAGCCAGTGGCGGGCGATCGCCTCGCGCGTCGTGATCCAGACGTCCGGGCAGGCGGCGGCGTGGTCGAGGAAGCGGCGGAGCGCGGCGGCGCGGGCCGGGCGGCCGACCAGGCGGCAATGCAGGCCGACACTCATCATCGTCGCGTGCGGCTCGGCGCGAAGCTGGTCGAGCCCGTCGCGGAGATAGGCCTCGAACGCCTCGTGCCCGGCGAAGCCAGGGGGGACGCAGAACTTCATGTCGTTGGCGTCGAGCGTGTAGGGGAGGACGAGGTGCGGCCTGCCCTCCACCTGCACGTAGTGCGGCAGATCGTCGTCATAGGCGTCGGAATCATAGAGGAAGCCGCCATGCCGCACGACGAGGCGGCGCGTGTTCGGGCCGATGCGGCCGGTGTACCAGCCGACCGGCGCGCGGCCGACGGTGCGGCGGATGACCTCGACGCAGCGGGCGATGTGCTCGGCTTCGATGTGCTCGGGCACGTCCTGGTAGTCGAACCAGCGCCAGCCATGGGCGGCGACCTCGTGGCCGGCCTCGGCGAAGGCGGCGCCGATGCCGGGGTTCAGGTCCAGCGCGCGGCCGACGGCATAGACGGTGAGCCGGAGGCCGCGCTCGCTGAACAGGCGCAGCACGCGCCACACCCCGGCGCGCGCGCCGTAGTCGAACTGGGATTCGACGGTGAGGTTGCGGGCGCCGCGCAAGGGCGTGCCGCCGGGGACCTCGTGCAGGTAGATCTCGCTGCCCGGGTCGCCGTTGAGGAAGGTGTTCTCGCCGCCTTCCTCGTAGTTCAGCACGAAGGAGAGCGCGACCTTGGCGCCGTTCGGCCAGCGCGCGCCGGGCGGCGTCGCGCCGTAGCCGGCGAAGTTGCGGGGGTAGGCGGAGTCGGGGGCGAGGATGGTCATGGGGCGGACCCTGCCACGGCTCCGCCCCGCTCCGGAAGGCTCAGTTCCGCGCCTTGTCCACCAGCGCGTTCTTCCTGATCCACGGCATCATCGCGCGCAGCTTCTCGCCCACCTCCTCGATCGGGTGGGACGCCATGCGCCGGCGCATCGCCTTGAAGTTCGCCTGGTTCACCTTGTTCTCGAGCATCCAGTCGCGGGTGAAGCGGCCGGTCTGGATGTCGTCCAGCACGCGCTTCATCTCGGCCTTCGTCTCGGGCGTGATGATGCGGGGGCCGGTGACGTATTCGCCGTATTCGGCGGTGTTGGAGATGCTGTAGTTCATGTTGGCGATGCCGCCCTCGTAGATCAGGTCCACGATCAGCTTCACCTCGTGCAGGCACTCGAAATACGCCATTTCCGGCGCGTAGCCCGCCTCGACCAGCGTCTCGTAGCCGGCCTTGATGAGTTCGACGAGGCCGCCGCAGAGCACCGCCTGCTCGCCGAACAGGTCGGTCTCGCACTCCTCCTTGAAGGTCGTCTCGATGATGCCGGCGCGGCCGCCGCCGACCGCGGAGGCGTAGGACAGAGCGATCTCGAGCGCGTTGCCCGACGGGTTCTGGTGCACGGCGACGAGGCAGGGCACGCCGCCGCCGCGCTGGTATTCGCTGCGCACCGTGTGGCCGGGGCCCTTCGGCGCGATCATGAACACGTCGAGGTCGGGGCGCGGCTCGATCAGGTTGAAGTGGACGTTGAGGCCGTGGGCGAAGGCCAGCGCCGCGCCCTGCTTCAGGTTCGGCGCCAGATGGTCGCGGTAGAGGTCGCCCTGCAGCTCGTCGGGGGTGAGGACCATCACCACATCCGCCCAGGTCGCGGCGTCGGCCGGCGTCATCACCGGGAAGCCCGCGGCCTCGGCCTTGTTCCAGGACGGGCCGGGGCGCAGGCCGATCGCCACCTCCTTCACGCCGGAATCGCGCATGTTCATCGCATGGGCATGGCCCTGGCTGCCGAAGCCGATGACCGCGACCTTCCTGGCCTTGATCAGGTTCACATCGGCATCGCGGTCGTAATAGACGCGCATCTCGCGCTCTCCTCCAGGAAAAGACAGGGGCTCCGCCCCTCGAACCCCGGCAGGGGCCTGAGGCCCCTGCACCCGCATTCGTTACAGGCTCCGAACGCCGCGGGCGATCGCCAATGCACCCGTCCGGCACACCTCGGCAAGCCCCAGCGGGCGCATCAGCGCGATGAAGGCGTCTATCTTCTCGCCGGCACCCGTCATCTCGAACACCGCGCTCTCCGGGGTTGCGTCCACGACGCGCGCGCGGAAGGCGTCGGCCAGCCGCAGCGCCTCCATGCGGTTCTCGCCGCGGCCCACCACCTTGATCAGCGCCAGCTCGCGCGAGACATGCGGGCCTTCCATCGTCAGGTCGCTCACCTTGTGCACCGGCACAAGGCGGTCGAGCTGCGCCTTGATCTGCTCGATCACCATCTCGGTGCCAGAGGTGACGATGGTGATGCGCGACAGCCGCCCCGCCTCGTCCACCGGCGCCACCGTCAGGCTGTCGATGTTGTAGCCGCGGCCGGAGAACAGGCCGATCACGCGCGCCAGCACGCCTGCCTCGTTCTCCACCAGCACGGCGATCGTCGCGGCGCGCTCGGCGCCGGTGCCATTCCCGCTCATCGCCGCCTCCTCAGACCAGGACCTTGCCTTCGTCCGTGACGGCGGCGGCGTTCGCCTCCTGGTCGGGCCCGAGGATCATCTCGTTGTGCGCGGCGCCCGAGGGGATCATCGGGAAGCAGTTCTCGTCCTTCGCCACGCAGATGTCGGCGATCACCGGGCCGGGATGCGCGATCATCTCGCGGATCACGGCATCAAGCTCATCCGCCGCCTGCGCGCGCAGGCCGCGGGCGTGGAAGCTTTCCGCGAGCTTCACGAAGTCCGGCAGCGCCGCCGAGTAGCTCTCGGAATAGCGCCCGCCATGCAGCAGCTCCTGCCACTGGCGGACCATGCCCATATACTCGTTGTTGAGGATGAACACCTTCACCGGCAGGCGGTATTGCGCGAGGGTGCCCATCTCCTGGATGTTCATCAGGATGGACGCCTCGCCGGCGATGTCCACCACCAGCGCGTCCGGGTGGGCGATCTGCACGCCCATCGCCGCCGGCAGCCCGTAGCCCATGGTGCCGAGGCCGCCCGAGGTCATCCAGCGGTTCGGCTTGCTGAAGCCGAAATACTGCGCGGCCCACATCTGGTGCTGGCCGACCTCGGTGGTGATGAAGGTCTCGCGCCCCATCTCGCGGGTGATCTCGTACAGCCGCTTCACCGCGTGCTGCGGCTTGATGATCGCGCCGTCCTGCCGGTAGGCGAGGCAGTCCTTCGCCCGCCACTGGTCGATCTGCCGCCACCACGCGGCCAGCGCCTCGCGGTCGGGCTGCGCCGCGTCGGCCTTCCACGCCGCGATCAGCGCCCGCAGCACGGCCGCCGCGTCGCCGACGATCGGCACCTCCACCTTCACGTTCTTGTTGATGGACGAGGGGTCGATGTCGGCATGGATCTTCCGCGACCCCGGGGAGAAGGCGCTGAGCCGGCCCGTCACCCGGTCGTCGAAGCGGGCGCCGATGTTGAGCATGACGTCGCAGCCATGCATGGCGAGGTTCGCCTCGTAGGTCCCGTGCATGCCGAGCATGCCGAGGAACTGCGGATCGTCATGCGGGTAGCAGCCCAGGCCCATCAGCGTGTTCGTGCAGGGGAAGCCCGTCATGCGCACGAACTCGGTCAGCAGCGCGCTCGCCTCGGGCCCCGAGTTCACCACGCCGCCGCCCGTGTACACGATCGGCCGCCGCGCGCCCTTCAGCAGGGCCACCGCCTTGCGGATCTGCTCCGGGTCGGGCTCGGTGCGCGGGCGGTAGGAGCGGTGCGGCGCGGTGGACGCCTCGCGGTAGGGCGCCTTGTTGATCAGGATGTCCTTCGGCAGGTCTATCACCACCGGGCCGGGGCGGCCGGTGCGCGCGACGTAGAACGCCTCATGCACCACCCGCGCCAGGTCCTCGCTGCGCTTCACCAGGTAGTTGTGCTTGGTGGCGGGGCGGGTGATGCCGGTGGTGTCGGCCTCCTGGAAGGCGTCATTGCCGATCAGGTGCGTCGGCACCTGGCCCGTCAGGCACACCACCGGAATGCTGTCCATCAGCGCGTCCACGAGGCCCGTCACTGCATTGGTCGCGCCGGGGCCGGAGGTGACCAGCACCACGCCGACCTTGCCGGTGGAGCGGGCGTAGCCCTCGGCGGCGTGGACCGCCGCCTGCTCGTGCCGCACCAGGATGTGGCGGATGTGGTTCTGCTGGAACAGCGCGTCGTAGATCGGCAGCACCGCCCCGCCGGGGTAGCCGAAGATGACCTCCACGCCCTGGTCCTTCAGCGCGCGCAGGACGACCTCCGCGCCCGAGAGGGCGGGGGTTTCGGCGGCGGTCTGGCTCACGGCGTTCATGGCGCGGGGGATGCTCCCAAGCGTTGCGGGATCGGTGCCTTAGCCGCCGCGCTGCAGCGCGTCAACCGGGCGCTTGCAGAAAATGTTCGATCTCGGCCAGTTCGCTTTCCGGAAATTGCGCGAACCCCTCGATCCGCGCATGGATGCTATGCGTCCGCTCGGGGGGCGCAAGCGGATGGTGGCGGAACCAGGTCGCCTGGCGCTTGGTGTATTGCCCGATGGCAAGGCAGGCGCGGCGCCCGGCCTCGGCCAGCGTGATGTCGCCGCGGAGCGCCGCGGCGATCTCCGGCACGCCATGCGCGCGCATCGCCGGCAGCGCCGGGTCGAGGCCCTGGGCGAGGAGGGCGCGCACCTCCTCGACCGCGCCGGCTGCGAGCATCGCGTCCCATCGGCGGGCGATGGCGGCGCGCAGCACCGCGCGCGGCGGGTCGAGCAGCAGGGCGGCGAAGCGCCAGTCCACCGGCGGCAGGCCAGGCTCGCGCTGCCAGGCGGCAAGCCCGCGGCCGGTGCTGCGCCACACCTCAAAGGCGCGGGCGATGCGCTGGCTGTCGGTGGGGCGAAGCCGCGCTGCGGTTTCGGGATCCAGGGCGGCGAGGCGGGCGTGCAGGGCCTCGGGCCCGATCTCGGCCAGGAGCGCCCGGGCCTCGTTGCGCGCCGCCTCCGGCACCTCCGGCACGGCGGCGAGGCCCTGCGTCAGCGAGGCGAGATACATCCCCGTACCGCCGCAGAGGATCGACACGCGGCCTCCGGCCGCCACGGCCTCCATCGCGGCCGCCGCCTCCGCCCGCCACCAGGCGACGCTGGTCGGCAGGGCGGCGGGGCGCACGCCGTAGAGCAGATGCGGGGCGCGCGCCTCCTCCTCCGGCGTCGGCCGCGCCGTCAGCACGCGAAGTTCGCGGATGCATTGCATGGCGTCGGCGTTGATGACGGCGCCGCCGAGGCGCTCCGCGAGCCCGAGGGCAAGCGCCGACTTCCCGCTCGCCGTCGGGCCGGCGACGATCAGCGCCCGGCGCGGTTGTGCAACGCCGCGCGTCACGGCAAACACCGCCCGCCATGCCGCATTGCCTGACGCTGATCGCCCGCCCCGGCGCGCTGACGCCCGACCACGCCGCCGCCGCGCGGGAGGCGCTGCGGGCGCTCGGCGCGCTGACCGGCAGCCCGGACTGGCTGTCGGAGGCAGAGGCCTGCGACATCCCCTTCGAGCAGCTGGCCGCCGAGCAGGCGACCGCGGCGGCGCGCGCCGCGCTCGGCGAGGCGCCGGTGGACGTGATCGCCACCCCCCGCGCCGGGCGGCGCAAGCTGCTGCTGCTGGCCGACATGGACAGCACCATCGTCGAGGGCGAGACGCTGGACGAACTCGCAGCCCATGCGGGGCTCAAGGACCGCATCGCGGCCATCACCGCGCGCAGCATGAACGGCGAGATCGACTTCGCCACCGCCCTGCGCGAGCGGGTGGCGATGCTGAAGGGCCTCTCCGTCGCGGCGCTGGAGCGCACCTGGGAAGGGGTGCGCGACACGCCGGGGGCGGCCGAACTGGTGGCGACGATGCGCGCTGAGGGCGCGACCTGCGCGCTGGTCTCGGGCGGCTTCACCTTCTTCACCGGGCGTGTCGCGGCGCGGCTCGGCTTCGATGTCCATCTCGCCAATGTGCTGGAGACCGACGGAGAGGTGCTGGCCGGCACGGTCGCCGAGCCGATCCTCGACCGCGACGCCAAGCTCGCGGCCTTGAAGCGGCTGGCCGCCGAGCGCGGGCTGCCGCTGGCGGCCACGCTGGCGGTCGGCGACGGGGCGAACGATCTTGCGATGCTGGGCGCGGCGGGCCTCGGCGTCGCCTGGCGGGCGAAGCCGGTGGTGGCGGCGGCGGCGCGGGCGCGGCTGGATCATGCCGACCTGACGGGCCTGTTGTTCGCGCAAGGCTACCGCCGCAGCGAGTTCGCCCGGGGCTGACGGCCCCGGGCTGCGCGTTCACCCGCGATTCGCCGGGCCTGGGCGCAGCGGCAGCGGCACCCAGCGCTGGCCCTGCGCGTTCTCGATCAGCAGCAAGGCGTTGGCGCGGTTCTGGCGGCGCAGGCGCTCGATCGCCGCCTCCGCCTCCTGCGGTGTCGTCACCCGCTGCTGCTGCACCTCGACGATCACGTCCCCCGGCCGAAGGTCGCGCTCGGCGGCCGGGCTGCCGGGCACCACCTCGACGATGACGACGCCGCGCGCCTCGGGCCGCAGGCCGAAGCGCTCGCGCAGCTCGGGCGAGAGGCCGCTGACCTTCAGGCCGAAGCCGGCGAGGTCCAGCGTCTGCGGCGCGGCGGGCGGCGTCGGCGTCACGGCGGCCTGCTGCGGCTCGCCGGGAAGCTCGCCGAGGGTCACCTCGACCGTCACCTCGCGCCCGTTGCGCCACACCACCACCGGCACGCGGGCGCCGACCGCGGTCTCGGCGACGATCCGGGGCAGGGTGCGCATCTCGCGCACCTCCTGGTTGTTGAACCGGAGGATCACGTCGCCGGCCTGGATGCCGGCCGCCGCCGCCGGCCCGCCCTCCTGCGCGCGGGCGACGAGGGCGCCGCGCGTGCCGTTGCGCAGGCCGAGGCTCTCGGCGATCTCGTCCGTCACCTGCTGGATGTTGACGCCGAGCCAGCCGCGCCGCACCCGCCCGCCGTCGCGCAGCTGCGCCACCACGTTGCGGGCGAGGTTCGACGGGATGGCGAAGCCGATGCCGATCGAGCCGCCGGTCGGCGAGTAGATGGCGGTGTTCACGCCGATCACCTCGCCGCGCATGTTGAACAGCGGGCCGCCGGAATTGCCGCGGTTGATCGCCGCGTCGGTCTGGATGAAGTCGTCGAACGGGCCCTGGCGGATGTCGCGGCCGCGGGCCGAGACGATGCCGGCGGTGACGCTGCCGCCGAGGCCGAAGGGGTTGCCGATGGCAAGCACCCAGTCGCCGACCTCCGCGGTGTCGGAATCGCCGAACTGCACCGCGGGCAGCGGCCGTTCGGGGCGGACGCGCAGCACGGCGAGGTCGGTGCGCGGGTCGGTGCCCACCACCTCGGCCCGCAGCGTGGTGTTGTCCTGCAGGACGACGTTGATCTCCTCGGCGCCCTCGATGACGTGGTTGTTCGTCACCACGATGCCCGAGGGGTCGATGATGAAGCCGGAGCCGAGCGACTGGCCGCGCCGCGGCGGCTGCTGCGGGCGGTTCGGCGCCGGACCCTGCTGCGGGCCGCGGTTGAAGAAGTCGCGGAAGAACTCCTCGAACGGGCTGCCGGGCGGGAGTTGCGGCATCTCCGGCCCGCGCTGGCCGGGTCGCGCGCCGGGAAGCGCCTGCGTCGTCTGGATGTTCACCACCGCCGGCAGCAACTGCCGGGCCAGGGGCGCGAAGGATTCGGGGGCGCGCTGCGCCGCCGCTGGGGCTGGCGCGAGCGCCGCTGCCGACAAGGCGGCGGACAGGGCGAGGATGGCGAGACGCACGGGTGTTACCTCTGCAACGGGCGAAGCGAGTGTGGCATGGATTTGGGACGCGCGCCCCCCATGCACAGCGGGCGTAATGTAACGGAACGCGACGGGCGCTTCAGCCCCCTGCCAGCAGCCACGCGATGGCGACGCCGAGGCAGGCGGCGACGAGGCCGCCTGCGCGCAGCCGCTCCTCCGGGGCGAGCGCCAGTGTCGCCAGCACCCGCCGCATGACGCCGGGAAACAGCGCGTAGACGAGCCCCTCGATCGCGACGGCGACCGCGAAGCCCGCCAGCAGGTGCTCGAGCGTCACCCGGCGGTCAGCGTTCCGCGGCCGGCGCGTCGGCCGGCGGCCCGGCGGGCGGCAGGACCGCGACCGGCGCGGGCGCCTGCGGCGCCACGGGGGCGGCGGGCAGCGCCGCCGCGGCGCGGGCAGGCGCCGTGCCGGCCTGGGCGGAGGGGATCGGCGCCTGGCGCAGGAAGCGGAAGAACTCCGAATCCGGGCTGAGCACCAGGCGCGCGCCGCCTTCCGCGACGCCCTCGCGATAGGCCTGCATGGTGCGCCAGAAGGCGAAGAACTCCGGGTCGCGCTGGAAGGCGTCGGCGAAGATGCGGATCGCCTCCTGCTCGCCCTGGCCGCGCAGGATGTTGGCGCGCGCCTCCGCCTCGGCCAGCAGAACGGTGCGCTCGCGCTCGGCGCCGGCGCGGATGCGCTGGGCGAGCTCGGCGCCCTCGGCGCGCGCCTCGCGCGCCACGCGCTCGCGCTCGGACTGCATGCGGGCGAGGATCGCCTGGGTGTTCTCGTCCGGCAGGTCTGCGCGGCGGATGCGCACGTCCTCGACGATGATGCCGAAGCGGCGGCCCTCCTCGTTCACCTGGCGGCGTATCTCGGCCATGATCCGCCCGCGCTCGGCCGACAGCACGGCGAGCAGCGGCTCGCTGCCGAGCACCCGGCGCAGCGCCGAGGAGACGATGGAGTTCAGCCGCGCGCGCACGCCCGTCTCGAACTGCCCGACCGTCTGGAAGAACAGCAGCGGGTCGTCGATGCGGAAGCGGGTGAAGCTGTCCACGATCAGCCGGCGCTGGTCGCCGAGGATGACCTCCTCGGGCGGGCCCTCGTAGTCGAGCAGGCGGCGGTCGAAGGCGATCACCGTCTGGATCAGCGGGATCTTCACGTGCAGCCCGGGCTGGCTGATCGTGCGGATCGGCTGGCCGAACTGGGTGATCAGCACCTGCTGCGTCTGGTGCACGGTGAAGAAGGTGTTGGCCGCGAGGAACAGCGCGGCCACCACCGCGCCGCCGGCGATCATCAGGCGGGTCTGGGTGAACATCAGCGGAAGCTCCCGGTCGGGCGCTGCTGCGGCGCCACGGCCGGCGCGGCGGAGGGCATGGTGGCGGGGCGCTGCGGCGCCGCCGGAGCGGCGGCGGGCGCGGTGCGGCCAAGCTCGTTCAGCGGCAGGAAGGGCACGATGCCCTGCAGCCGGTCATCCACCAGGATGGTCTGGTTGCGGCGCAGCAGCTCCTCCAGCGTCTCGATGTACATGCGGCGCACCGTCACGTCCTGCGCCAGCTGGTAGGCGGTGAGCACGGAGATGAAGCGCTGCGCCTCGCCGCGCGCGCGGGCGATCGTCGATTCGCGGAAGCCCTGCGCTTCCTGCTCCAGCCGGTCGGCCTCGCCGCGGGCGCGGGGGATGATGTCGTTGGCGAAGCTCCTCGCCTCGTTCTGCAGGCGCTCGCGGTCGGCGTTGGCGCGCTGCACGTCGCGGAAGGCGTCGATCACCGCGGCCGGCGGGTCCACCTTCTGCAGCTGCACCTGCGTCACCTCGATGCCGGCGTTGTACTGGTCGAGGATGGCCTGCACGCCGCGGCGGACGTCCTGCTCGATCTGGGCGCGGGCCTCGGTCAGCGCGGGCTGGATGGGGGTGCGGCCGATCACCTCGCGCATCACGCTTTCGGCCGCCGACTTCACCGTCTGTTCGGGGTTGCGGATGTTGAACAGGAACTCGCCGGCGTCGCGGATGCGCCAGAACACCGCGAAATCAATGTCGATGATGTTCTCGTCGCCGGTCAGCATCAGGCTCTCCTCGAGCACGTCGCGGGCGGCGACGATGCGCGTGGTCGGCGTGTCGGGCGCGGCGCGGAAGCCGACATCCACGCGGTTGATGCGGGTGACGCGCGGGGTCGTCACGCTCTCGACCGGCCAGGGGATGGCGTAGTTCAGGCCGGGCGGCGTCGTGCGGTGGAAGGCGCCGAAGCGCAGCACCACGCCCTGCTCGTCCGGCTGCACGCGGTAGAAGCCCGAGGCTGCCCAGAGGCCGACCAGCACGATGGCGCCGAGCCCGAGCAGCTTGCCCCCGCCCTTCGGCAGGAAGCGGCGCATCATGTCCTGCGCCTGGCGGATGATGTCGTCGAGGTCCGGGCCGGGGCCGCGCCCGCCGCCACCCGTGGGCCCGGGCGGCGGGCCGCCCCAGGGGCCGCCCGGCCGCGGATTGCCCCAGGGCGACTGTCCGCCATTGTTGTTCCACGGCATCGGCCGATCGCTCTCCGGTCGTCGCGCGAGGGTCCGCGCGGGTTGTCTCTGTTCGCCCGCCTCTGGCGACGGACGCCCCGCTTGCGGCGGGCGCTTGGCGGCGGCAGAGGAGTGCTCCATCTGCCGCGCGGGCCGGGCTATCCGCCCGATCCCGGCGATATGGGCCGAATCGGAGAGGTGTTCAAGCGATGGCAGGGGATCTGGCGGAGGCGGTGCGCGCCGCGCTCGCGGCGGTGCGCGACCCGGCGAGCGGGCGGGACGTGGTGTCGGCCGGCATGGTCGAAGGCGTCGCCGCGCGCGACGGCATGGTGCAGGTCTCGCTCTCCGTCCCGCGCGAGCGGGCGAGGGAGATGGAACCGCTGCGCGCCGCCGCCGAGGCCGCGGCGGCCAAGGTGCCGGGCGTGCTGTCGGCGACCGTGGTGCTGACCGCCGCGCGCCCCGCCGCGCCGCCGCCCGCCGCTGCCCGCACGCCGCCCGGCCAGGGGCAGATGCTGCTGCCGGAGGCGAAGGCGATCATCGCCGTCGCCTCCGGCAAGGGCGGGGTGGGCAAATCCACCACCGCAGTCAACCTCGCCGTCGCGCTGGCGGCCGACGGCCTCTCGGTCGGGCTGCTGGATGCCGACATCTACGGGCCCTCCCTGCCGCAGATGCTGGGCACGCGGGAGAAGCCGCGCGCCGTCGGGCAGCGGATCATCCCGATCTCGCGCTGGGGGCTGAAGGCGATGTCCATCGGCTTCCTCGTCGAGGAGGAGACGCCGATGATCTGGCGCGGGCCCATGGTGATGGGCGCGCTCGAGCAGATGATGGGCCAGGTGGAGTGGGGCCCGCTCGACGTGATGGTGGTGGACATGCCGCCCGGCACGGGAGATGCGCAGCTCACCATGTCGCAGCGCGTGCCGCTGGCGGGCGCCGTCATCGTCTCCACGCCGCAGGATGTCGCGCTGCTGGACGCGCGGCGCGGGGTGCGGATGTTCCAGAAGGTGAATGTGCCGATCCTGGGCATCGTCGAGAACATGAGCGTGTTCTGCTGCCCGAACTGCGGCCACCGCTCCGAGATCTTCGGCCATGGCGGGGCGCGGCGGGAGGCGGAGCGGCTCGGCGTGCCGTTCCTCGGCGAGATCCCGCTGCTGCTGGCGATCCGCGAACTGGCGGACGCCGGCACGCCGATCGTGCTGGCGCGGCCGGACAGCGCGGAGGCGAAGGCCTACCGCGACATCGCGCGGCAGGTGAGGGCGGGCCTTGGTGCGGCGAGGCCGCCTGCGGGGCCGAAGATCGTGGTGGAGTGAAGGCGGTGCCCTACCGCTGGCCGGAGCCGCGCGGCGAGGAAGATCCGCTGCATCGCAGGCTGCGGTGCCCGGAGACGGATTTCCACCGCGCCATGCGTCACGCGTTCGAGGACGTGTTTTCCGTGTTCGAACCGCTGGCAACGCGCCAATGGTTTGCCGAGGTGCCGCTTCCAGGCAAGACGTTGGCGCGCTTCTGGGAAGCCTATGTGGGCGCGGCCCTGTTGGACGCCGGCCTGCAGGTGGGGCCAGAGAGCAAAGGCCAGCCTGACTTCCGCGTCACGCTCCCGACGGGCGCATCTCTCTGGGTCGAATGTGTCACCCCGACCCTGGGCGATCCGCGGCAGTCGGAGAACGCGATCATCCCGCCTCCCCCTCCGTCGCCAGGCTGCCCTACCCTCTACGTGCTACCGGTCGAAGCGTTGCTGGCCCGGGTTGCGCAAGCGGTGGATGGCAAGTACCGCTGCCTGCAGAGGTGGCGTGGCTGCGGCGTCGCGCCCGACCACCACATCGTCATCGCCGTCAACGAGGTGCGGCTCACCGATGCATTCGGTTACGGCAGGCTTGGTTACGTTCTCGAAGCCGCTTACGGCATAGGGAACCAGGTGCTGCTCCTTGATCCGACGTCGAATGTGGCGCGCGACGGCGGCTGGGAGTCGCGGCTGGAAGCCCGGAAGGCCAACGACTCGACCGTGCCGCTCGGCTGGTTCCGCTCGAGCGACTACGCGCCGTTCAGCGCTTTCCTGGTCGGTTCCGTCGGCCCTCATCAGAACAGTCAGCTCCGCCTTTCGCCGTTCGGTGAGGCGCACGCTCCACAACCCCTCGGAAGCGGGTTGGCACTCCTTCACAACCCGCTCGCTGCGGTTCCGCTTCCCCAGGGCGTGATCCCGTGTGCGTGGGAGTGGACCCAGCAGGGCGACGTGCTGAAAGGCGAAGCCGGTCGGTCACGAGCGACATGGGCGATCGAATGAGAGCCCGGACCGCGTGACCGGAGCGATCACGCCTCGCATCCTCCGGGTGCCGCCGGAGGATCGGTATGCTGATGCTGCGCGACGGCGCGTTCTGACGGTGCAGCCGGGGCCGAGCCGCGCACCATGGGCGCTCGACCTTGGGGAAACTGCGTCAGCGCAGGGATCGCGGACCTGTTCACCGCCATCCTCGACCACCGGGCGCCACCGCGTGTCGGGGCGTGCGGGCCCGCGCCGTCGGCGAAGCCGGGACACGACGCGCCGGCGCCGCCGCCCCTACGCCCCCACCACCCCCTTCGACGTCGAATACTCGAAATGCAGCGCCTCGCCCGGGAACACCCGCGGGTGGATGGCGTGCGCCGCCATCGCCGCCTCGCTGAAGCCCTGCAGGATGAGCTTGAGCTTGCCCGGGTAGGTGGCGATGTCGCCGATGGCGTGGACGCCCGGGATGTTCGTCTCGCAGGTCGCGGGGTTCACCGTGACGTGGGAGCGTTCCAGCCCGAGGCCCCAGTCCGCGATGGGGCCGAGTTCCATGGAGAGCCCGAAGAAGGCGAGCAGATGGTCGGCCGGGATCGTCTTCACCTCGCCCTTGAGGGTTGCCACTTCCACCGCTTCCAGCCGCGATCCGTCGCCGAGGAGCCCGTGCAGCTGGTAGGGGATCGCCAGCTCGATCTGGCCTGCGTCCGCAGCGGCCTTGAGCTGCGCGGCGGTTTCCGGGGCGGCGCGGAACTTGTCGCGGCGGTGGACGACGGTGACCTTCGCGATGTCCTTGAGCGAGAGCGCCCAGTCCACCGCCGAATCGCCGCCGCCCGCGATGACCACGCGCTTGCCGCGGAACTCCTCCCGCCGCGCCACCAGATAGCGCACGGCGCCCGAGGCCTCGTAGCCCGGCAGCCCTTCGAGCGGCGGGCGGTTCGGCCCGAAGGCGCCGGCGCCGGCGGCGAGGATCACCGCCTTGCAGGCCACTTCCGCCCCGGCCTCGGTGCCGAGCAGGAAGCCGTCCACCGTCCGCGCCAGGCGGTTCACCTTCTGGCCGAGCAGATAGGCCGGCTTGAACGGCGCGGCCTGGGCTTCCAGCCGCCCGATCAGCTCGCCCGCCAGGATCGAGGGATGCGCCGGGATGTCGTAGATCGGCTTCTCGGGATAGAGCGCCGTGCACTGGCCGCCGATCGCCTCCAGCGTGTCGAGCACGGCCGAGCGCATCTTCAGCATGCCGCACTCGAACACCGCGAACAGCCCGACGGGGCCCGCGCCGATGATGGCGACATCCGTGGTGATCCGCCCGCCCTGCTGGTCCATGCGCCGCTCCCCTGGAACTTTGCCCACATACGGCAAGCGGCGCGGGCCGCAACCCTGTCGGCTTGCCGCGGCGCGGGGCGGGCGGGCATCCTTCCCGCCCGCGATGGAGTCCCGCACCCTGCAACTTCCCGACCTCGCCGCCACGGAAGCGCTCGCCGCGCGCGTCGCCGCGCTGGCGCGGGCGGGCGACGCCATCCTGCTCTCAGGCCCGCTCGGGGCCGGGAAATCGGCCTTCGCGCGCGCCTTCCTGCGGGCTTCGGCGGGGGATCCGGGGCTGGAGGTGCCCTCGCCCACCTTCACCCTCGTGCAGTCCTACGACCTGCCCTGCGGCACGGCGCATCATTTCGACCTCTGGCGGCTGTCGGGGCCCGAGGATCTGGCCGAACTCGGCTGGGAGGAGGCGCGGGCGGGCATCGTGCTGGTCGAGTGGCCGGA
>Ga0272446_1002687_pt1 | contig 23713 bp, 25 predicted proteins | sample YNPCB0061_FD_194587 | JGI IMG/M metagenome (GOLD analysis project Ga0272446, IMG submission 194587) | Hot spring microbial mat communities from Yellowstone National Park, WY, United States - YNP-CB-006-1 | ecosystem: Environmental > Aquatic > Thermal springs > Hot (42-90C) > Sediment | place... | reverse complement strand
GATTCAGTATATTCCGCGGAACAGGCTCACATCAGTTCGCTGTTGAAAACGTCACATGTCGGTTCGCGAGAAAACTCATAAACGCGAGGAGGCCGATGATAACCACCTGGGAGCCGAGGTACCAGAGATGCAGTATGTCCACCGCGATATACAAGAGACTGGTGTCGAGCGCAAGATTCAAAACTCCTATTGCGAAATACGATGTCCCCTGACGCAGGTAAGCACCCGAGCCATCCTGAAACGTCCAGTGTTTTTGCAAAATGAACGCCACGAGGAAGGTTATCAGGAACGCGAGAACTGCAGCAGCGAGGTACCACATGCCGATCATGTCGGTAAAAAGATACAAGAGCACAATATTGAGAACTACGGCAAACAGGCCGACTGCGACGTACCGCACCACGAGGCGAAGGTCATCGAAGGCGGCAGTGATGAGCTGGCGCATAGGAGGTATTGTACCTACCGCACGAGGTTCGCCAACCGATCCACCAGTGCCTTGAGGGAATGTCCCCGTTCGACGAAGACGACGGAGCGACGAACCACCTCCTCGCGCTCATCAGGTTGAAGCATTAATGCCGCCTCGATGCCCCGGGCGACATCCTGGAATGAGTCTGGATCTACGATCAGCTCGTCTGGCACAATGCCGCGAACGGCATTATTTGCAGCAACCACGACGCAGCCGCTCGCCATCGCCTCGCCAATCGTTTTGTCGAAACTGCCAGACGGAGTGATGTTGACATAAATCCCATGGGCCCGGTAGATCGCGGGAGTCTCCCCGTGCGGAACACCCGGATGCCATGTTAATACCCCGCGCTCCTCAAGTGGCAAAATAAGTTCTTGGAGCACTGTCACGTGCGGCGCCTTCGGATCCGTCGGATCACCATAGCCATCCACATGGCAGGTGATGCCCCGACGCGCCAGAAGATCGACGGCGGCGAGAAATATCTCGGGCTTTTTTACCGGATCAAGCCTACCGAGAAAGAGCACCGTATCAAATGGCGCCGGCTTTGCCGCGAGTGTAAACTGCGTGGTGTCGATGCCGATCGGCATCTGGTGCGCGTGAGGCTTTTGGGCCACAAATGATTCTGGCGAGGTGTAGCAGATGGAATCGGCAAGTGCACAGGCAATGTCGGTGAGACGATTGCCCATCTTGTGGTTGCGCCACAAGACGACGCGCTTACCCAGCCGGTGCCAGAGCCATGCACCCATGAGGACGTACTCCTGATTCATGTGAACGAACACGGCGTCGTACTCACGGCGCAGTCTCCATGCGTGCAGAAAGAATCGCCAGACATACTTCACTCGGGACTGACCGCTTTCTTTTCCGAGCGAGTGCACTCGTACGTTTCGCGGGAGAGAATGCCGCCCTTCCTTAAGGCAGATCACCTCGACACTTTCGAAGCGGCGCGACATTTCTTCTATCCAGCGGTGAAAAAAACCGAGCGCGCGATCGTCGAGGTCGACTGCCTGCGTACAAACGAGTAGGCGCATACAAACAATCAGTGTCGCGCTTTCTTTTGTTCTGCCACAAACCACGCTGCCGTCTTTTTGATGCCCTCTTCCCAGCTCGTCTTCGCTTTCCACCCGAGGAGCTGCCGCGCCTTCTGCACTGCAGGATTCTCATGGTAGGTCTGGTACCGTCGATCAGGACCATGGACAATCTCCGAAGAAGATTGAAGCAAGGCCTTAATATCTCTCGCCATTCGTATCACGGAAACATTCTCTTCACTGGTGAGGTTGATGATCTGCTGCTTCGCTTCTGGGTGCTCGGCAACCGCGACGATGCCCTCGACGAGATCATCGATATACGTCTGCGTCCGCTCCTGTTCGCCGGTGCCGTGAACAGTGATGGGCTTCCCCTCATAGGCCTGGCGCAGGAAAACCGCGGGGGCGAGTGTGTCTCGCATCCCCGGTCCATAGATAGTCGCAAAGCGCAAGATGGTGTACGGGAGCACGAAATTGATGCCATAGCCGCGGATGATGTCCTCACCTGCGAGCTTGGTGCACGCATAAATCTCGCTCGGATTCGGCAAGGTCGTATCCTCGAACTCGGGAGCATGTGTTAGCTGATTGCCATACACGCAGCAAGTCGAAGCGTACACGAGCCAGATGCCATGTTTCGCGCAGGCATGTGCGAAGTTGTAGGTACCGAGGACGTTCAGATCCGTCGCCATGCGCGCATCGTCGAGTGTCTTTATCTTCGTGAGATCAGCGGCCGCCGCGAGGTGATACACCATGTCAATGCCTGAACCGACAACCTTCTCCACGTCGTCCCGTTTGAGCATGTCATGCCCGCTGCGTATGTCGAATCCGATTATGGTGTGTCCTTTCATTTCAAGCCCTCGTTTGACCGCTTTGCCAATGAACCCATCTGAACCGGTGAGGACAATCTTCATACCTGCATGCATCAGACTGATATTCCGGATGATAACACAGACCACTCACCTACTGAAAATCTCGCTCCCATACACCCCCTCGAGCAGATCGAGGTCCTTGCCCGAGCTGCGAAGGAGTGCAATGTTCTTCTCCTCGAGTGCACGCATGACCGCGAGCGCGGTAGTATCCTCGGCGAGCACGTGCTCGATATGTTCGCGCAATGCAGCAAAATCCTTGATAAAACAATGTCCACCCGCACCGCGCCCCGCCGGAACCCCCGGCCGGCTCTCGTGCCAAATGCGCAGGTGCGACGGCCCGATGCGCGGATCGGCCGAGAGTGCGCGCATGACAGCGTCCCACTCGGCACCCTCTGCGACGGTAAGATCGTGGATGATGTTTGCAAAAACCACCTTAATGAACAAGAAAGCGTTCCCCGCATACTTAATGAGTTCAGCCTCGCGCGCGCTGCACACCTGGGTGTAGGGCGCTTCGGGCAAAACGGCGAGCACCTGCTCCACAGCTTTCTCGTACGTTTTCGTACCATGCGGTATTCCGATAATGTTGCGTGCGGGATGCGCCGCATCGTAGGCCGCGTTCGCCTCGCGGAGGAATTCGGGACTGTGAAGAACAATGGTATCGGGATACTGCGCTTGAATCGAATCCGTAATCCCGGGTTGCATCGTCGATTTGATGACAGCTATCTTCCCCTCTCCGACGAGTCCCACCACGCTCCGCACAATGGAATCATCGAATCCCTTATCAGTGGTGGGCGTTGGAACAGCAATGAACACGATGTCGCATTCGACTATCTTGGCCTTGTTGTTGGCAAATTCCGGCTCGAGTCCGTAGCGCACGACCGGAAACCCACGCGCTTCGAAATCGTCAGCATAGTTCTTGCCAATCCACCCCTGGCCGATGAATCCGATGAGCGGTCTGCCGTTACGTGCCATGCCGCAGACTATAGCATGCAGGCCCGCAGCGCTCTAGCGCTCGGTTTCCGAGCTATTGACTACGCATTTTAAATGATGTATATTATTATTTGGAACATGACACAGAAAGGAGGCCAGCAATGGCATCGCCCATGTTCGATACGGTCTTCGGGCTCGCGTTCGACATCGAGAAGGATCCAACGAATGCGAGCGGATTCAAGCCCGCACTTATGGATCTCGGGGCCGGACTTGAGTTGTTCGGCGAACTCCGGCTATGGGGCTTCGCATCCCTGCTCCTCGGCGGCTATGCGCGCAAGCTCATCGTCGTCGGCGGCAACGAAGGCCGCTACAAGGACGAGAGGCCCGTCATCAATCGGGCCGAAGCGATACGGCAGATGCTCATCCACGACCATGGCGTCCTGCCGGATAAGGTTGAGGCGATACCGTCGGCGTCGAATACCGGCGGCAACATCGCTATCATCAAGAAGCGCGGGCGCGGCAGGTTCGCGGTAGTGAGCAACCATTATCACCTGCCTCGCGCGGCGATGGATATGACGGCGGCCGGCATAACGGCACCGCTCATCCCCGCCGAGTCGTTCTGGCTCCTCGAAGATCGCTCGCACAAGGACATGCTCATCGATCTTCTCGATGGCGGACCCCTGGCTCAGCGGGTGGCCGAGGAAATCCAAGGTATCGCCGACAAGCTCGGCGGTACGTACGCGCCTCGGACGGATGTCGCCCCCCGCAAATGGTGGCAGAAGATGCTCGCCTGAAGCTACAGTCCCAGCCTTATTTGGCTGGGACCTCTTTCTTTGCGGCTTCGATATCTGCGCACCAGCGCGCGAGATACTCGTCCTCGTCCGCATACGGATACGCCGCGAGCGACGCATTGCGCGGACCGTTGACAATCCACTCGACGAGTGCCTGCGGGAAATCCTTCTCGCTCGTAACGATAGCGCCTGCCTCGCGCGCAATTCCCACATCAGTCGCAATGACCGGTATCCCCGCCGCGAGAGCCTCGACGATCACGAGGCCGTAACCCTCGTAACGTGACGGAACGAGCACGACATCCGCCCTCGCAAGAAATGGGCGAATATCGCGCCGCCATCCCATGAATTCGACGCGAGCCTCGAGCTTCTGCTCGCGCGCCTTGTGTGCGAGTATCTCCTGCTCGCTCCCCTCGCCGACAATCGTGAGCCCGATGTCGTGGCCCGCGCGGCGCGCCGCGGCAATTGCCTCGAGCGCGAGGCACGGATGTTTCTCTGGTTCGAGCCGACCCACATACAGAGCATCTATCTTCCAGCGCGGGTGCTTCTCCCGCGCAATAGTGCCAAAGTGCGCGGTATCGATGAAGATCGGCAACACGGTGATCGGCGCTTTGATGCCAGCCGCTTCGAGCTCATCCTTCGTTCGCTGCAAGATGACACGAATGCGCGTCGCGCGATGTAATACGAACCAGGCAAGGTGGTACCGAATACGATTGAGAAGCGAGCGTCGGCGATACGCGCGGGCATTTAGATCAGTATGCACTTGCACGTGGAGCGGAACTTTTAGTTGCCAGGCAATGAAGAGCGCGGCGAGCCCCGTCTCGAACGGATCCTGCGCGGTGATGACATCGGGCACGGGGAGCGTCTTTGCAATGCGCCACGCATCGAAGAGAAAGAAAAGGCGAGAGTGCGAGCACGTGGATATCACGCGGAGGGAGCCACTGACGCGGGATGTGCACCCAGACTCCCGCGAAAAAACGATGTGGTCGAGTGCTCCAAGTTTCTTTGCATACGCCTCCTGGCGCACACTCACCGCACTCCCTTTCTCGAAAAGTTTACGATCCGTACCGAGCGATAACACCCTCATACAAATACCCGTGATATAAAGGTCCGACCTTTATAATTATCATCCCTGACGATGCGCAGCATATCGGTGAAGTCTGCGGCGCGACGAATATCGCCCGATAAGATATTCCGCTCTGGTCGCTTACGAAGTTGAAAATCAGGCAAGCTCGACCATCGATAATGTTCGAGGAACAATCGTGCCTGGCGAGTTGCCCGAAAACCTCCCTCCTTCCAACGTGGTTCGATGAGATCGAGCGGATTTAGATGGACATACGAAAACAACCACCGCAGATATTCGTCAGAATCGACATGCCGACTTTTGAACTTTCCTTGGTAGAGTGTCCCGCTGTGCTCATGTCGCGCGTTATGTGCCATAACGTGCGCCGTTGCTACTTTGCGCATAAAGGAGGTAATACCACCATCGACTAACTGGCGCACCACGAGGTGGAAGTGATTTGGCATGAGACAATATGCGAGCACGTCGACGAGGCGCTCACCTAATTTAGGCACCTCCTCTTCAAACAAGCGTATGAATGTGGAACCCCTGTATTTTTTGAGCAGATTTTCCAAGTGAACTGGCTGGTTGCAATTTGCAACAAGAAGTAGCGCTAGAAACCTCTCGCGGTCGCTATCGTTATAAAAAATATCCGCCTTGTGTGCACCGCGATTGTATACGTGATAGATCTCGCCAGTGACGAGCGGCTGCAATCGTTGCCCCATACATAATATATTATATCGCCCACTCCAAAATATAAAGGTCGGACCTTTATATTTAGATTATTTATGGGTGCGGAAGAGGGTAAGAAAATCGTCGGCAACCTGCGCATAGGTGCGCTCGATCGGCTCGGCTGCAATGCGGCGAGAGAGCTTCTCATAGGTGTCGGGGTCGCACAGCTGAATGATTTTCTCGGCAATATCGTCCGCAGAACGAGGATCGCAGAGCAAGCCGAATTTCCCGTACCGATCGGCGAGCCCGCTGAATTTCGTCATGATGAATGGCTTCCCGCAGCGGATCGCGTCGAGAATGTAGTTCGGTGAGATGTCAGAAATAGAAGGGAGTATGACAGCGTAGGCGCGCCGAATCTTTTCGATGAGCTCTTCCTGCGGCAGGGTGCCTGTCTCGAGTACGATCTCAGGAACGCGTCGTTTTGCCCTCGCAAACGCCTCGCGCAGGAGAGCTTCGTTCTTGAAGCGAATGCCGCGCACGTACCATAGAAAATTTTTCTTCTCGGGCGGAAGCGGCGCACATGATCCGGCGATGGCGTTCTCGATAATCGGCGCACGCTCCGGCGCGATGCAATAGGCGCGAAGCCAGATATCGCGCTGAAAGGCCGTCGAGAAGACGACAGTTGCATACCGCACGATCCAGCGCGTGAGCACAAAGACAGTGCGCTCATAGCAGGTAAACGGCTGATGATTCGCATAGAATTCCGGCAATATCACCATGTCGCCGGTGCGCTCGATGTACTGTTCCCATAGGAAATCACCGCCGGTGCGGATCACGACGGGTATGCGCATGATGCGCGCAAGCAGAACGGCCGGTATCGCTGCGCTGAACGTGTCGAGCGCGAGGATAACGTCGGCACCGAACATGTGCGGCACCAGACGGAACAGATAGGCGAGATGGCGCACACCGGTCGGCAGCTTCTTGAGCGCACCGAAGGTGACGACGTCGACGCGCTCCCCTTTGGCCACGAAAGCTTCCGCGAGATTTTTCGCGTAGTAGGCAGGGCCACCAATCTCTGGCGGATAAATGCCTGTCGCGATGACGATCTTCATAGAGAAACTCTAGCAGACGAGGAACCTGATTCAAAAAAGTAACTCTTTTTTAAAAAAGTCCCGACCGGCGGCAAACGAGGCGCGGATTGCGCCTCGTAAGTCTTCACCCGAATCGGGCACGGATGATCGCGCAGCCGCCTCGATGCGCGCTGTCCACATACTCAACGTGAGTCATCGCCTTTTTCCCTCGCGATGGCGCGAGGAGTTCGAGGTATGCGAGCCAGAAACCAGACGTGTATCGCGCAACCGCAACCATCATCTGAAGATATGCATTCCACAAACCATCCATGGAAAACCTCCGTGGTTTCCTTACCCTATCTCCTATCAAACACCCGCGCCATCAAAACGCAAGTCTACTTCTCTAACAACGGCCTGAATACCTTCTCGTGCATGTCGCGCGCGACAACGTTCCAGTCGTACTTCTCGCGCACCATCTCGCGCGCAGTTTCTACGACCGCACGCACCTGCTCCGGGTGCGCCATGATATCAGTGACCGCTGCCACGATCTGTTCCGGCGAATCTTTGTCAACCGCCCAGCCAGTCACCGGCTTTTCAGGATTACGCGTGCGATCGAAGAGAAAGTCTGCGATGCCGCCTTCCTGCGTAGCAATAACCGGCAACCCTGCCGCCATCGCCTCGACGAACGAGTTGCCCATCCCTTCCGAGCGGCTCGGACGGATAAAGATGTCACATGCTTTGAGGTACTTCGGCAAATCCTCATGTCCCCGCTGACCGACGAACCTTACGCGATCACTCACCTCGAGCTGTGCCGCAAGATTTCGGAGCATCTCCTCGTCCGGTCCCGTCCCGAGCACGATAAACGAGACGTTAGGTGGGAGGTGCGGTAGCGCTCGTATCACGTCATCGATCGCGTTCTTCCTTACGAGCCGCGAGGTCGTGATGAGGTACACGTCACCCATCTTCTTTCCGAGCTCATCCTTGATGGCATCGATAGATGACGCTGGATACTCTTGCGAGAAGTGCGCTGTATTCACCGCGTTGGGTATAATCTCGAGCCGACCATGAAAGCCGCGTGCGCGCGCCCACCTGCCGAGGAATGTCGAGATCGCCTGCACGGTGTCGGCGGCGGTGAATGCGCGAGAAAAAAGCGGCCATAGCGGGCGCATTTTAGCCTCGATGTATTCGATCGGGTCTCCTTCCTGGAGCGTCAGGATGAGTGGCACGTTCGGATGAAACCATTTAAAAATCGCCGCGGGTACGCCGCAGCTGTGAGCCATCATTGCCCAGGTCGCATCAAAGCTATACTTGCGGTGGAGCGAAAGTGCCTTCCCTGCCGCTAGAAATTGGAACAGTGGTTTATTGAGATGCAGAGGCAACTTCTTGAGATCGGCCATACGCGGATTCGGCGCGACGATCCCAATGCGGTGCACCGTCACGTTCCCTATCCTCTCTTCTTTTGGGAGCATCGAATCGAACCGATTCGTAACCATGTGAAATTCGATCTCATCGTGCGGAATGCGATCGGTGATCTCCTTTATGGCAACCTCGGCACCGCCGACATGTCGGGGAAAGTATGCGAGCGAGAATATGAGAACACGCTTCATGGGGCAATCTTACAAGCGCTTCTCGTAATCATCCATAATATCCTTAAGCGCCTTATTGAGCGCGGGTGCGAGATCGTCGCGGCGCATGAACTTCCACAGGCCGCGCAACGTCAGGTGGAACGGTACGTCCGGGCGATCCGGCCGATGCTGCGGTTCGATAATGACGACATCATCGACTCGGGTACCCGAGTAATTCACATCGGAGGCTACGGCAAAGAGATTGTGGAGCAATTGCTTAAATTCGTGTTGGTGCGAGAAGAGCGAGAGCGCCGTCTTATGCGCACGCATGATATGGACCGGAGATGAAACGAGTATGATAGCGTTGCACCCGTGCGCGAGCGCCAGGCGCGCATCGGCTTCGATCTCGGTACGAGTATCGTGCGCGGTTGTCTCCACGATAGACCGCGCATCGAGCCATGCGCGCGCGGCATGCGTCCCCATTTTTGCAAATTCGGGCATCTCAACGATGCGGCGACGCGCTAAAGCGAGCGCGTGCTCACCTTCAGGCATACCATCTTTGAACGAAGCCCCCGTGCCGAAAATGATGAGTGACGCATTGAAGCGTAGCGCCTCGCGCAATCCCGCCGCCGCGCGACCATACACGCCGTGCGCCGGATCTCCCCACACGACGCGTTCCCACTCAGCTGCCTGGAGATGGTGCCCATGAACGATGATGGCGGACTTCATACCTATTGCTTTGGCTCTTCGAGCGATAGTGCGAACTTCTCGTTCTCCCGAAACCATTGCGCAAAGCGGCGTATCCCCTCTTCGATTGAGATACGCGCCACATAGCCGAGCTCGCGCTCTGCGAGCGAACAGTCGGCGACTGTCTCGGGAACGTCGCCAACCGGGAGCGGCGCGAACTTCTTCTCGGCTTTCCTGCCGAGCTCCGATTCGATGAGTTCAACAAATCGCACGAGATCGACGACTTCGGCACCACCGAGGTTATAGATGAGAGCGCGACTGCGCGGTTTCTGCGCAAGAACGCCCATAATACCCGCGACGATATCGTCAATGTGAGTGAAGCTCCGACGCATGCGTCCCTCGTGGTAGAGAGTGATCGGCATGCCGCGCGTGATGTTCTTCGCGAACTTGAAGAGCGCCATGTCGGGGCGGGACCAGGGGCCGTAGACCGTAAAGAATCGTAAGCCGACACTCTCGATACCGAAGAGATTGGTGTAGGAATGCGCGAGGAGCTCGTTTGCGCGCTTGGTCGCCGCATACAGGGAGAGCGGCGTATCGACGCGATCGTTCTCGGAGAACGGTTGCTTGGTGTTGCCGCCGTAAACCGATGATGAGGATGCGTAGACCACGCGCGGAAGCCGTATCGCGCGCGCCGCCTCGAACACCGACAGCGTGCCGATGTAGTTGCTGTCCGCATACGCCCAGGGGTCGATCGTCGCGTAGCGGACGCCAGCCTGCGCCGCGAGGTGAATGATCTCGTCCGGCTTCTCTTTTTCGCAGAGTGCCGCACATACATCGTGGCGCTTGAGATCGAGCTTCACAAAACGAAAGAGATCGTCCTCCTCGAGGAGCGCGAGACGCTTTTTCTTCATCCGCACATCATAATAGGGGGAGAGATTATCGATACCAATGACATCCCATCCACTCGTAAGCATCGCTTTTGCGAGGTGGAAACCAATGAAGCCGGCAACACCGGTGATGAGTGCCTTCTTACGCACGTTCATAGGTGCGCCCTCGTCCACGAGAGCTCATGACGAATCATATCATCAAGTCCGAAGCGCGGCTTCCAGCCAATCTCGCGGGATATGCGTTCCGTATCGGCAACCGTGGCGGCGGGATCACCGGGCCGCCGTGGCCCTATGCGCACGCGCATCGGACTTCCCGCAATACGCTCAACACTTTTGAGTACCTCTGCGTTCGAGTAACCGCGCCCGGTACCACAATTGAAAACGCGCGATACACCACCCGCGCGCAAGTGCTCCAGCACGGCAAGGTGCGCGTCGACGAGATCACTCACATGGATGTAATCGCGAATACAGGTGCCATCGGGTGTCGGATAATCATTGCCGTTGATCGTGAACTCCTCTTCTCGCACGGCCGCGCGCACTGCACTGCGGATGAGGTGTGTCGGCTTTTCCTTCGTCGAGTAACCAGAGCGGCCGTCGGGATCCACGCCAGCGACATTGAAATACCGCATGAACGAGTAGTGTACGGCGTCGGAAAAAATCATTCGTAACGCCTCTTCGGCATCACGCTTTGTTTCTGCGTAGGGACTTATCGGTGAAAGGGGTGCGTCCTCGGAAATAGGGATATGTTGTGGATTACCGTAAACGGAAGCCGAGGATGAGAAGAGGAAATACGGCACCCGTGCAGCGCGTGCTTCGTCGGCAAGAACCTTTGTCTCCTCGACGTTAATGCGGCGGTAGCGCTCTGGCTCGCGCATCGATTCTTCAACCTTCACGACACCCGCAAAATGAAGTATCGCTTCAAATCCGTACTTCGCGAGGAGTCCGCGGACCATATCGCGATCACCAACGTCTCCCCGCGCGAGGAAAACGCCCGCGGGGATGCGCGACTTCTCGCCCGTCGAGAGATTATCGAGAACGACGACCTCTTCCCCTTTTTCGAGGAGTGCGAGAACTGCATGGCTGCCGATGTAGCCGGCGCCACCGGTCACCAGTATGGGCGCGTGCACCATGCACCTACGCTAGCATGACAACTGCACTTTGGACAGTTGCGATTCCGAGCGCTCATGCGGTCGGACGTCCCCTGTTCGCAAGAAAACTACTGTAGGCGAAACGTAGCGTGTTGGCAAAGGCGTCGCCATCGCCGATTGAGCGGCGCAGCGTCTCTCGCGACGACAGACGACCAGCGTCTTTTTCCTGCGCATTTCCGCCATAGACCTGATCGGCATCGGAGAGCATGAGCCGTAGGAGCGAGCGCTTCCACCAGGAGAGTTCGGCGAGGTCTTGATCGGCGAGCGTGATGAGGAGCGGTTGGCCTGAGGTACGCCGCAAGAGGACGCCCGCTAGTGCGCCATAGCTCGCCATCACGGCCCAGGTGAAGAGGTAGCGGTGCTCACGAGAGAGTCTGCGCGCACGGAGAAAACCGAGAAAGGGGAGAAGATATTTATCGAATGGATACCCGCCGCCCACGCGATAGATGCGCGCGTTTGCGACGGGCGATGGGGATTGGTGCGCAGCTTTGGCAAATGCAGAGGCGATGATGTCGAACTGTACACTCGGCATGGCCCGCATGAGTTCGAGAAGCGCGTCCTCGGCAGGGCCGCTCACCGGATAAAACGTCGTCGAGAAGACCAAGACACGCCGCTCGAGCTTCTCGCCGCGCGGATGGGCGTCGATGAATTCCTTGATGTAGTCGCGCAGATCGCGCTGCGCGCGCCAGCCGAGTGCACGAGCCTTTGTGGTGTCGAGTGCGGAATCCATGCGGTTACCCACGCGCGGCGGCAACATGATGATATCATCACCAAAGAGTTTGGCTGTCTCGAGCACCGTGAACGATTTTTCATTCCCGAGACCATACTCGTCTCCCTGCCCTTCCTCGCCAACTCGGATGAGTCCGTCGACGATGTCATCGACGTGCGTGAAATTGCGCTTCTGTGTTCCGGGAGAGACGACGGTAAGCGGCGTCCCGCGCAGATACATCTGCTTGAAGCTCTCAATGAGCGTTCCATAAACACCCGTGCGCTCACCGGGGCCGTACACGTTATAAAAATATGTGATCGCGTACGGCAGACCTTCGCGCTCCCCCGTCGCTTTCACGAGCTCAGTGTTTGCGGCTTTCGTCTCTGCATAGGGCGATGTATAACGGCTCGCGCCACCATCGCCGAATTTCGTGGACGATCCCGCATAGACGAGCTTGCAGCGGTGCTCTTTCCAGTACGCGACAACCGCCGCCGTCCCGACCGTATTGAGATCATGCACGATGTTCGGCTCGAGAACGCTCTGCTCGACACGCGCATATTCGCCAAGGTGGTAGATGAGATCGGGCGTCTCGGGTATGAGTAGTGCAATGTCCTTTGTGTGCCCGTCGCGATAAATGGCACCTGGTACATGTGCATCGCGTGATCCGCTGAAATAATTGTCGAGCGAGATGACCCGCGCTCCACGTTCAACGAGTCGCGCAATGAGCCTCGAGCCAATGAATCCTGCGCCGCCTGTTACAAGGATCGTCTTCTGCTCCATTGTATGAAGCCTACACGGTTCCACCTTCCTCTTCAATCTCCCATTCTCGGAGACGGCGCGAGCGCGCCAAAACGCCGGTGGCGGCGCCGATCCCCGCGACTCCGACAGCACCCCACAGCCACGTGGCATGCGGCATGGCGAAACCTGTCGCCGCAACCTGAGATGTCGTCGCGGTTGGGATTGGGGTTGCGGGCGGAATCTCCGGCTCAGTTTCTGGAATGAGGGTCGGGCGCGAAACTGCTCTCCTTGCAACAGACGGCGCTGCGGGTGGTGGTTGCGGTACCGGTGCCGCTATCGCCTCAGTGGCAGCGGGCGGTTCGGTGGACTCTCCTGCACCTAAAACGCGTACGCCGTTCGGGTAGGCTAGTTCTGTCTGCACACTGCTCCGGAACCCGAGTGTCTTTTCGCCGATGCGTAGCGGCGCGTGGGCAAGAGCTATTGTCGCTTCAGGAAGTGTGAAGCTCTGCGAACCGTTTCTGATGATCCAGCGCGACAGATTCAGATCGCGATTAGCGAGGTTTTGGATCGCGACGCTGCCGTCGTCATACACGAGAAAAGAGAGCCGCGCCGGTTCGGCCGTCACAATGATGCGATCGATCGCCGAATCATCTCCATTGGCAACCGTGAGCGTGACGGCGTAGCGCCCCGGAAAATCCCAATGGTGTATGACTGACTTCCCCTCGGCAGTCGCACCATCGCCAAAATTCCACTGGTACCTCACGAGTGAGGTTAGCTCTTTCTGGGTGCGATCATACGCGCGGCCAGATAGTGACACATCGGCGGCAACGGTTTCGATCCGATCAGAACCTGCGTCGGCAAAGAGCACCGGCAGAGGAGGCGGCACGTAGGATGAGACGGGTGCCTGCGGCGTCGGCGATGCCGATGCACTGTCCGGTGTCGTCGTGACTATCTCGGCCGGCGTGTCCTGCGCCGTATCGGCTACCTGCGCGTTCGCAGCACCTGGCGTCGGTGCCGCCGGAATGATGCCGTTATCAGTCCGCTGTAGGGAATCACCTTTGTTGTCAGCCTGCGTACCGCCAGTATAAGTGAACACATCAATGAGATTCTTTTGTTCATCGTAGAGCATAATGCTTTTTTCGACGCCCGCATTGGGATTCGGTAGCGACATCGTGCTGTCGATGACATTCTCCACCGACGGATAGGCCGCGATGAACGTCACCGCATCATCGGCGATAATGAGATAGGAACCCGGCGGCATCGTCAATGTTCCGATACCGCCGTTCTTGGGCGGTGTGTTGAGACCGTGCTTGGTCGCCGAGGAACCATCCGAGAAGGTGTACTTCGTGACATCGACGGAATCACTCCCGGCATTGTAGAGCTCGATCCACTCCTGCTTGTCGTCGCTTCCCGGCGGATCGTACATCACCTCGCTTATGATGATCTGCGCCTGCGCAAACGTGGGTAGGAGCGCGACGCTAGTCGTCACTATGAAGCAGGCGTCGCAGAGTATCTGGGGAAACCTCTTCTTCGACATGCATCGTATTATCGCGTATGGTATCCTGCTTTGCAGCGGTGACTGGCGCAGGTTGTGGATGAACGCCCGGCTTCGGTATCGGTTCGGAATGGCTCGCCTTCTTCTCGCGCAAAATTTCGAGGGGAGAACGCGGCGGTGAAGAACCACTCGCGCGTGCCGCTAAAATTGCATCCTTGAGCGCGGCGCGAGTGGCACCATCGCTATGGATACCGTTGCCATGCTGCGGGGTACGCGATTGAACCAGCGTAACGTGAGGCTCTGGGCGCGGCACTTCTGCGGGTCGTGCGGATACAAGCGGATGACCCTGTTGATTCTGGCTTACCTTAAATGCTCGCCCCTCTCGCCATTCGCTACTGGTACGCTGATTCCCGTTCTCCCAGCTACCCTTTGCCTTCTCTGCCTTGGGGGGCGGCACGAACTCAGCTGACTTTTGCATGATAAGCGCCTCCACTTCGGCGCGCGGACGCGCATAGCGAGCGCGCGAACGGATGATTGCATCTTCCTTGTAGGTGATCGCTGGCGGATCGATCGGGGGGATGGTCTGAGCGGAAAATGGCGGCGACCCGACGCCATCGATCATGAGCGTGAGGTATATCTGCCCCAAGCCAAGGCTGATGAGATCCTCGGCGGTGAATGTTGGCTCAAAAACGGTCTTCAGCACCTCCGCATCAAATGGACCGACGCGAAAGACAATGAGTGTGCCGACGTTGCCAAACACCGCTTCGCGCACTTTCTCGTCCATTTGTTCGATGTACTGGTTGGCGAGGGTGAGCGCGAGCTTATACTTACGTGATTCGGAGAGAATATCGGCGAACGCCTCATTCATCATCGACTGGAACTCATCGACGTAGAAATAGAAGCGCGGCAATTTTGCGAGCTTCGCCGGCGATTCGTCTGCACGGCTCATCGCGGCGAGGTAGATTTTCACGGTGAGCATGGAGCCTAGGAGCGACGCATTCGTCTCGCCCATGCGGCCTTTTGAGAGGTTCACGATGAAAATTTTTTTCTCATCCATGATCTTGCGGAAGTCGAATGTAGATTTCGGCTGACCAACAATGTTGCGTATCAGCGGATTTGCGGTGAACTGGCCAATTTTGTTTTGGATCGCCGGCGTCGCTTCCTGCGTGTATCGATCGGTAAATCCGGCGAACTCTTCGGTCCAGAAGGAGCGCACAATAGGATCGGTTACCTTCTCGATCACCGCGTTCCTGAATGTTTTGTTCGTGAGCATACGATTAACATCGATCAGAGTCGATCCCGGATACTCGAGGAGCGCCAAAAGCACATTTTGCAAGATGTACTCCATGCGCGCGCTCCAGGCGTCGACCCAGATGCGCTTGAGCGCTCCCATGAGTCCCGAAACGACGAGGTGGCGCTTGTCGTAGCCGACGTCCTCCATCACGTTAAACCCGACCGGGTAATCGGTATCGAACGGCGCAAAGTAAACAACGTCGTTGAGGCGCTCGTACGGCACGAAGTCGAGGAGCTTCTCCGCGGTCGAGCCGTGCGGATCGATGAACGCGATTCCCTCCCCATTTTGAATGTCTTGTATCGCCATGTTCTCGAGCAATGTCGACTTGCCCATGCCGGTCTTGCCGATCACGTAGATATGCTTGCCACGATCGATCGCCCGTATGCCGAACATTTCGTTTTGGCCGCGCGTGTGTGTGGCAGCAAAATACGTCACGCGATCATCATCACGCTTAAGATTCGCAGCCGGTGCCTGCGGATGATGCGTTCCATGCTCTGCCATGTAATAAGTGTACTGTCTACGTCCCAAAAGCGAAAGCGCGGCCATGGATAGGCCGCGCTCGAGTGAAGTTCAGTGCATCGGGAGTTGGAACAGAAATGCCATGCCAATGATCATGACAACCCCTGGTCCAACTAAAAAAAACACAAAGTCCTTCACCGCTTCGCTCGTGAGGCACTTGCGCATGGCGTACTCCTTATTTGCCATGTTAGCCCAGTCCCACGGCAACTATAGCACGGATTCATGAGTGGCGCATGAACGATCTACGCCTTTGGATGATCTTGGTTTTTGGCGAGGCGGGCAGCTGTGAGCCGCTCCCCTTCCTTGCGACGGAGGACAATGCCGAGTCCGATCACAACGATGCCCGCGATAAAGAAGAGAACCTTCAACAGATCCGTCGGAAACCCCAAAAAAGGCGCCACAGCAACAAACGCGCCAGTGAGCATGATGAGCGCATCTAATGTCATATTAAAATTATATACCTACACGTGCGCGATCACAACGAACTCACCGCGCACGGCGCCACGCTTCTGAAGCGAGGCGGCGAGCTCCGCAGGCGTGCCAACGATCATCTCTTCGTGCAGCTTGGTGAGTTCACGGCCGATCCGTACCTCGCGCACGCCCACCGCCTCGAGTTCGGCGAGGAGTTTGAGAATGCGATGCGGCGATTCATACAAAACGACAGGCCGCTCGCTTTCGCCGATCTCCTTGAGTGCGGTCTGCCTTCCCTTCTTGTGCGGCAAGAAGCCCATGAACGTGAAAGAATCCGAATTGAGACCGGCGATCGAGAGCGCGGCTGTAAGTGCCGAGGCTCCCGGAATCGCATCGATGCGCGCGCCCGCTTCGCGCACCGCGGCAACGAGGCGCGAACCCGGATCGCTCACCCCCGGTGTACCGGCGTCAGACACGTAGACAACGTGTTCACCGGCGTCGAGGCGTGCGATCACCTCCGCCACCTTCTTGCCCTCGGTCGCCGCGTCGAGGCGCTGCAGCGGCTTCTTGATGCCGTAGTGTGCCAAGAGTCTAGAGATGACCCGCGTATCTTCGGCATAGATCACATCGCACTCCTTCAGCGTGCGCAGCGCACGCAGCGTAATATCCTCGAGGTTGCCGATCGGTGTTGCGACGATAGAGAGCGTTCCCATAGCGGCATCCTACCATGCACCACTCCGGCATCATGCTGGGACGGCTCTTTTATGTGGCACTACCCGACAAGTTGCTCGGCAACCTTGTAGATGTCGCCCGCACCCATGGTAATGATGATCGTGCCAGCAGCCTCTGCCGCCAAAGCATTTCGAATGTCGTCGAAGCTGTCCATTGATTCGATGTGCTTCCCCGCTGCCGCGAGCGTCGCGTTCGAGACGGCATGCCTTACCTCAGTGCGCGCCTCGTAGATAGGTGCAACAATCGCGCGATCCGCAAGATCGAGTGCATCAGCAAATTCCTGCAAGAATGATTCCGTACGGCTATGGAGGTGTGGATGGAAAGCGACGACGATGCGCATACCGGGAAATCGCTCGCGTGCGGCAATGAGCGTCTTGCGCACCGCTGTCGGGTGATGAGCGTAGTCGTCATAAACAATAGCGCCGTTTGGTGTCTCTCCCTTATATTGAAAGCGTCGCCATGAGCCGTGGAAATCAGAAAGAGATTTCACACCCGCTTCGAGCGAAAGCGCGGGATATGCCGCCTGCGCCGCCGCAAGCGCCGCGCGCGCGTTCTCGCGATTGAATTCGCCCAACAGGCGCAATTCACCCACGGCCATGCGCGTGTAATCGATGACGCGCGCTTTCGCGGCAGGGAGAATGACAGCGACATGCGGATCTTGCGGATTCGTGATGATCGCACCATGCGGTGGTACCGCTTCAACCGCACGACGCATCGTCTCTTGCAGCACTTTGAGCGACGGAAAGAAATCGGTGTGATCGAGCTCGATGTTGGTAATGACGAGCACCTCGGGCGAGAGTTCAAGGAGGTGGTTGCGATACTCACACGCCTCGACCACAAAGAGATCATCGCGGCCTGGCAGAAAGTTTGAACCAAAATCACTGACGATCGATCCGACGATGGCTGTCGGCTCGGCACCCGCGTCCCTGAGTATTCGGGCGATCATGCCGGTCACCGTCGTCTTGCCGTGCGTGCCAGTTACAGCGACCGTCTTCGCGTGGCGCGAGATCTCGCCAAGCATCGAGAAATACGAGCGCTCGGGAATGCCGCGCAGGCGAGCCGCGACACGCTCCGGGTTATCCGCAGGGATGGCATCGCTATAGATGATCATCTCAACACCATCCGGCAGTTCGCCATGCCCTATGGAAACTGATATCCCCTTCTGCGCGAGGAGCTCTGTCGTTGGCGACGCTTCGCGATCGGAGCCGCTTATCGCGACGCCGCGCGAAGCAAGGAGTTGTGCGAGCGCCGACATGCCGATGCCCCCAATGCCGACCAAATGCACTTTCGTGGGGAGGACATCCATACCCTCACTCTAGCACTTCCACTCGTGCCTCGGTACCCGGAAATAGTTGGGCAACATAGCGCCTGAACACTTCCGAATCCTTGGTGATGACAAACCGTGTCTTGCCATCGCCAGCCTCGCGCGGCCAGAAGCGCGCTTCGACGCGCTCAGCAACGGCGATGGCTGGGTCGAAAATAGCAACGTGCGGCGGGAGCTCCACCCGGAATGCATCGATTGCGAGCGGGTAGTGCGTACAGGCGAGGATGGCAACATCAATTCCACTCCAGCTGATCCTCTCGCTCATCGCGCGCACAATCGCCCTTATATGCCCCGGTGATTCGCCGCGCTCAATCGCACCTGCGAGTTCTGGTATTGCGTAGCACGGCACCTCCTTCCCTATCATCTGAAAACCGCTCTGATAAATGCCCGCATCGATCGTCGCCTGGGTAGCAAAGAGTACCGCTTGCATATCTGAACCCTTAAATGCGCTCACCGTCGGTCCAACCATTTCAATGAGGTAATCGGGAGACACCGAGCATGTATCAAAGAGTGATATCGCGAGCGACGCCGAGACGCTATTGCAAGCGCTCACGATTGAGTGCGCCCCTTGCTCCGCGAGGAACTGGAGCGCACGTATCGTGAGTGTCGAGAGCTCCGCACGCGAACGATTGCCGTACGGGGCGTTCCTGATGTCGCCATAGTAGAGAATATCGCTCGAGGGAACGAGATCGCGTATCCTCCGCATGACGGTGAGGCCTCCTGAGCCGGAGTCGAAAATACCAATCATAACGCTTCGACGGCAGCAACAAATGCATCATTGCGTTCGTATTCATTCTTGAATAGTCCAAAGGAGGCAAAACCAGGCGAGAAAAGGATGATATCGCCGGGTGTCGCCACTGACATCGCAGCATCGACCGCGGACATCACCGAATCATACACGGGCGCATCGGGAACCTCCGCACGAATCCGCTCAGTCCCGCTTCCTGCCAGAAATAGAATCCGCTTGCTGTGGGTGCGGATGGCCGGCCACAGGGCGGATACGTCGAGTCCCTTATCAGCACCACCCATAATAAGGACAATATTGCGAGAATCGCTCTGATCGAGTGCCTCGAGTGCTGCGATAGTTGCCTGCGGCGTCGTTGCGTTGTTGTCGTTGTAGATTTTTATGCCGCGTAGTTCACGCACCAACTGAAGTCTTCCCGCGAGAGGGGCGAACGTCGCGAGGCTCTCGCGGATATCCTTCTCGGTGATTCCGATTGCGCGCAGCGCTTGCGCGGCGAGCGCAGCGTTCTCGCGGTTGTGTTCACCGATGAGTTGCATCTGCCACATGAGCGGTACGGGTGGCGGAACGATTGGCAGCACGGGCGGGTGCGCCATCTCGATGCGAGCGCGAATACTTTCACCGCACACGAGCGTATTGCCAGGGACTTGAAATGCGAAAATGTTTGCCTTGTCCGCGAAGTAGTCATCCATACTCGCATAGTAGTTCTGATGATCGGGCATGAGATTTGTGAACACTGCAACATCGGGACTCATGGCGAGGTCTCCAAATCCCTGCAACTGCCACGAATCGAGCTCGAGGACGAGAAAATCACCGCGGGCGATATGGGGGAGAAGTTCCAGAGTCGACATGCCGCGAACATTGCCACCGAGATGCGCGCGCTTTCTCGCCACAACCAGCGCATGATGTATGAGGTGCGCGACCGTACTCTTGCCCCGTGTGCCAGTAACGCCGATGATTATTGCGCCCGCTTCGCGCGCGAAGCGTGCCGCAAGCGCAGTCGACATGTAAACGGGAATGCCCGCCGCGCGTGCGGCCGCAATTTCCGGCGAATTGAGACGAACGCCGGCACCCTTGATCACCATATCGCATTCGGTGAAATCCTCGATGCGATGTCCACCCAGGTGGAACTCGATAGTTTCAATCCCGGAAAGCGCAATGACCGATTTGCTCAGTTCTTTCTCGGTCTTCGTGTCGGTCACCACAACACTCGCGCCGCATCCTGCAATGAAACGTGCATCGCCGACGCCTCGGCCCAACAAGCCGAGCCCGAGGATTGTCACACGCTTATGCGCGAAAAAATCGTGTGCGCTCATAACACGCGAATCGGCGCATGCCGCGGGAACATGGCTTCCACGCGGCGGCGAAATACATCGGAATCCTGCGAGATATAAAAAAATGATGCTCCCGAACCGGTAGTAATGAACTGCGCTGCTGCCTCTCTGGCGACGGCATCCGCCGGGTCCATGATCTCAACAGCACCGAGGTGCGCCCATATTTCCTCCTCGAGAATCGCACGGACGAAGGGAAAGTGTGTGCAGCCCAAAAGGACGATGTCAAATGTTTTACGCCCCACGCCGAGAAGCGCTTTGCGTATCATGCTGCGCACAGCATTATCACTTTCGCCAAATTCGATCGCACTCGCAAGGTTCGGGATCGGGAGCTGCTCGAGCGAAACAAGTGGCGTGAGGGCGCGTTCATAAATACCCATGATGACTGTGGCGGGGGTTGCCATGAGAAGGACGCGCTTGCCGGCGTGGGGTTTGAGTGCACGTGCGGCAGGACCGGTCATCTCAATCACGCGGGCGCCAAAGCTTGCTTGCGCGAGCTCGTGGGGAGCGACGGTATCGCTCGCTGAGATGATCTCTTGCGCACCGAACATGCGCAGTGTCCGGAGACCCTCTGCGGCGATGAGGTTGAGCTGCTCTTGGGGGTGTCCTGCCGAAACCGCCCCGCGACGCGTATCGCCGTAATAGACGGCATCGGCGTGCGGTGCACGGCGGCGAAGAGCGGCAAGAACAGAGAGACCACCTATTCCGGAATCAAAAAATCCTATCATCGACTTATTGAAACATTGATTGGGAGTTGTCGCAAAAAAAACATCCGTGCAAAAGCTGATCATGCGGCGATCACCGCTCTGAACACCGCGAGCCTTGCGGCTCTGCCCGCTTGTAATGTGTCTCTGTAGAACCTTTGAGTTCTACTCTGGTGGGTGCGGGGAGACTTGAACTCCCAAGGGTTGCCCCATACGCTTCTGAGACGTACGCGTATACCAATTCCGCCACGCACCCGAGTAAGGGGCATCATAGCGGCAACGCGCGCATTTTGCTAGCATTGCCCCATGAGTTTCTTCTTCGTCGACGAAAAACTCTCACTCGGCGCTCCGGCGCATATCGGCGGTGAGGCTGCGCGTCATATCGGCGCAGTGCGGCGCGCCCGACGCGGCGAAGAGATTGAACTCCAAGATCCATCCGGTACACGTTTTGTCGCGCGCGTTGATCAAATCGGCACGCGTACAATTGTGGTAATGCCGCTGGGCATCGCCGAACTTCCTCGCTCGCCAAAGCGACACGTAACGCTCTTACAGGCACATATCAGCGAACAGAAACTGGATCTGGTGCTACAGAAAGCAACAGAGCTCGGCGCAGCATCGATCGTAATTTGGCAGGCAGAGTACAGCCCGCACACCATTTCTCCTGAGCGCATGGCGCACAAACTCGAGCGATTCCGCGCCATCCTCAGGAACGCGTGCGAACAGAGCGGACGCCCCACCCTGCCGGAACTCATGTTCACGGCATCCCTCGCGGAGGCGCTCGAGAAACGCACTCGATGTCTACGACTCGATGCCGGAACGAGCCAGTTCGCACCTTCCGACGCCGATGTGGCTGCTCTCATCGTCGGGCCGGAGGGAGGATACTCACCAACCGAGCGCGCACTCTGCGAGAGCCGCGCCATCCCCGCTGCATCGATAGGAACTTACACATTGCGCGCCGAAACCGCTGCCATCGCGGGACTTTCGCTCGCACTCTCGGGCTGATCAGTCGCAGAAACGCTAGCACCCAGAGCGCACAGACGCTCATGCAGATTCTCGTAGCCGCGATTGATCGGATAGACGTTCTTCAGTATCGATTCCCCTTCTGCGGCAAGCATGCCGATGAGGAGGAGCGTCGCCGGCCTCAGCGCCGGCGGCGCTTCGAGGTGCGCGGCATGAAGCGGCGTCGGACCAACAATGACGACGCGATGCGGATCGAGCTGTTGCATCGTGGCACCCAATTCCTGCATGAGCAGGTAGTAGCGCGCGCGGCCTTCATAAACCCAATCGTGGATCATTGTTTCTCCCGCCGCTTGTGTCGCAACCGGGACGAAGAACGGCAAATTATCCATGTTGATACCGGGGTACGGCCGTGCCGCAATCTTCTCGGGCGGTGCATGAAGGGCAGATTCCTTGATGACGACGTCTGCAAGAAGTGTGTGTCCATTTGCGCCCAGATACGGCGCGCCCTTCTCGTAGCTAAGTCCCATCTGTCCTAAAGTTGTAAGCTCGAGCTCCATGAAATCGATCGGCACGCGTTTGAGGTTGAGCGTCGATCCCGTCGTCGCCGCAAGTGCAGCGAAGAACATCGCCTCAATCGGATCTTCCGTCGGATACCCGACCACATCAGTTTCGATCTCGGAGCGGCCGTGCACGGTGAGCGTCGATGTACCAATCCCCTCGATGCGTACACCGAGACTCTCTAGAAAGACGCAGAGATCTTGCACCATGTAATTACTGCTTGCGAACTTGATGCATGTTTCGCCGGGAATGAGGGACGCCGCCATGAGCACATTTTCGGTGCCGGTATCACTCGCTTCATACATAACAATCTCACGGCGTCCTCCGGAAGCTGGCGGATCACCCACTTCGACGTGATACGTGTGTTTGTGCTCGTTACCGGTAACCACAATGCCGAGTTGGCGCAATGCATCAATGTGGACACCCAGGCTTCGCTTACCCAAGTCGCAGCCAGCCGGTGCCGGAAGATCGAATGACGAGAACCGATGCGCCAATGGACCGATGAACATGGCAATCGAGCGCGTACGTTCGGCGGCCGCGCGGTTGAGGTGTTGCAAGCTCAGGGTATTCGGCGTGCTGATATGCACGTCGCCCGCCTCATCCCATACGACGGTAGCTCCCATCGATTCCAGCACCTCGATGAGGCGCTTCACCTCCTCGATACGCGGAACATGCTTGAGAGTCGTTGTGCCTTTATTGAGGAGTGATGCGGCGAGCAGCGCCACGCTCGCGTTTTTCGACGTATTGGTGGTCACCGTGCCGCTGAGCTTTTTGCCTCCAGTAATGCGGTAGTTCATATTTGCACCGTAGTATACGCCCCTCTACAAAGTAGGCCACCGAGATTGAGTAATAAGAATCGGCAATGATATTTGCATAAATTAGGTTTAAAAAGAGCAGGTACAGCTGTAAAGAGTGTACCTGCTAAACGTGGCTACTTTGAGTGAGACCTTAAGGCATCGTCCACTGCCTTTGTAATCAGTTGTGGCAGATCTTTCATCAAGAAAGCCTTAATGAGAGATGTATTGGCCTTCAGTGTTC
>Ga0272446_1002686_pt1 | contig 23713 bp, 22 predicted proteins | sample YNPCB0061_FD_194587 | JGI IMG/M metagenome (GOLD analysis project Ga0272446, IMG submission 194587) | Hot spring microbial mat communities from Yellowstone National Park, WY, United States - YNP-CB-006-1 | ecosystem: Environmental > Aquatic > Thermal springs > Hot (42-90C) > Sediment | place... | reverse complement strand
CGCGGCTTTGGCCAAGCCCTCCAGATAAGCCGCGAAGCGCTGTTCCTGCGGGCTTGGCCGCGGAGAAGCGGTTCGCACAAAACAATTATAGCACAAAATGTTTCATTTGTGACCCAGTAGTATTAGCTGGTCGTAATAGAAGCCGTCCTTCTCGTCCCACAGGCCGGTTCCGCCCAAAGTGTTCATCGCGTCGGCGATGGCGACGAAATGCTCGAAGAACTTCGAAGCGATATCCTCATAGGCCGGATCCTCACCCGCCAACTCGAGAGCCATGGAAAGCATGGTGAGGCAGTAGAACGCCATCCAGGCGGTTCCGTCGGCTTGCTCGAGCGTCTCGCCCCGCGCCAGCGGCTTGGAACGGTCGATCACACCGATGTTGTCCAGTCCCAGAAAACCTCCCGCGAAGACGTTTTGCCCCAGCAGGTCTTTCCGGTTCACCCACCAGGTAAAGTTGATGAGCAGTTTCTGAAACACCCGTGCCAGAAACAGGCGGTCGCGGCGGCCGCGCGGTCCGGTCATCTTGTAGACACGCCAGCACGCCCACGCGTGCACCGGCGGATTCACATCGCCGAACTCGTATTCATACGCGGGAAGCTGCCCGTTGGGGTGCATGTACCATTCGCGCAGCAGCAGAATGAGCTGCTCCTTGGCGAACTGGGGGTCGATGCGGGCGAAGCAGACGGCGTGGAACGCCAGGTCCCAGGCGGCGTACCAGGGGAACTCCCATTTGTCGGGCATCGAGATCACGTCGCGGTTGTAGAGGTGTCTCCAGTCCTGGTTCCGCACCTTCCGGTGGCCCGGCGGTGGCGCGGGCTGGGTAGGGTCCCCCTCCAGCCACTGGCCAACCGCATAATGATAGAACTGCTTGCTCCAGAGCAATCCGGCGTAGGCCTGGCGAGCCACCCGGCGCTCGTCGGGACCTTTGCAGCCAATGATTCCGGCGTAGAACTCGTCGGCCTCGCGGATGCGCTCCGCAAAGACACGTTCGGCGTCCGCCGGTTCGTGCTCTCCGTCCGGGACCAGGCGCAGCCGCACGGTTACCGCTTCACCCGCCGGTACCTCGAACCGGAACCACGCCGCGGCTTTCGAGCCGGTCAGCTCCGGGTTCACAGCGTCCGTATTCCCGCCGGCAACCCGTTCGTGAAAGGCATCCTTAACGTAACGGCTCCGGTTCTGCGCACCGAATAGCCGCTCGGCGTTGGTCTCGTTCTCGGTGAACAGCCACTCGCCGGCGCCTTCGCATTCCAGCCGGAACCGCCCCAGCGAGGCGTGCGAGGCCACCACACCCTTTTCCCCGCGCCGGATCTCCGGACGGGGCCAGAAGCCCTCGCCGGTGCGGCCCCATGACCACGTGTTCCGGAACCACAGCGTTGGCAACAGGTGCAGAGGCGCCTTCTCCGGACCGCGATTTACCGCCGTGACGCGAATCAGGATGTCATCGGGCGCCGCTTTCGCGTACTCGGCAAACACGTCGAAGTACCGGTTCGAGTCGAACACGCCGGTGTCGGGAAGTTCGAACTCGCGCCCGCTGCGTCCCCGCCGCCGGTTCTCAGCCGCCAGTTGCTGGTAGGGAAACCCGCCCTGCGGATACTTGTACAGGGCTTTCATGTAAGAATGCGTGGGCGTGGAGTCCAGGTAGAAGTAGCACTCCTTGACGTCTTCACCGTGATTGCCCTCATCGCCGCTAAGGCCGAACAGGCGCTCTTTCAGGAAGGGATCGCGTTCGTTCCACAGCGCCAGGGCAAAGCACAGGCGGCACTCCCGGTCGCAGATGCCCAGCAGGCCGTCCTCGCCCCACCGGTACGCGCGGCTGCGGGCATCGGTATAGGGAAAATAGGCCCACGCCTCGCCGCTGTCCGAATAGTCCTCCCGGACGGTGCCCCATTGCCGCTCTGAGAGGTAGGGTCCCCAGCGTTGCCAGTTGCGCTCGCGTTTCGCAGCCTCGGCCAGCCGTTGCTGTTCGGCATTCATACTGTTTCCGGAATCGCCCCTCCCGGTGTGCCCGTAATCCTATGGTACGCCAGGCGCCCCCAGCCTGTTCTCGAAGAGCGTGCACCCCGTTACACTGGTAGTTTCGAGCCGGGCAGACTTTTTCCACCCTGCCTGCGTCTTTGTTGAAGGAGCCGGAATTGATCTTTCGGGCGGTCGAAGATGCCGACCTGATTCGTAAGGCTTGCCGGGGAGACGTGGAAGGCTACAACCTTCTCATCTCCCGGTGGGAGAAGCGCGTCTACAACTACCTTCTCCGGATGGTCGCCAATCGGGAGGACGCCCTCGATCTGACTCAGGATGTGTTCTTGAAGGCCTATCAGAACCTGCGAAAGCTCGATGACCCGGCGCGGTTCCCGGCCTGGCTGTTTCGTATCGCCCACAACGAGGCATACTCGATGTTCCGCAGCCAGAAGCCGGAGACCGCCGTGATGCCGGAGGACCGCGCCGCCGACGTGTTTCCGATCGAGCTGGCCCTGGCCGTCTCAAGCGCCCTGGAACGTTTGAGCCCGGAGCAGCGCGAGGCCGTGGTCCTGAAGATTTACCAGGGTTTCAAGTTCGATGAAATGGCCGCTATCCTGGGGTGCCCGGTATCGACCGTGAAGTCGCGCCTGTATACGGCGCTCGACCTGCTGAAAGCGGAGCTGGCTCCTGTGAACAGAGCGGGGTGAAAGATGAGTTGTTCGCCGCACGATCTGCGGGATTACATATTGAAGGAACTCGACGCCGGCGCGCGCAGCCAGGTGGAACGCCACCTGAGAACATGTGGCGCCTGCCGCCTGGAGGCGGAGCGGCTGCGCCTGACCGAGGCCGCGCTCCACTCGCTTCGCGACGAGGAGATCCCCACGCGGATCGCGTTCGTTTCCGACAAGATCTTCGAGCCGTCCCTTCTCCTGAGATGGTGGCGCGCGGGATGGGCCCCCGCGGGAGTCCTGATCGCCGCCGCCATCGTTTTTGCGGCGGTTTACCGGCCCGCACCGGTGGCCGTCCAAAGCGCCCTGAATCCCGCCCAGGTCCGCGCCGAGATTGCCCGGGAGGTCGCCCAGGCCGTCGCCGCCGTCGAGGAGCGCCAGGCCAGGCGCACCGCCGAACTCCTGGCTGCGGCCGAAAAGCGTTACGCACTGGAACGGCAGGCTGACCGGCTCGCCGCCGAAGAGGCCTTCATGGTCCTTCAGAAACGGCTGAACGTGTCTTATCTGGCCAGTAACTACGCCGGAGCTACCCAATGAGGTCCGTCATTCTTGCGCTGGCTCTGATTCCGGTTGTCGCCCCGGCCGGCGCCATCAAGCGTTCCGTTTTCGCCGATCTGGAGCGCCGCCTCGACCAGCGCCTGGAGCGCGCCATTCCCGAGGACGCTTTCCTGTTGCTCGGCAACGCGCGGGGCGTCTACCTGGAAAACTATGGGGCCGTTTTCACGGCCGAAATCAACCTTGTGAACACGCCCACCATCAGCCCCTTCCGCCAGACCATCCCAAAGGAAGACGTCGTCAGAGTGCACAGGAAGAAGCTCCAGCGCGTGGCCACCCTCAAGCAGCACATGCGGGACGCCTTGCTCGCCATGGCGGCCACCCTGGATGATGTGCCGCCCGGAGAGCAGATCGTGCTTGGCATCTCCCTGTTCTACTTTTCGTGGGAGGATACCTCCGGCCTCCCCGCCCAGGTCCTGATGCAAGCCCAGCGCCGCCAGCTCATCGACGCCCAGACCGGCCGGGCCAGCGCCGATGCGGTGATTCGGGTGCGGGAGTTCTGATGCGCCTTGGCGAGATGCTCATCCAGCGGCAACTGATCCAGCAGGACGATCTCGATCGCGCTCTGGAGATCCAGCGGGAGCGCGGGGACAAGCTGGGCAAGATCCTGGTCGACCTGGGTTTCGTCGCCCTGCGCGATGTCCTGGCCGCCCTTTCCGACCAGCTTTCGGTTCCCCTGGTGACGCTGGATTCTCCGCCCCCCGCGGCTCCGGAGATCGACGGCATCGCCTCCGCCTTCATGCGCCAGTGCCGCTTCATTCCCGTGGCCCTGACGGATTCCACCCTCACCATCGCCATGGCGGACCCGCTCGATTTCGAGACCATCTCCGCCGTGCGGGGTTTTACGGGGTTGCGGGTCAAGACCGCGCTGGCCGCCGAGCAGGAAATCCTCGACGCCATCAACAAGTATTACGGCGAGGCCGCCCAGCAGGTCGAGGAGACCGGCTTCGAGCCGGGGCAGGCGGGCGAGGACCTCGAACAGCTTCGCGATATGGCCAGCGAAGCTCCCGTCATCCGCCTGGTGAACACCATGATCGCCCAGGCCGTCGAGAAACGAGCCAGCGACATTCACCTCGAGCCCTTCGAGAAGGACTTCCGGGTCCGCTTCCGTGTCGATGGCGTGCTGTTCAACCAGGAACCCCCGCCCCGGGAGATGAAGGCCGCCATTATTTCGCGGGTCAAGCTGATGGCCCGCCTGAATATCGCCGAACGGCGCCTGCCCCAGGATGGCCGCATCAAAACCAAGACTCTCGGCCGCGAGGTGGATCTGCGTGTCTCCACCATTCCCACCCTGTACGGCGAGAGCGTTGTCATGCGCCTTCTCGACCGTTCGGCGGGCGACTTTTACGACCTGCACCGTCTGGGCTTCGACGACCGGATGCTGGCGCGCATGGAGTATTACACCACGCTGCCGCACGGCATCCTGCTGGTCACCGGACCCACCGGCAGCGGCAAGTCGACCACTCTGTACTCGGCGCTGAAGCGGATCAACCTCCCCGACAAGAAGATCATCACCATCGAAGACCCGGTCGAGTACCAGATGGACGGCATTAACCAGATTCACGTGAACCCGCAGATCGGCCTCACCTTCGCCGCGGGGCTGCGGCACATCGTCCGCCAGGACCCCGACGTCATCATGGTGGGTGAGATCCGCGACCGTGAAACCGCCGACATCGCCATCCGTGCCGCGCTCACCGGCCACTTCGTTTATTCCACGCTGCACACCAATGACGCGCCCAGCGCCATTACCCGCCTCGTCGACATGGGTGTGGAGAACTACCTGATTACCTCATCGGTGGTGGCGGTGCTGGCCCAGCGCCTGGTGCGCACGATCTGCAAGCAATGCCGCGTCCCGGCCGGCGAACGCATGGCTCCCGACGGCCGGACCGTCGAGTGTTGGAAGGGCGCCGGTTGCGATGCCTGCGCCGGCACCGGGTACTCGGGCCGGGTGGGCATTTTCGAGTTGATGGAGCTCAACGAAGACCTTCGCCGCCTTATCATGGCCAACGCCGATGCCGCCCAGATCACCGCCGCCGCCCGCCGCCACGGCATGCGCACGCTGCGGGAAGACGGGTGGGAGAAGGTGCGCAGCGGTTTGACCACAGCCGATGAGGTCATGCGCGTTACCCAGGAATTCTGATGGCCACCTACTTCTTCAGAGCCGTCGCCGCCGATGGCAAAATGCGCAGCGGCAGCCTTACGGCCGAGACGGATAAATCGGTCGCCCGCGAGCTGCGCAAGCAGGGGCTTACCCCCGTCTACGTCGGCCTGGAGCAAAAGAAGACCTTCGATCTGAAGCTGCCCGTTTTCCGGCGCGGGAAGCGCCGCGACGTCCTGTTCTTCACCCAGGAACTCTCGACGCTGCTCAACGCGGGGGTTCCGCTCGACCGTGCCCTGGCCATCACCACGGAACTCAGCGAGCGGCCCGCCTTCCGCCTGATCGTCCAGGATGTGTTGCGCGTGCTCAAGGGCGGCAAATCCCTGGCCGATTCGCTGGCCGTGCATCCGGAGTATTTCGGTGACCTGTTCGTCAACATGGTGCGGGCCGGCGAAGCCAGCGGCTCGCTGGCCACGGTCTTCGAGCGGCTGGCTGAATTCGAACGCTCGCGCGACGAGTTGCGCGGCTACATCATTTCTTCCATGATCTACCCGGCCCTGCTTGTCCTGGTCGGTCTGGGCTCGGTGGTGCTGCTGATGAATTTCGTGGTTCCGCGTTTCGCCGCCGTGTTCTCGGAGTCGCGAATGCGCATCCCCCTGCCCACCCGGATCATGCTCGAAACCAGCCGGATCGTGCAGACCTGGTGGTGGATTGTGGCCAGCGCCGGGGCGGCGGCGGCGATCGCGCTGCGCCTGTATATCCGTACTCAGGACGGGCGCCTCTGGTGGGATACCCTGCGGCTGCGAGTGCCGCTTCTGGGCCAGGCGTTGCTCAAGGCTGAAACCGCGCGTTTTGCCCGGGCCATGGCCACGCTCGTCGCCAACAGCGTGCCGCTGGTTCAGTCCCTCGGCATTGCCTCGGCCATTCTGAACAACAAACGCCTGGCCGGTTCACTCGAGAGCGTGGCGCAAGGCGTCAAGCGCGGCGAGGGCATCGCCGCGCCGCTCCGCCGTACCGGCGTGTTTCCCGCTCTGGCCGGCCATCTGCTGATGGTCGGCGAGGAAACCGGACGCCTCGACCAGATGTTCTCCCAGATGGCCGACATCTACGAAACGGACACACGCGCGGCGATCAAGCGGTTCACGTCCTTGTTTGAGCCGCTCATCATTCTCATAATGGGTCTTCTGGTGGGTGCGCTGGTACTGAGCATGTTGCTGGCCATCACCAGCATCAACGAAGTGGCGGTGTAGCTATGAATCGACGGAATCGGAACAACCGGCGGCGCGCCGGCGTGACCCTGATCGAAATGCTGGTGGTGGTGACCATCATCGCCCTGTTCGCGGCGCTGGTCGGCCCCAGCCTGTTCAAACAAAGCGACAAGGCGCGCATCACGGCGGCCCGGGTGCAGATCAACAATTTCCGCGCGGCGCTGGGCCAGTACAAACTCGATACGGGCACCTTCCCCACCACCGAGCAGGGCCTGGCCGCCCTGCGCATGCGCCCTGAGAACGTGAACCAGTGGCAAGGTCCCTACATGGGACAAGAGATCCCCGTGGACCCGTGGGGCCGGCCGTACATCTACAAGTTCCCCGGCGAGCACGGCGACGAGCCGGACATCATCTCCTACGGCGCCGACGGGCAGCCCGGCGGCGAAGGCATCAATGCCGATATCGTCAGTTGGAAAACCCAGTAGCACCGGCCGCCGCGGAATCACCCTGGTCGAGACCATGGTGGTGGTCGGCGTCATCTCCTTGCTGGCCGGATTGGTGTTCCCCGCCGTGTCTTCCGGTATCGACAGCATCCGCCTCGCTACGGCCGCCGATTCGGTCGCCAGTTTCCTCAGCGGAGCGCTGAACCGCGCCGAGCGCAGGCAACAGCCCGTAGTTCTCTCCATCTCCGCGGGCGAGCGCGCCATTACGCTCGAGTCCGGAGAGCCCAATTTCAGCCGCAAACTGGAGCTGCCGGAGGGCATCCGTATCGACTCGCTCGAACCCGCTTCGCCCTCCGGGGACGCCGATCCCCGCCGTTTTCTGGTTTTGCCGGGCGGCGTGGTCCCCCGCATCGGCATCGGACTGGCCAACCGGCGCGGCGGCCGCCGCCTGGTGCGCGTCGATCCGATTACCGGGGTGCCTCAGATTGAGCGCCCGCCGGAGGGCCAGTGACCCCCGGGAAGCGCCGTTCCCAGGGCGGCTTTACCCTGCTGGAGATATTGGTGGCCTCCACCATCATGGGCGTTGCCGTCGTCGGCATGCTCTCCGGCATCTCCGGGTCTCTGCGCAACGCCGCGCGGCTCACCGATTATGACCGCATCGCCCTGGTGGCCCGGGCCAAGATGGACGCGCTGCTGGTCGATCACCGGCTGCCCAAGCTCATCGTCGTCGAGGGTGAATTCGACCCGGTGCTGCTGGGCGGCGCCAAAGGCGGCTGGCGCGCGCGCGTCTCGCCCTTCGAGCTGCCTCCCGCGCCCTCGCCACGAGCCCAAGCCATCGAGCGCATCCAACTGGAGATCTGGTGGATGGCCGGTGAAGAGCGCCGCAGTTTCTCGCTGGAAGCTTTCCGCCGGGTGCCCATGCCATGAGACCGTCCTTCCAGCGCGGTTTCACCCTCATGGAGGTGCTGATCGCCGTCTCCCTGCTCAGTCTGATCTCGGTGGGCATTCTCACCACCTTGCGGATGGGTCTGAACGCCCTCGAGAAGACGAACCGCAAACTCATCGCCAACCGCCGCGTCACCGGCGCGCAGCGCGCCCTGGAAGAGCAGGTGGCCAACTTTATTCCCGTCGTTGCCGACGTGGCGCCCGACCTGCAAACGCCTCCCGAAAAGATCCCCTTCTTTCAAGGCGAGCCCCAGTCCATGCGTTTCGTCTCCAGCTATTCGCTCCAGGAGGCGTCGCGCGGCTACCCGCGCATCCTCGAGTTCCAGGTCATCCCTGGCGACGAAGGCAAGGGCGTGCGCCTGGTTGTCAACGAGCATCTTTATACCGGGCCGCGAAGCGCCGGCGCTTTTTGCCTCGGCCGCCGCACCGATCCTTCGATTGGCCTTCCGGTGCTGCGCTTCCGCCCCATCGAAATCGGCCCCGGCTCGTTCGTTCTGGCCGACCGTCTGGCATTCTGCCGTTTCCAGTACCTGACTCCCCCTGTTCCGCCTGATCCGGAAACCTGGGTGTCCCAGTGGGTGAGGCCCGGATGGCCCGCCGCCGTGCGCATCGAGATGGCTCCGATTGACGAGGACGCCTCCCAATTGCGCCCCACGGCGATGACCGCCCCGATCCGGGTGGACCGCAACCCGGTTTACCAGTATGCGGACAACTGAGATGGGCAATCGTCGCGGCAGCGCCCTGCTGGCCGTGCTTTGGCTGGCGGCCGCTCTTTCCGCCATCGCCTTCTCCCTCGCCACCACCGTGCGCGGCGAGACGGAGCGCACCTCCACTCAGGTGGACGCCCTGAAGGCTTACTACCTGGCGGCCGGCGCGGTCGAGCGCGGCATCCTCTATGTGACCTGGGGCCCGATGGCGCGCACTCCCGACGGCCTCTCCCGTTTCTATTCGCCCGCCACACCGGTGCTGCCGGTCACTTTCCCCACCGGCGCGGCCCAGGTGGAGATTATCCCGGAGGCCTCCAAGCTGGATGTCAACAAGGCCCCGGCCGAGGTCCTCTACAACCTCCTGCTGCACCTCGGGGCGGCGCCCGATCGCGCCCGCCAGGTGGCCTTGGCCATCGTGGACTGGCGTACCCCGGCCGGAGAACTTAGCGGATTCGATCAGTTTTATCTCTCCCGCACTCCGTCTTTTCGGGCCCGCCACGCGTCATTTGAAGAGATTGAGGAATTGCTGCTGGTTGAGGGCATGACACCGGACCTGTTCTACGGAACTTACGAGCGTGACGCCGGGGGGCGCCTGATCCCCCGGGGAGGGTTGAAGGACTGCCTGTCAGTCTACGGCACGATGGACCGGTTCGACATCAATACCGCCCATCCGGCCCTGCTGGCTACCGCCGGCCTCTCTCCGGAGGCGGTGATGGCCGTGGTGGAAAGGCGGCGCATGGCGCCCTTCCGCAGCTACGGCGAGATCGCCGAATTCGGCCACGGCGCTCCCGGATTCGGCCGCTTGCGCCTGGGCGGCAACTCGATTTTCACCATTCGGGGCACTGCGCGCATCAACCTGCCTAACGGCGGCCTTTCCGAGGTGCGCCGCACGGTCGCCGCGGTGGTCAAATATATGCCCGACGATTCCCCCGTGCCTTATCACATTCTGCGCTGGTACGACCACGCCTGGAGCAACTAGTGTCGACGATCCAACCCGCCGCCGAATCTCAACCGATGCCCTCGCCGGTGCGCCGGCGTATCGAGCCCCGGGATTTCCTGGCCTTTGGGACGGGAGTGGGGATTCAAATCGGCGATCGCGATTTGGAAGTGGTTCTCGTGCGGGTCCGGCCCTCCGGCGCTCGCATCCTGGCTACTCACACCATTGAAGGTTTCCGGGAACGCCCCGCCGCGGAGTGGGGCGTCGAGTATGCTGCCTTCCTGGCCGAACACGGGGGAAGTCACCTGGCGGCCACCGTGCTGCTTCCCCGCCACGAGGTGATCGTTCGCCACATCGCCTTGCCGGGTGTCCCGGATCGGGACCTCGGCGCTGCCCTTGGATACCAGATTGAGAGCCTGCATCCTTTCGGGGATGAGGAGATCGCCCACGCCTGGATGCGCTTGGGCACAGGCGGCGCTCTGCTGGTGGGCATTGTCCGCAAGCAGTTGCTGGACGGTTACGCCGGCCTCTTCACCGAGGCGGGCGTCGCCACGGCGTCGTTCACTTTCTCCGCCGCGGTCCTGTATTCCGCGTCGCGGCTGCTGCGCCGGCCGGCGCCCGGCGGCTGCCTGGCGTATTCCGACGCCCGGCAATATACCGTCGAGCTCTACGGCGAAAGCCCCGCTAAAGCCGTGTTTTCCGCCGAATTCGACGCATCGCCTGAGCGCGCCGCCCTGCTTGCCAGGGCCGAACTGCGGCTCGGCGAGGAGGTCACGCCCCAGCCGATGCTGGAGTTGCTGGCGCCTCCTGTTTCCCTGCCGCCGGACTATGATCTTTCCCGCAACGCACTGGCGTACGCGACCGCGCTGGCCGGGGCTTGTCCCCGGCTTGCGCCCGCGGCGAATTTGCTGCCGCCCGAGCGCCGCGCCTCCAGCTCGCGAGCCATGTACGTGCCCACCATCGTCCTCGCCGCTATCCTTGCGGTCCTGGTAGTCACCGGCATTGTCTCGGGCAAATTGCGGGATCGCAGTTACCTGGCCGCGCTCGAGACCGAAATCTCGCGCGTCGAGCCGCAGGCGCGCCGCGCGGCTTCCCTCGACGCGGAGATCGCCAAAACCCGCGCCCGCATCCGGTTGCTGGACGATTTCCGGTTGCATTCCAAGGCCGACCTCGATGCGCTCAACGAATTGACTCGTCTCCTCGCTCCGCCCATCTGGGCCAGCTCGGTCGAACTGACGCGGGACGCTTTGTCCATTGCCGGCGAGGCCGAACAGGCCGCCGCGCTGCTGCAACTGCTCGACAGCTCGCCTTTCTTTCAGAATTCCGCTTTCGCCATGCCCATCGCCAGAGGGGCCAATGTAGAGATTTTCCGGATCCGCGCGGAACGGGAGGGCAGACGATGACCATCACCGAACGGGATCGCCGCGCGCTCATCCTGCTCGGCGCTGTCACCGCCCTGCTCCTGATCGTGCGCGCCTTCACCGGCGGCAGCCAGAGCGCCGCCCCGGCGGCAGCCCCGGTCGATTCCATCCCGCGCGCCGAAAAGCGGCTCGAGCGCGTGCGCCAGCTCGCAGCCACCGTGCCGGGAAAGGAAGTGGTGCTGAAGCAAGTGGCCGCCGAGTTGCTACAGCGCGAAAAGGGCGTCCTGGTGGCCGAGACCGCCCCCCAGGCCCAGGCTCAATTGCTTCAGATTATCCGCCGCCTAGGCAAGAACAACGGTATTGACGTGCGAGGGGGCGAATTCGGCCCCGTGCGGGCGATGGGCGACAACTACGGCGAAGTCTCCGTGGCGGTCAGCTTCGAGTGCCAGATCGAAAAGCTGGTGAACTTCCTGGCCGATCTGACCGCCCAGCCCGAACTTCTGGCCACCAGCGAGATCCGTATCAGTTCCGCCAACCTGAAAGAAAAAACCGTTGGCGTTCGTTTGGGACTCACCGGGGTGGTGCCCCGGGCGCTGGTTCCCGCCAGGAAAGGACCGGCCCTGTTTTGAAGAGAAGACTGCTGATTCTCGACTTGATCTTGTTGGCCCTGATTGTGTGGGTGGGGGTTCGAATCCGCCAGGAGCACCTCGCGGGCAAGGCGCGGGAGCAGGCTGTGCTGGGCAAGCGGGTGCCTGCGGTTCCCCCTCCCCCGGTTGCGAAGATGGCTCCGGCCCAGCCGGTGACCGCCGCCGCATACGCCGAGATCGCTCAGCACATGTTGTTTGCCAAAGACCGGAATCCGGTTGTGATCATCGACGCGGCCCCTCCGCCGCCCAAACCCATGCCACCGCTTCCGGTCGTCCACGGCGTAATGAGCTTCCCCGACGGGCCCACGGTGATTATGAGCGAAAAGAGTGGGGCCCGGCACCGCGGCATCCATATTGGCGAGCAGATCGGAGACTTTGTGTTGCGGGGCGTCAATACGCGGGAGATCTCTTTCGAATGGGACGGCAAGCTGATCACCCGGTCGCTGGAGGAAGTGATCGAGCGCAAGCCGGAGGCCGCTTCCGTGGCGGGCGGTGCGGCCGTCGCGGCCACCCCTGCCGCCGGCTCCAGACCCGCCCCTCCCGCGCCAACGGGCCAGCCCGCCCCCGGCGTCGATATCGGCGAGGGGTTGAAAGCCTGCCAGCCCGGAGATACCTCGCCGGCCGGCACCGTGGTGGATGGTATGCGCAAGGTTGTCACGCCCAGTCCCTTCGGCCAGGTGTGCCGCTGGGTGCCGGTTCAATAGACAGGATTGGAACTATGAAACAGATTGCATTGCTGATGTTGTTGACGATTGCGGCGTCGTACGCGGCGGAGAAGAAGGCTGCGGCGAGCCCGGCCAAGCCCAAGCCCGCGGCGGCTTCCGAGGTCACCATCCCCAAGGACGCCGTGAAGGTGGACAACAACACCTATCGCACCACCGACGCGCAGGGCAAGACGTGGATCTATCGACGCACGCCCTTCGGGGTGTCCAAGAGCGAGGAGCAGGCTCCTTCGGCCGCCGAAGCCGCCGAGAAAGCCAAGCTCATCGCGGCCACCAAAGCCGTCGAGCGCGGCGACGAGATCGAGTTTGCGCGTCCCGGTCCCTTCGGCACCTACCGCTGGCAGCGGAAGAAGACCGAGCTCAACGACATGGAAAAGGCCGTGTGGGAGCGCGAACGGCAGAAATCCGGCGGCGCAGGCAAACAGGAGTAGCGGATGGACCCATTGCGGCATCTCCTCATTGCGATCATCGTCGTGGCGCTCGCCGCCGCTCAGGCCCCGCCGCCTGTGTTGCCTCCGGGACCGAGGCTGCCGGTGCAAGCTCCCCGCGACGAAGTGCCTCCCCCCAAGCCTCAGCCGCAGCCCGCTCCGGCTAAGCCCGGACAGGCTGTGCCCGCGCCCGCACCCGCGCCCGTGACCACCACGCCGGCCACCGGACCAGCCCTGCCGGCGGGCGTGCCCCCGGCCGGCGGCTTCAATCTGAACAATGCCTCGCTGGTCGAGGTGATCGACATCCTGGCGCGCCGCCTCAAGATCAACTACATCCTCGATCCCCGGGTGAAGGGCGGCGTCACCATCAGCACTTACGGCGAAGTCAAGCCCACCGATGAGCGCCAGTTGCTCGAAACCATTCTGCGCATCAACGGAGCCGCCATGGTCGAGGTTGGCAATATCTACCGCATCGTGCCCACCGCCGACGTCGCGCGGCTTCCCCTGCGGCCGTCCATCGATGCCAAGGACTTGCCCGCCGACGAACGGGTCATCCTCAACCTCGTTTTTCTGAAGTACGCCACGGTGGGCGAGCTCGAAAAACTCCTCGAGCCCTTCCTGGGCGAAGGCGCCGTCAAGGTCAGCTATCCCCCGGCCAACCTGTTGCTGATCATGGATAACGCCCGCAACATGCGGCGCACCATGGAACTGATTGGCATGTTCGACAGCGACACGTTCGCCTCACAGCGCGTGCGGCTGTTCGACGTGACCCACAGCCGGCCCACCGATATCGCCAAAGAACTGGAGACCGTCTTCAAGGCCTATGCCCTTTCGGAAAAAGCCTCGGCGGTGAAGTTTCTGCCTATCGACCGCATCAACACCATCATCGCCGTGGCTCCCAACCCCGGCATCTTCGTGGAAGTCGAAAAGTGGATCAAGAAACTGGATGTCGCCGTGAAAATGTCCGCCGGCTCGGTCAACAACTACGTTTACCGTCTTAAGTACGGCCGCGCCGAGACTCTTGCCATGGCCATCATGCAGTTGTACCTGGGCTATATGGGTTTCCCCATGGGCGGCTTCGGCATGGGTGGGTTCGGCATGGGCGGGTTCGGCAGTCTCGGCATGGGCGGAATGGGTGGCTATGGGGCTATGGGCGGCATGGGCGCGATGGGGGGCTATGGTATGGCCGGAGGGATGGGTGGCTACCCGGGCATGGGCGGCTACTCCGCCATGGGTGGTTATCCCATGGGCGGCTATGGCATGGGCGGCTACGGCATGGGTGGTTACGGCATGGGCGGCTACGGCGGCTTTATGGGAGCCATGAGCGCGCCGGTAGCCGCGGCGGGTACGGCCGCAGGGACCACCGCCGCTGCCACGGGCAAGGACCTCACCGGATCCTATCTCGGCGCCGGGTACGGCGGCGCCGCCATGCCCCGCATCCCGCACGTGATCCCCAATCCCTTCGACAACACCCTGCTGGTGCAAGCCACTCCTCAGGAATGGGAACAGATCCAGAACCTGCTCCGCCAGCTCGACGTGCCCCCGCGCCAGGTGCTCATTGAGGCCAAGATTTACGAGGTGTCGCTGACCGGAGCCTTCGCCAGCGGCGTGGCCGCGGCTTTGCAGTCCCAGAGCAGCAGCCTGCAATCCGGAAAAGGCGTGCTGAATCGCATTGTGGACGCCAGCGGCAGCGCCAGCGGAGCCTCCCTCACCTCCACAATCCTGGTGGGGCAGGCCCGCGCCCTGTTGACGTCGCTGACCGCCTCCGAGGACCGGCGCAAGGCGAAGATCATCTCGGCCCCGAGTGTCATCGCTACCGACAGTGTCCCCGCCTCGATCAACGTGGGCATCGAGGTTCCCACGCTCAGCTCGCAAGCCGCCAGCAACGTGCAAACCGGCGGCAATACCGCCTTCTACAACACGGTCCAGAACCGCAACAGCGGCGTGTCGCTCAACATTGTGGCGCGGGTCAACCCGAGCGGCATCGTCACCCTGCAAATCGACCAGGAGGTCAGCGCCCCGCAAGCTCCCCCGGCGGGCGTTCCCACGGTCGCCAACTCTCCCTCCTTTTCCAAGCGGAATGTGCAGACCCAGGTGACCGTCCAGGACGGGGACATGATTGCGATTGGCGGCATCATCCAGGAAACCAATACCATGAGCTCCGCCGGCATCCCGGTCCTGCACCGGTTGCCCGGAATCGGCGCGGCTTTTGGAAGCCGGTCTTACAGCAAGGAGCGCACGGAACTCATTGTTTTCCTCACTCCCCGCGTCATCTACGACACCAATGAACTCACCGACGCCACCGACGAGCTAAAGGGGAACATGAAGCGGCTCCAGAAGATCTACCGCGAATAGGGCGGGAACGCAAAAAAACGGCGGGGCGAACCCGAAGATTCGCCCCGCCGCCGCGTCGTAAATATTTGACCCTGTGACAGTGACTTCCTGGTCCCCTTCTCATCGGGGCACTAGCAGTATATCACGCTTTTCCTAGCGCCGTTCTTTCACCGAGAGCACGAATTCGCTGCCCGGCGCAAAGGTTACGTTCGCGCCCTTGGCGGCCACTTCGATAAAGATCAGCGACCCGGCCGCGCCCACACCTGCTCCGATGGCCGCACCCTTGGCGCCGCCCGCGATCCCTCCAATCAGCGCTCCAACGCCGGTCGCCACCGCGGCCTTCCCCACGTTGCTCTTCTTCTCGATAATCCGGCCTTCCTCATCCACGTTCTGCTTGCCCTTCGAGTTGGCAAACGATTTCACCTGGGCCTCGACGGGAATCGTCTTGCCCTGGTGGTGCAGGGTCTGGAAACTGAAGTTCAAGACCGACTTGCCGCTGATCTTGCCGCCGCTTTTCGATTCCTTCACCGTGCCTTCCACCATGTCGCCCTGAAACTCCTGCGGCGCCACCACCTGGGCCGTGATTTTGTCGCCCTTGCGGTTGGTCTCTGTGCTCAACGGTGAAAGCAGCTTCACGCGCAATTCGGTATCCGGGGCGATGGTCTGGGCTCCCGCGGGCACGCCGCAGACCAGGGCGGTGAGAAAAGCCAGCTCAGCTCGTTTCATGCGTTCTCTCCTTACCTCAACACTGTCCATTGTATAGTCACCACGGACCGCCGGGTGTTGCGGCTCCGAAGCACCAGGCGCTTCCACCCGTTTTGCGGACCCGGCGCCTCGGCCACTCCGATATCGGGCGGCGACACGGTGACCATCACCGGCACTCCTGGCAATTGGCCGTTCAGGGAGCCGTCCGAGGCATGCGCGCCGTCAATGGTGATGGTTCCGTTCTTTTCCAATTGCCCGGACCAGACAATTGTCCCCGAGGGCGGCCCCGTGTAGCCGGCGGGTTTCGGTGCGGGCGCGGGCGTGCCGGGCTGGGGCGGCGCGGAAGTGTCGGGCCGGAAAATCTCCACCCGCCGCGGCTGTTGCGCCGGAGCAGGCGGGCTTGAAGCCGGCGCTTGCGCCGCGGGTGCGGGCGCAGGCGCGGCAGGCTCGGGACGCGCTTCGGCTTGCGGCGCAGCCGGTGGCGCACTCGCCGGAACGGAGCTCGCAGCCGCCGCCGGGCGGGGTCTCGCCACGCGCGGCGGCTGGGCAGCCGCGGGAGCCGCCGGCTGGGGCTGCGATTCCTGCTGCGCGGGGACAGCGGGCGGCGCTTGCGCCTCCGGCGCCGCTTGTGCGGGCGCTTGGGCGGCGCCGGCAGGTTCGGCTGCGGGCGCCGGCGCTGCCGGACCGCTCCAGTACTTCATGTACAGGAAATAGCCGCCCCCGCCCAGCAACAGGCCCACCACGACCAGGGCCGCCACCCCCAGAATCCCGCCGGACTTCTTCCGGGGAGCCGGCGGCGCCGCCACCGGTTCGGGCGCCGCAGGCGCAGGCGCTGCCGCCTTCACTCCGGCCATCGAAGCTCCGCAAACCCGGCAGAACTTCGGCGCGGTGGCGAACGTCGCCCCGCAACTCGGGCACTTGACCTCGGGCTGGACTGCGGCGGGCGCCGCCTCGGCCCCGCCAAGGGGCGCTCCACAGGTGAAGCAGAATTTCGCGCCCTCTTTGTTCTGGGCTCCGCATTTCGAACAGGTCATCGGCAGGTATCTCTCCTCAAGGCGCCAGGCGCGCGCCGCAGTTTGGGCAAAAGGCTGCTCCCGGCTCGGCAGCGGACAAGCATTTCGGGCAGCGCCCTGCCACCGCCCCGCGGCCGGCAGCCAGCAGGCGAACCCCGTTGGCAATGTCCACCATTACCAGAGTGGCCTCCGCCAGAAAGTAAGATAGCACCAGGAACGCGAACGAGGATACGGCCAGGTAGATCAGGAAAAACAGGCCGCCCAGCAACGAGCCTTCCGTCTCGACCGGTGGCAGCAGGGCTCCAAAGCCCCCCAACAGCCGCAGAGGGTTGAAGCGCGCCAGCCACATGAACAGGCATCCTCCCACCCCCACCGCCACTCCCAGCGTCGCGTAGATTTCTCCCGCCGTGCGGAAGAGGATGGAGACAATCGGAACTACGGTGTAGGTGGACTCGCCCAGAGCTTCCACGCTGCGGGCGCGGTAGAAGTGAATCTGCATGATCGCGACCACGCCGGCCAGCAGAATCGCGGCCAGCGCCACCCCGCCCAGCATGGCCGCGGCGCCCGCCGCGCCTGCCCCGGAAAACTGAAACGCGAATCGCAAAACGGCGAACACCGCCAGCAGTCCTCCCAGCAGCACCAGCACGCCCAGAGTCCGCAGAGCCCATACCACCAGCCTGCGGATGATCCTGCCATCCGTAAGCGCGTCCAGCACCGGGTGGAAGAAGTTCAAGACGGACATTGCAACCTCCTTGCCGCGGCGTCTCCACGCCGGAACCGCCGCCTATGGCTGATTTGTGAACAGAAACTTGCCGCCGCTTTGCGCGGCAACGCGCAACCGGTCTTTCCCCACCACCCGCTCCAGGCGCGCCGCGGCAGACCCGCTGGCAACCAGATAATACCGCTCCGGCCCCTGCCATAGTTTGGCCAGTCCGCCGTCGTCGATGAAGACGTCCGGGGCGCCCGGCGCGTACGACCCGTACTCGAGGTTATTCACCCTGCCGTTCAGCAGCAGGGCGGTGCGGTTGGCGTAAAAGAACACGGAGGAGAATGCGTAGTACTGGTCGTCGACAATCAGCCGGCCCGGCGGAGCTTCCAGCAGCGCTTGGGCAAGCGGGCGCGACCCCAGGTACGGGTCGAACACCACCAGCGCCAGCCGCGCCGCGTGGAAAAACAGGACCATCATCACCGCCAGGCTGAACCATGCCCGCTCTCCCGGGAGCCGCCACGCCGCCACCCCGGCCGCCAGCGCCACCGCGGCCACCGCCAGAGGGAGCCGGAGGTAGGCGAAGGCGGCAAGCGTCAGATCCCGCAGGTGGCCCAGCGAGAGCGTGTAAACCTCCGGATGCTGGGTCAGCGCTACCGAGATGTCACCCGGCGCCGGGACGCTCCTCACCATCCACAGCAGACCCGCCACCACCACCAACGCCACCGCCGCCACTCCGGCCGCCAGGCGCGTGCCCAGTTTCACCCAGCTCCCGCCTTCGCTCAGCGCCGAGCCGGTCAGCAGCGCCAGCGCCGGGTAAACCGGCATCGAGTAGTACTCCTGGGTAGTCGAAAAGGTGAAGAAGGCCAGAACAAACCCGGTCCAGCACAGCGCCAGCAGCCTGGTGCGCTCCGCCCGGCCGGCGCCCCGGAACCGCAGGCGCGCCACCGCCGGAAAGTACATGCTCCACGGAAACAGCCACAGCAGATGGAACAGCCAGAATTGGGCGCGCGGCACCGTATTGTAGTCGCGCGGGTAGCGCAGGTTCAGGAACCGCAGCACGTGCTCGTTCATGAAATAGAACCAGAAGAACCCCCGGTACTTGCCCGGTTCGCTGCGGAGGGTGAAATCCAGGTAGGGAGGATTGCGCAGGGTCGCCAGCACGTGCCAGGGCGCGGCGATCGCCAGCATCAGCGCCAACCCGGTAAAGGGCCGCAGCCGCCGCCACTTCCTCCCCTGCCGGGTGACCAGCAGAAACAGGACAGCCGCTCCCAACGGGAACACCGCCGCAATCAGCCCTTTGAGCAGCAGCCCGGCGCCGATCGCCGCCCAGAACCCGTACGCCCAGACCGGGCGCTCTTCCAGGGCGCGCAGAAACGACCACATCGCCAGGGCAATCGCCAATGTCAGCACTACGTCCGGAATCAGGATGCGCGTGAACAGGAACAGTCCCGCCGAGGTGGCCAGCGCCAGGCCGGCCCACATCCCGGCGCGTGCCCCGAACGCCCAACTGCCGAACCGCTCCGTTACCCAGCACAGCAGCACGGCGGCCAGCGCCAGCGGGATGCGGGCCGACCAGTCGTGCACGCCGAAGATCATGTACGAGACCGCGATCATCCAGTATTTGAGAGGGGATTTTTCGAGGTAGGGGATTCCGTTCAGCCGCGCCGTCACCCAGTCGCCGGAGTCGAGCATGTTGCGGGCGATCTGCGCTTGTACGGCATCCACGTCATCCATCAGGCCGGGCGGGCTCACCACGCAGCCGAAAAAGATGAGAGAGGCGAAAACCAGGACGATTAACTGGCCACGGAAGCTCGTACCGGCAGCGGCTCCGCCAGATCCCCGGGAATCGATGCCTCGATCCCCCACCTGCGCATCCAGAGGAACAGAATCAACAGACCCCATAGGTGATATCCGACATTAGCACGCCTCTCCAGATGATCGCGAATCAGCGCGTTCACCCCGGCGGGGTCAAAAACTTCCGTGGCGGCCACCGCCCGGCCGCTCAGCGTGTCGAGCAGCAGGTCCCGCAGCGGGCCCCGGAACCAATCGTGGGCGGGAACGTCGAAACCCATCTTCTTGCGGTGCAAGACCGAACCGGGCAACCGGCCCTTCATCAGCCGCTTCAGCAGATATTTCTGGGTCAAGCCCCGGATTTTCAGCCGCTGCGGAAGCCCGGCGGCGAATTCGACCACCCGGTGGTCCAGCAGCGGCGGCCGCACCTCCAGCGAGTGGGCCATGCTCATCCGGTCCACCTTCATGAGAATGTCGTCCGGCAGGTAGAAGTGCTGGTCCAGGTAAAGATACCGGTTCAGGTAACCAATCCGGCTGCCATCCAGCCCGGCGATCCACCGTCCCAGGTTCCCCGCCACCGCGCTTCTCGATAACTGCCGCCGCTGCGCTTCCGAGCAGGTTCCGTTCCAGAAAAAGTGCGCCTCGTCCGGCGGCAGGGTCGAACCGCGCAACAACCGCTTCAGTTTGTACTCGAAACTGATCTTGTCGTCGGAGACCGGAACCAGCCGTTCAGCGGCGCGCGCGGCCGCCGCCCTCAGCACCCGCGGGACCAGCCGCAGCGGCTGCGCCAGCCGGTCGGCGATATAGGTGACGTACCCGCCGAACAGTTCGTCGCCGCCATCCCCGGAAAGGGCCACGGTTACGTGCCGCCGGCTCATCCGTGAAAGGAACCAGACCGGCAGCGCCCCGGCATCCGCCGTCGGCTCATCGGAATAGTACGCGAATTCCTGGATGGCGTCCTGCAACTCCACCTCGGGATTCAGGTCGAACTCGTGGTGGTCGGTGCCGTAGACCGACGCGACCTCGCGAAACCAGGGGCTTTCGTCGAAGCTGCGTCCGGCAAAGGAAACCGAGAAGGTCTTCAGGCGGGAAGGGCTCGCCGCCGCCGCATAGTGCAGGATCGTGGATGAGTCGATTCCACCGCTGGACCAGACGCCCAGGGGAACGTCCGATACCATGTGTTCGCGGACGGCGGACTGGAGCAGCCCGTCCAGTTGCTCGAGCGCCGCCTCCTCGCTGAGCTTGCGATCGGGCCGGAAGCGCAGATCCCAGTACTGTTCCAGGCGCGCCTTGCCGCCCTTCCACTCCAGCCAGTGCCCCGGCGGAACTTTCTCGATTCCCTTAACCAGCGTGCGCGGTCCCGGCACGTAGTTGAGCGAGAGGTAGTCGTCCAGCGCCTGCGCGTCCAGTTCCCGGCGGGTCGCGGGGTGCTCCAGAATGACCTTGACTTCCGATCCGAAGCAGATCTCCGATCCGGCGAGGCGAAAGTACAGAGGCTTGATCCCCATCCGGTCGCGCGCCAGCACCAGCCGGCGCTGCGGCTCCGACCACAGGGCCAGGCCGAACATCCCCCGCAGGCGCGCAAAGCAGTCCGTGCCCCATTCCATGAAGGCGTGCAGGACCACTTCAGTGTCGCAATGGGAGTGGAAGCGGTGGCCTTTCTGCTCCAGTTGCCGGCGCAGCTCCGCGTGGTTGTACACTTCCCCGTTGAAAACAATGACCGTAGTGCCGTCATCGCTGACAACCGGCTGGTCGCCCCCGTCCAGATCGATGATTTTCAGACGCACCGCGCCCAGCGACACCGCCGCCGATTCATAGACGCCCTCCTGGTCCGGCCCCCGGTGGGCGATGGACGCCGTCATCCTGCGAATCAGCGAGGCGTCAGCCGGCCGCCTGCTATGCGTAAACCCGGCGATTCCACACACGCGGCTTCAATCCCCGGCTCTCCAAGCGTGTGGAGAGCATACATCTCACCCGTTACCTGTGGTGCGGGTTCACTATAGCACACTTTACCCCGGCGGTGACAAGCCGAATCTTGAGTTTCCCGGCGGAGTTTCCGGGTCCCGACGCCGGGCTCCTGGCCGGGCGATGGTGTACCCGGACCCCGGATGGCGCGCGTCTGCTATTATCGGACTTCCGCCTCTGGTATGTTGCCTTACGGTGTCACTATCCTGTTGAGCGCCCTGCTGTTGTTCCTGGTCCAGCCCATGATTGCCAAGATGATCCTGCCGTGGTTCGGAGGATCCGCCGGTGTCTGGACCACCTGCATGCTCTTTTTCCAGGTGGTGCTTCTGCTCGGATACCTGTATGCTCACTGGGTGGTGCGCCGGCTGTCCCCCCGCGGGCAGGCTATCCTGCACACCTGCCTGCTTTTAGCCAGCCTGGCCGCCTTGCCGGCGATCCCCGGCGATCGCTGGAAGCCCGCGGGGTCGGACCACCCCGTCCTGCTCATTCTCGGCGCCCTCGTCGCCAGCGTCGGCCTGCCCTATTTCCTGCTGTCCACCACCAGTCCGCTGCTTCAGGCCTGGTACGCGCGCGCGCGTTCCGGGGCTCTGCCCTACCGCCTCTACGCGCTCTCCAATTTCGGTTCGTTGCTGGCGTTAATCAGCTACCCGTTTGTGCTCGAACCGAATCTGGCCACGCGCAACCAGGCCCGCGGCTGGTCCGCCGCGTACGCGGTCTTCGCCGCGGTCTGCGTCCTTGCCGCATTCCGCAGCGCCCGCTCGCCGGCCCCGCCGCCGGAACCCGAACCGCAATCCGCGCCGGATCCCGGCGGCTGGCGTCTTCCCCTGTTCTGGATGGCCCTGGCGGCCTGCGCCTCGGTTCTGCTGCTCGGCATCACCAACCATCTGACCCAGAACGTGGCGGCCATCCCCTTCCTGTGGGTGCTGCCCTTGAGTCTCTATCTGCTGACATTCATTCTTTGTTTCGAGGGCGGCAACTGGTACCGGCGCGAGTGGTATCTGCCCGCCGCAGCCGCGGCCCTCGCCGCCATGGCATACCTGGTCTCCGGCGCCCGCCCCAATGTGGGCCTGCGCATCACCATCCCCGTCTTCGCCGCCGGGCTCTTCGTCTCCTGCATGGCCTGCCACGGGGAGCTGGCGCGGCTCAAGCCGGAGCCGCGCCGCCTGACCCTCTTCTACGTCATGGTTTCGCTGGGCGGCGCTCTCGGTGGCGTGTGCGTCGGCCTGGTTGCGCCGAACCTCTTCCACTCCTTCCTGGAACTGCCCGCGGGCCTGGTGCTGTGCGCTGCCTTGATCGTGGCCGCGCTCCGGCTGGATCCGGCCGTGCGGCTGCCGCGTAAGGCCTGGGCCGGGTTGTTTGCCGTTCCCCTCGGTCTCGCCATCTATCTGAGCGCCGAAACCCTGAAGTGGAACAGCCAGTATCGCCTGATGGTGCGCAGCTTTTATGGCGGCCTGCGCGTCGCCGACGTGGGCGACCCCGCCGATCCCGATTACGCCCGCAAGCTCCTCCACGGCACCATCAATCACGGCCAGCAGTACCTCCAGCCGGGGCGCCGCCGCGAGGCCACCACCTACTTCGGCCCCCAATCCGGAATCGGGCGTGTCCTCACTGCCCGCGCAGTCAATGGACCCCTGCGGGTGGGCATTATCGGCCTGGGCGCCGGCGTCATCACCAGCTACGCCCGCCCGGGCGACTACTACCGGATCTACGAACTCGATCCCCAGGTGCTCGCTCTGGCCCGTACCCAGTTCACTTTCCTCAACGACTGCCCGGCCAGGGTCGATGTCGTGCTCGGCGACGGACGCCTCTCGCTCGAACGCGAGCCTTCCTGGCAGTTCGACGTGCTCTCGATGGACGCCTTCTCGAGCGATTCCGTCCCCGTCCATCTGCTGACCCGCGAGGCCTTCGCCCTCTATTTCCGGCACCTGAAGCCGGACGGCGTGCTGATCGTGAATATCTCCAACCGCTATTTGAACCTGGCGCCCCTGGTCCGCACCGCCGCCCGGGACTTCGGCCGCGCCGTCCTGGTGGTGGATGACGAAGGCGACGACGAGCACGGCTTTTTCGGCAGCGAGATGGCGGTCATTACCGCGGACCGGAACCTGTTCCGCGCACCCGCCTTCCAGGGCGTGGAAGATGCAGACCCGGCGCCGCCCCGCTTCCGCATGTGGACGGACGATTACAGCAACCTGTTCGGGTTGCTGAAGTGAGGATCCCCCCGAGCCGGTCCGTCAACCGGGATGCCGGTCGCACATGCCGGCTGAAACCCGCTTGGGCAGCCGTCCGCCATGCTCGGCTGGAAGGACGCTGTGCGGCGCACGCCCTCGTTCGCCGCCGCCCCCGCCCGTACCAAACGAACCCAAGAACCCCTTTTGGGTGAACGCGGCCGGGATCGCAAAACTCAGAAAAATCTGCAACACCTCTGTTGAAAGCGGTTCCGGCACTGACGTATACTTCTCCACCG
>Ga0272446_1002685_pt1 | contig 23716 bp, 18 predicted proteins | sample YNPCB0061_FD_194587 | JGI IMG/M metagenome (GOLD analysis project Ga0272446, IMG submission 194587) | Hot spring microbial mat communities from Yellowstone National Park, WY, United States - YNP-CB-006-1 | ecosystem: Environmental > Aquatic > Thermal springs > Hot (42-90C) > Sediment | place... | reverse complement strand
ACCCCGCGTAGGGATGCCCTGGGCAGCGATGCCGACAATCGCCTGCTGTGGCGCTATAAACCCCGGCGGTTGGAAGGCGAAGTTGTGCGCGACACCATGCTAGCCGTGGCGGGCTTGCTCAACCGCGAGGTTGGAGGCAAAGGATTCAGCGACTACACGATCCGCGACTTCAACGGCACCGCGTACTTCGAACCGTTCGATCCCGTCGGTCCCGAGTTCCACCGCCGCAGCATTTACCGGTTCACGCCTCGTGGCGCGAACCAGGGGCTGCTGGACACGTTCGACTGCCCCGATCCCGCAGCTGCCGCCCCACGCCGAGCCATCACCACCACGCCACTGCAGGCACTTTCATTGTGGAACAGCGGCTTCGCCCTGCGGATGTCCGACGCCTTCGCGGCGCGGGTGGCCCAGGAAGCCAACGGGATCGACAACCAGATCCAACGCGCCTGGCAACTGGCCTACCAGCGTGCCCCGACTGCCGAAGAAGCGGCGCTGGCCGCGAAGCTGGTCACCGACCACGGCCTGAAGGCTCTCGGCCGGGCACTGTTCAACAGTAACGAGTTCGTTACAGTCGAGTAACCATGAACCACCTCGTCGATCGCCGGTCCTTTCTCTCCTGGTCCGCTTCCGGTTTAGCGGCCACGGCTTCGTTGCATCTGCTGTTGCGCGACGGGGTTGTATCCGCTGCTCCGTCGCAAACGGCAGCGAAGGCGAAGCGCGCCGTGCAAATCTCCCTGGTTGGCGGGCTGTCCCACGTCGATTCGTTCGATCACAAACTCGATTTGTGGAAGTTCCACGGCGAACCGCTCAAGACCGACAGCAAGCCCGATGTGTTCTTCAACCAGGTTGGGCTTCTGCGCCGGCCGGACTGGGATTTCCAGCAGCGCGGCCGCTCCGGGCTATGGGTGTCGGACCTGTTCCCCCACATCGCTACTGTCGCCGACGAACTCACCGTGATCCGCTCGATGACGGCCGACAGCGCCAATCACACCCCGGCCCTGTTCGTGCAGAACTCGGGCTTTCAGTTCAACGGCTACCCGGCGCTGGGCTCCTGGCTCAGCTACGGTTTGGGTAACCTGTCCGACGACTTGCCGGCGTTCGTCGTTCTGCCCGATGGCCGTGGTGATCCGAACGGGGCGGCCTCTAACTGGTCGAGTGGCTTTTTGCCGGCCCAGCATCAGGGTGTCGTCTTCCGTGGCGGCGATTCCCCGGTGCGCGATCTCTTTCCCGAACGCCCGGTTAAGCCGGACGAGGAAGCCGATTCCCGTGCGTTCCTGGAGAAGCTCAACGCGCTGCACCTGGAGCGAATCGGCGGGGAAGCGGATCTCGCAGCGCGGATCAAGAGCTATGAGTTGGCGGCACGAATGCAACTCGCGGTGCCGGCGGTCGCGGATCTGTCAAAGGAACCGGCGAAGGTCAAATCGCTCTACGGCCTCGATAATCCGATCACGGCCGATTGCGGTCGGCGGTGCCTGCTGGCCCGGCGACTGCTGGAACGCGGTGTGCGCTTTGTGCAAATCTACAGCGGCGGCCCGATAGCCGGCTCCCCACGCACCAGTTGGGATGCCCATGAGGACGTGAAAGAGAACCACGGCGCGGAAGCGGCGCGCATCGACCAGCCCGTCGCGGCGCTGGTGAACGATCTGAAGGCTCGCGGCCTGCTGAACGATACCCTGGTCATCTTCACCACCGAGTTTGGCCGGACGCCGTTCACCCAGTCGGCCGCCAACGTGGTGGGTAAGGGCCGCGACCACAACAAGTACGCCTTCTCCTGCTGGCTCGCCGGGGCCGGCTTGAAACGGGGAATGGCCTTCGGCCAAAGCGACGACATCGGCTGGAAGGTCGCCGAACACCCGGTGACGTGGCACGATTTTCACGCCACCGTACTGCATCTCATGGGTATCGACCATGAAAAGCTCACGTTCTACCACAACGGCATCCAGCGCCGCCTGACCAACGTGCATGGCGAAGTGGTGAAGGGAATTCTTGCGTGATTTTTGAGCCACAACTCAGTCAGCGTCGCCGGGGCTCGCGTCTCACCGTGAATCAACTCAACACGGCCTTGACGACGTGCCCGTGGACATCGGTAAGCCGGTAGTAGCGGCCCTGGTGTTTGTAGGTCAGCTTCTCGTGGTCGATGCCCAAGAGGTGCAAGAGCGTCGCCTGCAAGTCGTGGATGCTTACAGGGTTTTCGGCCACGTTGTAGCCAAAGTCGTCGGTTTGGCCGAAGGTGAGGCCCGGCTTCACGCCGCCGCCGGCCATCCAGATCGTGAAGCAGCGCGGGTGGTGGTCGCGGCCGTAGTCGCTCGCCGTCAGCTTGCCCTGGCTGTAGTTGGTCCGACCAAATTCCCCGCCCCAGACCACGAGCGTGTCGTCGAGCAGCCCGGTTCGCTTCAAATCGGTGATCAACGCATAACACGCTTGATCGACATCCTGACATTGCCGGCGAATACCTGCAGGTAAACCACCGTGGTGATCCCAGCCGGGGTGGTAAAGCTGGATGAAGCGCACATTCCGTTCAGCGAGTCGGCGGGCCAGCAAGCAGTTGTAGGCGAATGTGCCAGGGGTGCGAACATCCGAGCCGTAGCTGTCGATGACCTTCGCGGGTTCTTTGCTCAGGTCAATGACCTCCGGCACACTGCTTTGCATGCGGAAGGCCATTTCGTACTGGGCCACCCGGGCGGCGATTTCCGGGTCGCCCTCAGCCTCAGCTTCGAGTGCGTGCAACTCGGCGAGCCGATCGAGCATCTTCTTGCGGTTCTCGGGCGTTACTCCCGGCGGGTTGTCCAGGTACAGCACGGGGGCCCCGCCGCTGCGAAACTGCACCCCTTGGTGAACGCTTGGCAAAAAGCCGTTGCCCCATAACCGGGCGTAAAGCGGCTGGTCGATGCGGTCCTTCGAAATGAGCACGACGAACGCCGGCAAGTTCTCGTTAGCACTACCGAGGCCGTAGCTGAGCCACGAGCCGAAACTGGGTCGACCGGCGAGGTGGTGGCCCGTCTGGCAAAACGTGATCGCCGGATCGTGGTTGATGTGCTCGGTCTGCAGCGACTTCACGAAGCACAGGTCATCGACCATCTTCGCCGTCCACGGCAACAGTTCGCTGACGGTGGCCCCGCAGTTGCCGTGTTTGGCAAACTTGAAGATGCTGCCGGCCATGGGCAGGGTTGCCTGGTGGGCCGTCATGCCCGTGACGCGCTGCCCCATGCGCACGGACTCGGGCAGGTCCTCGCCGTTGCGCTGGTTCAGCGTCGGCTTGTGGTCGAACAGGTCCAGCTGGCTCGGCCCGCCACTCATAAACAACGAGATGATGCGCTTAGCCTTCGGCGCGTGGTGGGGTTTATCGAGGATGCCCTTGAAGGGATTCGCCTTTGGCTGCTCGCCCCGGGCCAGCAGATCGGCCAAAGCGAATGCGCCGATGCCGTAACCCAAGCGAGCAAGAAAGTGTCGACGAATCATGGTGGGTTTCACCTTATCATGGTGGCTTCGTCCAGGTTCAAAAGCAGGTTTCCCACGGTGGCCGCAGCGGCGAGGTCGGCAGCCGGTAGCGCGGGGTCCGCAGGCTTCTCGCCCACACGGAGCAGTTTCTGGGCCGCGGCAGGGTTGGCGGTGAACTCCGCTCGCTGCTCGGCGAAGAACTGCACCAGCACGGCGCGTTCCTTGTCGGTTGGCTGTCGGCCGGTGACGAGACGGAAGCCGAAAGCCATTTGCTCGTCCGGCGTTTTACCACCTTCCTTGAGCATGCGCTGGCCAAGGAAGCGGGCAGCCTCGACGAACTGCACATCGTTGAGCAGCACTAGCGCGCTCAGGGGTGTCGTGGTCGCCTGCCGCTTGACGATGCACACGCTCCGGTCGGCAGCATCTAGGGTCATCATACTCGGCGGCGGTACGGTTCGTTTCCAGAAGGTGTACAGGCTGCGGCGGTACAGGTCGTCGCCCTTGCCCTGGTCGTAGCGCGGGCGGCCCATCGCGATCTCCTCCCACAGCCCCGGCGGCTGGTACGGCTTCACGCTCGGCCCCCCCAACTTCTCGACCAGCAACCCGCTGACGGCCAATGCCTGGTCGCGCATCATCTCGGCGGTGAGCCGCCGGGCCGGACCCCGGGCCAGCAGCAGGTTCTCCGGATCGCGCTGGAGTAACTCAGCCGATGCTTTCGACGATTGCCGATAGGTCGCGGACAGGGCGATGAGCTTGAGGAGTCGCTTGTAGTCCCAAGGGACAGCGGGTTGAGGCCCCCCGCTGGCCGTAGGTGCGATGAACTCACGGGCCAGCCAGTCCAGCAATTCGGGATGCGTCGGCCGGGCTCCCTGTGTGCCGAAGTTATCGGCGGTCACCACCAGACCGCGGCCGAACATCATCTGCCAGGCGCGGTTGACCGTCACGCGGGCAAGCAGCGGGTGCTCCGGATCGGTGAGCCACTTCGCCAGCCCAAGACGGTTCCGTGGCAGGTCGGGGGGGAAGGGGGGCAGCGCTTTCGGCGTATCCGCGCTAACTCGCTCCCCGGGTGCATCGTAGGCCCCGCGCTTGAGGATGAACGCGGGCTTCGGCTGCGGCATCTCCTCCATTACCATGATTTCGGGGATGGGCTCGACCAGCCGACGCTGTTCGTCACGCAGCTTCCTCAGTTCGAGGTGTGCCTCGTTCCCGAGCTGGCACTTGTGGGCAAACCACCACTCGAACAGCTCGCTCCGTTGCGCATCGGTGAGCGTGTCGGCCGGGGTTTGCCATGTGGTCTTCAAGTCCGACTGACCAGCGATGGCAGTCACTTCCAACGGAGTGAGCTTGCGGCGGAACACCTGAAACTCGTCCACGGCTCCGCCTTTAAAACCGTTGTCGCGGAATCGGTAGCCGATGGCCAGGTCCGGCTCGCCGCCACCGTAGAGGATGTCCTTGGTGAGCTTGTCCCGAATCACCTCGACTTCCGTTGCTTGACCATTGATGTACAACCGGACCCCGCTGGCCCGGCTGGAGCCATCATAGGTAACCGCAAGGTGCGCCCACTCACCAGCAGGAATCGGTATCTTCGCTTTCACCTTGAGTGAGTTGCCCGGCCACATGTGGTGCAGTCCGAATGCGGGTCGGCCGCCTTCGAGCAGCAACTCGTAACCGCGGCTGCCGGCATCGATCGGGGCTTTACTGTGATGGACGATGACAGCCCGCTCGGCGTGCTTCGCAGGCGGCCGCACCCAGATGCCGAGGCTGAACTCGTCCGCGCGGTGAAAGTGCCACAGGCCCGGGAATGTGAACCCGTTCTCGCCATCCAGTTCAGCGGCCTGGCCCACTTTGCCGGCGATGGGCTTCGGCTGTTCATGGACTTGCCCAGGTTTCTTTGGGTCGGCGGCGTTGGGTACTTTTCCATTAGCCAGGTCGTCCAAGGGGAAGTGGGCATCCGCTTCGACGCGGGGTTGCTCGCCTCGCTCGGCCAGCCAGCGATCGAATTGAGGGCGCACCTCGGTTCGCAGTCTGCGGATGGCTTCCTCGTGCTGGGCAATCTTCGCCTGCAGCTCGGCGCGCTTCTTGTCCTGTTCCTCGGTCGACAACAAGAGTGTGGGCACCGGCATGGATGAGGTGAAGTAGCTGGTTTGGCCGCTCTCGTCGATGTTCTGGAAGAAGGCAAAGAGCGAGTAGAAGTCCCGCATGGAGATGGGATCGTACTTGTGGTCGTGGCAGCGGCTGCACTCCAGCGTCATGCCCAGGAACGCGGTGCCGAAGGTGGTCACGCGGTCGTTCACATAGGCCACGCGAAATTCCTCCTCGACGACACCGCCCTCCTCGTTTTGCATGTGGAGCCGGTTGAACGCGGTGGCGAGTCGCTGCTCCTTGGTTGCGTTGGGCAACAGATCGCCGGCCAGTTGCCAAGTGACGAACTGGTCGAAGGGCAGGTTGCGGTTGAACGCATTGATCACCCAATCGCGGTACGGCCAGACGGGGCGGAACCGGTCCATCTGGTAGCCGTGCGTGTCGGCGTAGCGTGCCACGTCCAGCCACTCCGCGGCCATCCGCTCGCCATAACGAGGCGAGGCGAGAAGGCGATCAATCAGCTTTTCGTAAGCGGTGGGTGACGTGTCCTTCAGGAAGGCGTCGATCTCTTGGGGTGTCGGAGGAAGGCCGGTGAGGTCGAATGTGACGCGGCGGATGAGGCGTTCCTTATCGGCCGGCGGCGATGGTACCAGTCCTTCCTTCTCCAGACGGGCCAGAACGAAGTTGTCGATTGGGTTGCGGATCTCGTAATTCGGGTTGCGGATTTGGGGTAGGGCGGGTTTCGCCATTGGCTCGAAGGACCAATGCCGGCCCCACTTCGCGCCCTGTTCAACCCACTTCGTAAGCGTGTCGATTTGCTGGGGCGAGAGCTGGCGTTTGAGGCTGGGCGGCGGCATCACCGTATCCGGATCGGTGCTGGTGATGCGGTCGATCAATTCGCTGTCAACCGGCTTGCCGGGCACGAGGATACCCCGCTGGGCGATGCTGTTCGGGTCGTCGAGGCGGAGCTTGGCTTTGCGGGCTTTCTCGTCCGGGCCGTGGCACTGGAAGCAGAAATCGGACAGGATGGGTAGCACGTCCCGGCCAAAGTCCACATCAGCAGCGTGTGAAGCCTTCGGCCACAGGCTCAACACCAGGGATCCAAGCAGCAGCTTGAGAGCAGATGATCGCATGGAGTCGCCGTCCTGTTAGGAATAGCAGTGGTCCGGCGAGGCAGGTTATTCGCCAGGGCGGGGGCAGGCCGGATGAAACTGCCGCAGGGGGTCAGCGCTAAGCTCCCCCCCTGAGCAGAACTCATCGATATTGTAGTTCCGATGTGAGATTTGCAGTAGGTCAAGGCGCAATCAACTCGAAGTTGGCTTGATCCGTACCGCCCGGTGGGACGGTAAACGTCAACTCCGAGTTGACATGATAGCGGCCAGGAATCAGCTTTCGCTTGGCCCCTTTCGGTTGAACAGCTTCAGCGTCCTGATCGGGTGCTTGACTGCCCTCCGCTGGCCAGATGCGCACCTGATGCTTCCCGACCACAGCCCCTTGACGGCTCTTCTCCAGTTGCGAATGCAACACGAAACGGCCATCGGCATCCGTGACTGCCGTGGAGCCCGGTCCCGGTTCCGAATTTTGAGAGCTGCCAAGGGGTTGAAAATCCACGGTCACACCGGCGAGGGGTTGACCATTGAGGGTCACCCGACCCGAGACCGGGGCAAATTTGTGCCCATTAGAGCAGCCGACGATCCCGCTCAGCGCCAGGGCCCACAAGGCTATAAGCCGAATCATGGAATCCCCCTCGCTTTAGTTGTCTTGATAGACTTCACTGCCAGCGATGGTGGCCATGAAAAGCCAGACGTTCATGTCTAACCCTCGACGAATGAAGCGGACCGAGCCGTCGGCCATGGCCGCGTTCATACCGTTGGTGTGGAAGGCGCCCCACCCTCGTTTGCAGGGGTTCGAATCGGTACCTTGGGCCAGGCAAGCGTCGTAATCGGGCAGGAAGGTCCGCGTCTGCGGGACTGCCGAGGATTGGTTGTACGAGGTGTAGGTGTACGCCCAGAACGTACCGCGCCGCGGTCGGGTCCGGGTATGGTATTCCGCAATCATGACGGTGTTCGAAGTGCCGTCGGTGATCGAGGCAAACGTCTCGGCAGTCAGGCCATAAAGCGGAGACGTGCCATGCAAAACACCCCGTTGCTCGCGGGGTAAGTTTACCCCGCTCGCTGGGTCATCGAACCACCAACTTTGCCCATTAGGTCCATAACCGCGACCCGACATGGCCCGATAGGAACTCATCATGTATTGCGTGCCACTGCCAGGGCCGCTTTCGGGGCTTTCCAACTTGCCGACGTTGGGATCGGAAGGGCATTCGTAGGTCTTCACCCGCTGGGTGCGGGTAAATGCGTTGGCATCATCTTCGTTAAAAACTGGCAACTGCTGGTAAGAGTTGTACAACGCGGTTTGCTCGAGGAACGGCAAGATTTCGATGGCCCAGGTGGTGCCGCTGCGAGTGCTGCAGCAGGGTCCATTTGTAATGCCACCCACAGGGAATTTGCCCAAACTGTCGTGATGGTTGTGACAAGCCAGGGCCATTTGCTTCAAATTGTTGCTGCAGCTCATCCGAGCCGCAGCATCCCGTACTTTTTGAACCGCTGGTAATAGCAATCCAATCAAGATCGCGATGATTGCAATGACCACCAACAATTCGATTAAAGTAAACGCAAAACGTTGAGATAATCGATGCCAAGGGAGATTCGAGAGTCGCATCGAACACGTCCTCCAAGAAGAGATGTAGCCGACTTCACTCCTCCGATTCGAGATGCGAAGACGAAACCAACGTGCATGGAACAGAACAGAATTGACCGGTCGCAGGAGATGATCAGTTAACGAACTGGGATTTGTCAAGCATTTTTTTATCGAATATTCAGTTGTCGGGTGCCAGTGGCGATGTGTTCGCTGCCAGAACTGCTGTACAGGGATTGGTTTGCGACCAGTTTGACCGCTCTCCTGCTCCCACGCGATGATCGCGCTTGACCAGCTTACGAAGACTGGATATGGCCTCCGGTTGCCTGACACCAGGAGCCTGGTCATATGCCGTATCGTCGTCGCTCGTCCCTGATTGCGCTAGGTCTGCTTGTTGCAATCCTGTTTGGGGTGATGGGTATTTTCGGCGGGCTTGCCAAGCAGCAACCGGTGTTCTACACCCAGGCCGCCTGTGCCGCCGACTACGACACCCGGGAAAAAGCCTCGCGCCTGTTGACCCGTGTGCAGGATCTGAAGAACGACATTCGCACGAAGCCCGAGTGGGGTGAGACCTTTACTGCCGAAGAGCTGAACTGCTTTTTCGCCGAGATGATGACCGACACGGGTAGTCTCGCTGGGTTGTTACCCCGCGGGTTTCATTCCCCCCGGGTGGCCATTGAAGGCGACCGGTTGAAGCTGGGATTACGCTATGGCGACGGCTTCTGGAGCGTGGTGGTGTGGGCGGAATTCCGCATCTGGCTGGTGGCCGATGAGACCAACTTGATGGCCGTGGAAGTCTGTGACCTCAAGGTTGGCCAACTGGGCATCGGGGCCCAGTCGATCCTCGATGCCATCAGCGATACCGCCCGGGCTTCGAATATCGACGTCAATTGGTATCGGCATGGGCGAAATCCGGTTGGGCTATTCCGTTTCTTCCCAGACCAGCCGCGGCCGGCATCCCAGGTGCTGACGCTTCAGGTCCGCGATAACAAGATTGTCGTTGCCGGTCGGACCATGACCGATGGCCACGTGACGCCGCTGCCACCCGTTACCCCGGTGGTGCCCTGAATCAGGCCAACTTCCCGAATTGGAGTCCGTGGGCGTGGCCCTCCAGAGCATAATGGCCCGTTAGCTTGGCCCCCTGTAACAGAATTACGACTCGCTCGCCGTCTTCGATCCAGTTGAACGTGCCGGCGTCCCACTGGCGAACGGTGCCGCGACCGCCGCTGACCGGCCCTTCGTACTCCAAGTAGAGCAGTCGGTGGTCGGTATGGGTTTGGGCGGCTACGGTTCGCCCCGGTCCGGGCTCGTCCAGCAGTCGCCAGGCCCGAAGCACCGGGCCGGCCTCGAGCAGCAAATCCCAGTGGAGCTGCGGCCAATCGTGTTCGAGGATAACGAACCGCGGCACGGGGGGAATGATCTACGTTTTGGGGCAGCCGGCTGTTAAGATACGCCGGTCGGACTGCTCCTTGTGAGATTGCATCATGGCCAAGGAAGCAAAAAAAGACAAGAAATCTGCGACGGACGGCACGGTGACCATCTGCCGCAACCGTCGGGCCACGCACGATTACGAAATTCTCGACACCGCCGAATGTGGCATTGTGTTGGTGGGAACCGAGGTCAAGAGTCTGCGGGCCGGCCATGCCAGCCTGGACGAGGCTTATGCCCGTGTCGATGATGGTGAGGTGTGGCTGATCGGTTCGGAGATTCCCGAATACGAGTACGGCAACCGACTGAACCATAAGCCCAAACGGCCCCGCAAACTGCTGCTGCACCGGCGGGAAATCGACCGGTTTGCCGGTAAAGCCTCGGAAAAGGGGCTGACCCTGGTGCCGCTGCGGCTGTACTTCAAGGATGGTATCGCCAAGGTCGAACTGGCCGTTGCCAAGGGCAAGCAAACCCACGATAAGCGGGAATCGCTCAAGAAAGCCGAGGCCCGACGGCAAATTGACCGCGCGTTGGCCGCCCGACGGAAACGCTGAGCGCCGTTGGCGGCCATTGGGGAAGGCCAGGGAGGGCTTGCTGTGCGGGTCATCGCGCTGGTGGAATCGGTCGAGCATGTCTGCTGCCGGTATCGGATCGCGGCCTTCCGCGAAGCGTTGGCAAGCGCCGGCCATCCACTCGCCATTCGAACCCTGCCCACCAGCACCTTTGGCCGGCTGACCATCGGCTCCGGCCTGGTCAGTGCCGATGCGGTCATCATTCAGCGCAAGCTGCTTCCCCGTTGGGCCGTGGCCTTGCTTCGCCGGCAGGTCCGCAAACTCATTTTCGACTTCGATGACGCGCTGTGGTTGCGCGACTCGTATGCTCCCCAGGGATTCGAAGATCCCAAGCGCTTGCGCCGTTTCCAGGCCATCGTTGCTGCCTGCGACCGGGTCATTGCGGGTAACGAGTATCTGGCCAGCGAAGCGGCCAAGTACACCGCGCCGGAACGAGTTCGCGTCATTCCCACCTGCGTGGAGCCGGCCCGCTATCCGCTCGCTCCGCATTCGCGGCACCCCGGCGGCCAACTGGTCTGGGTGGGGTCGCAAAGCACCCTGCAGGGGCTGGAGCGGTTCAGCCCCACCCTGTCCGAACTGGGTCGCCGCGTACCGGGTGTTGAGCTGAAACTCATCTGCGATCGGTTCCTGACGATCCCCGATTTGCCCGTCCGCCGCTGTCTGTGGCGGGAAGAAACCGAGGCGGAGGAGATAGCCCAGGCCGACATCGGCATCAGTTGGGTTCCCGATGATCCGTGGAGCCGGGGCAAGTGCGGCTTGAAGATCCTGCAATATCAGGCGGCGGGCTTGCCGGTGGTGACCAATCCGGTTGGTGTTCATAGCCGGCTGGTGCGCGATGGCGTGACCGGATTCATCGCGACCACAACCGAGGAGTGGATTTCGGCAGTGGCCCGCCTGATTGCCGACCCGAACTTGCGCCGTCGGCTGGGAGCGGCCGGCCGGCAGCAAGTGCAAGCAGACTACAGTGTGGCGGCTGGTGCCCAGCAGTGGGTCGCTGTATTGGACCAGCTCGCCGATCCCCTCCGGCTGTCGGGTTGAGGATCGCCCATGCTTGCCGATCTGCGGCGCAAACTGAACACCTTCCTCCGCCCGCCTCAGCTGCCGGTGGTTCAGAGCCGCGGCTGGCGGTGGCAACTCACGCCCGCCGGAGTGGCCGTGCTGGGTCCGAATGGCCCCGACCTGGCTCAGTGGATCACCAGCCGCCTGGCCGTGGTGGTCAAGTCCCATCCGGCTCGTGTGGTGTACCGCGTTGGGCTGCCGGGCGGTACGGTCTTCGTCAAACATTGCCGGATCACGGGTCCGCGGGCCTGGGCGCGGGAGGTGATTCGCCCCCCCAAAGCCCGCCTGGAATTCGAAAACGCTCTCCTGCTCCGTGACCGGGGCCTTCCGGCGGTCGAACCGCTCGCCTGGGGGGCACCGGCCTCGCCCTGGCCGGGCCAAAGTGTTCTCATCACCCGAGAACTCACCGGGGCGATCCCCTTTCAGGAATACCTCGACCAGCATCTGCCCCTGCGTTCGGCGGCGGAGCAGCGCCTCCGTCGGCGGCAACTGACCACGGCCTTCGCGCAATTTCTGGCCCGACTGCACGATGCCGGCATCACGCACCCCGACCCCCACCCCGGGAATCTGCTGCTCGAGTTGCCAGCGGGTTGCGAACCCCGGTTTACCCTGATCGATCTGCACGCGATTCGCTTTGGCCAACCGTTGCCCTGGCCGGCCACACTCGCCAACCTGGTGGAATACAACCGTTGGTTTCAACTCCGGTCCTTCCGGACAGAGCGTGCCCGCTTCTGGCAAGTGTACATGCAAGCCCGGCGCACCGTGCATCCGGGTCATCCCACCGATCGGATAACCCGAGCGCGGCAATTGGAACAGGCCACTCATCAGGCCAACTTGCGCCATTGGATAGGCCGCGAAGCTCGTCTGGTCCGCTCGAATCGGCAGTTCCGGCGGGTGGGTCGCGGAGCCGTCGGCGGGGTGGTCGTCCGCGATTTGCCCGAGACGGTCGTCACGACGTTGCTTCGTGAGCCCGACGCCCTGTTGCACGAGCCGACCACCCGATTCCTCAAGCGCTGCGAAACCTCGCTCGTAGCCGAAATCGAGCTGCCCACGCCGACTGGTCCGCTGCCGGCCGTCATGAAGCGGGTCTCGGCCAGTTGGCTGGCTGCTGCCAAAAATCTGTTTCGCCGCTCGGCCATGATGCGGTCGTGGGTCCATGGGCACGCCCTGCGAATCCGGGGGTTGCCCACGCCGCGCCCGCTGGCCGTCCTGCACCGGTATCGCTGGGGGATGCCGGCGACGGGCTACTTGCTCGTCGAGAACGTTCCCGCCGCGGTCGGTCTGGATGAGGCCCTGCGTCGCTTGCGTGACCGCTCCGCTCGCGCTCAGTTGGTGCAGCGGGTGGCGCGGCTGCTGCGAACGATGCACGATCGGGGGGTCTCCCACCGCGACCTGAAGGCGGCCAACATTCTGGTTACTGCGGATCAGCAACCCGTCGTGATCGATCTTGTCGGGGTGCGGACCCGCCGGCAGGTGCCGCTGGCTCGGCGGGCGCGGGAATTGGCTCGGCTCAATGCCAGTTTCTGGACCGGTTCCACTCTCCGCCGGGGCGAACGCCTGCAGTTTGTGCTGGCCTATCTGGCCGCCGGGCCGGACCTCGGGGTGGACTGGAAAAATTGGTGGAACCGGGTATTCACTGCCACGCGGGCCAAGGTGCAGCGCAATCAGCGCCGGGGTCGCATGCTGGGCTAACCCCGTTGCCCCTGGTTGTGCCCCGGCCGCTCGGGGCTGCGGGGCTGCCGGCTTCGCCCCGGTATCGGTAAAGGCGTCAAGTACCGTCGGTTCGGTAGCCGAATGAATACGGGCCTGCCGGGTGGCAGGCTCCCTCCCGGACCGTGGGGCAACCGCATGCCCGTTTTGCTGCAGCGAACCCCCGGTGGACGACGGACCTGGGCCGCATTGGCGCTGCTCGGGGCGCTGCTCACGTTGCCCGTCGGTTGTGAGCTGCTGCGAGCGGAGCTGCCGCCGGAACCGGCTGCCCGGTCTTCCCAGATTGACAGCCCGCTGCCGCTGCCCCCGGCTCCCACGCCCAGCACCTTGCCCGGCAAATCGGCCACCCGCCGCGGCAACTACGTCTTCTACCACGACTTCGAGCTTGACCCCGCCGATCCGCTCTTTGCCGAACTCGAAGCCTTGCCCGAGCAGATCGCCCGGGAACTGCGGTTGCCGCCCACCCCGACGGTCATCCAGGTTTTCCTCTTCGATAGCCAGGAACGCTACGAACAGTACATGTTCGCGCCGAAAAGCGGTCGCTATCGCCATTTGCCCAGCCGCCGGGCTTACTTCATTGCCGAACCCCGCCTCGGCGGCACCGGTGATGATCTCAAGGTTTTCACCTGGGTGGGCGATCATCTGCGCACCGACTTGCGGCACGAGCTGACCCATGCCCTCTTGCACGGGGTGCTCAAGGATGTTCCCCTGTGGCTCGACGAAGGTCTGGCCGGGTTCTTTGAATTGCCCCCCGCCAACGACGGCGTGAATCCCCACCATCTGGAGATCCTCCGCCGCGGACCGTTCCAGCCCGATCTCGCCCGACTGGAGAAACTGGATCAAGTGAAGCAGATGGAGAAGCCGGAGTATCGCGAAGCCTGGGCCTGGGTTCATCTGTTGCTTCGTGGTGATCCGGCGACCCGCAAGGTCTTGCACGACTACTTGCAAAGCTTGCGCACCACGGCCAACCCCGGCTCGCTGTGGACCCAACTCCAGGACGTGCATCCCGATCCCAACCAGGTGCTGGCCGATCATCTCGAATCCCTCGAACTGCCGCGGCCACGCTCCCGGCCCAGGTAACGCCCCGCTGGCCGGTGGTCCGGCGGTGGCTGCTGGGGCCGCTTGCTTGAAACTGGTCGGCGAAACTCGCAAACTAGCGGCATGCAGTTCCTGATTACCGCCGGCAGTTCCCAGTCCATGATCGACCGGCTGCGCTGTGTAACCAGCGTCTTCACGGGTCGAACCGGGGCGGCGATCGCTCGCACCGCCTGGGGGCGGGGCCATAGCGTGACGCTGGTCACGGCCCGGCCGGAGACCCTGCTCGAATACGGCATGAACTACCGCGAGCCTGGCGAGCGCTTCACCGTGGTGCCCTACCGGACCTTCGACGAGCTGGCGGTCATTCTGCCGAGCCAGTTGAAAGCCCAGGCCTTCGATGCTGTGTGCTATGCCGCTGCGGCGGGCGACTTCCTCCCCGCGGGAACGTTTGTCCCGCAGCCCGGCACGTTCTTCAACGCCCGCACCGGGGAATGGGAAAGTGCCGATCATCGGCCCCGGCTCGCGGAGCAGCGCGTCGGGAAACTTCCCCCGAGCGAGCCGGAGCTGTGGGTGCGCCTGGTCCGCGGGCCGCGCCTGATCGACCGCCTCCGCAAGCCGTTGGGCTACTCCGGTCTGCTCGTCCCATTTGTGATGGAAGTCGGACTCGGCGATTCCGAACTGATCCACCGGGCCGAGCAAGCGCGCCTCCAATGCGGGGCCGACCTGATGGTCGCCAGCACACTCGAAATGGTTGCCCACACTGTGTTCCTCGGACCGCTCGCCGGCCGCTACGAGCCGGTGTCGCGCCGCGATCTGCCCGATCGGTTGGTGCTGGCCCTGGAGATCCATCATCAGGAGCGGCTGGGTCCGGAGCGGCTCGATCCGGGCTAATGGTCTACCGGGAGTAGCTCGATCATGGCGAATGTTCTGCTGGGTGTGACGGGCAGCGTGGCGGCGGTTCGCGTGCCGCGGCTGGTCGAGGCGCTGAGTGCGGCGGGCCATGCCGTCCAGGTGGTGATCACCGAGCCGGCCACGTATTTCGTCGAGGTGGCGGCCATTCCCGCCCGGGTCATCCGCGATGCCGATGAGTGGCCCGGCGACCGCTACCAGCGGGGCGATCCCGTCGTGCACATCGAGTTGCGCAACTGGGCCGAGGTGTTCGTGCTGGCCCCCCTGGATGCCAACACCCTGGCCAAGCTTGCCGTCGGTCTGTGCGACAACTGTCTGACCTGTGTCTGGCGAGCCTGGGATCCGCGCAAGCCCGTGGTGCTGGCCCCGGCCATGAACACGCTCATGTGGCAGCACCCCTTCACCCGCCGCCATCTCAAGGCCATCGCCCTCGATGCCGGTGCTGCCCATCTGCCGCTGCACCTCGACGATGCCCAGTTGATCGCGCAAATCAACGACCGCAGCCCGACCCTGCGCATCGTCGCGCCGGTGGTCAAACCGCTGGCCTGTGGCGAGGTGGGCATCGGAGCCCTGGCCGAGGTGCCCGACATCGTCGCCGCCGTCCACGACCTGCTCCAACGCAGCGCCCAGCCCGGCTAGCCTGTTCAATGTTGCTGCTTCTTTGTAGCATCTCCCCGACCACGGTTGTTGGCCCGGTTGGCGTTCAGTCGGGTCCGCGACCGAATTCTCGGAGGAGTCTGAATGCGGACCTGCTACACCCTGGCGTGGAGCCTGTGCCTCGTCGTGTTGGCGAACACCGCCACGGCACAGGACGATAACGCCAAGAAAATCGTCGGTACCTGGGTTGTCGAGAAAGCCGGTGGCGACCTGCCGGCCGGCAGTACCATCGAGTTCACCAAGGATGGCAAGCTCACCGCCGTGGTGAAGGCCGAAGGAATGGAAATCAAGCTCGAAGGCAGCTACAAGCTGGACAAGGATCAACTGACCGTCAAGGTGACAATTGGCACCGAAACCGTTGAGGAAACGGTGACCATCAAGAAACTGACCGACGATACCCTCGAAATTGAGGACAAAGATAAGAAAGTGGACGTCTTCAAGAAGAAGAAGGACAAGTAGGTCCTTTGGCAGCCCTCTCGCGCGCGGCAACGAGGTGCGACCGGCCAGTGTCCCGCCCCGTTGTTCGTTTCCGGGGCCAGTGGCCGGTTCGGCTGCCGTCGCATCGGGGCCACCGGGCCGGGGGCGCTCGGTCGGCGGGTCGGCGGGCTGGGGGTGGTCCGTTCCCGTGGGGGGCGATCGGGGATCGCGGGGGGGCCGGGGCACTGGATCGGGGCCGGTCTCGTCGTCCACGTCAGGCGGTTCGGAGGGCCACGCGCCCGGCGGCGCATCGGCGGCACCGCGTGCCTGGGTCGGAAGCGGCACGCTCCGCAAGTTCCGGGCCAATTCCTCCAGTTGCTCATCCGTGTGAGCGCCCAGAAATTCCGCGAACTCCAGGTCCCGCTCGCTGAGGTTCGCCAGCCGCGGGTCCGCCTTGCCCGTCCGGTTGCGCTTGTGGTGCCGCACCAGCGTCATCTTGAACTTCAACATGGACTCGGCCGCACGCCAGCAAATCTGCTCATCCTCGCTGCGGAGCAATTTGCGCAGCAACAGGAACGCCTCGGCGGTGCCCTCGGCGATCACGTCGCGGCGCGCGGCGCGGAGGAACTTGCGATAGGCCGTGGGGTGGTCGCGCGTGAGCTGCACCAGCTCGTTCTCGTCGATCTCCATCTGCCGTGCCACACTGGGCCAGGACTGCCCAGCGGCCCGCAATTCGGCAGCGCGGCGGAGAATCGCGTCCTGGTCGGGGCTGAGGGGGTTCATGAGCTCACCGCACGATTGGTACATAAATACACTATGTATATCTGTACACATTATGGATGGCCACGCGGCTGCCGTCAAGGGCCATTCCGCCACAAAGTGAAAAAAAGTTCACCCCGCGTGGACACCGGAATTCCACGCGGGGTGAGGGGCGGGGCGGCCGGGGGAATTAGCGGTTCGCGAGGACCAGCAGCCGGCCGTCGCCGGGGTTCACGAGCACGTCGGTACCGGTGGGGCGGAAGACGACGGTGGCGGCGGTGGGCAGGGGCTGCAGGTTGGGCAGGTCGATGCTGCGCGGCTGGCCGGTGGCCACGTCCACCAGTTTCACTTGGGCCGCGGCTTGCGGGCCGCTTGGTCCGACCACGTAGCCGATGGTCGCGCCATCGGGTGTGGCTCCGATGCCCCCCGGCACCTCGTCGACGGGCAGGCTGCGATCAGCGGAGCGGCCGGGCAGATCGATGAGGCGGACCTGGGCGCGGCGAATGAGGGGCACCGGTCCGCCGGGGGCTAGGGGCGGCGGCGGCCAGAGCGTGTCGTGTTGCACCTCGACGACGGCCAGGGTGGTTTGATTGGCCAGCGGGAGGAGCAGCTGGGCCGTGGAGTAGGCGTAGCGGCCATTGTCCGTTTTGATGGGCGGCAATGGCTTCCAGCTTTGCACGGCGCGGCCGCTCTTCAGCTCGTAGCGGCGGAGGAGGGCGGCCTCGTTGGGTTCGGCCTCGGTGCGGCGGGCCAGTCCGGTGAACAGGTGGGTGCTATCGATCGAGAAGGCCAGCGTGCCGGTCCCCTTTGGAACCGTGAGGGTGTGGCGGTGCTTGCCGGTGGTAGTTTCCCAGATGGTGACGGCATCGCCGGGGGTAGTGACGGCGGCCAGGAGTTGGCCATCGGGCGAGAAGGCGACGGCGAACTGGGGTGGCCCGTCGTATTCCGGCGGGGGCGGGGGTGGGCCGCCGGGGCCACCAAGAGGCGGGCGGGGGCCGCCGGGGCCACCGGGGGGCGGCGGGGGCGGCGGTGGGTTGAGCGGTGGGGGTAGCAGCGGCGGTCGGCCACCGAAGCCGCGAATCCGCTCGCGGTGAATGAACAATTGGCCGGTGGGCTTGGCGACAATCTTCTCCGTGCCCAGATCCCAGATCACCGCTTCGCCGGTTTCGGCCGCGGCGGCGAGGAACTGGCCGTTGGCACTTAGCGCAAGCAGGTGCGGGGTGCGCGTCACGTCGAGCGTGCGGTGGCGGCGGAGTTGGCCCGTGTCGGCGCGGAAGTCGTGCACGGTGCCGTCGGTGTGGACGGTGCGGATCGTTGCGCCGCCATCGGTATACGCGGTGAAGGCCACGGGCGACCAGTTCGCCAGCAGCACGCGGAGCAGCTTGCCGGAGTCGGGGTCGTAGACCCGCAGCGAACCGTCCTGCCCGCCGACGGCCAGCCGGCTGCCATCGGGGCTGAACAGGTGCGAGAGGATCGGAGCGGGCACAGTGATGCGCTGGAGTTCGGTGCCGGTGGCATCGGCGATGGCCAGGGTGCGCGTGGGGGGCTGATTCGCCTGCAGCTGCACCACCCAGGCGACGCGGCCCTTTTCGCGGGCGAACTGGACCTGTTCGGGGGCGGCTTCGTTGCGGGGGGTGCCGACGGTGCGCAGTTCCTTGCCGGTGGCCACGTCGTAGACCGCGAACAGGCCGGTGGGGAAGGTGCTGATGAGCAGCAGTTTGTCGTCGGCGGAGAAGGCGAAGCGGGTGCGGTGCACGGTGTAGGGTACGGGAACCGCGCGGACGAGGTTACCCGTCGCGGCTTCCCAGATGCGGACGCCGGGCCCCTCGCAGGCCGCGGCGATGTACTTGCCTCCCGGCGACCAAGTGGCGGCGTGGAAGAACTGATGGCCGGCCGTCTCGGCGAAGTAGCCGGGCTTCGGCTTGATCGGCTTCTGCGTGGCCACGTCGTACAGTTCCAGTTGCGTGCTGCCGACCACCAGCTGTTTGCCGTCCGGCGAGAAGCTCAGGGCGTAGCCGTGGCCCGACAGCGGCAGCTTGTCGCGGGTGATGTCCTGGCCGGTTTTGGCGTCCCAGAAGCGGAGGAAGTTGTCGATCCCGCTGGTGGCCAGCACGGAGCCGTCCGGGGTGAAGGCAGCGGCCATGACGCCGACTTGGTGCCACCGGAGCGTGTGGAGCAGCCGACCCGTGGCGACATCCCACAGGTGCACCGGGGCATCCAGCCCGCTGGTGAAGCCGCGGTTGGTGGTGGTGGCCAGCGTGCGGCCATCGGCGGAGAAGGCTAGCACCGTGGTGGCGAAGTCCGTGGGTCGGCCCAGCTGGAAGCGCACGCCACGGGGCAGCGGGCCGGGCAGCGTAACCGGGGCGAGGGCGTCCGGCTCGGGCGGCGGCGCATCGGCCAGGCCGGGTCGCCCGCCGGGGGCTGTCAGGGTCAGGCTGAAGAGAAGGGCCAGCATCGCACCGCCTCCGAGGGAAAGGAGCGGTACTATTGTCGGGCCAGGCGGCGGCAACTGCAAGATGTTCCGTGACCCCGGGGCTACCGCTGCGCCGGGGACGGTTGCCTCAATACCGCAGGATAAAGTCCAGCGTGAAGCGGTAGTTGAACAGGCCCTTGGGCCCAGCGAGAGGGAACTCGAACGCGCCGCCGAACTGCGCCGATTCGCTAATCTTGTAGCGCGCACCGAAAGCCCAGGTCAGCAAGCCCTGGCCCGACGCCTGCGCGCCGAAGTTGAACAGGTCGCGCCCCTCGGTGGTGAACGGCGCGGTGCTGCCGTTGGTGGTCATGAGGTACCAGTTCAGTTCGGTCAGCGGGTAGAACTTGTGGTTGTTCCACAGGTCCAGGTCCAGGTGGGCGGAGAGCCAGTAGTACGAACTGCGCTGGGTGTTCACGCTGGCCGAGTAGCCGGTGCCAAGTATCGCATTGAAGCTGCCGATGCGCAGATCCCGGCCGAAGTTCTGGGCATAGCTGACCCAGGGCACCAGCGACAGGCTGCCGGTATTTTGGAAAGCGCCCGACGAGCCAACGGGAATCTGGAACTGCAAGCCGCCCGCCAAGAGGCTCCCGGTTTCCTCGCTGCGGATGATCGTGTACTTGCCGCCCAGCCACAGTTCCGCGAAGCCCGTCTCCCCCGGATACACCGAGTTGCTACTCGGATTGATCGAGATGCCGCCGAGCTTGTTGATCGTCAGCGACAGGCGATCGGTGAAGGCCACGCGGCCCTGCAGCCCGAAGAACCAGATGTTCCCGCCCTGGAAATTCGGCTCCTTCGAGGGAATGTTCTGATACAGGAAGATCGGGCGAGCCTCGGTGAGCGAACGCGGATCCTCGAAAAGGAACGGGTTGGTAACCGGCGAGATAAAGCCATCGAAGCAGTGGTCGCTCTTGAACCAGTCGGTGGTGTTGCCGAACACGCTGGTGAGGGTGTCGGCAATCTTCTCGCCGAACTTGCCGGCGGCGCGTTCCTCGGCCCCGGGTCGGCCGGGGGTGCGCCGGTCGTGCTGCCGGCGCGTCAGGAGTTCGTCCACCGGATCGACGGCCGGCGGGGTGTACCGGGGCTGGGCCGCGGGTTCGATCCGCTCGGCCGGCAGGGGCCGACCCGTTGCATCCGGAGCACCAAGGCGGACAGCTCGGCGGGGCGGCGGTTCGGGATAACTCGTGGGAGTAATGGCGTCGGTGGGGGGCGATTCGGCGCGCTCGGCGGGCGGCAAGGAGGAACTCGCCGATCCGGCCGGTCGCACCGGCGCGCCGAGAATGTTGGGAATCGAGGCCGGGGCCGTCGCGCGGGCCGGATCGGGTTCCGGAGGCAATTGCCCGGTGGATTCGCCAGCCGGCGGCTCCGGGCGAAGCGGTGCAACCGGTGCCGCTGGCGCGATCGGTGCCGACGGTGAGGGGGGAGGCCCACCGGTGGGGGCCAACGGCTCGAATTGCGCCAGCGCGGGGTGTGCGAGCGCCACGAGAACGGCCAGCCCCCACGCCATGCGTGGCATCGTGCCTCCTCCCTGTTCCCGCGATCGGCCACCTTGCCGACCCGACCCAACCCGCGCAGTTTCACCACCACCGCGGCTGAATCATCTCTTTCATCGGCTGCCCGACGGGTGGCATTGAGCGACTTCAGTCGGAAATGCCCCTCCCCGCGGACCGGCCGGAGTTATAACCGAACCGGGAACCCAATGGGAGCATCACCATGTGCAAGCAGAGAGTGGGAATCGGCTTGGGGATCGTCGCGCTGGGCGGCCTGCTCGGCAGCCTGGCGCTGGGCTGGTGGTCCGGCGGGCACGAGACGATCGTGGAAGCGGCCGTGGCGCGCTTGCCCGACGACCTGCCGGAGTTCTTTCGCCGCGGCGGCAAGGAACTGGCCCACTTCGCCGTCGATCCCGACCGCTGGAAGAATCGCGATCTGCCCTTCCTCCGGGCCGCCGAGGAGGGCAATCATTACCTCGACCTGGAAGACCTGGACGGCAAACCCCTGCCGAACACGCACCGCTTCGATGCCATCAAGCTGATCGGCCGCGAGCTGAACAAGGAGCCGAACGCGGTGGGGCTGCTGCCCTATGCCATTGTGGAGAACTACGAGAAGCTGGTGGCCGCCTTCGCCGACTATCGCAAGAACCCGAAGCATCCGGCCATTCCCATGAAGTGCCTGGTGCACGGCGGCGTACTGGCCCATTACACCGGCGACGCGGCCATGCCGTTGCACACCACACGAGACTACGACGGCCGCAAGCAGCCCGACGGCACGGTGCGGCAAAAGGGCATTCACGCCAAGATCGACGCCTTCCCGGAGAAGCACGGCCTGAAGCCCGAGGAGGTGTGCCGCGGGCTGGAAGCCAAGGCGATCGACGACGTGTGGGCGCATGTGCAGAAGTTCATCGCCGAGTCGCACACGCACATCGCCCGCTGCTACGAACTGGATGCCGCTGGTGCCTTCGACAAGCCCACCGATGCCAGCCGGGCCTTCATCCTGGCGCGTGTCCGGGCTGGGGCGCAGCTGACGCTGGATCTGTGGTACACGGCTTGGCTGCGCAGTGCCACCGTGCGGGCGGCCTGGTGAGGCGGCGACTTAGGCGTCGGTGGGTTCGTCGGGCAGCGGTTCGGCTCCGGGGGGCGGCGTGCCCCGACCGGCGCGCACATACTCGGCCCGCTGGCGGGCATAGTCCGCGGCACTGAGCTGATCGAGCGGATCCGCCGCCGGGGGGGGCTGGCGGTCGCGGGGTTGGCCCTGCCGAAAAATCAGCTTCAGGAACGGAATGCACCAGCCGCAGCCCGTGCCGGCCCCGCCGCATTCCGATAGCTGGCTGGGCACCTGCGGCTGATGCAGCCGGACCCAGTTCACCAGCTTGCGCCGGCTCACGTGGAAGCAGTAGCACACGGGATCATCGAGATTCATCGTCGTCCGCCGAATTACCAAGTAGTGCGAGCGTCGGGCGAACCGTATTATCCCCGCTCGGCGGGCAAGCCGCTAGCTGCTTTGAGCGCCCAGGTGGGGCGATTGCCCACGCGGGGGAAGGGAGCCATCGTGGATCGGACCGTCGTTTTGTGCGGGCTGGGCCGGGTGGGGTGGCGGGTCTTCGAGTCGCTGCGGGCCGCCGGGCTGCGCGTCGTGGCGATCGACACCACGGTCAATCCGGATGATCCGCGGCTGAGCGGGGTCCGGGCCATTCGCGGCGATTGCCGCCGACCGGAGGTGCTGGCCGAGGCCGGCGTACCCGAGGCCGGCCGGGTGGTCATTCTCACCGGCGACGATCTGGTCAACATCTCCACGGCGCTACTGGTTCGGCAGTTGAACCCGACGGCCCGCATCGTGGTGCGCCTGTTCAACCAGAACTTGCTCGATCGCTTTGGCATGACGGTGAAGAACACCGTGGCCCTGAGCGTCTCGGGTCTGACGGCACCGCTTCTGGCTTTGGCGGCGGTCACTGGCGATGTGCTGGGGGCCTTCAAGCTGGACGACGGCCCGCGGCAAGTCTCGGAGCTGGTTCTGGCGGAAAAGTCGGAGCTGGTGGGCAAACGGATCCGGGAGGTCGCCCGGGATTATCGCCTGGTGACGTTGGCGGTCACGCCGGCCGGTGGTTCGCCCCAGCGCTTGCTCGAGGTAGACAATGACACCCGGCTGTCAGCGGGAGATCGGCTGGTGCTGTGCGGTTGCCCGGGCGATTTGCGGTCGCTTCTGGAACGGGAGCGCGGCGACCTGCTGCCCGGCGTGCGCTGGGCGGGGGCGCTGCGCCGCTGGGTGCGCACGGCCCACCGCACCCTGCGGGAAGTGGATCTGGCCGTCAAGATCATCACGCCGCTTTTGGTCCTCACCATTTTGGCCAGCATGCTGGTGTTCCGCTACGGCCTGGGGGCCGATTGGGCCGAGGGGCTGTATCAGACGGTGAGCATCGTGGCCACCGGGGCGGAATTGCACGGTGAGGACAAGCCGGCCTGGGCCAAGGTCTTCCTCAGCGTGCTGAAGCTGGCGGGCGCGGCCCTCATTGCCGGCTTCACCGCGATCTTGACGCAGTATCTGATCCGGGCGCGGCTGGGTGGGGCGCTGGAGACCCGCTGGGTGCCCGACGGTGGCCATGTGGTGGTCTGTGGGCTGGGGAATGTTGGCTATCGGCTCGTGAACGAACTGACGGCCATGGGGGAACGGGTCGTGGTCATCGAACAGGCCGCCGATCAACCCTTTGTCGCCACGACCCGCCGCAAGGGGGTACCGGTGTTCATTGGCAATGCCACCGTGCCCGAGGTGCTGTGCCAAGCACACGCTGGGAGTGCCCGGGCCTTGATCGCGGCCACCTCCAGCGAACTGGCCAATCTCGAAATCGCCCTGCTGGCGCGCGAGCTGAGTCCGAAGCTGCGGGTCATCGTTCGCCTCACCGATCCGCAGTTCGCCGAGGCGGTGCGGGCGGCGGCCCAGATTCGCCATGCCCTGTCCATCCCCGCGCTGGCGGCCCCGGCCTTCACGGCGG